>Ga0315905_10009228_pt1 | contig 9993 bp, 7 predicted proteins | sample LakEriMetagenome_5_FD_203522 | JGI IMG/M metagenome (GOLD analysis project Ga0315905, IMG submission 203522) | Freshwater fungal communities from buoy surface, Lake Erie, Ohio, United States - Buoy 4 MA121 | ecosystem: Environmental > Aquatic > Freshwater > Lake | place: USA: Lake Erie, Ohio... | reverse complement strand
GAAAAGGCGACTTTACAACGCTTGAAAGAAATAGCTATTATTCTACAAGTTCCATTGATTACATTGCTTGGCGAGGATGAAGTGGTTATTCAGCAAAACTTTAATCAAGCAGGTGGGAACGCCGGTACGATACTAAAAAACATCTACACAAGCAATGATGTTGTAGACCGATTAGTCTCTGAGTTAAAAGATGAAATTAACTTTCTGAGAACTGCTCTTTTGGAGAAAAAAGAATGAAAATTTCTTCTTTCATTACAAAAATTATTTGTTAGAAAAAATTCTATTCGCTGTAGTTTGAAAGTCTACTGCCTTTAAAGTCGTAGTATACTTTTGAACTTCCGTCTAAAATCCAAATGGATTTGTCTGTGATCTTCAAAAACTCCATACTCTTTGATAAAGTAATTGGTTTAATGGAAAATTGAGAGCCTTTCGTATCCATGACTAAAAGGTTATTTCCTCGCTTCAAAATCCAATAGTTGCTATTGTGACCAAGGAAAGTCTCTTGAGCATTTTGAAGGATATAAACAGCTTTTTTCTGGTTATTTACACCAACAATAAGAACTGATGATCCTTTGATCTCAACTGATTTAATTTGAGCGTTTACTTGCGAGAATAAAAAAATAAGAGTGAGAATGGTTAAAATTTTTTTCATAAGAAATATTTAAATTTTTACTAATCTAAGGGAACCACAGCAAACAGTAACTAAATTAACAACGATGTAATTCAGATTCATGATTTAGTATCGTAGAATAGATTCATTATTATAACCGAAGAACGACACTTCCTTTTGAAAGGATTAATCATCAAATGGATTGAAATCAACAAAATTTTGTACATTGAAAAAACAAAAACCCTTGATTTTTCAAGGGTTTTTAAAAAGTTAAGTCGGGATGACAGGACTTGAACCTGCGACCACACGCCCCCCAGACGTGTACTCTACCAACTGAGCTACATCCCGATAAAGAACGTTTGCGAAAGTACGAAAACGAAGGTGTATTTTTGTAACAAATTCAAGTACATGAAAATTTCATATCAACTACTTCGTCAATTTATTCCAGACACCCCTTCGCCTGAACACGTTGCAGAAATCCTTACGCGCACAGGCCTAGAAGTAGAAGGTATTGAAACCATAGAAAAAATTCCCGGCGGTCTGAAAGGCGTGGTGGTGGGACACGTTCTAGCATGTGAAAAACACCCCGACGCCGACCGACTTTCCATTACCCAAGTTGATCTCGGTTCTGAACAACCGGTACAAATCGTCTGCGGAGCACCCAATGTAGCCGCCGGACAAAAAGTGCTTGTTGCAACAGTGGGCTCCACATTATACCCATCAACCGGAGAACCTTTCGCAATTAAAAAAAGTAAAATCAGAGGTGCCGAATCGCATGGCATGATCTGCGCTGAAGATGAATTGGGACTTGGCCAGTCGCATGACGGTATACTTATTCTTCCCGCTGAAACACAAGTTGGAACCCCCGCCGCTGAAGCCTTAAACATAGAAAGCGATCAACTACTAGAAATTGGCATTACACCCAACAGAACAGACGCCCTTTCTCACGTGGGTGTCGCTCGCGACTTTATTGCCGCTTGGAATGTTGAACATCCTGAAGCGCAAAAAACGCTTCTTCTTCCTTCCTTCCACACCCTACCCACCCAGTCAAACGGATGGTCCATTCAATTAGAAAACGAAACAGCATGCGCCCGGTATGCTTGTCTTGAAATTTCAGGACTCGCAAATCAACCCACACCCGATTGGATGAAAGAAATACTGGTAGTCATTGGTGTAAAACCCATAAACCTTGCCGTTGACCTTACCAATTACATTCAACATGAATTGGGTCAACCCATGCATGTCTTTCGCGCTGCCGATTTCGAATCGAAGACCATTCACATTCGGAATGGAAAAGATGAAACAATGAAAACACTTGACGGAATAGAGCGAAAAATCACCGAAACTGACGTAGTTATTGCCTCAGACCGCTCGCCCTTGTGCATTGCAGGTGTCATGGGAAGCCTTGATGCGGGCGTGCAATTCAACGATGACCACCTCATTTTTGAAAGCGCATGTTTCAATGCAGTTCGAGTACGGAAAACAGCCAAGAAGTTTGGTATTCACTCCGATAGCAGTTTCAGATTCGAGCGCGGTACAGGTGTTGATGCTGTTCTTACGGCGATGAAACGATTGGCACAACTTGTTTCAGAAATTGCTCCTGAAGCGCAAATTGGTGGATATGCAGAGGTATACCCTGAGCCCATTCTCAAGGCTGAAATAACTTTAACAGCGGCCTACCTTCAACAACTAACGGGAATTCAAATCCCGGCCGCCGAGGTGTCTCAAATTTTGCAGCATCTCGATTTTGAAGTGGAAGCGATTGACGATGTTTGGAAAATAAAAGCTCCTTACAATCGAGTTGAGGTCACGCGCCCAGCAGACGTAGTGGAAGAAATCTTGCGTATATATGGGTATGATAAAATTGAAGTGCCTTCGCGCATGAAACTCTCTTTGAACAGCAAAGGCAAAACAGAAAATTTGTACTATCAGGTAGCTCAGCTATTAGCCGCTCAAGGGTTCTCTGAAATCATGTCCATGTCTTTGGTGAAAAGCACATATGCTGAATCTTTTGACACTTTATTTCAAGTAGAAAGTGTCTCATTAAAAAATCCGTTGAGTAAAGACCTTTCACACATGCGATCAAGCCTCATTTTTGGCGGATTAGAAAGCATTGCGTTGAATGAAAAACACCGAGCAAATAATTTGCGATTGTTTGAGATCGGAAAAGAATACAGAAAAACAGAAAATGGATACGCTGAAAAACGCAAACTCGCCATTTGGATGGTGGGGGATCAAAATCCAGAATCATGGAATCGTACCGCAGAAAAAAACACACTCATTCAACTTCGATCGAAAGTTGAAATGGTTTTAAATGCCCTTGGTGTAAAGCAATTGGAATGGAATGAACTGGAAGAAAAGGGTGCTTTTGCATATGGATTAGAGGCCGTGAGTCAGAAAAAAGTTTGGGGTGTCTGTGGGCAAGTGCGTCAAGAACTGCTTGATGCGTGCGATGTGCAGCAAGATGTTTTCTATGCTGAATTTGAATTTAATACTTTGGAAAAAGCGGCTTCGCAGCAAAAAAATAACTTCGAACCATTGACCAAATACCCGTGGGTGCGTCGTGACCTTTCCTTACTTGTGAACAAACCAACCTCGTTTGAAACCCTTCGCAAGACTGCGTTTAAGGCAGAGAGAAAGCTATTGAAAGACGTGTCTTTGTTTGACGTTTATGAAGGCAAAAATCTTCCGGAAGGAAAAAAGAGTTACGCTTTGAAATTCATCTTGCAAGACGAACAACAAACATTAACAGACGAAGCAGTAGAGAAAAGCATGCAACGCATTTTGCAGGGCTTGCAGACAGAGTGTTCAGCGGAGTTGAGGTAGGGGTTAATTTACTTGCCACTTTTTGACGAGCTCGTAACTCACGCTTCTTCCACCTTCATTGGTCTGGCGTAGTATTCCTTTTTGTACAAGGTCTTTAATGTCACGCAATGCGGTGTCTGTAGATGTTTTATTGATTTTCGCCCATTTAGAACTTTGTAATTTTCCCTCGAAATGATCTAAGAGTAAATTCAATATTTTTCGTTGCCTTTCGTTTATCGATGTTTTTTCATGATGTAGCCAAAAGGCTGATTTTTTCAAAATTTTTTCCGTCGTTTTTTCTGTTGCGACCATTGCATTTTTGAGGCAATTAAGAAACCAACTCAACCACTCTGTTATGTCATACTTACTGTGTTGTACTTTTTGTAAAATAGCATAATACATTTTTCGCTCGACAAGGATTTGGCTCGACATGCTATAAAATCGCTCTCCGCTTCCTTCAGCACGGGCAAGTAGCATATCTGTAATTGCACGAGCTATTCGACCATTTCCATCGTCGAAGGGGTGTATTATTATAAACCAGAAATGAGCGATAGCCGCTTTCAATACCGGATCTAGTGAGTGATCTTTATTTAACCAGGTGATGAATTTCTTCATTTCGGCTTTTACGGATTCGGCTTTTAGCGCTTCGTAATGAATTTTTTCTTTTCCCATTGCACCTGAAACAACTTGCATTTCGCCGGTGCGGTAGCGTCCGACTTCAATGGAATATGGACCGCTGTATCCGGTTGGGAAAAGTGCGGCGTGCCATCCGAATAGACGTTTTTCAGTAAGAGGAGCATCGAATCGCTGTGTAGCATCAAGCATCATTTCTACAATTCCTTCAATGTGCCGGCTACTTTTAACCAAGCCTGCTGAATTAATTCCTAATCTTCTAGCTATCGAAGAGCGTACTTGGGCATAGTTGAGCAGTTCGCCTTCTATTTCTGATGATTTAACAACATCGAGTGTTAAGGCAGAAAGTGTTGCTTCTTCTTTGGCTGAAAATCCAAGGGCGTTCATCTGTCCAATGATTTTCCCCTGCCTCAATCGCACTTCTCCGAATAGGGCGTTAATATCCGAATCTTGCCAAGTAAAGTCAGTCCAGTTCTTGTATTCGTAGATATATTTTGCCATTGCTGATCGGTTGTCTGCGGCGAATATAGGAATTATTCGCCGCAAATATGCGGTGAATAGACTTCTTAATCGCCTCAAAAGTTTTAAGTAAGTTTAAGCAACGAGAGTAAAAAATCTAAAAATTTACTCTCGTTCGAGAAACAAGAGTAAAAATTACACTTGATTAAGGCGTTTTGTTAAGGGCTCATACCGGTTGTTCGGCGGAGTTGCGGTAGGAAGGAATCTATTCACGGCAAGCCTATCCCTGGAATTCTAATCTATTCTTTAATAAATTTCAAAACTATAGTAGAGCTTGAGGATTCGATACGTAGGTAATAAATACCCATAGATAAATCTGATATGTCAATACTCCCAATAGTTTCAGCCTCTGATCGAATTAACTTTCCTCGAGAGTCAAAGATTGAGAATTGAGCTAAAATATCATCTCCAATTCCATTTAAACTGATGCTTTCATCAGATGGAATTGGAAATATACATATGTTATTTTGCAAATCATATCCTGGTAGTGACAGAATAATTGATGAAAGATCAAACACTCTTACATGTCCTGAAAAGTCACCATTTCCATCATTTGCTTTGGCACCAATAGCCACGGTACTTCCATCATGCGAAATATCTACTGAAAAACCTGATTCGTCACTTGCCGCTTCACCGTTAATGTTTTCACCAATTTGAGTCCACTCTCCACCGATATTTTGATAAATTTTAACGTGGCCAGAATTAAAGCCGTTGTCATCATTCCATAACGCGCCAATGGCTATAACGTTTCCGCTTGCAGACAGCGCTATCGACCAACCAAAATAATCTTCACTTGCTTCTCCATTTATATCTTCACCTATTTGTGTCCAGACACCTCCGAGGTATTCAAAAATTCGAACAAGACCCGAATGAAGTCCATTGGCATTGCTACTCGCAGAACTAATAGCCACTATATTTCCATCTTGTGATAAAGCAACTTCAGAGCCCGAATCTTCGAATTCTACTACACCATTGATGTCTCCGCCGAACTGAGTCCAAGTACCATCTATATTTTCGTAGACTTTAACCTCACCTGTATTTGTGCCATTCTGGTCATTTTGAGAGGCGCCAATAGCTACAATATTTCCTTCTCCATTCAATGCTACCGAATTACCTAGTCGCCCTTGTTCCTGTTCCCCGTCAATGTCCTGACCTATTTGCATCCATGATCCACCTAAATTTTCAAAAACTCTAACATGTCCAGAGTTATTTGCAATGCCATCGCTGCGTGGTGCGCCAATAGCTATGATACTCCCATCGTCTGATAATGATATACTTGTTGCTGATATATCTTGAAAGTTTTCGCCTTCAATGTCTTCTCCTATTTGAGTCCAGGCACCTCCCACATTTTCATACACTTCTACTTGACCCCTCCATGAATTGTTCAAATCAGAACCAATGGCAACAATGCTACCATCTGCAGATAGCGCCAATGACCATCCCGAGCGATCGTCCGCCGCCTCACCAGCAATATCGTCCCCTATTTGCGTCCACGTTCCGTCTAAATTTTCATATACCCTCACATGACCAGACCTACTTCCACCATCATTATTTTCAATAGCACCAATAGCTACGATGTTTCCATTAGCCGAAATGGCTACTGAATGACCCGAAAGGTCTCCAGGATTTTCTCCATCTATATCATTGCCTATTTGTACTTGACCAATGCCTTCAAATGATAGGGCAAGGATTGAGATTATTATTGAAACTGCGATCTTTTTCATTTTTTAATATTTGCTCTCTTTCTAATATCTGTTTAAATATAGATGCGATGTGGCGCCAAGTGGAGTTATTTAGTAATGAAGATTGGAAACATTATTTATTTATATCATTTCAAAGGCTTGCAGACGGAGTGTTCGGCGGAGTTGCGGTAGGGTTGGAAGTTACTCCCCGCAAATTTGCGGCGAATGGAATTCTCTATCACCGCTTGACTATGAATTATGCTATAGTGATTTGACCCGCAATCCCCCGCGCCTCCGCATCACTCGCAAGCAATTCCTCTAACGATGGTTTTGCGATGAAACTGGCTTGTTGAAGAGTTTTTTCTACGGTCTCGGCAATTTGCAAGAATTTAATTTCGTCGTTTAAGAATCGAGCAACGGCAATTTCATTTGCGGCGTTTAAGATGCACGGCGCATTGCCCCCTTGCTCAAGCGCTTCGAACGCCAAGCCCAAACAACGAAACACGTCCATACGCGGCTGCTCGAAGGTAAATTGCGGATAATCCATGAAGTTGAATCGCGGCCAATCGGTCTTCACACGTTGCGGATAAGCCATGGCATACAAGATCGGCAACTTCATATCGGGTAATCCCAACTGCGCTTTCATGCTGCCGTCTTCGAACTGAACCAAGCTGTGAATAATGCTCTGCGGATGAACCACCACGTCTATTTGTGAAGGCTTCAAATTGAATAACCACTTCGCTTCAATAACTTCTAACCCTTTGTTCATAAGGGTTGCAGAGTCAATGGTAATCTTCGCGCCCATGGTCCAGTTCGGATGCTTCAAGGCTTGCGCCTTCGTCACCTCTGCCAACTCTTCTGCAGGTTTCTGTCTAAACGGACCACCACTCGCGGTAAGAACAATCTTCTCGATAGGGTTGTGCCACTCGCCCGCCAAACACTGGAAGATAGCGCTGTGCTCGCTGTCAACCGGATAAATATTTACAGCATGCTGTTGTGCCAATTGCGTAATGAGCTCACCCGCAACAACCAAGGTTTCTTTGTTAGCTAGCGCAATGGTTTTCTTCGCTTCAATGGCTTTTATGGTGGGAAGTAATCCAGCAGCACCCACCAACGCCGTTAACACCACGTCTATGGTATCCATCTCTACAATCTGCTCCAACGCTTGCTTGCCCGCATAAACTTTTATGTCTGAAGAAGACAACGCTTCTTTCACTTCAGCGTATTTCGATTCGTCTGTAATGACCACCGCATTCGGACTGAACTTCAACGCCTGCGCAATCAACAACTGGCTGTTGCTGTGTGCCGTTAAGACCTCAACACAAAACAAATCTAGATGCTGTGCAATGACTTCAAGTGCTTGTGTTCCTATGGATCCCGTAGACCCTAAAATGGCTATGTGTCTCAACTTCTTTTTTTTTGAAAGGTAGAATAAAAAAACCGCTTCGTGAAGGAAGCGGTTTATTTCGTTGCCCGAACAGGATTCGAACCTATACAAACTGAACCAAAATCAGTTGTCCTGCCATTAGACGATCGGGCAATCTATTCCCCATTAATTGAAATGGGAATGCAAAAATAAATACTTTCTTCTAAACAATCCAACTTTTTTCATGTATTACCTTCGTTTTCTAAAAATTGGATTGTGATTCAGCTACTAAACTACATCAACGGAGAATTTGTTCAAGCGCATTCTGCGGAAACCATAAACAATATAAACCCAGGAACTGGAATGGTCTACGGCACCATACCTCGAAGTCAAACTGCCGATATCAACGCAGCTGTAGCCGCAGCCACCGGAGCTTTCCCTGCTTGGTCTTCTCTTTCAAATGAAGAGCGTTCAATCATTCTTATACGTATTGCAGATGGTATTCAAACCAATGCTGAAGCTTTAGCGCATGCAGAGTCTGTTGACAATGGCAAACCCATTTCACTTTCAAGAGCGGTAGATATTTCTCGAGCTGAAGCGAACATTCGCTTTTTCGCAACTGGCATTTTACACTTCGCTAGTGAAGCACACCCCAATAACGCTTTTGTGAACTACACCCTTCGCAAACCCATTGGCGTTGTGGGTTGCATCTCTCCTTGGAATCTTCCCTTGTATCTCTTCACTTGGAAAATAGCCCCTGCCTTGGCCGTAGGAAACTGCGTTGTTGCGAAACCTTCCGAGTTAACACCATACACAGCCTATTTATTTTCTAAAATTTGTGCCGAAGCTGGCCTTCCAAATGGGGTCTTGAATATTGTTCACGGCCTGGGCCCAGAAGCCGGTGAGGCCATTGTGCAACACAACGGTATTAAGGCAATTTCATTCACAGGTGGAACCGTTACCGGAAGACACATTGCCTCAGTCATTGCCCCGAAATTCAAAAAAATGTCATTGGAGTTAGGTGGAAAAAATGCGAATATCATTTTCAACGACGCTCAAATGGATTTGGCGGTTTCTACAACCGTGCGCTCTTCCTTCGCTAACCAAGGTCAAATTTGTTTATGTGGATCTCGGGTGCTCATTCAAGCTAACATCTACGAACAATTTAAAGCGGCACTTATTGAAAAAGTTTCAAAAATAAAACCCGGCAATCCGCTTGATCCAAACACGCGCATGGGGGCACTTGTGAGCGAGGCTCATTTAAACAAGGTGTTGTCATATGTAGCGTTAGCCAAGGAAGAGGGAGGAAACATTTTACTTGGTGGTGAGCGTGTTCAACTCAATGATGAAAATGCAGGAGGATTCTTTATGCAACCCACCATTATTGAAGGACTAGGTCCACAATGCCGAACCAACCAAGAAGAAATTTTCGGACCCGTGATTACCCTGCAATCTTTTGAAACAGAAGAAGAGGCAATAGCGCTGGCAAATGCATCAGTCTATGGATTAGCTGCAAGTATTTGGACCGAAAACGTAACACGCGCCCACCGCGTTGCTCAGAAATTAGAAACAGGCATTGTCTGGGTTAATTGTTGGTTGGAACGCGATCTTAGAACTCCGTTTGGCGGAGTAAAGCAGTCAGGGCTAGGCAGAGAAGGCGGTTGGGAGGCCATGCGATTTTTTACTGAACCTCAAAACGTTTGTATTTCTGTGCCAAAACAATAGCTGTGCGCGTCTTTCGTTGCTATCTTTAGGCTCACAAAAATGACTGCATACGAACAACTACTGAATCGATTAGACGAATTCATTCGACGCTATTACAAGAACAGAATGATTCAAGGCTTACTCTATGTAGGTTCACTACTTACTTTTTTGTATTTGCTTGTCATATCTCTGGAATTCCTTGGTCATTTTGGCCCAGCCATTCGCACATTTTTATTTTTTGGTTTTATTGGAACGGCTCTTTTCTTTTTTGTTAACCGCATTGCTTTGCCGCTTTTCAGCATGTTCAAACTTGGCAAAAGAATTTCCTACGCGCAAGCCTCTTCCATTATTGGAAAACATTTTCCCGATGTAGATGATAAACTACTCAATACACTGCAACTGCATGAGCAATTAGAATCACATGCAGGAAGCGATCTCTTACAGGCCAGCATAACTCAACGCATGAAAGCCTTAACTCCTGTTCCGTTCGTTAAAGCCATAGATACTTCCAACAATAAAAAATACTTGCGTTACTTCATTCCACTCGCCATTCTTTTCATTGGTTTGTTCGTGATAACGCCCTCATTCATTCTCAAGCCTACAGACCGTTTACTTCGCTTCAATGAGGTAATTGCGGAAGAGGCTCCGTTTACCATGATACTTGAAAATGATAC
>Ga0315905_10009226_pt1 | contig 9994 bp, 15 predicted proteins | sample LakEriMetagenome_5_FD_203522 | JGI IMG/M metagenome (GOLD analysis project Ga0315905, IMG submission 203522) | Freshwater fungal communities from buoy surface, Lake Erie, Ohio, United States - Buoy 4 MA121 | ecosystem: Environmental > Aquatic > Freshwater > Lake | place: USA: Lake Erie, Ohio... | reverse complement strand
GGGTGGGCGCATATAACTCAAAACCAGCCTGGCAACAGCCTCTTGTTCCTCCTCCTCCTCCTCCTCCTCCTCCTCCTCCTCCTCCTCCTCCTCCTCCTCCTCCTCCTCCTTCTCTTCTGCCGCCGCCGCCGCCGCCGGTGGTCCTGGACACGGGCTAGCCAGAAGCGCAGGGTGATGTGACGCTGGCTTGAGAGACTTCAAACTATATACAGTGTTTGCGTGTCGTAAGAAGCGGTCGTACCTTGATTATCATGAACTCGCGAATAGAACGGGTAGGGTATAATGGTTGCAGGCAAATCACACACACAAAAACAAGGAATGTGCGTATGTGTGTGCGTGCGTGGGCGTGAGTGCGTGCGTGTGCGTGATACCAGAGTGTATGTACATATGTATATAGTATCACACATAGACAAGGGTCACACACACACACACACGGTCAAGTCATGCACGCACCAACACACAATTTCGCTGTTGCAGATGTGCCACGGTAAAAATCGTGCGTGTAATAATCGTCGTCTATTTTTTTTTGCTCGTCATCACTTGCATCAGAGACAACAAAGCTTTCATCATACTCGTCCTCGCTGTCGTCTTGCTCTTCATCTTTTTCATCATCTTCATTATCTTCATCGAACATGTCAAGGTCCGACGTCATGACTCCAAACAATTGAAATCAAGAACGCGACTGCTGAAGAAGCAAAGTCACTGATTCGCAAGTACCATGATGCTGTGATGCAAACCTACATCAAGCACATGACTGAGCTGCAACGACTTGGAAGAATCAAGAAACGAGAGGAGAAGCGAAAGTATGAAGAGCAGATGCAAAAGGCAATGCTTCAGTCTTTGCGCTCCGCGATGAGCAAGAGGCAGCAAAAGCAAATGGAAGATGACAATGGGCAAACAGGTGGCAGTGGCGCAGGAGGCAGCTCCAGCGGCGCAGGAGGCAGCTCCAAGCCCAGCGGAGCAGGAGGCAGCTCCAGCGGCGCAGGAGGCAGCTCCAAGCCCAGCGGCTCTGGGCGCAAGCCCAGAGGCTCTGGCAGCTCCGGAAAGCAGCCCAGCGGGTCGTAGTATTTTGAGGTGTTTATTTTGTGGTTTTTATAAAAGCCTCACAAAAACAAATTATGCGGAGTTGCTTGTCTTTTGCTGCTTGCCCGCTTTAAAAAACAAAACAGTATATAACACCGGTCTGCCAGGATTGTTATGCTCGATGCTATTCTCACATGGCACGGCATCAACGCCTAGGCGCTCGTGCTCCAACAGCTTTACAACTGGGACATCTGCTGGTCTTTCATGGACACCTGGTTGCCTTTCCACATGGTGCGTTATCACACCGTGCGCTACGTCATTAACTGGCACGAAATGTCGGTGTACCCCACCCGCCCGCAAATGGTGAACCTTCCCATGCTCTGCAATCCGTACAGGAGCAAGCAGTAGGACAGAATGGATCCAGGGCTGTACCCTGGACGCACTTGCTTTTGGGGATGTCATGGAACAGAGGTGGAGGAATGATTTCATCGTCATGAGAGCTACCACAACCGAGCCGTCAGAGGTGTCGGAAATAGTCCACGCGCACATCGCAGACGCTGAAAAAGCAAAAGCAGTCTACGAAGCTTGGGTCCAGTCTGTCATCGCTGAAAACTGTGCCTCGTCCTCTCCCAACAGTGTGTGTCGCGTGTAGGGACTTAGTTGTATGTCCTAACGTGTTTGTGTGTGTGTGTGTATTCCTTTAGAGGAGCACGTTCAGTCCATGTTTTTTTGTTCACGGTGGTCGACCATGCTTGCGTCTCGCTCTCCCTCACCCTGTCTCTCTCGCGCGTTATGTCACTCACCCTCCCTCTCTTCGCCAGTGTGTGCAGAGGGTCCTGCATTTTTTTGACAAGGCAACGTTACCCGCTCTCGGGGCAAGTTGTAACCTGGCATACTGTTCTCACCCTGTCTCTCTCGGGAGCTATCTCGCTCACTCAAATCGCTCGCTTTCTCTCTTTGCAGGATTTCGCACTCACGTCTCGGCATGGGGCCGGAAGACGCAGAAACATGCCATTATCTTTCCAAAAGGTTCGTCCCACATCTTGCCGGTTCCCTGTGCCCTGTGCCAAAGCGCAGGATGGCTGCGGGCTGAAACGCCGGAATGCGCAACAGCGCGTTTTGAAGACGGCTGTTGCCCATTTTTGCTGAGTCTGAGGATACTTTACTCTGTCATTCCTTACTTTTGCGTGCCCGAGCGCCCTGCAACGTCAATCTGGCTCCCCGCGCGCGACAAGTTGACACGCAAGCGCGACAAGTCACGCGCGCGACAAGTTCGCACACAAGGTGTGTGAACCTTGTACGACCTCAAAGAAAAATGCTCGAACAAGGGGGCTACAGCCCCCCTTTCACACCTGGTCGCCCCCAAACAAATCATTCCCATTGTCCACTTGGGCCCAAAGCAGGTCCGCCTATCTTTCGCCGCCCTAGTTTGCCGCCATCAACCCCGCTTTTGCTGACGCCCTAGTACGCCAGCATGCGCTTCACGTCCGGGTTTTCGACGGGCGTGACGGTATTGCCGACGTTGCAGTACGCGGCCATGTCGCTGGCTGGGGCAGCGTAGGCGCTTTGCGCACACGCACCTGGGAGTTGGTACGTGGTGTTGCCCTGAACGTACGCAGCAGCCGACAGGACCTGACCCCGGCGGCCCTCACGCTGGTCAAAGAGCGGCGCGACGCCGACTCGGAAGCACACAGCGCACGCCGCCGCCAGCCGCCCGCCACAACCTCACTCCCGGGAGCGAGCATTTGGCGAATGCGCATACCGCGAACATGGTGTGCAGACGCAGCCGGACCGGCGCTTCCGGGCTTCTCTCTGCCCACGAACGAAAACCGATTTAGACCACCCTCTGCAGTAGCGGCAAGGCTGGAGAACACAGAGGGTTGCGACCCCGACGGGGTGATGGCCGCGTACGAGAATGTGGGCGGACCGCCGCGAGGGGACTGGGCAAAAGGGCTGTGCAACTTCTGGGAGACGCTGGGCGGCATCAAGTCGTTTGGCATGGCGTGCTGCTGGCCAGTATGCGGGCCTTGCCTCTACTCGAAAATCTCTGCGCGCTCCTCGCTGCCGGGCACCTCGTGGGAAAAGCTCGGCGACTCGCCCTTCAAGCAGTGGTTCCGCATCACGGTGAGTCCTGGCGACTTTCTGCCCGGCCATTTCTGTGCGAGAGAGAAGAGAGTGGGTTGGAAAACACACCAGTGCGTCCTTTTGACAGTCGCCGCCTCCGTGGCACGCATCCCCGCAGTTAATCCTCGTGCTGGTCTATTGGTTCGCGTCGTGGGGTGAGAGCATGATGACGCCGAATCCGCACTTCAACGCTGTGGCCAACTCGGACGCTGAGCTCAAGGATTTCAAGAACATAGAAAACCTCACCGAGGCCGCGATTGTAAGATTGCTATCCTGCCGGGAGACGCGCGAGGGCGTGTGGGAGCGTATGTGCACTAATGGCGAGTCCTGACAAAAAAAGAAACAACTCTCAATTTTGTTGTTGCCTTCAGCCCGGGCGGCGCACCCGCGTTCTCAAGATGCGCCCTGACGCGCCACTGTGCGACCCCGCGCGACCACACAATGGCAGGTGAACGCCGTGGCGAGAATGAATCCCAACATTACGTTGGCGGCGGACATGGCGGCGCTCGACCAGAACGTTACAGCGTCGGTCCAAAACGGGGAGGCAGAGGTGGAGACAATGGTGGTGGACGATACCTTGGGTATTCCTGTGATAACAGTTTAGGGTTTAGGGTTTAGGAAGTCAGTGATACCAGTTGGCTTTTTACCTAGGAGAACAATGAGACAAAGGGAGTGGGCGAGTGTATCTTGAAGCCTAAACCCTAAACCCTAAACCCTGGGAGGGAGTGGGTGAGTGTCTCTTGAAGCCGACTCTGCAAGACAGAGAGAGGGCTTTAGGGTTCAGGGTTTAGGGTTTACTCAATGTTGCCTAAACCCTAAACCCTAAACCCTGAAGCCGACTCTGCAAGACTGAGAGACAGAGATAAGAGCTTGCTTGAGACAGGAAAGCGCTCAAGGCAGCGCTTCCTTGAGACAAGCAAACTGCAAGACTGAGAGACTGAGAGAAGAGCGGCAGAGAGAGAGAGGCAGAGCGCAACTCCTCAAGATTCTGAATGCGCGCATTGACATAGACTGCGCGCATTGACCACAGCTGTCTTCCCCATCCCGGAGGCGGTGGCCGACGTGGGCGACTTCCCCGAAATTGAAGCTGCCTTGCCTCCCGAGACCATCTCTCCCGTGCAGCAGGTCACCTATGTTTGTTTGTTTTTGTTGATAATAATTCTTGCTTCAAAGAATTGATAAATGTACTGAATAGCTCTGGACGACGGATGACATGCATGTGCGGATGACATGCATGTTTGCCCTTCTTTCTTTTACACACACAGTTGTTTGTGGCGATCAATCAATCAAGTTGCTAGTGGCAAGGCACGCCTCGCTTATGCCATCTCTCTCTCACACACGCGCGCGCACAAACACACACACACATCTATTGATTTTTATATAGTTTTTCGCGACGATCAAGTGGCTGGTGGGAGTGGTGTGGGTAGGCTTGTGCATCTTCCTGCGCGCGCACACACGGAAACGCTTTGACATCGACGCCAAGGTCTGTTCCTTTATCTCTCTGTTTGCCTCTCTCTCTGTCTCTGTCCCTTTCTCAGTCTCGGTCTTACTCTCGCTGGTCTTCTGACTTGAGGTCTTCTGACTTGAGGTCTTCTGACTTGAGGTCTTCTGACTTGAGGTCTTCTGACTTGAGGTCTTCTGACTTGAGGTCTGACTTGAGGTCTGACTCCCGCTGGCTCTGCCTGTATGTATGTCATGTATGCACACAGATAGCCAGTGTCAAAAGAGACCTACTAGTGTCAAAAGAGACCTACTAGTGTCAAAAGAGGCCTACTGACGTAGTAGTTCGTCAGTTCGTTACTCGAGTTCGTCAGTTCGTTACTCGTTGACATAGGGTTTAGGCCTGTCACCTGAGGCCTGACGCCACTCCCTCACTTTTGTTTCACCTTTTGTTCAGGCTTAAGTTTTTTTTTGTATCTGTCCCTCTTTTTTGTTTGTGCCTCCCACCTAGCCCCACCCCCGTTCCTTGCACCCTAAACCCCCGCTCCTTGCACCCTAAACCCTGCACCCCCCTTTTTTTGGACGACATTAATCACTTCTCTTGATTGGTTGCTCTTTTCTTGTTCCTCGAGTTCCCTTTTCCCCTGCTTGTGCTGTGCTGCAATTGCAAGCTTGCTGGTGACGGCTGTGACTCCAAGCCTCTCTTGCGCATGTGCACACTCAAACGCTCTCTTACGCATGTGCAGTGCTGCAATTGCAAGCTTGCTGGTGACGTCAACTGCGAAGACGTCTGGTGTGAAAAAAGAGAGAAAATGGCCTAAACCCTAAACACACACACACACACACACACACACACACACACGAGCCAACTGCGAAGACATCTGGTGCGCAAAAAAAGAAAACACACAACACACACACAGGCACGCACGATACACGCACACTGCACACTAGCACACTGCACACTAGCACGCACATGCACAGGCAGCACATCAGCACATGCACAGGCAGCACATCAGAAGATCAACTGATCACTCATGGCGAGATAGAACACCAAAAAAAGGCACAAATGACTCTTGCATACACGGTGTTGACATGACTCACTACACATACACACGTATATAGATACATACGCTGACTCATACACACACTGTCACACTCACACACATACATACATGCATGCACGCTGACTTTTTTTTAATACACACGGTGAGCAGGTGCACCATTTGCTGCCAGCCGTGTGTCCTGTCCCAGATGGCCACACACACTGGCGCCGGTAGTTTTTTTTTCAAATGAATTTGTATTGCTATGTGGTGCTTATGGCTATTTGTTTTTGTATTGGTATGTGTGTGTGTTTAGGGTTTAGGGTTTAGGGTTTAGGCCGCTGTTGGCCAACCTGCGTACATGTCCATAACCTGAACCCTGGTATAGTAGTAGTTAGTTGAACTAAACCATTGGTGCCGGCTCCGCCGGCGTGGACATGTCCATAACCTGAACCCTTGGCCACAACCTAAACCCTTGGCCTACTTGCGTACATGTCCATATACATATAAATATACTCATACATAAACATTTTCATACATGCATATGTACACATATATGGATATATATATATATATATATATATATATATTCCTTATTATATGGAGCAGTGACGAACGAGAGTGGGTGCAACTGTTGCGACACGACTGATCCCGGCGAGAGCCCACACTGCGTTGTTCCGTTGGAGCCCCTTCAATCCCCCCAGGTCTCTCTCTCTGTGTGTGTGTGTGTGTGTGTGCGTGTGTGCGAGAGAGAGAGAGTGCGCGCGCGAGCACTGCGTGGCTCCCTGGAAGCATGTCAGATCCCCCCAGGTGTGTGAGGGTATGTGAGTGTTTGGTAAGTGTATGCATAGGCATATGCATGGGTATGGGTGTTAGACTGGTGGGGGGTGTGGGTATGGGTGTGTGGGTGGTTTTCCCGATGTTCTGACGTGACCTGCTTCCCCCCACCCCCCCCCTCTCTATCCCCTCTCAGACTGCCAACTCGATGGAGAAGGATAGGGGTGCTATGGTGTGAGCAGCCTTGGTTAGGTGACACGTGTGACACAGTACCAGTTACAGGAGTTACACGTGTGAAGCGCTGTGTACGTGGTACACCAGGAGCTTTGGGGATTGCGAGCAGGCGTGTGTCGCAGTGTCGGGTGTGTATCAAGGTGTGTCACAAGGTGTTATTCAATTGCATAAGGTTCGGGTTGTAGCTGTTATTAAAGTATTCTTGTCCAGCTTGTCTCCCCGGCCGCCGAAGGCGGAATTGGGTTTTACAACCCCTCTGGCCCCAACCTCTTGAGTTGGCCCTTAAAAAGGCCCAACAATTAATAAGGCCCAACCGACGGAAGGACCAAGCGAAATAGGGTGTGATTCACTAGGGTGTGGGGTCACGAATACGTGATCACGTCCCTCTTAGAAAAATCCGTTTCGTGGAAAATAAATCGAGGCAGCCTCCCGATCGGAGGCTTACCCTCAGCTACCCTCACTCACGGCCACGCGCCATGTCTGTCTGGGAGGCGCCCTAGGTCGGTCATGCACCATTTCGGTGGCTAAGAGTCCCGCTCCCGACTTCCACTGCTGCGCTTCGCACCAGTCACATGGCTCAGAGCAAGGGCATGGAGGAGAAAGACAATCCGGCACTTGCCTTTTCAGGAGAAACAAAAGACTGACCTGCTTTCAAGGACACGATCCAAATGCGCGCTGATAAGCACGACACTGTGACTATTCGAGGGCGGACGATCGCTAGCGGAGTTCTTTGCCAGGCAGATCAGGGAGAAGACTGTCACCGAAAAGAAGACACGCAAGAACTGGCGTTGGAGCGCGAAAAAGCCGCGAGTGATAGCAACCACGTACCAACCTCGGTCGATGCGCACACCGATGACGCCCTCAAGGAGTGGTTCGAGCACAAGGATATCGCGACAGGCCTACAGTTGTCGCTCAACAAGAACCGCATGACGGAACTTGGGTCGAACTTCACCGACTTCAAAAAGCTCGGTTTCAGGGACGAGACAGCGCTCACAAAAGCCCACAAGTCCATCGACCTGAAGTATCTCCGGAAGCTGAACAGAATGGCAGGACATCTTCTGCATGACGCTGTTTTTGAGCCTTCGATCAAGGTGGACACGGCAGCGCAAACGAAACTCAACGGAAGATGTACCACAAGTACGAGGGCATGACAGACATGCTGACGGTCACGATGATGGAAGAATTAGCAACCATCATTACCTGTGTCACAGGAGACGCACGTCATCGTCGCACTATCTACGAGGCGGATCAAGACTTTGAACGTTTTGGCAAGACCCTGATCGCAAACTTCAACGACACAACGACATTGTGGGAGTTCTTGCGCGCAAGCTTACGCCATTGCCACATCCACAAACTATCAAAGGTCGGCAAGGATAAGGCCGCATGGGCAAAGACTGACGAGTACCTCACCAACCTCATGGACTCCGATACCGTGCTCACGCTTGAGAACACAGACGAGACCATGAATCGCGCGCAGAACTACATGCAGCACCAGGATAACGATGGGGAAAAGCATGTGGCCTTCTCAAGCGCCTCTGATGAGAGCAACGATGGCGAAGAAGTGAAGACACTTCGAACCACGCTTAAAGAGAAAGACCAGCGTCTGTCGGAACTAGAGGCCAAGTTCGACAGCTTCTCAAACGAGCAAAAGGATGGCAGTAACAAGCCCAAGAAGCAGGCGAGGAAGAATGAAAAAGAATGCACCTACTGCAAAAAGGCTGGCAAGTGGTTCCAGGACACGAAGAATCCGAATGCCATCACAAGAAAAAGGATGAAGCAGAGGCAACGCTTCAAGCCATCAAGGAGAGGCGTGAGTACACAGGCAAGGGACACCAAGTGACTCTGAGTGAGAAGAACGCCTTCGCAGCTGGTGCTGTTGTTAATAAAGGACCAGCCGCAGCTGGGAGGGGGCTGGTGATGACGAGTATCCAAAGAGTCTACCTGCGTCCTACGCATGGAACGATTCGCCAAACCTTGCCAACCACAAAACCCACAACATAATCACTTCATGCAGCGTACACATTTCCTCAAAGCCACCCACCCATCCATTCGAGTCCTGCCTGTCTGCATTGTAGGAGTGAGAAGGGGAAACCCTGATTAAGAATTCCGCTGTTTCGATAGATTGGTTACATCTCTGCAACACGTCCTCGGTCCGAAACCCGAGCGACAGCAGAGACCCCGTGACTCGAAAGAGCCCCGGATAGGAGAGAGCAGGGGAAACCTTGGCCATAACCTCCGCCGTGGGCGGCAATCATCTCCCTGAATCGCTTTCTGGGCCCTGTAGATGCTTACGTTACCACGAACTAACAACTACCAAAGTACCAAAGTCCTCACCCCACGCTATCGCCTTTTCAGCAGCAGCGGTTCTGGACCAGTGCCGCGTCCGTCACGGCACTGTCGACACTGCCGCACAGCTGCACGTGTGCCAAGGGGCACGCGGCAAAGGGCAGCCCATCCTGTTGAAAGGCATCACTGGTGACACTGTCAACGCTGAGGGCGCCGATATAGCTTTTCCAGTGACCACTATTGAAGGCAAGCGCTATGCCATCTTCATGCGAAATCAAACATTGGTTGTGGACAAGGAGACTGAAACACTACTGAGCGTCGCCGTGTTGCTGAAAGCCGGCTTCGACGTCAAGTTCGTGACCTGCACTAAGAAAGATCCTACGTTTGGTGGATACCTTGTGACACCCGACGGCCAAAAGATTCGCATGATTTTCGGCAACAACCTATGGCGTTTGCCTACGTGGAGTGATCTGGTACGTTACATGAATGATGAAACGTCTCCTGTCAACACAAGTACTCTAGAGCTCGTGCCTACTGCAGCGGCTCTAGAGTCTCTGGCTCAACCTTCTCTTCCAGACCAAGAAGCCATGCAGCTTGTCCACGACATGTGGTGCCATCCTGGCAACAACAAGATGAGGAAAAGCTCAGAGCCAATTTTTTTTGTCAAATGTCCAGATGGCTCTGAGAAAACTTAGGTAAGGGTGAGAGGACTGATGATCCTCAAACCATGAGGGGCGAGCGCATTTGCCGCCGCGCACTCACACCTGCCCAGGGTCTGGAGAGAGGCAGGGATGGAGGGGAGGTAAAGGTCATGACGGTCACACGGGCAGGACCTATAGTAGAGCAGGAAAGCGACATCAGTGTCTGTCATTTGTACAAATGGACACTGAGAGGGGTTAACAGGCAGGAGACTTAGTACTCCACCGAGTTCTCCCAAGGAGAGGGGGAATCACCAGTGCACCAGTAGGGTCATGGTGAGAGCGTTATCGCATGTGCTTCAACCCTGGTCCGGAGAGGCGAGTACCGAGCCCAAACAGGTATATAGCGGATGCTAAATTTTGTTTCTGTAA
>Ga0315905_10009224_pt1 | contig 9995 bp, 10 predicted proteins | sample LakEriMetagenome_5_FD_203522 | JGI IMG/M metagenome (GOLD analysis project Ga0315905, IMG submission 203522) | Freshwater fungal communities from buoy surface, Lake Erie, Ohio, United States - Buoy 4 MA121 | ecosystem: Environmental > Aquatic > Freshwater > Lake | place: USA: Lake Erie, Ohio... | reverse complement strand
AGCAGTCCCTTTGATCCGGCGCTCGAGCGCTGGATCGAGATCCCTTCCGACCGGGTTCCCTTCGAGCAGCGCCCGTGGATGAAAGCGGCCGAGATCACTGATGCACTGATCGCGGAACTGCAGACCGGCCGTTATCGCAGCGCCCGCGTCAATTACGCGAATGGCGATATGGTGGGGCATACGGGGAATTACGCCGCGGCAGTGATGGCTGTGGAGGCCGTGGATCTGGCACTGTCACGACTGCTGCCCGTCATCGATGCGCTTGGCGGTGTCGCGCTCATCACGGCGGACCACGGCAACGCCGAAGAAATGTTCGAACTCGATCGCAAGACGGGCGCGGCGCTGCACACCCCAGAGGGCAGGATCCGCGCCAAGACCAGTCACACCTTGAACCCCGTGCCGCTCTATCTGCACGACCGAGTGTCGGGCGGGCGTCTGGGCTTGCGTCAGGATCCCGGCTGCGGTCTCGCGAACGTTGCCGCCACCACGCTGCACCTGCTGGGTTTCGAGGCGCCCGCGATGTGGTGCCCCAGCCTTCTCGAAGTGCGCCCGCTCTGAGTCAGTTGCTGTGGCGGGCCCGCCAGAGGACCGCTACGCCCCACGCCAGTGCGGCCGCCATCAGCAGCAGCCCCAGCCCGAAGCTCCCGCGCGCCAGCGCGTGACACTGCTCCACGGCGTTCCACTGCGTGAGCAGGTTCCCCCAGTCGTGGCTTTCCTCGCCCCGCCCGCCGACCAGTGGCAACGCGCGGTACTCGGCATCGCGGATATAGGGCGCGAGGTCCACCAAGTTCTGGCCTGTCCACCAGGCTGCTGCCGCTGCCGCAACATTGTCCTGCTTCCACGCGGCAAAGTACGCGACCAGAGAGACTGGCAGGAGCACCTGGAAGAGGCTGCCGCCGAGTATCGTCATCGTCTCGCCGAGCGGCATGAAGAACAGGTGCCCGAACTCGTGGAAAGCGAGGTTCGCGCGGTGCAGGAAGGACCCGCCGATGATCTCCCAGTCGATGCCGTGTGCTGCGAACCAGAGCGTCCACGCAGCCAACGCCAGCAAGAGCAGGGATCGTGCTGCCAGGCTCGAGGCATCCATGCCTTCGGGGGCAAGGAGGAGTTGCTCGCGCAGGCGAGACGCGAGCGGTGCGTTCTCCTCGCGCGGCTGCGATACCGGATGCATTTGCCCTGCAGGCGAAGACCCTCCCGCGCGTCCCCGCCATTTCGCCCAGGCAATGCCACAGGAAGGGCAGACGCCCGGGTGTGTGTCCTTGTCAGCGGGCCCGGGACGGTGCCCGCAACGCGGGCAGTTGCTGGGGTTCATGTGAGTCGGCGCAGTATCGCTGCGGGCAGGATCTGCATGAGGCGTCCCATCAGGGTCCATGGCCAGCGCGGCACTGCCGCTTGAGCGACCCCTCGGTCGATCAGCTCGACCATGTCTCGCGCAGCGCGCTCGGCGCTCACCACGAAGGGACGGGAAGGAATGTCGCGGTTCATGGGTGTGTCGATGTAGCCCGGCGCAAGTTCCGTTACGCGAATCCCTGCTCGGGCCGTTTCCATGCGGGTGGCTTGCAGGTATCGGTGCAGTCCGGCCTTGGTGGCGCTGTAGATGCCAAGCCTTGGCAGGCCGCGGTAGCGCGCCATCGAGGTGATGCCGACCACCTGCCCGGCATGAGTCCGACGCCGGAAGATCGCTACCGCAGCGTCGATGGTGGCGCAGGCGCCGGTGAGATTTACGCCGATCATCCGCTGCATGCGCGTGATCTGTCCCTCGCCAGCAGAGAATGACTCCGCCACGCCCGCGTTCGCGATCACCAGATCAAGGCCGCCGAGTTCGCGGTCTGCCTCTTCGAGACAGGGGGCTATTGCATGTGTGTCCAGCAGGTCGAGCTCCAGAACAAGCACCCGAGCGGCCCCCGATGCAGACAACTCCGCTGCAAGGCTCTCGAGTAGTGCTTGTCTGCGCGCCACGAGCGCGAGTTGCCAGCCACGCCGGGCGTATTCGCGGGCGAGCGCCTCGCCGATGCCGCTCGACGCGCCGGTGATGAGAACGGATCTGGGCATCATTGCCTCGGCTCAGGATGAGGTGGAGCCGGGATTCTGTTGGCTGAGGCACCTGCCGACAAGCGCAGTGCGGGTTCGGAAGGTATCCTGAGACACCTTTTTCCCGGCGGGACAGCCTCATGAGCAATGGCAGCATCGGCCCCTTGGTGAAGGCTGACGAGTTCTTCAACCACCAGATCGTCGACACCTTCGCCACCGTCTCGCAGAGCGATTACTCGTGGACCGAGAAGGTCTGCGGCATGGCTGCCGCGCGTGACGGATCGCTGCAGGTGGGTTTCGGCTTCGGCAAGTACCCCAACCGTAACGTGGTCGACGCCTACGGCGGGGTCGGACGTCAGCGGGAGCAATGGACCGTGCGTGCCAGCCGCGAGCTCGCGCGGGACCCCGACACCATCAACGCAGGGCCTCTGGAGTACGAGGTCCTCGAACCCCTGAAGCGCATCCGGATCGCGCTGGCCGCGACCGATGTGCAGCCGATCGCCTGGGAGCTCGAGCTCGAGGGCGTCGTACCCTGCATGCTCGAGGACCGTGAAGATCGCCGCAACCTCCATGGGTTCCGTCACACCGCAAGCCAGATCCGCTATCACCAGACCGGTACCGCGCGAGGATGGGTGGAGGTCGAGGGCAAGCGCACCGAGGTGCGGCCTTCGGAGTGGATCATGACGAGGGACCATAGCTGGGGCATCCGGCCCGACGTGGGTGTGCGCATTCCCGATCTCGGCCCCGATCCGATGGACGGGCGCGTCCCCAGCGCGCTGGCAATCTGGAATCCGCTTTTCTTCCAACGCCCCGACGGTTCCAGCTACGCATTCCACCAGTACTACCTCAACTACAGCGGCCCGGGCTTCCGGCACGAGCGGATCCAGGGCGGCTACGAACACGCGGACGGTCGCAGGGAGCCGCTGGTGGGCATGAGCCCGCATCTGCGTTTCGACCCGGCCACGTTGCGTCTTCTGGGTGGCGAGTTCCGGGTGCGCATGGCGGACGGCAGCGAGCGCCTGCTGACAGCCGAGGCCGTGAGTGACACCGGTTTCCATCTGGGTGCCGGCCTCTACCACGGCTTCGACGGCAAGCACCACGGCTCCTGGATGGGGCCGCTGAACGTGGAAGGGGAGTACTTCGCCGATTGCACGGCGCCAGAGAGCCTCGCCCGACTCAACCAGTTCCGCGACTGCCTGATCCGGGTTCACGATCACCATACGGGCGCCACCGGTTGGGGCAATTGCCAGACCTACGTGCTCGGGCGCTGGCCCGAATTCGGATTACCCTGAGCGCCGGTAAAAAGACCCAGCAAAGACTCGGGCCTTATAGTTGATCGCGCCACTAGGGTATTGGCTATACTGCAGCCCGACCCCACGCCACGAGGGCAAAGGCCGTTATGCAACTCACCACCCGAGGTCGTTACGCCGTGACCGCGATGCTTGATCTTGCCCTGCACCCGGGCCAGAGACCCCTGCGGCTTGCGGATATCGCTACGCGGCAGGGGTTATCCCTGTCGTATCTCGAGCAGCTCTTTGCATGCCTGCGGCGGGCGGGTCTGGTGGCCAGTGCGCGCGGGCCCGGCGGCGGATACCGGCCGGGGCGCCCCCTGTCCGAGATCAGCGTGGGTCAGATCATCGATGCGGTGAACGAGCGCATAGACGCCACACGCTGCGAGGGCAGGGGGGACTGCCAGCACGGCGATACCTGCCTTACACATCATCTCTGGAGCGATCTCAGCGAGAACCTGCAGAGTTTCCTTGCCGGGATCACACTGGCTGATTTACTGCAGCGCCACGAGGCACGCGTAAGCGCCGAGGCGGCCGCCAGCGCGGCCTGAGGAACGCAGATGAGCGAACAGATCCACGAACTGATCCGGAAGGATTACGAGGCGGGCTTCATCACCGCCATCGAGTCCGAGACGATCGCGCCCGGCTTGAGCGAGGAGGTGGTCCGTCTCATTTCCTCCAAGAAAGGCGAGCCCGAGTGGCTGCTCGACTGGCGGCTGAAAGCCTTCAGCGCGTGGAAGGGCATGGCTGAACCCGGCTGGGCGCATGTGCACTTCCCGCCGGTCGATTTCGAGGCGGTGTCCTATTACTCGGCCCCGAAAAGCCTGCAAGACGGGCCCAAGAGCCTGGACGAAGTCGATCCGGAATTGCTCAGAACCTACGAGAAACTGGGCATCCCCCTGCACGAGCGGGCGCGGCTTGCCGGTGTGGCGGTGGATGCCGTCTTCGACTCCGTCTCGGTGGTGACGACTTTCAAGGACAAGCTCGCCGAGGCCGGCGTGGTGTTCTGCCCGATCTCGGAGGCGGTCCACAGTCACCCCGAGATCGTGCGCAAGTACCTCGGCAGTGTGGTGCCCCAGCGCGACAACTTCTACGCGGCGCTCAACTGTGCCGTCTTCAGTGACGGCTCCTTCGTGTACATCCCCAAAGGTGTCCGCTGCCCGATGGAGCTCTCCACCTACTTCCGCATCAACGAGGCGAAGACGGGGCAGTTCGAGCGCACCCTGATCATCGCCGACGAAGGCAGCCACGTGAGTTACCTCGAGGGCTGCACCGCGCCGATGCGTGACGAGAACCAGCTGCACGCGGCCGTGGTGGAACTGGTCGCCCTGAAGGGCGCGCGCATCAAGTACTCCACGGTCCAGAACTGGTACCCGGGCGACAAGGACGGAAAGGGCGGCATTTACAATTTCGTGACCAAACGCGGTGTTTGCCACGACGATGCGCACATCTCCTGGACGCAGGTGGAAACGGGCTCGGCCATTACCTGGAAGTACCCATCGGTGGTGCTGCGCGGCGACAACTCGGTGGGAGAGTTCTATTCGGTTGCCCTCACGAACAACCGTCAGCAGGCAGACACCGGTACCAAGATGATCCACCTCGGGCGCAACACGCGCTCGACCATCGTGTCCAAGGGTATCTCGGCGGGTCATTCCAGCAACGCCTATCGCGGACTGGTTCGCATCAACCCGGGCGCGGAGGGCGCACGCAATCACACGCAGTGCGACTCCCTGCTGATCGGTGATGCCAGCGCGGCGCACACATTCCCCTACATCGAGAGCCGCAACAGTTCGGCCGTGGTCGAGCACGAGGCCACCACCTCGAAGGTGAGTGAAGACCAGTTGTTCCTGTGTCGTCAGCGCGGACTCGATGCCGAGAAAGCCGTGTCGATGATCGTTAACGGTTTCTGCCGCGAGGTGTTCAAGGAACTGCCGATGGAGTTCGCCGTAGAGGCGGGCAAACTGCTTGAAGTGAGCCTGGAGGGCTCTGTTGGCTGATGCTGGAATGCGTGCCCCGCGTGCGGGGCATGGGAGTGCGGCGAGTGTCGCGCGTCGAAACTGAACGTTTGGATTCCTGATACATGCTGTCTATCCGCAATCTTGCTGCCCGAATCGGGGACAAACAGATCCTGAAGGGCATAGACCTCGAGGTGAAACCCGGCGAGGTGCACGCCATCATGGGGCCCAACGGTTCCGGGAAGAGCACACTCGGCTACGTACTCTCGGGCCGCGAGGGCTACGAGGTGACGGGTGGAGAGGCCACGTTCCGTGGCAAGGATCTCTTCGCCCTCGCGACTGAAGAGCGCGCCCGTGAGGGACTGTTCCTCGCATTCCAGTATCCGGTCGAGATTCCCGGCGTGAGCAACATGGAGTTCCTGAAGGCCTCGGTGGATGCAACGCGAGCCCACCGTGGCCAGGATCCGCTGGATGCGGTGCGCTTCATGAAACTCGCGCGTGAAACCTGCTCCCGCGTCAACCTGGCGCAGGATTTCCTCAAGCGGGGCGTGAACGAGGGTTTCTCGGGAGGAGAGAAAAAGCGCAACGAGATCCTGCAGATGATGTTGCTCGAGCCCGCACTGGCCGTGCTCGACGAGACGGATTCCGGCCTCGACATCGACGCGCTCCAGGTGGTTGCGGCCGGCGTTAACAGCATGCGCTCTGCCGAGCGTTCCTTCATCGTGGTGACCCACTACCAGCGTCTTCTCGATTTCATCGTGCCCGACTTCGTTCACGTGCTGGCCGGAGGGCGGATCGTGCGCTCGGGCGGACGCGAACTCGCGCTCGAGCTCGAAGAAAAAGGCTACGCCTGGCTCGAGCACGAGGGGGCCTGATGGGCGGTTTCGACCGGCAGGCTGCGGCCGCCCTTTACGCAGCGGCGGATGGTGACTGGCTCTCGGCCTCACGCCGGGCGGCCCGCGCGTCGTGGCTCGTCTCGGACTGGCCCGGGCGCAAGACCGAGGAATGGAAGTACACCTCGCTCAGCGCGCTCGAAACGGACTCCTGGTTGCGTGTGCCGCCCGTGGCGGAGGCCTGCGCGGCTGCGGGCATTCCGGGTCTGGACGCCGATTACATCGTGTTCCGCAATGGCCGTTTTGACCAGGCCGGTTCCACTTTCCGCCCGGTTGCAGGCGTGCATCTCCACACAGTGAAAGACTCACCTGAACACCTGCGCGCACGGTTCGGTGGACTTGCTGCGGATTCGGCAAATCCCTTCGCCGCCCTCGCCGCATGCTGGACGGAAGAAGCGGTGCTGTTGCACGTCGAGGACGGCGTGCGACTGACCCGCCCTGTTTGCGTGATCCATGTGGGCGAGTCTGCGGCCGAGGGCTGTGCCTGGGCGCAGCGTTTGCTGCTCCTGGCCGGAGCGCGCTCCGAGATGACGCTGATAGAGCACTTCCCGGCCGGCTGCGCGAGCTTCGTCCCCGGTCTCACCGAAATCGAACTCCAACCCGGTGCGCAGCTGCGCCACATGCGCCTGCAACTCGACGCGGAGCAGGCCGTGCACATCGGCGGTGTACACGTGGAACTGCGCGAGGGCTCGGCCTACCGCGGCTTCGTGCTCGCTACCGGCTCGCGCCTGAAGCGTCTGGACATCCGGCTTCGTCATCTCGGGCCGGGTGCGGATGCGGCGCTGGACGCCGTTTACCTCGCGCGGAACAGCCAACTCGTCGACCTGCACACCACGGTGGAGCACGATGCCCCGCACTGCAGCACGCGCGAGGTCTGTCGTGGCATCGTCGACGACGAAGCCCGCGGTGTCTTCAACGGCCGCATCCTGATCAAACCGGGCGCCCAGAAGACCAGTGCTGAACTCTCGAATCGCAACCTGTTGCTGAGCGATCGCGCCGAGGTCGACACCAAGCCCGAGCTGGAGATCTACGCCGACGACGTCAAGTGCTCGCACGGCGCCACGGTGAGTCGCATCGACGAGAAGAACCTCTACTACCTGCAATCCCGCGGGATCGCGAGGCAGGAGGCCGAGGTGCTGCTTGCCTTCGGCTTCGTCAACGCGCTGTTCTCCGGCGTGGGCATCGATGCGGTGCAGGCGCTGCTGGATGCGGCGCTCCGCACGTGGTTTGGCAGCAAGGCACCGGAGCGTCTGGTATGAGCATGGCATCGGCCTTCGATATTGCGGCGCGTCGGGCTGAATTTCCCCTGCTCGCCCAGAGCGTGCACGGGCAGCCGCTGGTCTACCTCGACAACGCAGCCACGACCCAGAAACCGCTCGCCGTCATCGAGGCCATCGACGCGTATTACCGGCAGATCAACTCGAACGTGCACCGCGGCGCGCACCAGTTGGCTGACCGCGCGACGACGGCCTTCGAGGAGGCACGGGCCCTGGTCGCGGGGTTCATCAATTCCCCGGCGCCCGAACAACTGATCTTCACGCGCGGCACGACCGAGTCGATCAATATCGTGGCGCAGTGCCATTTGCGTCCGATGTTGCGCCAGGGTGACGAGATTCTCGTCTCGGGCCTGGCGCACCACTCCAACATCGTGCCCTGGCAGATGGTGGCAGAGGCCTGCGGTGCGCGTGTGGTGCCGATTCCCGTCCTCGACACGGCGGAACTCGACATGGCCGCCTTCGGGCGTTTGTTGGGCTCGCGCACACGGATGGTGGCGCTGGAGCACGTCTCCAATGCCATGGGCACTGTTCACCCCGTTGCAGAGATCATCGCGCGGGCGCATGCGGCCGGCGCCGCTGTGCTGCTTGACGGTGCCCAGTCCGTGGCGCATCTCGACGTCGACGTTCAGGCGCTGGATGCCGATTTCTACGCGTTTTCCGGGCACAAGATGTATGGCCCCACCGGTATCGGCGGGCTCTACGGAAAGCGCGCCTTGCTCGAGGTGATGCCGCCCTGGCAGGGTGGTGGGGAGATGATCGAGACCGTGAGTTTCGAACGCACGACCTATGCCGGCTTGCCCTACCGCTTCGAAGCCGGCACGCCCCATATCGCTGGCGCAGTCGGCCTGGGTGCTGCGGTGCGCTATCTGAGCGGGCTCGATCGCGCCGCGATGGCAGCCCATGAAGACGCATTGCTCGCTCATGCGCTGGAACTCTCGCACGAAATGCCGGGCTTCAAGCTGATCGGCCGTGCTTCGCACAAGATCGCCGTGTTGAGTTTCCTGCTGGAGGGCGGTCACCCGCACGATGTGGGAACACTGCTCGACCGGCAGGGCGTGGCAGTACGCACGGGGCATCACTGCGCGCAGCCTGCGATGGCTCGCTTCGGCATCCCCGGTACTGTTCGCGCTTCCTTTGCGCTCTACAACACGCTTGAGGATGTGGAGCGCCTGTTTTCCGCGCTGCGCAAAGTCCAGACATTCCTGTGAGGTGCCCGCCATGAGTGTGCAGCATGTCGATCCCGGTGTCCCCGTTCGTGTGACGCCGGCGGCCGTCCGTCATTTCCGCCAGAAGCTTGCAGGCACGGGGGCGGCCGGTATCAGGCTCCGCGTGAAGGAGAGCGGCTGCACCGGCTACATGTATGTGGTCGATATCGCCGATAGCCCGGCAGAGACGGATCTGCCGATGCGTCTTGCCGACGACGTCTCCCTGCTGGTGGACCGTGGATCCATTTCGGTCCTGCAGGGCACCACGGTCGACTATGTGCGCGAGGGTCTGAATTTCCTGCTCAAGTTCGAGAATCCCAACGCTCAGGACCATTGCGGCTGTGGCGAGAGCTTCAATATCCGCGAGGCCTCCGCCTGATGGAGCGGCGCATGGTGGTGACGACGCGCGAATGCCCCGCGCGCCTCGTCCCGGTCGGCACCCCGGTCACGATTCCGAAGGACACCTTCGTCACGATCACGCAGTCGCTCGGTGGCAGCTACACGGTGATTCTGAACGGCAACATGGCCCGCGTGGACGGCACCGACGCCGATGCGCTCGGCCTGGAGCCCATCACCTTCGACTTCGCGACACCGCCGGACGGGCATATCGACGAGGCGCAGGTCCAGGAGGCGCTCAAATCCGTCTATGACCCCGAGATCCCCGTGGACATCGTCGAACTGGGTTTGGTGTACAGGGTGTCGATCGCGCAGGGTCCGGGTGTCGTCAGGGTCAGCATGACACTCACCGCTCCCGGGTGTGGCATGGGCCCCGTGCTGGTCTCCGACGTGAAGTACCGTGTTGCGCGCGTGCCGAATGTGCGCGAGGTCGATGTGGATCTGGTGTTCGATCCGCCCTGGTCGCGTGAGCGGATGTCCGACGAGGCTCGCCTCGCCACGGGCATGTTTTTCTAGGCACGTGGAGGGAATGGCAGTGGCGAATCATCCCTTCGGTACCGGTATCAGCGATGCCGACATCGTCGATGCTCTGGGTTTTCTCGACGGCTGGGAAGACCGGTACCGATACATCATCGAACTCGGCCGGCAGGTGCCAGCCATGCCCGAGACTGACAAAAGCGAGGAGCGGCTGGTGCGTGGCTGCCAGAGCCAGGTGTGGCTCGATGCCGCACGCGACACAGACGGCCAGTTCCATTTCCGCATCGACAGCGATGCCCACATCGTGCGCGGCCTGATCGCTTTGGTACTCGCCGCCTTCGAGGGGAAACGCGCCGAAGAAGTGCTTGCCTACGACATCGATGGCTATTTCGCGCGCCTTGACCTCTTGGCGCACCTCAGCCCGACGCGCGGCAACGGACTGCGCGCGATGGTCAATCGCATTCGCGAGATC
>Ga0315905_10009223_pt1 | contig 9995 bp, 3 predicted proteins | sample LakEriMetagenome_5_FD_203522 | JGI IMG/M metagenome (GOLD analysis project Ga0315905, IMG submission 203522) | Freshwater fungal communities from buoy surface, Lake Erie, Ohio, United States - Buoy 4 MA121 | ecosystem: Environmental > Aquatic > Freshwater > Lake | place: USA: Lake Erie, Ohio... | reverse complement strand
CGAGCGGGTCCACCACGGGCAGGGGGCTGAGGCGCGCCGCGGCGACGGCCGACCGGCGCGCGGCGGCCGCCTCGCGCTCGAGAGCCGCGGCGGCCGCAGCGATCTCGGCCGCTGGGACCCGACCAGCGTCCTCCTCCTCCTCCTCCGCCGCCGCCGCCTGCTCGGCCGCCCGCCGGAGCGCCGCCGCCTGCGCGCGCAGGTGCGCCGCGCGCACGGCCTCGTGCGCGGCGGCCATCCAGGCCCCGAACGCGGCGCGCACGCGCGCGTAGCCGCGCGCGGCGGCCGCCTCGGCGGACGACGAGGGGGGCGCCGGCTCGTCGCCGTCGTCGTCATCAGCGTCGTCGACGGCCACGGCGCCGACGACCGCCTCGAGCACCTCGGCGAGCGCGGCGTGGCCGAGACGGCGGCGCCACTCGTCCAAGGGCGCGCCCGAGGCGGCGAGGGCGGCGGCCCCGCGCTGCTGCTGCTGCTGCTGCTCCCCGGCCGCCGCCGACTGTTGCAGCCTGGCCGGGTAGATCACGCGCCGCAGACCCCACGCCTCGGCCGTTAGGGCAAGGTAGGCGCGGCTCAGAACGACAATGGCCGCCGTGCCCGCACCACCCGCCCCCGCCGTGCCCGCTGCTGCGCCGGCCCCGCCGCCATCGTTGAGGCCGCCCGCCGCCGCGGCCGCCGCGACGACCGACGCTTCCGCTTGCAGCACGCCCAAAGCCGCGTCGCCCACGAGCGCCAGGGCCGAGTAGCACTCCTCCGGGTCGGCGGCCAAGCTCGGCGTCGGGGTGTAGGCGAGCGCGCGGCGCGGCAGCGACGGGTCGCGGAAGGAGGAGGACGAGGAGGACGGGGAGCGGCCGGTGCCGCCGCCGCTGCCGGCACTGGGGGGGAAGAGGAGCGCCTCGAGCTGCGCGGCGCCTGCCGCTGCTGCTGCGGCTGCTGCTGCTGGCGCTGATGGTGCCTCGCTGTCATAGGGCGTTGCTGCTGGTAGCTGTCCAGGCGAGACCGTCGTGGTGGTGGTGGTCGCGGGGGCTGTGGTAATGGCGGCGGTGGCGCGGACGCGGGGCGGCGCCGATGCGGCCGAGCGACGATGCTGTGGCTGGTGCTGGTGCTGCGCAAAGAGCAGCAGCGAGGTCGGCCTGCATGGTCGTGCCAGTGGACGCAGAGGACGTCCTGATGCTTCTCGTCCCAGCTGCCGAGAGCGCGTGGCCTGCATTGGCGGGCGGGCGCGACGGGCTGCTTGAAAAAGCAACAGATGGTTTTTCTCCCGAGACGCGGGATGACAAACCTAGTCTGCGTTCTGAGGGCGGCTGTCGCCGTGATGTCCAGGGTCTGGTCCCGCACGAGGCTTCTGACGTGCTTGCGGGCCGCCTGCGTGCACGCGCCAGGAGCTTTTGCTGTGCCGGCTGCCCGGGTCGCCGATAGCGCCGCGACCGCGCGCCGTCGGCGCTTCTTGGCCGCTCGGTCCACCCCTCTCTCTCTCTCAGCGCACCGAAAACACAACACATCGCGCGCGAGCGACCGCGTCGGCCTTCTCCTGATCGCAAGCTCCAGCCACACCACCACCAGCAGCAACAGCAGCACACGATGGACCCGATGGTCAAGCGCATCTTTGTCGACCCGGCCGTGCCGCTGCCGGGAACCCCGCTCATGCGCGCGGCGGGCGTGGCCGGCTTTTTGTCGTTCGTGGCCGCGACTCTGTACCTCAAGAACGTCGAGCCGTCGCGGCTCGAGCGCGACGTGGCGCTCTCGTACGCGCAGCAGCAGGCGGCCAAGCAGCAGCAACACCACCACTGATCGCCCTGTCCCGCCCGCGCGCCAAAACGAACGAACCAACCGCCTTGTTGGAACCACGGCGCCCCCGTGACGCCGTCTCTATGATCGACCCCACCCCGGGCCCCTGTGGCTCCTGTAACCCACAACCATCGCCTCGAGAGCCCTGCCTCGCGCGATCAAGAGCGCGAGCTCCTGCCGCCGACGCCGCCGACCGTCGACGCCGACGACGCCCCCCCGCCCCTGTGTGGCGCCCCGCCCTCTTTTCCTCGATCCGTCTCTCTCTTGTGTCGCTTCGAGCTTTACAAACACGCGAAAGTCAACTGCTTAGATCTGCCCTGCTGCGCGCTGCGCGCCAGACGCGCGCTCGAATCATCGCTCGAACCCACCCACCCCCATCATAGAAATCAGTCGAGCGTCAGCAGGTTGGACAGCACCCCCTGCCCCGTCGCCGCCTCGAGCAGCAGCACGACCGCCAGCGCGACCATGGCCAGGCGCCCGTTCCACGTCTCGGCCGACTTGGTCCACCCCCACTCCCAGGGGCCCACGGGCGCAGGGAGGGTGCGGTCGCGGCCGCGGTCGTACGCGTCGAGCAGCGCCTCGAGGTCGCCCATGGGCACGAGGCCGCCGCCGCCGTTGGGCGCGGTCGCGGCCGGCGGCGGGAGGGGCGGCAGCGCGACGGCGGCGCCGCTGCCGTCCGCAGCCGCGGCCGACGCGTACACGGCGCCCGCCTCCTGCTGCTGCTGCAGCAGCTGCTCGGGGCCCATCGCCGCCGTCGACGACGACGACGACGCCCCCGCCGCCGCCAGGCACCCGACGTACGGCAGCGCCTCGACGACCGCGTCGGCCAGGTCGCCGATGAATCGGGGCGACGTGTTGAGCGCCGGGACGCGCCGCCACTCGGCCACGCCGCTCTCCTCGGCCAGCTCGCGGTACTCCATGTCCATCTCCTCCAGCGTCTCGATGTGCTCGCTCACGAACGAGACGGGCACGGCGAGCAGGCGCCGCACGCCCGACGCGCCCAGCTCGCGGATCGAGACGTCCGTGTAGGGCTTGAGCCACTCGACGGGGCCCACGCGGCTCTGGTAGGCGAGCGTGTGCGGCAGCGGGGGCTCCTCCTCCTCCTCCTCGTAGGGGCGGCGGGAGGCGGCCGCCGGCGCGGATGCAGCGGCGGCGGCGGCGGCGGCGGCGGCGGCGGCGCGCGCGTGGTGCACGCGGTGCAGGCGGCGCCGCTCGAGCTCGGCGACGATCAGGCCGACGCACTCCTCCATCTCCTCCTTGTACGGGTCCCCGGCCTCCTCGACGTACGACTTGGGGACGCCGTGCGCCGAGAAGAACAGGTGGACGGGCGGCTTTGCTGGTGCCGCGGAGCCGCCGCCGCCGCTTTTACCGCCGCCGTCGCCGCCGGCCGCCGCCGCCCCCGCAGGCGCCGGCCCGCCCTCGTCGCCCTTGACAAACCGCCCGAGCTCCTGCTCGATCAGGTCGGCCATCGCGCCCACGTAGCCCGGCCGCTGGTACCACGACGGGATGACCGTGTGCGGCAGCGCCGACAGCCCCGGGTCCTGCCGCAGCAGCTGCTCCAGCAGGCGCAGCGACGACCCGCTGGTCGAGATGCTGAACTGCGGGTAGAGCGGGAGGATGACGAGGCGCCGGACGCCGTCGCGCACGACCTGCTGCAGCGCCTCCTCGGTGTAGGGGGCCCAGTAGCGCATGGCCACGTAGCACCCCGCGCCCTCGAGGCCGCGGTCGCGCAGCGCGCGCTCCAGGGCGGCCGCCTGCTCCTCGGTGATGCGCCGCAGCGGGGAGCCGCCGCCGATGGCGCGGTAGCCCTCGGCCGACTTGGGGGCGCGCAGCGTCGCGATCAGCGACGCGAGCGCGGGCTGCAGCCAGCGGAGGGAGGGGGGCAGGCGGATGATGTCCGGGTCGGCGAAGAGGTTGAAGAGGAAGGGGCGCACGTCGTCGAGGGTCTCCGGGCCGCCCAGGTTGAGCAGCAGCACGCCGACCTTGCCGCCCGCGGCGACGGCCGGGCTGGCGCGCGCGAGGGGCGGCGAGGGGGAGGGGGCGGCGGCGCGGGCCGGCGCCGCCGCCGCCGAAGACGGCGACGACGGCTCGGCGGTGAAGGCCGCCGAGGAGGAGGCGGCGTAGGCGGCGGGCGGGATGCTGCTGCTGCTGTTGCTGCTGCCGCTGCTGCTGCTGCTGCTCGGGCCGGGGAAGGCGGCCGCCGATGCGAGGACGCAACGGCGGCGGCGGCGGGCGGGCCGCTGCGGCGCGGGCCACACGCCCCCGCCCCCGCCGACGTCGGCGGCGGGAGCGGCGGCGGTGCCGAGCCCGCCGAGCGCGCGCGAGGCCAGGTCGCAGGGGCGCCGCCAGCGGGAGGACCGGAGGAGCGCCGCTGGTGCTGGTGCCGCGAGGCGCCTGTTGATGATGTTGTTTGTTGTGGTGGTGTGCGCGGGCGGCGGAGGAGGAGGAGGCGGTCGTGAGCCACACAGGGGGGTTTGGTGAGTGCATCGCCCGCGCGCGCGCGCGCCAAGCGCCTGCGTCGGGCCACGAGGCCGCCTCGAACGACGCACGCGCGGTATGAAGCCCCGTACGCACGCGCGCCGCCGGTCCGCGGGAATCAGGGGCCGCGCGATTGGCCGCTGCGCGTGCGCCGGACGGGCGACCGACCACACAAAAAAAGAGGAGCGTGCGCTCACCTGCTCGGGCCGACGCGCCCTGACGTGGACGCGTCGAGGCTGGACGCCACGCGCTGCTGCGCCATCATCGTCGAGGACGCGGGCATGGCGGGCGAGCGGGGCTGCCAGGCCCTGCCGCTTTGGCGCGCGCGCGCGGGGCCGCCGCTCGTTTTGGTTTTGCGTGCGTGCTTCTCTCTCTCTCTCTCTGTCTCTCTCTCTCGGGTGTGAGGGTGGGCGTTCTCGGGGGCGCGACAAGGGAGAATGCGGGTCTCGCTCGATGTGTGTCAAGGGGTAGAGTGTGTGTGTGTGCGCGTGCGACGCAGCTGCTGCTGCGATGGGAAGGCCAGCGAGAGTGAGCGTGCGCGCGCCGCCAAGTCGCCGACGGCGCGCGCGCGCGACACCCCAGCCGGCGCGGCCGAGCGCTCGGTGTGCTCGTCTGCTCTTTTGTCGCGCGCTGTGTGCGACCGAGACACGACGCTAACGCTCCAGCCCGACAACACTAGTACGATCCCGATCAGTAGAGCGCTCGCCAAAAGGGCCCCCCACGCGCCCGTCCCCATTGTTTCACAAACCAGACTCGCTTGCTCCCGCGCGCGCGCGCGCGCCCAGACCCGATCCCAAACACCCCCGCTTGCTGCTGGTACTACACGACGCCCGATGGCGTCGCGCCACCTGAAGCGCCTGCAGCAGCAGCTGGCCGAGAAGCAGCGCCGCGAGGAGGGGCGCGAGGAGGACCGCAAGGCCGCCGCTTCCGCCGCGCTCGGGGCAGCAGCGGCGGCCTCGCCGCCTCCTGCTGTTGCGTCCGACGACGACGACGGCGACGGCGACGGCGACGCCAGCCCCGTGGCCGCCAAGCCCGCCGTCAACCTGTTTGGCTTGCTAGGCGGCGACGAAGACGATGCAGGCGCAGAAGAGGACGAGGACGAGGACGAGGACGAAGGTGCGAGCCGGCAGGGCGAGGCGTCGGCGGCGTCCGTCCCGACAGCAGCAGCAGGAGCGACCGCCGCCGCGTCCGGCGCCGCCGGCGCCGTCCCCCTGAGCAGCAGCAGCAGCAGCAAGAAGAAGCGCGGCAAGAAGAAGAAGGCGTCCGCAGGTGCATCAGCACCATCATCATCATCAGCAGCAGCAGCGGACGACAGCAAGCAGCGGCGGCCGGCGTCCGCGCCCCGAGGCGCCGCCGCCGCCAATGCCGCCGCCAATGCCGCCGCCAAGCCGCCCGCCGCGCGCAAGGGGGGCGCCGCCGGCGACGCCGACGACATCGAGGCGGCGCTGCGCGAGCTCAACCTGCTGGCTGCGGCCCCGGGCGGCGGCGGCGGCGGGTACGCGGCTGTGGCGGCGGCGGCAGCAGCAGCAGCCTCGGACGCCGCGGGCGAGGGCAACAAAGCGGCAGGCCCCTCGGCGCGCAACGACGCCGCCTCCGCCTCCAGCGCCGCCCCCGCGCCTGCCGCCGCCGCCGCCGCCGCCCTCCTGGCCGTCGACGCGCGCAAGCTGCGCGGTGACGACGAGCTCCGCCGCATCTTTGGCGCTGACGTCGTGGCTGCCGTTGACCGCGAGGAGGGTGGGGGTGGGGGTGCGGGAGCAGGCGCGGGCCCCCGCCGCCGCGGTGGCGGGGGCGGCGGCCACCGCGGAGGTGGGGGCGCGTACGTCGGCGGCGCCGACGCCTTTTTGCGCGCGCCCCGGCGCTGGATGCTCGCGCAGCCGCGCGACACGTGGCCGCCCCTGCCCCCGGGCCTGCTGCAGCTCGAGGTGGCGCCCGTGGCCGCTGCGTCGACGGCGTCCAAGCAGCCGTCGACCCACGGCGGCGACGGCCCGGTCTGCCGCTTCCGCCCCTCGGGCCGCTACCTGGACGCGTCGGCCGCGTTCGCCCAGGCGCGCGAGTCGCACGACCCCAACGCCGTCGCCGCCGTCCTCGCCGCCCTGTGCCCCTACCACGCGGGCGCCCTGCTGTCCATGCACGACCTGTACCGCAGCCTGGGCGACGCGGCCTTTGCGGACGAGTGCCTGGCGCGCGTGCTGCACCTGTACGAGGCGTGCTGGCCGGCGGCGGCGCCCGGCGGGGGCGGGGGCGGGGGCGGGGGCGGGGCCGGCGTCGGCCCTGCCGGCGGCGCGCCCACCTCCACCTCCGCCGCCGCATACTACGCGCGCCACCCGCCGCGCCCGGGCACCGACGTCACCTCGTCGGCCCTCTTCGACGTCACGGGCCAGCCGGGCGGCGGCCTGCGCGCGCGCCTCGACAGCGAGGACCCGCACACGGCGCCGCTGTTTGCCGCGCTCTTCCGGCACGTGCAGGCGCTCAGCCGCCGCGGGTGCCACGGCGCGGCGCTCGAGGCGGCCAAGCTGCTACTGTCTCTCGACCCGGACGACCCGGCAGGGGCGCTCGTGCTGATCGACTACCTGGCGCTGCGCGCCGGGCGGCTCGCATGGCTCGGGCGGTTTGCGACGGCGTTTGGGGGTGGCGGCGGCGGCGGCGGCAGCAACCTCGCGCTGATGCCCAACTACGCGTACGCGCTCGCGCTCGCCGCCCGCCGGCACCGCCATGAGCAGGCGGGGGCAACGAGGGCGCCGGCGGGTGGTGGCGGCGGCGGTGGTGGTGGCGACGGGGGCAAGAAGCGCAGCGGGGCCGGAAGCGGCGGTGCCGCTGCCGACGCTGATGCCGCCGCCGATCTTGCCGACCCCACCAGCAACCCGGTGCTGTCGCGCCCTCCGCGCCACCTGCTGCTCGAGGCCGTGCTGCTGCACCCGGACGTCGTGCCGCGCCTGGTGGCCAAGCTGCAGGAGCAGGGCGCGTGCCGGGAGCCGGCGTGGCACGCCCTCGTGGCGCGGCGGCTGTTCTCGGGGCTCGGCGGGGGGGGCAAGGCGTCGCCCTCGTCGTCGTCGTCGCCCTCGTCAAAGCCGCTGCGCTCCCCGCCCTCCGAGTCAGCCGAGCACCTCGCCGCGCTGTTTGTCGAGCGCTCGCACGCGCTGTGGCGCGGCGACGGCCCGCGCGCGTTTTTGCTCGAGGTCGCGACGGCGGCGGCCGACGCGGCCGAGGCCGAGGCAGCAGGCGGCAGCGCAAAGTCGACGCCGCCGCCCGCGTGGGTGGCCGACGCGCTCGCGGGCTTGCGGCCCTCGGACTGGGCCGCCGTGTCGAGCGAGGCGTTTCCAGAGGTGGAGGTCGGGGGCGAGGAGGAGGTGGTGGCGGCGGCGGCGCTTCGCGAGGGTGGCGCTGCTGCTGCTGCTGCCGCTGCTGCCGCTCCTCCTGCAGCCGCCGCCAACGCCTACCGGCACCTGCGCGTGGACGAGTTTGGCGACGCCGTCAACGCCATCCCGCGCGAGGAGCTGCAGCAGGCGCAGGGGGGCGGCGGGGCGGGCCAGCAGCAGCAGCAGCAGCAGCAGCAGCAGCAGCAGCAGCAGCAGGCGCCGCGCCGCGCCGCGCAGCCGCCGCAGGACCTTCAAGCGGCCCTGCGCCAGGCGGCCGGGGCGCACGCCGGCGGCGGCGGCGGGGTGGTCGACGAGGAGGCCGAGCTTGCGGCGCAGCTCGTGGCCATCGCGCAGATGGAGGCGCGGGAGCAGCAGCAGCGGCAGCAGCAGCAGCAGCAGCAGCAGCAGCAGGAGCAGCAGGCGGCCGCGGGGCGGGTGCGGCTGGGGCGCGAGGAGCTCGCCAACGCCAACCCGCTGATGGCGCTGCTGCGGACGCTGCTGCCGTGGGTGGAGGTCGCGCCCGCGCCGCCCGCTGCTGCTGCTGCGGAGGGCGAGGGGCCCGTCGTCGAGGCGCGCGAGGGAGCAGAGGCGGCGGAAGGAGCAGAGGACGCCGCTGCCCGGGCCGCCGCCGCCGCCGTGCCGGACGAGGAGGTCGACGCGGACGGGGAGTGAAAAGAGAGAGGCGCGCGCGGATATTTGTGGCGCGCGCGAGGAGGGCGAGAGAGAGAGAGAGAGGGGGGGAGAGGGAGCGCCGCCGCGGCGGAGCGGCGGCAAACTCGTGGATGAATTCAATGTCCAGAGCTTTCGACTGTTACACGGACGTCCGGGGGACGGGAGTCGTGACGTGAGCTGGTCGAAGAGCGCGTGCCGGTCGGGCACCGCGGCACGCACGGCCGGACCGTCACGTCGACGGGGGAAGCTGCCCCCGCCAGCGGCCGTGATCGCGAACGCATACGGGCCCGGGACGGCCTTGTACGCGTTCAGCGCAGGGACGATCGATGTCGCCTGCCCTGGATCGGAGAGGAGGTCGTCCACGGCGATCGTGGCAAAGTCGGGCAGGAGGTGGACGGTGACCGCGGGCGAAGACGTCGAGACCGTGCAGCCCGGCTGGCTCGCCGCGTCGCCGTCGTTGCTCATCGCCGCCGCCACCGCCGTCGTCGCCGTCGCCTATTCACCCCCCCGCCAACAACCACGCCACGGCCTCGTCCAGTGCGCCCGGCCCGACCTCGGCGAGCGCGTCGCGCGCGCTCTTGCGCGAGAAGCCCATCGCCGCGAGCGCCGCGACGTCGGCCTCGCGCACGCACGACGACGAGGAGGAGGAGAGGGCCGACGGGCGGCGCGCGGTGCGGCGGGCGGCCGCCGCCGTGGTTGTTGTGGTTGTTGTTGCTGCTGCTGTCGGGGCTGCGTCCGCCTTGGCCTTCTTCCTCTTTGGCTGCTGCTGCTGCTTCTTCTGCTTCTGGGCCGTCGCGGCCACGGCCGTCAGAGACACCACCGCCGTCGCCGTCGCCGCCTTTTTCCTTGGTTGCGGCGCAGGCGGCGGCGGCGGCTCGGCGGCCACCGCCGCCGACGCGCGCGCCCGCTCGGCCGCGAGCGCCCGCAGCTCCTGCAGCAGCAGCGAGGCAGGCGTCGATGAGGGGGTCGCGTCGTCGGCAGCACCCGCCGCCGAGCCCACCACGGCCACCTCGGCCGCCTCCTCGAGCGCTCGCAGCAGCGCGGCCAGGCGCGCCCGCAGCAGGGGGAGCAGCGCCCCGGCCACCACGTCGCGCGGCAGGGCGCGCGGGTCGGCGCCGCCATCGGCTGCTGCTGTCGCAAGGGCCTCCTCGTGCGGGCACTGGGAGTACGTTGGTGCCCCTGCTGCTGCTGCCCCCGCCCCCGCCCTTGCCGCCGCCGCCGCCGCCGCTCCCCGGAGCTCGGCGTCGACCTCGGCCGCCCGCGCCTCGCTCAGGCCGTACCGGCGCCTCGACTCGGCGCGCCACGCCTCGCGCATCTCGCGCGTGGGGTTGGGCCCGCTCCGCACCACCAGGCCGTTCTTGCGCGCCACGCGGGGGTCCGCGAGCCGCGCGTCGTTGTCGCGCCGCACCGCGTCGACGTCCAGCCCGGGCAGGCCCGCAAAGGGCGCGAGCGACTGCTGGCCCAGCAAGCGCTGCGCCTGGCTCGTGAGCTGCTGCACGGTCTTGCCCGGGAGGAGTCCCGTCGCCTGGATCTGCAGCCACGCGCTCACGCCGTACTTCATCAGGCACAGGCGGAGGAGGTTGGCCTGATGGGTATGGTTTTTTTTTGGGGGGGGGGCGGGGGGGGGGGTGGGGGGTTGGTGGGGGGGGAGGGGGCCCCCCGGGGGGGGGGTGGTTGGGGGGGGGGGGGGGGGGGGGGGGGGGGCAG
>Ga0315905_10009221_pt1 | contig 9997 bp, 9 predicted proteins | sample LakEriMetagenome_5_FD_203522 | JGI IMG/M metagenome (GOLD analysis project Ga0315905, IMG submission 203522) | Freshwater fungal communities from buoy surface, Lake Erie, Ohio, United States - Buoy 4 MA121 | ecosystem: Environmental > Aquatic > Freshwater > Lake | place: USA: Lake Erie, Ohio... | reverse complement strand
TTGGGCGATGGTGCCTACCAAGCTTGACATATTGATGATGTTGCCTTGGACCTGGCGCAGGTAGGGCAAGGCGAATTTGCAGGCCGCAAAAATACTCACCAAATTGAGTTCGAGCAAATCGCGGAAATCCTGGATACTAAATTGGTCAATCGTGCGGGTGGGTGGGTGCCAGCCGGCGTTGTTGATGAGACAATCGATGCGGCCATATTTGGCCACCACTGCTTTAATCATCGCTTCGATGTCGTCAGTCTTTGAGACGTCGCATTTGATGAACCAGGCACTGCCAGGGCGTTTGGCGTTGAGCTCTTGTTCGAGGGCAGTGCCTTCTTTTTCGTTGCGGGCACAAAACACCACCGTGGCGCCAGCATCGGCAAATACCCGCACACAGCCCTCGCCAATCCCTTTACTGCCACCGGTTACAATCGTGATTTTGTCGTCATAACGCATACTGTCATCCTCCTTGATGAACCAAAAAACTGCTAATGCTGTTAGTATACCGCTGATTGCATCAATTGACGCACCACGCCCCCCCGTGCTAGGATAACGAGGATAGACGCTGCCACACGTATGCAATGGAGCCTGTAATGACTGAAGCAGTACGCGTAATTTATTGGAATATTGGTGAGGTTCTCGGCAGCCTGACGGTTTATTTGACCGCCCTCGCTGCCATGTTGGTATTGTTTTATGGCATCTTGCGTGATATTGCTACTTGGCGCAAAGGGCGCCCCGAGAGTCGCCTCGATGCCCTCGGTTCGCGCGCCAGCGAATATTTGGTGCAATCACTGGGCCAAAAAAAGACGATGCAAGATCGGCGTCCAGGCATGATGCATGCCTTGATTTTTTTTGGCTTCCTCGGCTTGTTTATCGGTACTGATGTCATCGCCGTCGAAGAAGATTTCACTATCCCGTTGCTGGGCGCCGATGCCGGCAAGATCTTGGTGGGTGATTTTTATCGGGCCTACGAAACCATCCTCGACGCCGTCGGCCTGATCTTTGTGGCTGGGCTGGTCTGGGCATACTGGCGGCGCTACAAAACCCGCGATAATCGCCTGCACGAACGTCAATACGACCGCGAAGCCTTGCTGTCGTTGATTTTTGTGGGGGTGAGTGGTTACTTCATCGAAGGCCTGCGCATCGCCAATCAAACCATCGCCGGTGTGCCTGTCTATACCCAATCATGGGCCGTGCAATCATTTGTGGGCTATGGTTTGGCGGTTATCATGTATGCAATCGGCTTGGGCAACGGCAGTAGCATTGGGCTCGGGTTGCATGTGGGCTTGTGGTTTGCTCATACGATTGTGTCGCTAGCGTTCATCGCAGCCATCCCCTATACCGGCTTGCGCCATTTGGTCTATACGCCGCTCAATGCCTTTTTCAAACGTACCCGTCCCAAAGGTGCGTTGTCCGTGATTCCTGATTTCGATGCCGAAATCGAAAAAGACGCACCCCAACTGGGTGTGGCTACTCTCAACGATTTGACGTGGAAGCAACGCCTCGACCTCGATTCCTGTATGAGCTGTGGTCGTTGTCAATCGGTCTGTCCGGCCCATGCCGCCGGTGCCAATTTGTCACCCAAGTTCCTCATCACCAAACTGGCCGACATGCAACGGGGCGATAGCGTCACCATGAATGATGGTAGCCAAAAAATGCCCGTAGCCGATGCTAGCGGTCGGGGTGCCTTTGACGCAATTGCCTTGCTCGAGCAAGGGTTTTATGACGAAAACGAAATCTGGAGCTGCACCACCTGTGGCGCCTGTATCGAAGAATGTCCGGCCCTGATTGACCACGTCGACTTGGTGGTCGACATGCGCCGCAATTTGACCATGATCCAAAGCGAAGTTCCTAGTGGCGTCAAGCGGGTACTCGACGGCATCGAACGCACCAGCAATCCGTGGCGCCTGCCCCAACGTGAGCGCGCCAATTGGGCCGCCGGTCTCAACATCCCCACCATGGCCGAAAAGGGCGAGGTGGAGGTGTTGTTTTGGGTGGGATGTGCGCCGAGCTACGACGATCGCTCCAAAAAAGTCGCCCGTGCCATGGCGCAATTGATGCAACAAGCAGGCATTGATTTTGCCATATTGGGGGGCGAAGAGTGCTGTACCGGTGACCCGGCTCGCCGCATGGGTGAAGAATTGTTGTTCAAACAACAAGCCGAAACCAACGTCCAGACCCTCGGTCAATACAAATTCACCCAACTGGTCACTACCTGCGCCCATTGCTACAATTCACACCAAAACGAATACGTGCAGTTTGGCGGCAAAGCGGGGGTTGATTATCAGGTGGTGCATCACACCGAATTTTTGGCGCAACTCGTCCAAGACAAAAAACTCATCCCCGTCACCCCCGTCAACCAAAAAGTGGCCTACCACGACCCCTGTTATATCGGGCGCTACAATGACATCTACGATGCCCCCCGTGAATTGTTGTCGTCGATCCCCGGCATCGAGCTGGTGGAAGCGCCCGACCGCAATCGCCAACGCGCCACCTGCTGTGGCGGCGGTGGTGGCAACGTGTGGATGGAGAGTTGGGGCGACAAAAAGAGCAACGTCATCCGGCTCGAGCAACTCACCGTCGAAAAACCCGACACCGTGGCAGTGGCCTGCCCGTTTTGTATGGTGATGTTCGAAGACGCCGCCAAGACCTCGGGCGTCGACGAAACAGTCGCCCGCCAAGATGTGGCCGAATTATTGCTCAAATCAGTCACCGTCGCGTAGGCATAAAAAAACACCCCACGTCAGCAATTGCTGGCGTGGGGTGTTTTTGTCGGTCAGGCACTGGTCGTATCGTCGTACAGCGCTAGTGCCCGTAGGGCGGCCGGCGCTACCGGCGCCACAATCCGTATGCGTACCGCAGTGGTGGTGACGCGCTCGAACGGAATCAAGCGGCGGTTGCCTACCGCAGCGACTTGGGCTACTTCACGCCAGCCAGTAGCAGTTTTGACATCAATCGCCACACTATCGATGCGTTGTCCCAGCGGCAGGTGCTCGCGTAGGTCGACGAGATTGACGGCTACCGGTGTGGCAAACTGTGCCATGATCCAGGGCGTCGTATCCAGCGGTTCTGGCATCCAAAACGTGCCGGTAGCGCCATTGAGCGTGTGATTTTCATATACCGAGCTGGTACTGAGTTGGGCCTGTGGAATGAGGTTTGTGGCAAAAATCTGCTGGTGCAGGGTGTGAAACGCCAACAAATTGGCCCGATCCTGCGCATGCACTTGTCCCACCGGTGTGACCGGCAAATTGACCAACAAATTGGCGCCCCGTCCCACCGACGCAAAGTAGAGCTCTCGTAAATTTTCGGGCGAGCGTACCTTGTCGTCCTCGTGCTGGTGATAAAACCAACCTGGGCGAATCGACACATCGCATTCGGCGGGTAGCCAGGCGCTACCATGGCGCTGACCGACGTTGAGTAGCGCCGGATCGGCGTTGCCCGGGTAGAGCCCGGTGGGGTCAATGGTATGCCAGCACGGGTCGCCGGCGATGCCCTGTTCGTTGCCTACCCAGCGCACATCGGGTCCGGCATCACTAAAGATGCAGGCGTGTGGTTGCAGTTCACGCACCAGCGCAAAGGTTTCGTCCCATTCGTAGTAGCTGGTATTGTCGATGGAGCGTTTTTCGTAGCTGCCCCCATAATAGCCATCGCCCCCATTGGCGCCATCAAACCACACCTCAAACAGTGGGCCATAATTGCTGAGCAATTCACGTAGCTGATTGCGGTAGTAGGTCAGGTAGGCTGGCGTGCCGTAGTCGGGGTGGTTGCGGTCCCACGGCGACAAGTAGATGCCGAATTTGAGCCCGGCTACTGTGCAGGCTTGGGCGAGCTCGGCAACCACGTCTCCTTGCCCGTCCCGCCACGGACTATTTTTGACCGAATGCGTGGTGTATTGCGATGGCCACAAACAAAAGCCGTCGTGGTGCTTGGCGGTGAGGATGAGCCCTTGCATGCCACCGCGGCGGGCGGTGTCGACGATTTGGGTGGCATCGAAATCGCTGGGGTTGAAGATATCAGGGGATTCGTTGCCCAGCCCCCATTCACGGTCGCTAAAGGTATTGACGGTGAAGTGCAAGAACCCATAAAACTCATGGGCGTGCCAGGCTTGTTGACGGGGCGACGGCACCGCACCATGAGGGTTTAGCGGATTAGACGTGTGCATGCGCACCTCCCTAGGCCTGTGCAACGGCGCGTTGCAGATTGGTGAAGCCTACTTCGAGGGCCCACAGGTTTTCTTCGAGCCCTTCAAATTCCAGTGATACCGCGCCGGTGTAGCCTGATTTTTTCATAATCGTCAAACACTGCACTACCGGCACCACCCCAAATCCCACCACCGTGCCGGCCAGATAATGCCCGGCCCGTGATTGGAACCAGCCCTTGCCCGGGTTGGGCAGGGCGCCGTCGCGCACATAGAAGTCTTTGGCGTGGACATGGAAGGCGTACGGTGCCAGTTTGCCAAAGGCCACCGCCGGTGATTCGTCGGCACACAGAAAGTTGCCCATGTCGAGCAACAAGCCAAAGTTGTCGTGGGCCACGCCACACACCAGTTGCTCGACGCGGTCGGCATCTTGCACCAAAAAGCCATGATTTTCGACCATGGTTTTGATGCCGTGGCTAGCGGCGTACTCACTCACGGCCCGGCAGGCGGGGATGAGGGTGGGCAGGGCATCAGCGAAGCTTTTGCGCCGGGCGGTAGCGGGGAAGCCAAAGGTGGCGTCGTGGCGCAGGCCTGGGGCGCCCAGGGCTACGGCGATGTCTACTTCCCCTTTGACACGGGTGATTTCTCGGGCGGTGTCACCCCCACTGCCGGTCAAAAAATCAGCATCGACGGTGAAATTGCCCATGCCGATACCAATGTCGCGGCAGTGTTCCTGGAGTTGGTGGGCATAGGCGAGGCGGTCGCTGCCGGCTGGCAGGCGCAACGCCTGTACCTCAAATACGTCATACCCCATGGCTTTGGCGCTACTCGCGGCTTCCATGTAGGTCATGCCGGCCTTCATCAAACGCGCAAAACTATAACTGCTGATTCCGATCTGCATGGTGGGCTCCTTTTGATACTCTCAATCTGGGCTACCCAAATTGTACTGCAATGCGTCAAAAAATACACAAGGGGTGGGCAATATGCCCACCCCTTGTTTTCTACGCCTGTGCAAACTTAGCGGTTTGCAATTTTCATTTCGCGGTCGAGTGAGCGTTTGACGTCGCGTTCGGCGATGGCATGGCGTTTGTCGTGTTGTTTTTTGCCTTTGGCGATACCCAACTCGACTTTGACGAATTGATTATCAAAAAAAATCCGCAACGGCACAAAAGTATATCCTTGGCGGGTAATTTTGCCGAAAATATCGCTGATTTCTTTGCGGCGCAACAACAATTTGCGTTTGCGCACGGGATCATGGTTGAAGTAGACACCCGATTGGGTGTAGGGGGCGATATGTGCATCGTAGAGCCATGCTTCGCGGCCCTCGATACGGGCATAGCTGCCGCGCAACTGGGCTTTGCCGGCCCGGATTGATTTGACTTCGCTGCCACTCAACACGACACCCGCGGTATAGCGTTGTTCGATGAAGTATTCGTGGAAGGCGTTGCGATTATCGGCAATGGTTTTGCCGGCGAGTGCCTTTTGAATTGCGCCCATTTGTCAGTCCTGTCATGATTGTATTGAGGAATTCATCATACACCCTCTGTACAATTATTTCCACTGCAACGGCACCGTTTACGCAACCGCAGTATCGTATGCGGTGTTGAAAAACACGTTACGCTTATTTTCGTCTAGTCATGACGATTTTTTTGCGAAACGGGTTGCGTGCTACCGATGTACCATGCAACCCGTCGGGTATTTTAGGCCTGGTAGTTGCGTAGGCGCGCTTCGATGGTGGCACGATCGGGGATGGTCGAGATACCGAGGCCTTCGACGCTAGCGGCGGCCACTACTGCGGCAAATTGGGCAGCATCGATGGCATTGCGGGTTTCGGCGTAGCGTACCATCAAGGCCGCTGCAAAGACATCGCCGGCGCCGGTGGGGTCACGCTCGACAGCCGGGTAGGCGTTGATGTGGTGTGGTACGCCGTCGAGGTAGATGTCGGCACCGTTGGCACCCCGAGTGAGGGCGACGATGCGACAGTGCTGGGCATAGCGTTCGGCGACACTCTGGTCACCATGCACATCTTCGATGCTCATCACGAGGATGTTGATGCGGGCTAGGAGTGTCGGGTCGGGATCAAACGGCGTGTAGTGGATCTGGCAAGGAAATGGTGGTTGCCACTGGCGCATCATCCCTTGGGGCGTCATGCCGATCAGGGCATCAGGGAAGTTGGCCATGAGCGCGAGGGGTGTTTCGACCAAAATCGGCCCGAGGTGGACGATTTGGGCGCTATGCCAGGCTAGCGGCACATCAGCGATGGTCAAGGGTGGCGCATCACCATGCAGGAATTGGATGCGACCATCGGGGGTATAGCGATTTTCGAAAATCGGGGCATAGCTGCCGGCCACACTCGCTACCGGCACAGTGCTGGGCCAATCTACCGGTAGCGTGGCGGTGGCCGATACAATGGCGGGGGACAATCCGAGGCGTTGGGCAGTACGGGCGGCGTAGAGAGCCGTGCCACCGGGGATGGTGCTACCATCGGGGAGCAAATCGCTGGTGATATGGCCCAGCATCAAGTAATTGGGTTGCATGATTTTTACCTAGAAAAACAAAGCGGTCAGTAGCATTGTATGCGACTGACCGCCAGTACGAATCATAAATCTGGAGGTCACGACTGGGGTTTGGCGGGGAAGATGACGATTTTGCGGCGTTCGCCTTCGCCATCGCTTTCGGTATAAACCGTGGCATCACTGCGGAGCGCGAGGTGAATGGCGCGTCGATCAGCACCGGACATCGGCTCAAAGGCGTGGGAGCGCCCCGTTTGGCGGACCCGTTCGGCCATGCGCAGGGCCATACTTTCGAGCATTTCTTGGCGGCGTTGGCGATAATTGCCGACATCGACGATGATTTGTGGCCAGCGCCGATTGCTTTTGCCGGCAATCAAGTTGACGATGAACTGCAACGACCGCAGGGTATCGCCATGGCGCCCAATCAGCAGTCCCATGGCTTCTTCGTCGGCGCCTTCGACATGGAGCGTGATTGATTCTTCGACGCCGCCGTCTTGGGCTGGGGCAGTAGAGCGTACCGCCGTAACATACCCGGCAATATCCATATGCTCGAGGATCTCTTCAAGGATGGTACGGGCATGTTTGATGCGGTCATCTTCGCTCATGACTTGGGCTGGTTCGTCTTCAACGACCGTCACCCGCACGAGGGCTTCTTCTTCGTCGTTGCCATTAATCAAAATTTCGATGGCGACATCGTCGCGATCACGACCGAGTTGCACCAAGGCCAAATCAACGGCCTCTGCGACTGTCCGAGCACTGATTTCAAGCGAGGGCTTGGTTTTTTTCATAGTGTGACCTCGGTGTGCAAAGCGAAATTGTTACGCAGGACGCTCTTTGGACTTGTCATCGTCAGTGAGTGGGCGTACCACATCCCAAAAATCGATTTTGGGGGCCGCATCGACTTCGGCGATATGCTTGGCTGCCTCTTGGGTTCCGGCTCCCACCACTTCGGGGGGCGGGAATAATCCCGAACGGGTAGGCAAAAAGGTCAAGTAATTCGCCAGTGAACCCCAGCCCGAAAAGATGTATTGTTGAATCATCGACAAGATGCTACCAACCACCCAGTACAATACGGCACCGGATGGGAAGGTGAAGCCGATATACCCGAACAAAATCGGCATGAACAACATGGTCTGTTGCATCGCTTTTTGTTGGGGATCTTGCACCCGTGGTGTCGACATCAATTGCACCAGCAATTGAAAAATCACCGACAACACCGGCAAAATATACAATGGATCGGTGCGTCCTAAGTCAGTCAACCACAAAAAACCACCCGATAATTGCGGTTGGTTCATGGTGGCCGACAAGTTGGTGGCGAGGTTGACGTTGTTGAGGGTGGTAATCATTTGCGCCACGGCGTACTCACCTGGGGCAACGCTGGTCAAATGGAATACTGCTTGGTAAATTCCCAAGAACAACGGCAATTGAATCAATACGGGCAAACAACCTGACACCGGATTGGCTTTGTTGTCTGAGTAGAGCTTCATGGTTTCTTTTTGAAGCTGTTGGGAATCTTTGCCGTATTTGCGTTGCAACTCACTCAATGCGGGTTGCAATGCTTGGATTTTGCGGCTGGATTGGAGTTGTTTGATGGTGAGGGGGAGCAACACCATGCGTGCTAACAGCGTAAACAAAATAATCGCAACCCCAGGATTGCCAGTCCACGCATAAAATGTTAGCAAGACGTACTCGAGGCTCGAGACGAGGAATGTCCAAATCGCCATGGTGTTCACCTTTAAAAAATGTATCAAATTACGATTGCATCTTGGAGTTCGTGTGAAACGGTGGCTACAAGACGTTAGGATTATTCAGTGATAATCGCAGGTGTGGCTTCGGGGATTTGCCATACACCGGCACGGCGGAGCAGTTGGGTGATGAGTTCGACTAAGCGAGGAAACGGCATCGTCTGTAGTTCACGCGAACGGGCAATTACGACCACATCGTAGTTGGTACGCAAAAAACGGTAATGAACCCGTAATACTTCACGGATTCGGCGTTTGATGCGATTGCGCACGACAGCGCCGCCGATCCGTCGCGCTACCACAATGCCACAACGGGTTGTCCGTTGGCGAGCGGGCGCGACGTTCAGCGTTAGACTTGCACCGTCATAGTGATTGCCACTACTACGCACACGTTGGAAGTGTGCCGAACGGCGTAAGCGGAATTGGCGCTTCACAATCGCCCCGCTCTGTGCGTCATTTAGCGGTTAGTGCGTTGTTCAGCACGGCGCTCGTGGCTCACCGTGAGGCGCCAGCGACCGCTCATGCGACGACGTTTGAGGACGTTGCGACCATCTTTCGTCAACATGCGCTTCATGAAGCCATGTTTACGCCGGCGTGGGATACGCTTGGGCTGCCAAGTTCGTTTGGGCATGATCAAACCTCTTCACAAGCCAGCTGGTGCTGGCGACATTAGCGGAAGTCATGGAGTATACGCACAACACGACACACGTCTGGTGATTATACCGTTGACGGTATGTGCATGTCAAATAATACGCTATCGCATGATGTATTACACATCATGCGATAGCGATTACGATCGTTATTCTTCGTCGCTACCAAGGGTGCGGCGAATTACGTCGCCCATGCGCCCTTTGCGTTGACCATCTTCGTATTGGGCATCCGTCTCGCGCTGGCGCTTTTCACGATGGGCACCACCAAAGCGTGACATCAAGTCGTCAATCGTGGCATCGCCCACAAAGGTCTCGTCATTGAATGACGATGAGGTGTAGGTTTCGGCTGGGCGATTGTCGCGGGGTGGGCGACCACCTTCGCGGGGTGGGCGACTGTCACCACCACTGCGGGCGGGGCGGCTGTCGTTGCTCCGGGCCGGGCGGCTGTCGCCACCACTGCGGGCAGGGCGCTCTTCGCGGGCAGGGCGCTCTTCGCGTTCGGGGCGACCTTCGAGGAAGGCGGTTAGGCTGATGCGGTTTTTGACGTTATCGACGTCAAGCACGCGCACGGTCAACTCGCTGCCCACTTCGGGTTTGATGCCGTCGGGCAATTCGCTGGTGTGGACCAAGCCATCGCGGCCAACACCGATGTTGACAAACACCCCAAATGGTGAGTGCCCACTGACCTTGCCGGTAACGACTTGGTCTTTTTCGATGGCGCTCAGTTGTTGTGAGCGGCTGGCTTGACGGAGGCTCAAGCTGATGCGGCCATGTTCGGCGTCGATTTCGATGATTTTGAAGGTGTAGCCTTGGCCGATTTGGACGGCATCTTCGACTTTTTCGACACGGGTGTCAGAAAGTTCGGAGATGTGCACCAAACCGTCTTTGCCGACGCCGATATCAACGAATGCGCCGATGGGGGTAATGCTTTTGACCATACCCTCGACGATGTCACCGGCATTG
>Ga0315905_10009220_pt1 | contig 9997 bp, 8 predicted proteins | sample LakEriMetagenome_5_FD_203522 | JGI IMG/M metagenome (GOLD analysis project Ga0315905, IMG submission 203522) | Freshwater fungal communities from buoy surface, Lake Erie, Ohio, United States - Buoy 4 MA121 | ecosystem: Environmental > Aquatic > Freshwater > Lake | place: USA: Lake Erie, Ohio... | reverse complement strand
AGGATTGTAGGATTGTATGAAAATGGATTGTACGACTCGGTTGCCATAGCTGGCAGAAATCTGAGAACATCCATTGATATTGATATACAGGTCCTTGCAGAACGGTTGCTGCACAACAAATTGGGTGCGATTGTGGCCATTGATCCAAGATCTGGCGGCATCATCGCAATGGCCAGTGGCCCAACCTATGACCCCAATCTTTTGACAGGAAACCAGCGCAGGAACAATTTCTCCTGGATGCTCAGGGATACGGCAAGGCCACTCTTCAACAGGGCCATAAAAGGGCAGTATCCCCCAGGGTCAACTGTCAAGCCCGCCGGTGCATTGATTGCATTGGATGAGGGCGTCATTACTCCGGCATTTGGTCTTGGATGCAATGGCGCATATTTTGGCTGTAGAAGGGCCATTGGGTGCACGCACAAAACACCTGGTCATGCAGGCAATCTGAGGGTTGCGCTGGCCAATTCATGCAACAGTTATTTTTCTCACCTGTATAGATTGGCAATAGACAATCCCCGTTTGGGTGGAACGGTGAACGGATACTTGCGGTGGAAGCAATACATGAATTCATTTGGTTTGGGCGTAAGGCTGGGTGTAGACCTGCCCAGTGAGGACAAGGGCCTGATTGTTGATACCAGTTTTTACAATAAATTATATAACCGATCCTGGAGTTCCTGTACCAATGTTTTTCTCGGCATTGGTCAAGGGGAGATGCAGGCTACACCGTTGCAAATGGCCAATATGATGTGCATCATAGCCAACAAGGGATTTTACTATACGCCTCATTTTGTGCAATCCATTGATGGGCAAATGGCGTCAGATACGGTATTGAACAGGTACAAGCAAAAGCACCAGGTTACCAATATTTCCAATGAAACCTTTGAAATTGTACAGCTGGGCATGCAGGATGTTGTTGACCAGGGCACCGGAGGTGTTGCAAGAATTAAAGGCATTGCTGTTGCCGCAAAAACAGGTACTTCAGAAAACTATGGTATGATTTATGGTAAGCGGGAAAAGTTGAAAGATCATTCCTGGTTCGTCTGTTTTGCCCCCAGAGAAAATCCTACCATTGCAGTTGCTGTGATCGTTGAAAATGCTGGATTTGGTGCAACCTGGGCCGGACCCATGGCTGCGCTTGTCATGGAAAAATACCTGCGTGATACCCTTTCCGCTGCCAGGTGGAAGGAAGTGGAAAGGATTGAAAATACAGAAATCATTCTTCCCATTGTCAAGGCGAAACGCAATCGGTTGGATTCCCTTCGCAAAGAAAAAATGCGGAAGTTACAGTTGAAGGCAACCGCAAGTGGAAAGTATCCTGGAAAGAATATTCCAGGCAAAAAAACAGCTGCTGTTCATTACCATTTTTCAGCCATCAAACCAGACAATGAAGAACAATTCATTTGAGATATCAAGGGGCATAGATTGGGTCCTTATCGGAGTCTATCTGGTACTGGTTCTTACTGGTATCGCCAGCATATTTGCCACCACTTACAGGGATGAGAATATCATCAATGGTTTTCTTTCTTTCAAGACAGATTATAGTCGACAGTTGCTCTTTTTTCTTATCTCTATAGTACTGGCTGTTTTTATTTTACTAACAGACAGTAAATTTTTCACGGCTACATCCATTATTTTTTATGCATTTGGTTTGATCCTGTTGATCTTGGTGTTCCCTTTTCATACGGATGTAAAAGGAACAAAATCAATTATACGGTTTTCAGGATTTCAATTACAGCCTGCAGAACTCTGCAAATTATTTGTGAACCTTGCTTTGGCTAAATACTTATCATCCCTCGATCTTAATTTTAGGAAGCTGCGTTCTCAATTGATCGCTGCATCACTGGTGTTGGTTCCTGCAATCCTAACCATTTTTCAAAACGAGACCGGATTGGCATTGGTATATTTGTCTTTCTTTCTGGTCATGTACCGCGAGGGACTTCCTTCCGCCATCTTGGTGATTGGTTTTTCTCTGGCGGTGCTTGTTGTGATGACACTTTTGATTGACCAGAATCTTTTGGCCATCATCCTAACGCTTGCTGCTATTGGGTTTATTTTTGCTGCAAGAAGGCAGATCAAAAGGGATCGGTCTGTCTTGGTCTTGGTTATTGCTATTTGGGTTGTTGCAGTAGGCATTCAACGTTTCGCAGTACCCTATTTTTTCAATAGTGTCCTGAAGCCTTATCAGGTTCAGCGTATATATGCCACAGTGGGAAAGGATTTTCAGGTGGATGCAGCGTCGATGAGTGACGAGGATATCAAAAAAATGGGGGACAAGAAAAAAGCGGGGAATTATAATGTGAAGCAAAGCACGATTGCCATAGGCTCAGGTGGTTTTTGGGGAAAGGGTTTGATGAAGGGTACCCAAACGCGCTATGATTTTGTTCCTGAGCAAAGGACTGATTTTATTTTCTGCACCATTGGTGAGGGATTCGGATTTGTAGGAAGTATCGTTTTGTTGGGACTCTATCTTTTCATGTTGTTCAGGATCATCAGCTTGGCTGAAAGACAAAGAAGTTCGTTCAGTCGAACCTATGCCTATGGTGTTGCTTCAGTATTCTTTTTTCATGTGTTCATTAATATTGGCATGACCATTGGGATTATCCCAGTAATCGGAATAACCCTTCCTTTCATGAGTTATGGCGGCACTTCGCTGATCACTTTTTCAGTGCTCTTATTCATCCTGATTCGCCTTGATGCTGACCGTCAAATGGTAATCCGCTAACAAACCATATGAAAATCATACCCCTTTCCGAAGGCTCATTTACGATAGACCATACCAAAATATTTCTGCCATTTGACACCACAAAGGATGATCTTCAACAGCGGTCCAGGGGAAGTTTGCTGGTGGAAATACAGCCTTTTTTGGTTGAAACAAAGAAGGATTTGATTCTCCTGGATACAGGCTTGGGATTCTCCGAAAATGGCGTGCTTCAACTCTACAACAATCTTGCCTTTCATGGGTATTCAGCTGGCGACATTACGATGGTACTGATGAGTCATTTGCACAGGGATCATGCCGGTGGACTTGCCATTGCAGACCCTTACACTGGTCTTTCTCACTTGTGTTTCCCCCACGCAAATTATTTTATCAATGAAAAAGAACTTGATTTTGCATTGCACGCAGGCAATGCATCTTATGATGCAGACCTACTTTCCATATTGGAGGGCAATGACAACATTCGTCTTCTAGGAGATCATGGTATGATAAACGGCTATATTCAACATGAACTGTCCGCAGGCCATTCTCCTTACCACCAGGTTTTTTGGATTCGGGAAGACAATGAAGTTGTTTTTTTTGGTGGTGATGAAGCCCCCCAGCTGCAGCAGATGAAAACCAGGTTTGTAGCCAAGTATGATCATGATGGCAAAAAAGCCATGGAACTGCGGCAAAAATGGTGGGAGCTTGCTGTAGAGGAGCATTGGGATTTTCTTTTTTACCATGATATTAAAATGCCAGTTTATTCGGCCAATCCGGTAAAAAATCACCAATAACCAATATTATCACCTATTTGTAGGCGTTTTGAACTGTCATTAAAAAAAAGGGGCCAGCTCTAAAAAGAGCCAGCCGTTGCTAACCTATGAAAAACACCGAGTTAAAATTACATTATAAAAATTTATAATCAAAACTAATACAAGTAGTTTCAAAATCCTTTTTTGCGGGGTTCAAGTTGATTTTTTTCTGCCTGTCGCTTCTGAAATTCCCGTCTTACCAATGACTTAAATTCTTCTTCTGCTCCAAAAACCTTGTTCGCCCTTTCATGGCTCATCACTTTGGTAAAGTCTTCCCTGTATTTCTTTCTGATGTCCAGCATTTTTTGTTGTCTTTCCAGTTGGTCTCCAACTTTTCGCTCTCCTGCCATACCTTTCAGCTCATTCCTGTACTGGTTGAAAACAGGCCAGAATTTCTGGGCTTCATCAGGGGAGAGATTCAATTCCTTTGTGATGAAGGCCATTTCCATGGCTTGTATTTTTTTGATTTCAACAGTCCTTGCATCACGATCTGGTTTCATGGATTGAGCTTGTGAAGCAAATCCGAGTAAGATCATTGCGATAAGAGAAAATGTTGTTTTCATGGTGTTTAATGGTTTTCATTTAGTTGAGTAAATGTACATCTTCCAAACCATCTTGGTCCATGTACAATGAGATGTCTTTATCAGGAATTTCTTGCAATATTGCTTTGATTGTTTCTCTGCTCAGGTCAACCAAAAGGTTGTAAGCTGTATCAACTCCTTCATTTTCATTTGTTTCCGCTACGAACAAGTTGTCCATTTCCTCCAAATACATGGCGATGGCATCAGGAGAAAACTTGTGTTGAAAAGTTTCGGCTTCTTTGGACAGGCCATCCAAATGTTTCTCATTTTCTGTATTGGAAACAAAAAATACAGTGGCTGTGATTCCCAACAAGCAGGCTGCAGCAGCATATCTTCCCCATGATCCAAACCTGTTCATACCTATAACAGGGGCCTGGTTCTTTGGAATTTCAACTTTCAGGTTGTTGAAATAACTTTCGGGGATTGTGTAGGGATTTTCATTTTTCAGGGACGTAAGCAAAGGGGAGAGTTCGATCCATTCCTGATCAGATGCTTCATTTACAAAATGTTCCATCAGCCGGGATGGGAAATGCTCAAAGTAATCATTTGGTACTGCGTAAGGGTTATTTTTCGGCAGATGGGAAACGTGCTGGCTAAGGGAGGTTAATTCTTCTAATATGTTGATAATGCTGGGCATGTATTGGTTAGACAATGACCGTACTATAGGGTTTAATGGTGGAGGATATATTCTTCAATTTTTTTGACAGCATGGTGGTAGCTGGCTTTGAGGGCTCCAACGGAAGTGTCCAGCATGATGCCCATTTCTTCGTAAGGCATCTCATCAAAATAACGCAAATTGAACACGATACGTTGTTTTTCAGGTAGTTGTTGCACTGCCAACTGTAATTTCCAGATGGCCTTGTTCTCATCAAAACCCTTTTCACTCTTCAATTTGTTCTCCAGGCTTTCGCTGACATCGTCAAAGGAAACAGCACTCCTTCTTTTTTGTTGTTCAAGGTAAGTCAGGGATTCATTGACGGCAATGCGGTAGATCCAGGTATATAATTTTGCATCCTCCCTGAAATTATTCAGTCCATTCCAGGCCTTGATGAAAACATTTTGCATCACATCATCTGCATCTTGGTGTGTAATGACAATTCTTCGAACGTGCCAGTAGATCTTTTCCTGGTATTTTTTTACGATAGCGGTGAATGCCTTTTCTTGGTGCTGGGTATTTTTGAACAACCTGACCAATTCGTTATCGTCCAGCTCGGGTAACATTTTTAAGATTTCTTTCTTGCCATCGCTTTTTCAGCTGCAGCAACAATGAACGCTGTATCGAGGCCGTATTTTTTGAGCAATTCGGTGGGCTTTCCACTTTCTCCAAATGTATCCTGGGTGCCAATCATTTCAATTGGAATGGGGAATGATTTTGCCGCTGTCTGGGCAATACTGTCACCCAATCCTCCCAATACATTGTGTTCCTCTGCGGTTACAGCACATCCGGTTTTCCTGATGGACGAGATAACAGCTTCGGTATCCAGTGGCTTGATGGTATGGATATTGATGATTTCAGCGTCTATGCCTTTTTCTTTTAGGATTCTTCCTGCTTCAATGGCTTTCCAAACCAGGTGTCCGCAGGCAAAAATGCTCACGTCACTTCCTTCTGAAAATTGTTGTGCTTTACCCACGACAAATGGTTCATCTGCATTGGTAAAGATAGGCCAAACAGGCCTTCCAAACCGGAGATAAACGGGCCCCTCATGATCGGCAACGGCGATAGTGGCTGCCTTTGTTTGGTTGTAATCGCAGGGTACAATAACAGTCATCCCTGGTAGCATTTTCATCAGTCCGATGTCCTCAAGAATCTGGTGGGTTGCACCATCCTCTCCTAGGGTTAAACCTGCATGTGAAGCACAGATTTTAACGTTCTTGCCAGAATAGGCAACGGATTGCCTGATTTGGTCATAAACCCTGCCGGTAGAAAAATTCGCAAAAGTTGTGGTAAAAGGTATTTTACCTCCAATGGTCAATCCAGCTGCAATGCCTATCATGTTGGCTTCTGCAATGCCACACTGGATAAAACGTTCAGGGAAAGATTTGATGAAAGCATTTAGTTTCATTGAGCCTGCCAAATCTGCAGTAAGGGCAACTACATTGGGATTGGATTTACCCAATTCAAATATTCCATCTCCAAAACCGCTTCTCGTGTCTTTCTGTCCTGTTACTTGAATGGCATCCAACATGTTGATCAAACTTTGCTGCAAAATAACATTAAATAAGGCGTTATTCAGGATGCAAAAGGTTAATTTTTTGGTGCTAGTTCAGGCGGTGCGCTCTTAAGTCCAGATGGGTGGGCTGATGCTGGATGTATTGCTCCCATTTCCATGCGCTGGTCATGATGTCCTTTACGGTATACTGCGGGGACCATCCAAGCTCATTTTTAGCTTTATCATTGTTGGCATAGATGGCAATAACATCACCTGGCCTTCTATTTCCTATAGAATAGTTCAATTTTATGCCCGTACTTTCTTCGAATGCCTTGATGGATTCAAGTACGGTAATCCCATCTCCTGAACCGAGGTTAAACACCTCGCAGTTGTTTGTATTTTTCTTTTGCATGAGAAACCCAACAGCCAATGTATGGGCATGGGCAAGGTCACAAACGTGTATAAAGTCACGAACGCAGGATCCGTCCCTGGTAGGATAATCATTCCCGAATACCGTCAGTGCGGGTATTTTTCCAATGGCAGTTTGTGTAATGACGGGGGTGAGGTTTTGCGGCCTGTCGATGGGGAGTTCGCCAATCAATGTGGAAGGATGCGCCCCTGCAGGATTGAAATATCGCAGCAAAACTGAATTGGTTATTTTATTGGTGGCGGCAAATGCTTCAATCATTTGTTCACCCATTTGTTTGGTCAGCCCGTAGGGAGATTCTGCATCCTTTCTGGGTGTTTGTTCAGTGACTGGAATCTCATCAGGATTTCCATATACAGTACAGGAAGAGGAGAAGACAAAATTGGGAATCTTGAACTCCTCAATGCAACGGAGGATATTGATCAGGGATCCCATGTTGTTGTGAAAATACAGGAGCGGTTTTTCGACTGATTCACCAACGGCCTTGTAGGCTGCAAAATGAATAACCCCTGCAATCGTATCATTCTCTTCAAATATGGCGCGGGTTTCATCAAAGTTACAGAGGTCAACCTTGTAGTTTTTTACCTTGGTTCCTGTTATCTTTTCTACTCCCTCCAGCATGCCAATCGTAGACCTGGAATTGTTGTCCGCAGAGATGACTTCAAATCCATTCTCTATAAGGTCAACCAAGGTATGCGAGCCTATGTATCCTGATCCACCCGTAACAAGTATTTTTTTCATGTCAGCTTAATTGATCAAATCCATCAGGTATTTTCCGTATCCACTTTTGAGCAATGGGTGGGCAAGTTTGACGAGTTGATCAGTATTGATAAATCCTTTTCTCCAGGCTATTTCTTCAATACAGGCCACTTTGATTCCTTGTCTCTGCTCAATTACCTGGATGAATTGAGAGGCTTGCATCAGCGAATCAAAGGTTCCGGTATCCAGCCAGGCTGTTCCCCTGTCTAAAACGGAAACACTGAGTTTTCCCCTGTTGAGGTACTCAAGGTTGATATCAGTAATTTCATATTCTCCCCTTGGAGAGGGTTTGATATTTTTTGCAATCTCTACCACTTCGTTGTCATAAAAATAAAGACCGGGTACCGCAAACTTGCTCCTTGGTTTTTCTGGCTTTTCCTCTATGGATATGGCCTTCATGTGTTGATCAAATTCAACCACCCCATAGCGTTCTGGGTCGCTCACCTGGTAGGCATATACAATTCCCCCATCTGGTTGGGCATTTTTTTCCAGTGTTTTACCCAATCCTGTACCATAAAATATATTGTCTCCCAAGACCAGTGCACAGGGATCGTTGCCAATAAATTCTTCTCCAATCACAAAAGCCTGCGCCAATCCATTGGGGACGGGTTGCTCAGCGTAGCTCATGTTCAAGCCAATATGGCTTCCATCACCAAACAACTTCCTGAATTGGGGGAGGTCCTGGGGGGTAGATATGATCAGGATATCTTTTATCCCCGATAGCATCAGGGTTGACAAAGGATAATAGATCATGGGCTTGTCATAAACCGGCATGATTTGCTTGCTGATGGCATACGTTATTGGGTAAAGCCTTGTGCCTGAACCTCCTGCTAAAATGATTCCTTTCATGAGATGATTTTTGATCTTGCAAAGATGGGAAGTTTTAACAAGAATCTCCGATTTTAACATTGCCGTAACATAGAGGTTACGATTGGTTAATATATGGCTAACACTTGCTTAATGAAGGGATTGTTCTTTTGCATATTAATTCTAAGTATGCTGAAGCTGTCACAATTAAAGATATCCGTTTTGTTGGTCACAACCATTTTGTTGTCTGGATCTGTTTTTGCACAGGTACAGAAAATAACTGGAAAGGTTGTCAATACAAAAAATGAGCCTATTGCTGGGGCCTCTATTTTGGTTGAAGAAACAAAAAAAGTGGTAGTTGCAGATGTAGAGGGTAATTTCAGCATTTCATTGGAGACAGGCAAAAAATACAGTTTCACCGTTTCCAGTATTGGTTTCAATACCAAATCAATAGCTGAAATCGAAGTCAGCATCAATGGAGACAACGCCATGGTTGTTGTTTTGGATCCACAAACCAAAAACAGTGACGCAATTGTCATCAAGTCTACCCGTCGTCAGGAGAGCAGCATTGCCTTGTTGACTTTTCAAAGAACCAATACTGCCATGTCCAGTGGATTGGCGGCTGATTTCATCAGGAGAACACCTGATAAAAATACAGGAGAGGTCTTGAAGCGTGTGAGTGGTGCTTCAGTCCAAGACAACAAGTTTGTTATTGTTCGCGGATTGTCCGACCGCTACAATTCAGCCATGCTGAATTCAGCCCTCTTGCCCAGCAGCGAACCAGATAAAAAAGCCTTCTCATTTGATATGTTCCCTGCCGCGTTGATAGACAATATCATCATCAACAAAACAGCTACACCTGAATTTACCGGTGAGTTTTCAGGTGGACTTGTACAGGTGAATACAAAAGATATTCCTACAAAAGATGTACTTACGGTAGGATTTGGCTTGGGATACAATACGCAATCAACTTTCAAGCCCTTTATCAGCAACCAGCGCAACCAATATGATTGGCTGGGTTTCGATGATGGCACCAGAAGGCTGCCTGACAGTTTCCCTGCCACTGCGCAATTGTACAGGGGTTTGGGAAAAGATGCAGCAGGGTTGAACAAGCAAATCGAGATGACCATGCTTTTCAGGGGTGATGTTTACCAGCAAGTGTCTGCCAACGCAGCCCCCATCAAAACATTCAACATTACTTACGCGAAAAACCATGCATTGAAAAATGGTGCAAACCTTGGTGTTCTGGTTGCAGCGAATTACAGGAATTCGATGTTGGTTTACAATGTGGAGCGTTCTTTTTATGAGGCAAATGGCACAACGATATTCAACTACAATGACAACCAGAACCGCTACCAATCCAATCTCGGTGCAGTTGCCAATATTACATGGGTTAAGGGAAAGCACAAGGTTTCATTGAAAAACCTTTTCAATCAATTGTTTGAAGACAATTATTATACCAGGAATGGCTACAACACCAGTAGGCTGAATGATATACAATTTTATTCCTCTTACCTGAACCAACGTTCACTCTACAGTGCTCAGCTTGAAGGAGAACACCAGCTCAGTGCCAAGGGCATCAAGTTCAAATGGAATGGGAATGCAGGTTACAACTTGAAAAAGCAGCCAGACCTTCGGACTGCCTTATACGCCAGGTCCATCAATACCAATGAAAAGTTTGAGATTGATCCGGATGATACCAGAAGGTTTTACAGTGACTTGAGTGATTATAGTTTTGGTGGTGGTGGACAGTTTATTGTACC
>Ga0315905_10009217_pt1 | contig 9998 bp, 6 predicted proteins | sample LakEriMetagenome_5_FD_203522 | JGI IMG/M metagenome (GOLD analysis project Ga0315905, IMG submission 203522) | Freshwater fungal communities from buoy surface, Lake Erie, Ohio, United States - Buoy 4 MA121 | ecosystem: Environmental > Aquatic > Freshwater > Lake | place: USA: Lake Erie, Ohio... | reverse complement strand
TCCACGCCTGTTACGCGCACCAGGTAAATACCGGAGGGCTTATCGGAAAAGTTAATCTGAGTGCTATAGTTCAATGGCGCTTGGCTGACACTTTCCGTGAAAACGACAACCCCATTATAATCCATTACCTGAATAGTGATATCGGAAGTAACACCACTAATTACCTGCACAAATGTTTGCTCGACTACTGGATTGGGAAACACTTTAAAGTCGAATGTTTCGCCCTTTAACTGAGGACAAACCTCCTCGATATCTCGTTCCTGACAGAAACCGGGATAGCAACACAAATTCTCGACATGAAAGTTTGCCGCTGTATCATAATTGCATGCAAGCGTGTCGGTGCATCCATAAACAACGGGGGTTTGGCAAGCACCATCGAGTGAACAGGCAAAATCAGGGTTAAACTCGATGTAATACGGATCAATACAACCACAGACCTGAGGATACACAAGATAAGGAGCAAAAAGTGTATTCGGTTGGTTAACGACATTCGTACCTACATAGGTAATTGTATCACCGACAGCATTGATAATTTTCGCATTCAGGCGCAATGAAAGTTCACCGGGCGTTGTAAGCTGGGCTATGAGCACGAAATTGCTATCAGGAACTACTCCGTAAACACCTTCACATTTCAATTCACACTGTGTGGAGGTAAAAATGGAATCAGTTGCATTAACACTGAAAATGGTTGCATCCTCGCCCGTTGAAAAATCAACGATACCGTTGCTGTCCCATTGGGGTATAGAAAGATTCAACGTATCCATGCCATCCGCAATCGTTAAAGGAATACCTGCTGCCACGTCATCATTGACTAATAAACCACCATCAATCAGCTCGCTTCCTCCATCGTTGTTTTCACCTCCTATGAAAGAGCCATCATCATCCTGTGACTTGGGAAGGCCATAAAACTTTCTTAGACCCTGCGATCCGTTTTGACCAATTGTAATATAAGAGTCAAGAGCAACCGTGTTTAATTCATAATCCACTTTAGGAATTAGATAACCAAAAGTTACACCTGCGGAATTATTGAAAAACCTGCGTGTACTTGCTATCTCAAATGGATGCGTAGCATCACCAAAAATAGAAATCACCTTGGAACCGGGAGCCAAATCGAGAAATACACGGTATGTTGATTCTCCTTCTTGCAAAGGACCACCAATAGTATCGGTTGCGTCTAAGGAATCAGACACGTAATAGGTTTCAACGAATAAACCTTCCAACTGCGCCTTCGCGACAACACTTGACAGCAGTATAATAATCAATATAAGAATACTTTTCATACGTGTTCTCAAAGTTTATAACCGATACTCAATAAATAGGTTGTTCCATAGCGGAAGCGATCAAAATCAAACCAACCGGTTGGCAAGTCGTATGCTCTCAAAACAGGAGCATTCAGGATATCACGCACTGTAAGGCTCGCAGTAACGTGCTCACCCAACTTCTTAGACACTTTAAAGTCGAGCAAGTGGCGAGGAAGTTCATAAACGTCAGCCCAGCCTTTGAAAGCACCTGTAATCACGAGTCGTTCTCCTTGCACATTGTAACTCAAGGTTGCCGTTAGTCCGAGTGAATCAGCCTTGTAAGAAAGCATCGCATTTACCAGATAAGGTGCCTGACCAAACATGGGGCGATAAATGGTATCGATAGGCAGATAGAACTTCTTTCCATCGACAATGCTGAAGTCCTTGCGAACGAATTGCGATTCAGACTTAACAAGCGTCACATTACCACGGAACTCCAAATGCTTTCCAATATCTTTTTTACCCTCCAGCTCGACTCCAATAACGCTCGACTCGGGAACATTCTCCCAGGTAATACCCACATTACCGAATCCCATTTCAATGTGATTTGTGAAATCCTTGTAGAATACGCTGGCCGACAGATTATCGCCATTCTTAAAGTAAGTCTCCGCGCGGAAGTCGTAGTTCGTAATCTCTGCAATCTTCAAATCAGAGTTACCATAAATGAACTGACGAAATTCATTGTCCAAAATAGCGGCATCGTTTAGCTCTCGAATACTGGGTCTTGCCAAAGAGCGGCTATAGTTCAAACGAAGATTCACCCTTTCCAACTTTTCGGATTGCAACTTATAAATCAAGCTACCGCTGGGAAGGAAATCCCATTCATTCATATCAACTGCATTAACGTTCGGGAAATTCGTTACGTTGGCTCTTCTCGGATCATCGCGCACATAACCTTCGCGATAGAACTTATCCACGTCGGTGAAAATGGAAGTATGCTCCGCCCTAGCCCCACCAGAAAACTTGAGCGAAGGTGTCAAATCCCAGGTAACCATGGCAAACGCAGCATCTACCCTGCTATATCCAAAGCTGTGATTTCGATCTTCATCCATGGATACGTAATAGAAGTCAATCAAGCTATCTGTCATCGTAAAACGATCCAGCATGTATCCATCAATGTCTGTTGACTGAAGGGTCGGCACAGCTCCATTACCCAAAAACACTCGATACTCTTCGTTATCAATTTTGCGATAGTTATATAGTGTTGCGCCTCCAACTTTGAGCTTGTTGGCCTCCCCACCCGGCTTGTTGCTCAGAGGGATTTCAACACTTAAACGAGCGTCCAGCAAGTTCTCATCGAGGTAACGATAAAATCTTCGAATACCATCACCAACAGTCGGATAAAAACCGATGCTCGACGGATCGTTTCGGAAGAACTGATACTCCGTAGTTCTGAAATCCGGTGCTACAGAAGAACCATCGGTGTAGGAAGCCGAACTTTCAATTTTGATTTTTTTGGATGGAATAAAATGACTGGAAGAGAACTGATAAATGAGCTGCTTTCTCTGTTCATAGAAGATATTTCTTCGAGCTGTTAACTCATCATCCAGGATAATCCCATCTTCGACACGTGGGACATTTGTAAAAGCCGCTACATCATTATTGCCTATAATATTCGGCATGAATAAGAGGGAAAGCTTGTTATTCTCGTTCAGCTTATAGGCCAAATTGATAAGTCCACTCCAGGAATGAGTTTCACGGCTCATCAAAGTCTCGTCAGATGTTTCAACCCGATACCCTTGTTCTTCGTTCAGAATACGCTGTGAGATACCATTTGGATCATAGCGGTAACTATTACCGTATCGAATACCCACAAAAAAACCGAGCGGTCTGCCGAAGAGCGTGCGCTGGTCACCAAAGCTTGCATTCTGCGAAAATGACAATGGAGCCTTCATGAACTTCGTGGTCCAGTTATTCGAAAAACCATTATTATAGTCGGTGTTATTGGGGTTAATGTTGCGATAAGCCTGTGGCTTATATGAACTGTTATAGGTTGCTAAAGCTTCCTGATAAGCCGTTTGATCGTTCATTAAGGCAGCCGGCAATATTCCCAATTGCACGAGTCCGAGCCGGAAGTATGAATCGGCCAGTGAATTACCATCTGTCCAACCGGTAATTCCCATTGAATTATAATAATCCCCTAAGCCCAGAGCAACCAATTCTTGATAACTCGACGGATTCAAATTAGGAGCAACGATATCATTTCCAGTTCGCGTACGTAAGCCGTTATCATAGCCCAACCAATCGGTAGTGCTTCGCTCTGAAGTAACGAAATCCTGAAATGTAAACTGCGGATTATAACCGAACTGGCTTTCCACATTGACGGTTAATTGATCCGGATAATCCTTCGTCTCTACGGAGATATATGCCCCCGACCAATCGCCCGGTAAATCGGGACTCGCCGTTTTGGTGATCACGATATTATCCACCAAACTGGCCGGAAATATATCGAGCTTAATGTTATTCGTGAGTGGGTCGAGCGTTGGAATGCGACTTCCATTAAGCATTGTCTTCACATAACGGTCGCCGATACCGCGAACTGTAATAAGACCTCCGCTTGTCGAGACACCGGAAACACGAGCCACTGCATTCAAGACATTACTGTCACCTGTTTTCTTAATTGTCGCTGAAGAAATATAATCCAAGGATGTTGTGGAGTTCATTTTGATTTTCTCCATGTAGGTATCCGCTGAGCGCACAGCCTTCGCCTCAATTTTTACCTCATTACTGATGAGTGACTTCTCGAACATGGTAAATTCTTTATTTACAACCTGCCCGCCGGTAATTGAAACAGACTCAATAATTTCTTCATACCCCAATAAACTCAATTTGAAAATATGCGCCTTTGAATCCGGTATTGTGATGGAAAACAAACCGTCAAAATCACTTTGACCGATGACACTGTAATCATTCGTATCGACCACCACCACACCAAACATGGGTTCTCCTTGCGCATCCGAAATGCGACCGCTGAATTTACCCTGAGCATATGCGGTCGGACATGCAAAAAGGAGCAAGAGTGCTAAGGCACACGCATAAGGAATGAAACGAGCATTCATGTTTCGATGATTCTGCAATGGTTATGATTGTTTCTTGTTCTTCTTCTTACCCGACTTTCTTCCCTTCGATGCTTGTGGCTTCCACATAAATTCACCAACTAAAGCGGGGTGTAAAACTTCACGGTCCTGCGGGTTTGCATATACATATTGAATCGACTTCCCTTCAGGGGTACCAATCATAATATTCAATTTGTAATCGAGTTTACCTGCGGTCGTAACTTGAGCAATTAAAACGTGATTACCTGCGAGCGAATCGGCACCCAAGGATCCCTTACCCATGCATGCCCAAGCGCCATTCTCGACATACAAACGCTTTGCACGTGACACACTGCCCATGGCCCATCCTAATGAGTCAATGTTGTATACAGTTGTTACAGGCAATAACTGAGGGCGAGTCAGCCCGTCACAGTCTTCCAGCTTCAGGGTTAAAGGTCCCAAATCTTCTTCTGAGAGTTTTACCGTATTCTCCAAGAAACCGGCCTTAAAACGTAATAAACCATCCTTCGCCAGGAAATCAAACTTACGCGGTATACCTTGGTGATTCTCGGTTGCAGCGCCTGCTGTAACCCAAGAATCAAGCAACACGATATCGCGTGCGAGATCACGTTCCGGAATTATATTCGGATGGGTATTGCCCGAATGGTTGTGATTGAAGAATACCCGATCGCTCGAGATCTCAAGCGGATGATCAGGCGAGCCATATGCGGCTTGAAATCGATATCCAGGCTCCAAATCGACATAAATACGATAGGTTACAGAACCTTCCTCTAGAATGCCACTCGAGTTAAAACCTTTTGCGTCTTCCTTACTGCTGACGTAGTAAGGTTCCACAAAAATCCCCTGCAATCCCGTTTGAGCTGAAAGTGAGACTGCAAAACAAATGAGACAGATCGTGTATAGGTGCTTCATAGTTGGCTGCAAACCTGCAACCGCCACGAAAGATTAATGTGTAGAAGTCGTTATGATAAAAAAAAGAAAAAACTAAACCGCCGCCTCTTTGTTAGCTCTGTATTAAATAATTCACGCTTCAATATAAACAAGAAAGGGGCAAGCCAAACGACTTGCCCCTCGAAACATCATCCGTTCAATTATATCTCCACCGGCAACTCGCCCAGTGTCTTTCCATTCTCATCCATAACCGCAACACTATAGGTTCCTTTGGGCAAATCAAACACATAGCTTGTAAATGACAACTCACATTCTCCTGGTTGCTGATCATTCACATACTTCAACGGCTTAAGTATCTTACCCTGCTGATCCATCAAAGCGACCATACAACTGGTGGGCTCATTGACCTTGAACTTGACATGTCCATCAATTTCTTCGGAAGCACCGGTGAAAACCGCCTCATCAGGGTCGGTCGATTCACGATAACGAATGCGATAACCGGGGTCAACGACTTCAGGCTCATTCGCTTGAAAAACCTGCATGGCCGACAGATACTCATCCATGCTTGTGTTTCCCGGATGGAAGTTTGCCATCGAGTGTCCATTCGTATAGTGCCACACTATATTTTGTGTAATGTACTTCCGGTCGAGCTTATAGGGCTCCAATTCGCGAAGCGTTGCCACCATATCACTATTACCAAGTACAGGCTTCAAAAAATCAGCATATCCAATGGGAACACTTCTTCCCGGGGCGTTGCCACACAACGTCAGCAAACGCGCCCTGCGCTCCTCGCCTTCTACCAGACAAATCATGTGCGACCGTGAGACAACCTGTGGCTGATACGATTCATCCGCTGTCGGAAAAATCCATCCCGAACCAATCTCAAGGTAAACGGAATCGTGCATCAGATTCGTCACAATCAAATCCAATCCTGTACCGGCCTTCACCGCTTGATAGCGGATTATTTTTCTTTTCAACGCTTCACCTATATCAACGTGAGCAGCATAGGCGAACACAGCAGAGTAAGACAAGCAGAGGGTAGCGCTTAAAAAAACTACTTTCAAGTTTCTCATACTATTTAATTTAAATTGAATTGAATGATCGTATTTATTTCAATGAAACAAACGAAATCTCATAGGTTCGATTCGTTGCATCAGGGGCCTTCCAGAAATCCTTTACAACAGTGCCAAGCAAGACATTGGATACTTTGTTGACGGGTTCACCATTCTTGCGCATACTTAATGAAATTTCAGATAAAGGGGAAACATCCATGAGTGGTATCGTAAGTATTCGTGTATTGGAGAAACCTTCGCAAACAACGCCCAAATTATGTTGTACATACCTCCACTCGTCTGCAGCATATCCTCCTTGTATGGTAAGTACTGTTGTGCCTTGCTTATCGATTTCCTTCATTAGCGCATAATGACCCGGAGCATCAATCTTGGCAGACCAATAAGTACGTGTTCCTTCATAGGTAGTGCGCAGATGATTGCCGGCGAATTTCATCCAAACGCGGAGCACAGGGTCCCAACGCATCAACAAACAGTCACCACGATCCAACTTGGCAATTGGATTAAACATTACCTCAATGGGATTCTTCTCCAACATTTCACTTTCACCTTCCACAGTGAGTGCAGATAAATAGGACATTGGCTCACGCTCGTCGTTGTAGGTATTGAAACGAACAGCCATCACATCAAATGTGAGTTCGTTCACCGAAGGCATCACATGCTGTGCAATCATTTGTGATGGACCAGGCAAACACAAAATGAACAGGACGATTCTTATATTCATAGTTGGTAATTTTTACTTGTTCACGACCTTTTGCGCCACCAAATGCTCGGGCAATACAGCATCTCTCTTCCTCAAAAAAGATAGAATGTTTGCATTCGATATTGTCTTTGCCGGCAAGGGAAGAGTTGCATACTGATTACCCTGCAAATCAGCGAGAGTGAACTCGCAGATTACATGCTCAGGATCGGGCATGTTGCTAAATGAAGCTTGAAGCTGATTATCGGAAATAGTCGCTTCCACATCGATATAAGGACTTAAAGAAGTGGCACGCGCACTGAGTATTGCGTAACCCTCAGGAGCGCAAAACTTCATCAAATATGTATCGGTTGTTTTTCGAGCAATAACGTAAGTGCCCGACATATTCGCATCCAGTTTCCAAAGCATCATTCCATCCTCTCGTTTCACCGAAGCCTTGTTTACATTAGAGGGAAACGTATTCGTTGCATTTCGCATGAGCGTGTACTCCTTACAACCAACTTCCTCTATTCCATGAAGTGGAATCTGGAATTTAACAGGGCTCGGCAAGACGGTGTCACTCGGAAATGCCAAAGAGACAACTGCAAAAACCTCAAGGCGACTTCCATCTTCATCAACCGTCAGCAAGTTAATCTCCTTGAATTCCTCCGGAGTGCGCAGTATGCGCACCCTCGCACCTCGAATGAACGATACATCAGATTCAAAGCAATGCACTCTCCATCCATCGGGGTGCGTAAACTTAGCTTCCTTGCGCGCCACCTTTTTTTGAATAATTGGATCGATGTAGCGAATTTTCACGTCAGCATTGGGCTCCTCATCAAACCTCGACGTTACGATATTTATATGGGTTGTTAGCTCAGACAGGTTGTATTCCTTGCACATTTCAGCGAAGTATTCATAGCGCTGCGACACAATTGCATCTTCGGAATAAGTGTTTCCCATTCGACGGATATCGATGGTCACACCTTCCGACAAATACAAATCATAAACATAATCCAGCAGTTTACCTTCCTCGTACTCGGAGAGTTTCACTTCTCTGCCATCGTACCGGAGATAAAAACTTACGTATCCGGCCTCGTTTGATTCTTGTGCAAATGCAGGCGCAGCCAGCAAGCACAGTGCTACCATGCAAATTTTCATGTCGGTGGAAATTAAAAGTGGAGGAAAAAGACTTCTGTGTTGATGAACACAAAGGGTTCTCCATTTATTTCATAACACCGCAAAAAAATTATGACTTACTCGACATACCGCAGAAACTTATACTGATACGGCATCACGCCCATGGTGCTTCCGATAAATTCGGTAGCGCCTGTCAATGCCTCGGTCCAGGTCGTATTGATCAATGTTGAAGGCATTGGCACTGATACGGCTGTATTGCGCACATTCACGATCACAAGCAAATGTTCGCCATTGTAAATTCGTTCAACTACGATGGCATCATTTGCGGCATATGTCGTCACAGAACCCTTGCGAGCCGCTTCACTCCCTGCATAGACGGAATAGATTGCTTGGTAGTTGTTCACCATAGACAGGTTCGCATTCCAGTCGATAGGAGAATTTGAAAAGAAGGGGGTGTTGGTCGTACGGCCAGTCTCCTGGCCTGTGTAAATGAGCGGCACACCGTGCATAAATGTCATGGCCACAGTTGCAGCCGTTGCTCCGTCAAGCCCGCCGAACAAAGTCGGTGGTGCTGCTTCCCACGCCGACTGATCATGATTGGTCGTGAATCGCAACTTATGCTTGCCGGCCGGCACTTGCACGTATTCGTTGCTGCTTATCGCATTGAGGGTAAAAGCCGGCTGACCTGCAAACACGTTCTTAATTCCAGTATAATACTCCCACGCAAAGGTCATATCGAAGCCTGAAGCATAATGATCGACGCGATCGCCTTCTGCCAGCATCAAAAGTTGTCGATTAGGAAGAGCGCGCAAATTACTGATGGCCTCACTCCAAAAATCAGCAGGTACACCGTCGGCATAGTCACAGCGATAGCCATCTATGTTCGCCTCCAGAATCCAATATTTCATGGCATCTATCATGGATGCACGCATGTCAGAATTATTAAAATTCAAATCAGCCACATCAGCCCAATTCGTTCCGGGCGGCATTACTATATTTCCATTCGCATCCTGCGTATACCATGTCGGGTTGTTTATCCATGGATGGTCCCAAGCCGTATGGTTGGCGACCCAATCCATGATGACAGCCATACCATGTGCATGGGCAGCATCTGTAAGCTCTCGTAACTTTTGTAAATCACCATACTCATTGCTAACTGCCATATAGTCTTTCACGGAATAGGGCGAATTCACCGAGTTGATAGCCCCAATGGGGTGCAGGGGCATCAGCCAAAGAACATTCACATGCAATGATTGCAAATGGTCGAGCTTGTCTATGACACCTTGAAGATTTCCTTGTGAACTGAAAGCACGGAGATTAACCTCATACAGGATTATATCATCATTGTCGGGCACCGATTGAAATGGTATTCCATATTGCTGATAACCATCATCCGATGGCACTTGTGAATCCGGGAATGGATCAGGCCTGCAAGCACAAAAGGCAAACAACAGAAAGAAAACAGACAAAATACGCCCTCTTTTCATAATGATTGCAAGCTACATCAAAACCGAATCAACTGAATCACATTTGCATTTTAAATCGACATACAACGCCAAAGACAACAGGCCGTCGGAGCGACCTGAAGACTTCGTCGAGTGCGCCATTTAAATAACAAATGGAGAACGGCTCTTGATGCGCAAACCGGCCTTACCGTGCATAAGTGTAAAGTGCACTATAGGCATGCTTTGGCGTATAACCGCATTCCCAGTTGCGGGGTATCTTGGAGAGATAGGCGAACACCTCACTTCCTACCTCAAAGCTGCTGTTATCAGCACTTACTTGATGGCCCGCTGGGTTGCTTACCTCAGCAACAAGGACAATTTTCTTAGGCAGGTCTTCATTGGATGAGCCTAATACC
>Ga0315905_10009216_pt1 | contig 9999 bp, 9 predicted proteins | sample LakEriMetagenome_5_FD_203522 | JGI IMG/M metagenome (GOLD analysis project Ga0315905, IMG submission 203522) | Freshwater fungal communities from buoy surface, Lake Erie, Ohio, United States - Buoy 4 MA121 | ecosystem: Environmental > Aquatic > Freshwater > Lake | place: USA: Lake Erie, Ohio... | reverse complement strand
CCTGGGAATACATCTCGTTAGCGATTACGTTGGTTTGGAAGTTTCCACCGGTCATCGTTCTTACGATGTCGAAGACCTTCAGGGTTCCAATCGTGATTGTGGTTAGCACCACCACGATGGTCGCACGAATCATGGGCACCGAAACCAAGTAGAAGCGCTTCCAAGGAGCTGCGCCATCCAACATGGCGGCCTCAACCACCTCGTCAGGAATGTTCTTCAGTGCCGCAGAAAGCACAACCATGGCGAAGCCGGTCTGAATCCAAATCATTACAACGATCAGCAAGAAGGAGTTCAGCGGCGCTTCAAGCAACCAGTTGGGCGGGGTTAGACCAAATCCCTTGAAAATCGCAGATAGCAAACCGATGTCCGGCTTGTTGTCGTTTGGTTGATAGTTGTAAACAAACTTCCAAATAATGCCGGCGCCCACAAAAGAAATAGCCATTGGCATGAAGATCAGAGACTTGATGGCTGCCGGGCGCTTCATGCGGTCGGTCATGTAGGCAATGGCCAAACCAATCACTGTGGAGAGAATTGGGGCGGTCACCACCCAGATAGCTGTGTTGGCGAGCACCACGGTGATTTCTGGGATAGTGAAGGCCCAGACGAAATTGTCAAAACCTACGAAGGTTTCAGCTTCTTTGTCCATAAAGGCAAGAATCAGGGTGCGAATAGCCGGATAAATCAAACCGACTACCAAAAGCAAAATCGATGGCACAAGGAAGACCAGGTATTTCAACCATTCTTGGGTCTTTACCGAAGTGCGAGATGCGAGAAGGAAGAACAAAAAGATGACAGCTCCGAAGCTCAATAGAGCTAGGGCCAAAAGGGAGAAGTTTTCCGCAATGATGTCCGCGGGGGTTTTCCTCGCCGCGTGAAGTGCCAGTGTGAACATGAGCGAATCCTAACAACCTTTGCATAAGAGCTGTGGGGCCTGCCTTAGCAGACCCCACAGCCTTGTTTAACTATTTGTAACTATGTGGCTTATTAGTAAGGCCAGCTTGCGTAGATAGCGTCTAGAACAGCCTTGTCAGACTTGTTCTCAGCTACCCATGCAGTCATTTCCTTCCAGAATGAACCAGCTCCAACCTCGGCTGGCATCACGTCGGAGCCATCGAAGCGGAAGGTTGATGCGTTCTGAAGGATCTCAACTGCAACCTTGTTTACTGGGTCTGCAACGTTAGCGGTGTCTAGACCTAGGTTTGCAGAGAACCAGCCACCAAGAGCTGCCTTCTTGTTGTTCCACTCAGGAGTGGTTAGGTAGTGCTGTACAGCGTGTACCTCTGGACGGTCAGCGAAGATACCAATGAACTCGCCACCACCAAGTGCAGGCTTGTTGTCAGCCGAAACACCTGGGAAGTAGAAGGTGGTGATTCCACCCTCAGTGGTGGTGTCCGATGGGTCCACGATGGTTGCACCGAAGTCAGCAGCAAGGATGCCACCGATGAACGATGCCTGACGGTGCATTGCACAGCTGCCGTCAACTAGGCCAGCGCCACCCTCCTGGAAGGTGGTGGTAGCGATAGAAGCAACATCGCCTACGTAAGCAGGGTTCTTTAGGATCTTGCCAGCCTCAGCTAGAACTTCAGCAACCTTAGGGTCGTTGAATGGAAGCTCGCCAGATACCCACTGGTCGTAGGTTGCAGCGTCCTGGAAGCGAAGCATTAGGTCTTCCATCCAGTCAGTTCCGACCCAACCGGTAGCGTCACCGGAACCGAAACCGACACACCAAGGCTGAACAGAGCCCTCAGCAGCAACGGTGTCAGATAGAGCTAGTAGCTCGTCCCAAGTGGTAGGAATGGTCCAACCCTTGTCAGAGAAGGTCTTTGGTGAGTACCAAACGAAGGACTTCACGTTAGCGCCTAGTGGAGAGCCGTAGAACACGCCATCGACGGTGCCGTAGGTCTTCCAGTCAGCGGTGTAGTTCTCGTCAACCGAAGCAGAAGTTGCATCGTTTGCAGGAACTAGGCCGTTTCCAGCGAACTTAGCCAATAGGCCAGGCTGTGGGAAGATTGCAATGTCAGGAGCGGTGCCACCTTCAACGCGAACAGAAATCTGAGCCTCAAACTCCTGAGTTCCGTTCCAGTTGATGGTGATGCCGGTGCAGTCCTCAAACTCAGCGAAAGACTCGATGAAGAGTGAAGCTTCTGGGTCAATGATGGTGGTGTAGATCTCAACCTCGGTGCCCTCGTTGCCCATGTAGGCCTCGTAAGCAGCACAAGCGTCAGATCCAGTCGCAGTGGTCTCCTCGGTTACGGTCTCGGTGCTTGCGCAACCGGCCATTACCAAGGTAGCCGCTACAGCAGTTGCTCCAAGAGCAACCACGCGACGACGTAGTGTTGACATGTTTTTCCTTTCGACATCGGCCAACGTTGGCCGAACCTCACACGTTAGGAGGGTGCCCTAAGGATAAAACACGGGGAAGACAAGTTTCGACTGCAAGCGATTACATTCCGATAACACTTATGTATCAGACCGATACCGATTGTCTTTACAATTTTTACAATTGCAAATGTACGGGTTGCAAAATCAGCCCTTCGCTAGGTATTGCGCCATCTGTTGCAGCGCCATGGCTCGGTGAGACATAGAGTTTTTAACCTCCGGGTCCAATTCGGCTGCAGTTACTTCCAATCCCTCAGGGATAAAAACTGGGTCGTAACCAAAGCCGCCTAGACCTGCAACCTCAGTTGAAATTGACCCCGGCCAAATACCGGTAAACGAGATTTCTTCGTCCGGACCAACCATGGCGATCGTGCAGACGAATGAGGCTGAGCGGTGTTCGGTGGGAATATCCTCAAGTTGCTTGAGCAGCAGGTTTCTGTTGGTGGCATCGTCTCTGGTGCCAGACCAGATTGCCGAGAAGATTCCAGGCGCGCCCCCCATCACCTCGCAGGCGATGCCGGAGTCATCTGCAAAGGAAAGCTGCCCGGTTGCCTCAAAGGCTGCGCGCGCTTTGATTAGTGCGTTTTCCAGGAAGGTTGTGCCGCTTTCAATTGGCTCAGGACCCGAGTAGGTCAGGACCTGCACCTCTGGATTTGCAAGTTTGAGAATCGCCTCGGCTTCTTGGGCCTTGTGCTTGTTCCCGGTTGCAAAAACAATTTCCACTAGCGAATTTCCAGTGTCTCACCCAATGCCAAGCGCTGAACCTCGGCAAGTTTCTTGTTGGCATCCAGGGCCATCTCGAGCAGGCGATTGAGTTCATCCCGATCAAATGGCTCTGCCTCGGCGGTGCCCTGAACTTCGACGAAAAGTCCGCGGCCGGTAACTACTACATTCATGTCGGTGTCTGCCCTGACATCCTCGACATACTCGAGGTCGGTAACTGCAACACCATCAATGATTCCAACTGATACGGCGGAAACGGTGTCAATCAATGGCGTAGCACTTTTGGCGATGAGCCCCTGCTTTTTGGCCCAAGCAACAGCATCAGCGAGTGCAACAAACGCTCCGGTAATAGCTGCGGTGCGAGTTCCGCCATCGGCCTGTATGACATCACAGTCCAACACAATGGTGTTCTCCCCCAGTGCCTTTACGTCAATCACCGCGCGAAGTGAACGACCGATAAGTCTTGAAATTTCATGGGTGCGACCACCTATTTTGCCCTTGACCGCTTCGCGGTCGGATCGATCGTGAGTGGCACGCGGGAGCATTGCATACTCCGCTGTTACCCAGCCCTCACCAGAGTCTTTCTTGAAGCGAGGCACCCCAGGGGTGAAAGACGCGTTGCACAAAACCTTGGTATTACCGAATGAAACCAGCACAGAACCTTCGGCATGGATGGTGAAGTTTCGTTCAATTGTGACTTCGCGCAGCTCGTGCTCTGCTCTGCCGTTTGGCCTACTCATGTGTTGCCTTTCGCTCCAGGTGGGTTACATCGTTAACCTCAGGTCCCAAGAAACGCTTGGCTAGGCTTTCGAAGTCTTTGGCATTACCGGTGGCATAAAACTTGTAGCTTGGCTTTGCAGTTACAGGCGCCAAAAGGTCGTGCTCGGTCAGCACCCTAAAGACATCTTTTGCGGTCTCGTCTGCCGATGAAACCAAGTTCACGCTGTCACCCATTACATATGAAAGTGCTGCGTGCAGCAGTGGGTAGTGGGTGCAGCCCAAAACCAAAGTATCGACCTGCGCTGCCTTGATTGGCGCTAAGTAGGCCTCGGCAGCCGCAAGCAGCTCTGGTCCGGAAGTAACTCCACGCTCAACAAAGTCCACGAAAGTTGGACAGGCCGCAGAGGTGATCTCAAAGTCGACAGCTGCTGCGAAAGCGTCTTCATAAGCCTTTGAGTTCACCGTGGCGCTGGTTCCGATGACACCAACCCTGTGGTTTCTAGAAGTCCCCACCGCTTTGCGAACCGCAGGTTGAATTACTTCAATGACTGGGACGCCGAGCCCCTCGGTATATCTCTCCCTGGCATCTCTTAAAACAGCTGCTGAGGCAGAGTTACATGCAATCACTAAAAGCTTTACACCCGATGCCACCAGTTCATCCATAACCTCAAGGGCTAGTGCTCTGACTTCCGAGATGGGCTTGGGGCCGTAAGGCGAGTTCAGAGTGTCGCCTACGTAGTGAATGGATTCGTGCGGAAGTTGGTCAATGATTGCTCGAGCCACCGTCAAGCCACCGACGCCTGAGTCGAATACACCAATTGGTCTGGAATCCACTGACTAAGTCTAAAGCTCATTGGGTAGATAGGCTAAAGAGGTGTCCACTGCATTGAATACCGATCGCTACGAGCTCACAATGCTCCAGGCTGCGCTGAAGTCTGGAAAAGCTGAGCGCAGGTGCGTATTTGAGGTATTCACCCGACAACTTCCTGCAGGACGTCGATACGGCGTGGTGGCAGGAACCGGGCGAGTTTTGGAGGCAATTCAAAACTTTAGGTTTGAGGAAAGAGAGCTTGATTTCCTAAGAACCAACTCGGTGGTGGACGAGTCGACTCTCACTTGGCTTGCAAACTATAAATTCTCGGGAAATGTCTTTGGTTATCGCGAGGGTGAGCTTTACTTCGGACACTCGCCAGTCCTCACCGTGGAGGGCAGCTTTGCAGAAGCCGTAATTCTAGAAACTGTGATTCTCTCGATTCTGAATTATGACTCTGCAGTGGCCTCGGCAGCCGCTCGCATGAAATCAGTGGCTGCCGGCCGACGTCTGATTGAGATGGGTTCACGTCGAGCTCACGAGTCAGCAGCTGTCGCGGCGGCCAGAGCCTCATTTATTGCAGGCTTTGATGCGACAAGCAATCTTGCTGCCGGTGCTCAATACGGCATCGAGACCGCTGGCACCAGCGCGCACGCTTTCACATTGCTGCACGACACCGAAGAGCAGGCCTTTCAAGCGCAGCTGGCATCAATGGGAACTGAGACCACTCTTCTGGTCGACACTTTTGATGTCAGAAATGCGGTGGCGACTGCGGTGCGACTAACTGACGGAAAGGTTCGAGCAGTTCGTCTCGATTCTGGAGATCTAGCCACCTCTGCCGTTGAGGTGCGCAAGCAGCTGGATGATTTAGGAGCGAAACAAACCAAGATCACAGTCACAAGTGACCTAGACGAATACACAATCGCTGCCTTGGCAATCGCACCGATCGATAGCTACGGCGTCGGAACCAGTTTGGTCACCGGCTCGGGTCACCCAACCGCCGGATTTGTATACAAACTTGTGGCTCACACCGATAACGGTGACTGGGTAGATGTTGCCAAAACCTCAAAACTCAAAACCAACCGCGGTGGCAAGAAGCATGCCAGCCGAGTTTTGGAAAATGGTGTTGCAAAGTCAGAGCTGATTTCTGGAGAACCACAGGCTGGACGAGCACTTCAGGTCCCGATGATTTCCAATGGTGAAATTGCAACTGAATACCTAGGAATCCAAGGCGTTTTGCGCGCTCGAGAGCACCACAGGGAAGCAATTTCTGAGCTACCGGCTGGTGCACTTCGCCTGTCGAAGGGCGAGCCTGCAATTCCAGTTGAGTTTATTTAGACTCGTCGTCCCCAGGCTTTAGGCCCTCGTAAATCTCCTTGCAGGTTGGGCACACCGGAAACTTCTGTGGATCGCGAGTCGGGGTCCAGACCTTGCCGCAAAGTGCTACAACCGCGCTTCCAAGAACCGCCGATTCAACAATCTTGTTCTTCTGCACATAGTGCGAAAAACGCTCATGGTCTCCTTGATCAAGGTGAACCTGCTGTTCTACCTTGGTGCCAAAATCCTGCTCTGCCATGGCCACTACCTTAGATCCGCGGCATCGCCCAGGGTTACCTGGAAAGTCTTTTTGGAGCCATTACGAATAACCTCAACCTCAACTCTTGCACCGGCTGGTTCAGCCCTAACCATCGCCGTGAGATCAGCAGCCGAAGTGACGGTTTGACCGGCAAAAGTTACGACAACATCGCCGGGCATAATTCCAGCCTTTTCTGCAGCACCAGCCTCAGTGAGCTTCTCTACATAAGCGCCGGTGGAAAAGGTTGAGTTCTCGACATTGTTGTCCCTGACCATCGCACCCAGCAGGCCGTGGCTTGCGGACCCAGTGTCAATGATCTCCTGCGAGATCCTGAAGGCGGTATTGGATGGGATTGCAAAACCAACACCGATGCTTCCGCTCTCGCCGTTGCCGGCAGTGGCAATTGCCACGTTAATGCCGATTAGTTCGCCCTGGTTATTAACCAGCGCACCACCTGAGTTACCGGGGTTGATTGCTGCATCAGTCTGAATTACCTGAAGCGAGATTGGCGCGTTTCCGGTCCCGTTCCAGAACTGAAGTCCTGGGTTCTCGCTGACCTCTGCGCTTGCCACCTGAATGGTGCGATTTAGTGCCGAAATGATTCCTTGGGTCACGGTTGAAGAAAGACCAAGTGGAGCGCCGATCGCGACAACATCCGCTCCAACATTCAAATTGTAAGAGTCTGCAAAAGTGATTGGTTTTAGACCCGCAACCTGAACCTTTACCACCGCCAGGTCGTAGACCGAGTCATAACCGATTAGCTTGGCACGATAAACCGAGCCGTCCCAAAGCTGAACGGTGATCTTTGGGTTCTGAGTCAAGCCTCCGAGAGTTACAACGTGGGCATTGGTTAGTACGTAACCATCCTCGGTAAGTGCCACACCGGATCCCGAACCTGAACCATCAGCAGATTCAACCGCCAAGGTAACTACCGATGGTGCGGCATTGGATGCGGCACCGGTGACCCAGTTGACGTTCTCGGTGTTGTTTACGACAACCGGAGCTGGCTGGGAAATTGACAGATAGGAAAGCGTGAATGCGGTTGATCCGACTACACCACCGATTAGCGCTGCGGTTAGCGCGAGCAGTGCGATCCCGAGCGCGCGAATTGGACGACGCTTGCGCTTTGGAGCTTGGGCTACTGGAGCAGAGTAGGTATTACCGAAACTAAATTGACTATCTCCAGAGCGATTCCACTCAGACATGGGTTTCCTTTCGAGTTGCCCAAATTCTGTCGGGCAAGACTGGGGATTCTATGAACTCAACCTGTGTAAATTCTGAAATCCCCAAGCACAATCATCCCACCAACAAGGTCCTCCGCTCCCTTTCAATCACCGCGATAGACAATATGTTGGAGGACAGCTCCCAACTGGCAGCGTTGTAAACCCAGTTAGCGGTCGAATACTTGTAATCCACCTCATAAGAAACAAAGGCCTTTGCCCAGTAGGTTCCCGGACTGGAAAATGCATAACTTCGATGAAAGCCAAAAAGGTCCCTACCGTTTGATAACCCCCACCTAGCCGTTACAGGCCGAAACCTTATCTGGGCAGATCTGCCAAGCAGAGCACCAGAGATTACCTCGGTGTTGGCTTGGACGTGAAGTTCTATCTCGTCTTCAAACTCAACCGCTGAACCAGGGCTCCACCAAGCCGTTGGCTTTTCAGCCATTGCGGTAAAGCGATCCCTGAGCTCAATTTCCTCGGCGGTCATGGTGGTGCCTGATGAGCTTGATGGCTTAGGGACTTCATCTCCGATGCAGGGTCTTGACCCAACCGGCACCCAGGCTGTGATTACGGTCATGGTTGGAACATCGATGGTGCCATTTGCAAAGTAACGGCATTCCCGCATCGCTACCTCCCCCGATCCATCTGAACTGCCGCCCCCGCCACCAAAAACCTCACCGGCGCAAACGCTGAATTGACCGGCAGTACCATCTGGGCATTCGCTGGCTAGCTGGTCCACGCGATCTTGGGTCGAGGAGTTTGCCTGTAACGAAAAGTTTTTTGATGAGAACTGAAAGTCGGCAGCCAGATTTGCGACCCCAAGTGCAACGAGTAAGACAACGAGCAAATTCATGAGTGCAAGTTAGATGAGTTTGGAAGTTTGCAAATTTGAGATTCCACAGGAAAAAGAAATCCCCTCAATTTTCATTGAGGGGATTTTCTCAGTTGCGGGGGCAGGATTTGAACCTACGACCTCCGGGTTATGAGCCCGGCGAGCTACCGAACTGCTCCACCCCGCGGCGAAGTTCCAACATTAGCAGGAAATTTGCTAGTCCGCCAATAGTCCTAGGGCTTGCGCTACGGCCTCTGCCAAACGAGCATCGGCCTCACCGTAGGCTGTCCAGTCGCCAGCGGCCAAAGCCGCTTGCTTGTCCTCGATAGCCTGCTTTGCCAAAGCTAAAGCGGCAGAGAGTTCAGGGCTGGCCGGATCTACGGTTCCAGAACTAGAGGAGCCGGTTCCCGGAGTGGTCGGCTCGGTTGTGCCGCCTGCTCCCGAGTTACCGCCAAATAGCGCATCAAGGGCTTCTTCCAAAGTGTCCTCGAAGGCAATTTGGTCACCGAAGGCCACAAGGATTTTTTGAAGTAGCGGGTAGCTGGTCTCGCCAGTTGACTCGATGTAAACCGGCTGGACATAAAGCAAGCCGCCGCCAACCGGAAGGGTTAGCAGGTTACCGTTTAGCACTCGAGTAGAACCCTGGCGCAAAAGGTTTAGTAGCGAAGAAACTTTGCTGTCGGCGTTGAAGTTGTTCTGCACCTGTCCAGGTCCTGGAACAATGGTCTCCCTCGGCAAATTGAGCAGAGTGAGCTTGCCATAGTCGGCATTCACCTTGCCCGCTTGGTTACCCGCGTCCGCATTTGCAATCAGATAACCGGTGAGTACGTTTCTAGTTGTCTCGCCGGTCGACTGCGGAATGAAGGTTGAGTAGAGCGAGAACTTGCTCTGAGTCTCACCAGGTGCTTGCAGGGTTAGGTAGTAAGGAGGCTGAAGCTCTCCAATTCCAGTTCCCTCTACCGGGTCGTTAGGAGTCATCCAGGCATCCTGCTGCGAGTAGAACGCACCGGCTTCGGTCACGTGGTAACGACCAAGAATCGAACGCTGAGCCTTGAATAGGTCAGCTGGGTAGCGCACGTGAGAAATCAACTCAGCACTCATGGCAGAGCGTGGCTGAACGGTGTCCGGATAGATTCCCATCCACGCAGAAAGGATTGGATCCTCTTCGTCCCAAGCGTAAAGATCTACCGAGCCATCGTATGCATCTACAGTTGCCTTCACAGAGTTGCGGATGTAGTTGATGGTCGAAGGTCCCGAACCGAAGGAATCAGATCCCGAGTCCAGTTTTGCAAGGTTAAAGTTCTCGGCATTTGCAAATGGGTAGTTACTGCTGGTGGTGTAGCCATCGATAATCCACTTGATTCGACCATCCACAACGGCTGGATAGACCTCTGAATCCAAGGTTAGGTATGGCGCTACCTCTGCAACACGAGTCGCTGGATCGCGGTTGTAAAGAATTTGAGAGTTCTCATTGATAGCGTCCGAAAGCAAAATCTGCTCGCTTTGGAACTTCAGTGCGTATGCCAAACGGGTAACCAAGTCGCCCATCTTCGGTCCACCGTCGCCTTGGAAAGTTGTGTAGGTTTCGTTTTCACCATCTACGCCTGCCGGGTAGTCAAACTCCAGCGGCTGAGCTCCCTCAGGTGCTCCAACAATTGAGTAGAGCGGTGAATTTGCACCAAAGTAGACCCTCGGCTCAAACTCCCCAAGTGCACCAACAGGTGGGATTCCAGAC
>Ga0315905_10009214_pt1 | contig 9999 bp, 7 predicted proteins | sample LakEriMetagenome_5_FD_203522 | JGI IMG/M metagenome (GOLD analysis project Ga0315905, IMG submission 203522) | Freshwater fungal communities from buoy surface, Lake Erie, Ohio, United States - Buoy 4 MA121 | ecosystem: Environmental > Aquatic > Freshwater > Lake | place: USA: Lake Erie, Ohio... | reverse complement strand
TTCGTTGGGGGGGTAGTAGTAAGCGACTCTAGTGTGACGGCTAACATTGCGGACATGCGGCAACTCGTCGCTACCTACTACCAGGATGTCCCACACGTCGAACAAGTTTTTGTACCCCCTACTACATAAATAAAAAGAACTTTGTAGCGTAGCTACTTAGCCACGTACAAGAATTTATAACACGTCCTGGTGTGTTATTGCGTAGTGGAGCTACAGTTCCTGAGAAGGACTTGGGGAGCGCACAAACAAAACGCCTGTGTTCGTAGCCGCGAGCGCAACTCGGTTCCACACGCTCGCCTGTTCCGGGTAGCTCATTTCTGCAAGGAACTCGTAGGTCTCCCGGCAGTCGGGGACCATCAGTAACGACCGAACCGCAGCTTCTCTGGCTTTATCTCCCTGCCGCATTTGCCAGTAGCAACGCGCCAAGTAAAGGAGAGCGTCACCGCACTCAGCGCGGTAACCAATAGACTGGGCACGGTCCTCAAATAGCTCTGCCGCTTTAGCCCATTCTTTTCGGTAATACCATTCGCGGGCTAGGTAATACAGTGTTCTACTGGTAGGACCAGAAGGCGTTGCCCACTGCTCGTCGTAGTCGAGACTAAGGAGCCTCAGTGCACGGTCAGGGTCGTTCGCGTGCGCGGTCGAATATCCAGCAAGGACGCATGCGTCTGGAACAACGATCTGGTCATCCCAGTTTAGCGTTTCGTGAATTCTACCTACCCAGTAAATCTCAGGTGTTCGAAGATGTGCCCGAACCACATAATGACTATGCTTAGGATCGATCTTAGAACGACAGGTAATTCGTAAAGTCTTGGCCGTTGGGTTTTCCCGAATCGCTTTTCGGAGAGCCTCCACGGAACCTGGAACGAGTTCTTCATCAGCGTCGATGAAGATGCACCAGTCTCCGGTAGCGTGGGCAAGCGCCGAATTCCGGGCATTAGCAAAATGGTCTTCCCAAGGAAAGTAAGCCAAACGGATTCGCTCGTCGTTAAGACCATTAACTAGCGAAAGCGTGTCGTCGGTAGACCCGGTATCACACACGATGATTTCGTCGATACCGTCAAGGGACCGCAAGCAATCGAGGATATGGTCCTGCTCGTTCTTGCAGATAATGGTCGTAGAAATTTTCATGCCCCCACCTTATTTTTTGTAAAGCAAAAGTCAAATCACTCGTAGGTCATAGCCTCCGTGAACCAGTCGTCTACATCATTTTCGTCAATGAGTAGCTGTTGGCGGATAGCCTCGACTTTCGGGGAAGTTCGCCTCACGTTTGGGGCATATTCAAACCACTCTGCCATGATCTCTCGAGTAGTAGGGTCTTGGATAGCCGCGATAGCTGCAAGAACAGTTGCCTTGATTCCTCGGCGGATCAGCATCTCGCCGAACTGGGCGCGGGTCAGGATCAGGTTCGCACGCGTATTTGCGAGGGTCGTCGCCGCTAAGTGTGCGGCGTAGGCGATCTCAGCGGCAGGTCGTGCCGCTTCGATCTCTTCCATCGTAGGGATGGGGCCACCATCTCCTGCGGTGATCTGATCTCCGTAGACGATCCAGCCTCCGCGGTTAGGGTAAGCGTGATTTAGTATGTCATGCAATTCGATCATTTTATCTAGTAACTCGCATCACGGTTTCTTGTAGTAGAGTCAAAGTCTGCCCCCCGGTTACGGAAGCGGCTCTAAATTGAATAGTCCCTTGATTTGCACCGTTTTTAACGGTGAGCAAAACGTGAAACGGCATAACGACAGTGCTGCCAGCCCCCTCTGTCAGATCAGTATTGAAAGCAGTAGCCGCTCCCGGTATAGGAGATCGGACAGCGGTCACAGAAGTCCAGTGATGAAAATTATACCTTAGAAAAGTTGGCGCGGATGGACCCGAAAAAGATACTTTCATGCCCCCTGTGCCAGACGTGTGAAAGCCAAAGATTTCAATGGTCAATTGTTCGGATGGAGCTATGAGGCACGAAAGGTTGTTCACATCTGCTACTGTGCTAGACGTTGTGACCCAGTTAGTGGTTTCGATGCGGCGGGTTTCAACCCTCTCTCCATAAAGCACGTCTAGCGCGTTCTCGACAAAGCCGCCTCCATATTGCACACGATTCGACGGCACGGTTGCGAATAGCGTGCCCCCTCTCAAGCAGGCATCCATGTCGCTGGAACTCATGTTATTCCCAGTGGGATCAATATCAGACCAGTAATAATGCTCTACTACGGCTGCTCCGCTGGTCCCTGATGCGCCGGGAATGCCTATACCAAACCCACCATCAACTCCAGGAGGTCCGCCCTGCCCCGGTTGCGCATCTTTGCTCAGGCTAGCAAGCACGCAGTTGTAAACCTCAAAGGTCGGGCCGTTTCCAGCATTCCCCCCGGCTCCCCCATTTCCACTTACTATTTCGGGATCAGCAGAACCGGGACCGCCTTGGCTCCCGTCGCCACCATTGCCTCCTCTGGCCACAAGGTGAATAGAGAGGCTTCTATCTGAAGACAACGTAAAGGTTCCGGCATTTCCTCCTGATGAGCCGGGGTTGCCAGTTTGCCCAAAATCTGATTGAATACCCCCCGCTACTCCTTCTGTTCCAGTAAACGAAAAGTTCAGAGTCGTAAGATCCCTGCCAGCTCCCCGGACAAAAATATTGATCGTATCCGAAGGATCTGAAACGTGGGTAATGGTGTGAATCCCTACTCCCAATTCAAAAAGCCGCGCCCCTGCGTTCCATGCTGCTTGTGCGGTCGGGAAAGGCAAAGCTGGATTTCCGATAGTGCCAGTTCCAGTGCCTCCACTTCGCACATAAGCAAAGCCAGTTCCGGTGATGGATGATCCGCCGCCACCACTTGCCACTTCCCACGCAGCACCTCCTGCCCCGTCTGCGGTAAGAACGTAGTTGTCCGCAGCATCACCGGAACCGAAGTCCGCTGCATTGATCGCGCTTAGGGCAATTTGCCCAGTGCCACCGTTCGCGACAGGGAGGGTTCCGGTAACGTGCGCAGAAGCTGCGGTTAGGTTAACTTGGTTACGGGTGATAACTTGGTCCGCAATAGTCAAGTATGTTGGAGTCCCCCCGAGAGTAACATCACCAGAGTTCGTCCCAGAAAGAGTTCCGGTAGCGTTGTCAGCAATCGTGATGCCGCCAGTCTGGATGAGCTTTCCATTCGTCCCGTCGAACCGGGCGATTGCGTTGTCGGCTACACTGGCGGGCCCGAACACATCCCCAGTCTTGTAAGACGGGCGAATGAAAACGGTTCCGTTGTTTTGAGCGGCGTTAATGACCGCCATCACTTCAATAATCGGATTCGGAGCAGTAGGTGCAGTCTTGGTCAGTCCCGTGGATGGTGCCGCAGCATAGATAATATTCCCGGCTTCCCACGACTGCCCGTAATTCCCCCCGTCGGTTCTGATACCATGCAGTTCACCGAACGCGATAACGAACCCTTCTGCGTCAGCAATAATTTGTTCAGCGGCCAAACCCATGAAGAGGGTCGAGGGTCCGATCCCATCCCAAGGTTTGATGTGCAGCTTGCCACTCGCTCCGTTAGTCCCAGAGAACATGACCGGAGTTCCTTTTGCGATGGTGCTGACAGTAGTGTTCTTAACGTGGTAAACGGTGTGCTGTCCGGTGTGGATAGCGAAACCAGTAAGTTGTATGTCTAAGGTTTCGTGATCGGGGTTCCAGACAACCTCTCCAGGGTTGACGAGCGTTCCGGGGGTAGCTGTGTCAAATGTAAGTTTGTTGACAGGACCGACCGTAGCATCCGCATGGGTATGCGTAGCATCAGCGTAGTCGGTCCCGGCGGTCGCCGCAGAGACTACACTGCCGTTACCTTTGAGTAGGCCTGTAATGTTAGTGGTCGTAGACGTAGTAACCGTGTTAGGTCCGGCGGGGCCGGTATCTCCTTGGGTTCCGGTAGCTCCCTGCGTGCCAGTGGCACCTTGTGGTCCCACAAATGAATAAGGATTCCAATAGACTCCTATCGCTCCGCCAGTAGGAGGCAGTGCGTCGTTTGACGCAATGCAAATATAATATGAACCTTGATACTCGATTATTTCTCCTGGAACATACTGCGCACCATTGGCGTTGATCCGACGAATGTCGTATTTGAAACCTGGGTAACCAATGGTGCCTTGCGGCCCAGTGTCTCCTTGCGGGCCTTGTGGTCCAGTGTCTCCTTGCGGGCCTTGTGGTCCAGCAGGGCCGGTGGCACCAGTTGCGCCTTTTGGTAGGTAAAGATTCCACCCAGCAGCACCTGCCGCAGGATCACCAAGCTGCCCGCTCGCAGTGGCGATGTACAGGTTATTATCACTTGCTCTGACTACTGCGTTGGGAATAAATCCGTGCTCAGGTGCGTATCCATTGGCTATCCAGTAAAAGCCTGGACCGGTTGCTCCTTGCGACCCAGCTGAGCCAGTGTCACCTGTCGCTCCTGTCGCTCCTGCCTGTGCAATTAACGTCCAATAAGCTCCAATATAACTACCAAATGGTCCTGCTCCTGATGGCGCATATTGGATACAATAGAATGTCTCTCCACCAAATGTTACTACATCACCTACGTTATGTATTTGCACCTGATAAGGTCCTAAGAAATTCCATAGAGCATCTGCGCCGTCTGCTCCGCTAGCTCCTGTTGCGCCAGTATTTCCAGTATCACCTTTAGCTCCAGTCGCACCAGTATTTCCAGTATCACCTTTAGCTCCAGTCGCACCAGTATTTCCAGTATCTCCTTTAGCTCCTTGTGGTCCTTGTGGTCCTTGTGGTCCAGTGTCTCCTTGTGGTCCTTGTGGACCAGCAGGTCCGGGGTCGCCAGTAGGGCCAGGTGGGCCAGGTGGGCCGCCAGATGGTCCTTGTGGTCCAGTGTCTCCTTGTGGTCCTTGTGGCCCAGCAGGTCCGGGGTCACCAGTAGGGCCAGGTGGCCCGCCAGATGGGCCAGTGGCTCCTTGCGATCCAGGGTCTCCTTGTGGTCCTTGTGGTCCTTGTGGTCCTTGTGGCCCAGCAGGGCCGGTGTCACCAGTAGGGCCAGGTGGCCCGCCAGATGGACCTTGCGGTCCAGTGTCTCCTTGTGGTCCTTGCGGCCCTTGCGGTCCAGTAGGTCCAGGTTCCCCTTGTGAACCAGACCCTGCAGGCCCAGCAGGTCCAGTTTCACCAGTAGGTCCAGTTGCACCGGTAGCACCGGCGTAATAACGTTCCCAATAAGCAGTTCCTGGTGGATACCCTGGATTTGGTCCAAGGATTCTTATATATAAATCACCTGCGTTGCCGTAAGGGCTTCCCACACCAATACTTACAATATTGCCTGGGCTGTAATCAGCGCCATGGTTGTAGTCTCCTACATAGTTAGGAAATGTTCCCGCTGCACCAGTATCACCTTTAGCTCCGGTGGCTCCTGTGGCTCCGCGAACATCAACACCGTTTGCAATAAGTGATACAAGTCCCGTTACTCCTACATAAAGCCCAGTTGCAGGTTTGGTACCAGAACCCCCTTGCCATTCTACGACTTGAAGAACCCTACGTGCACCATCAGATACGACAGCAAATACCGGGCTCCACCCGTTACCCGCGGTCTCTAACGTCTTTGCCCTTGCTGCAAGCTGATCGAGAGCATCCTTGACCATCCCGGGGTCCGCACCGCTAGCCCAGTTTGCTAGGGTCGTTGGGGTGTAGGCAGTGTCGTCAGCATAAAAGGTGTCTCCCTGCAATACGCCTTGTCTTCTCAGCGTTGTAGCTACCGGAGTGCCTCGGATGATAGTTGTAAACTCGATGCTCCCAGTTCCGGCCTGATTACCAGTTTGCCCTCCGACTGGGCCTCCGATGCCGGGGGTGAGTGTCAGCAAGTCAATGTAACAGTTTTTGAAATAGTAGTTCGCTACATTTCCGCCGTTGTAAGAACCATTTAGCGCACTCCCACCATAGATTGATATATTGAGAAAAACGCTTTTATCAGAAGCTAGAATCAACGGAGGCGCTGTGGAGCCATTCGTCGTGTAGGTGTCATATCCTCCCCAATTTATAGTTAAATAAGATCTATTATCACCAGAGCCAGCGCCTCGAACATAAACTGGAGCAGCTGTCTCATTGCTAAGAAAGAATGCCTCAATGGAGAATGCCCCAAGGCCGAGGTCGAAACTCCTGGCACCAGCATTCCACGCCGCTTGTGCGGTTTGGAATGGTAGGGATGGGTTTCCGATTACTGCGGTAGCATTGTTACCCGTTGTACGTACATAGGCAAAGCCTGTTCCGGTGATATCCGTGTCAGGATAAAAGGTGTCTCCTTGCAATACGGCGTTTCTTCTCAGCGTGTTCGCCACCGGAGTGCCTTGGATGATAGTTGTGAACTCGATGTTTGTAAAAGAAGCATGATAACCGTTAGCTCCTCCGTTGACCCCAGCACCGGGAGTGATGGTCAGACTGCCAATGTAACAACCGTTAAATTCGTAAGACGGTATACTTCCTCCACTATAAGCACTTCCCAGCGAAGACTGTGCGTCCCCACCCGCGATTGTCAGAACGATATTAACGGTTCTGTCAGAGCTTAGATAAAGTTGTGCTGGTTGATGCCCGTTCGACTCCGAACCGTTATTGCCTCTCCAATTTAAAAACAAGACAGATCGGTTACTCCCGTAAATACCAATACCACGAACATGAACTGGAGCGGATGTTTCGTTGTTAGAAAAGTATGCGTTAATGACGAAGTCACCGAGGCCAAGGTCGAAACTCCTTGCACCAGCGTCCCACGCTGCTTGTGCGGTTTGGTATGGTAGGGATGGGTTTCCGATTACTGCGGTAGCATTGTTACCCGTTGTACGTACATAGGCAAAGCCTGTTCCGGTGATAGACGACTGAGCCGCAAACGTAGGTGCGACAGCAGGGCCGTTACTCTTTAAGAAAGTCCCATTAGCGCCAAGAGGAAGCTCGACAAGTTGCCCATTACCGTTGGAGTGAAATACTTTCCAGTCCCCAGCAGTGTGGTCGCTGGTCGAAGTAATCGCGTGGCTACGGTCGTGGAATCGCGAATCGTTTGTTGCGACGTAGTCTGTTCCTGCGATAGCTTGCGCAACGGTTGTCCCATTACCTTTAAGGATGCCCGCGATATTAGTAGTTGTAGAAGTGCTGACCGTATTGGGGCCAGCAGCCCCGGTAGTACCAGTAGGTCCGGTAGGTCCCGCTGGGCCTGTCGGCCCCGTGAAGCCGCTCGGGATTTGCGCGATAGGGATTTTGCCCGTGGCATCTAAAGAAGCAACGCCGTTGCTCACTCCAGCGTCCCGAGTGGCGCTCGTACCTAATCCCAAAGCATCGCGTGTCTCTTCTGGATCTTCTGCAATGGCAGCATTTACGGTTGCATTGGTCAGCTCTATACCGGACAAGGCTTCCTCCAGGTCTGTAATAGTCAGCGATCTTAGCAGGGATCCCTGCATACCGGCGACGTACATGTCGAAGTATGCAGGATTATCTGCGTTGGCTACAAAATAAATCGTACCTGGTACTAATGTACCAGGTAGGCTATTTACAGTTTTAATTTTAAATACCATTGTAAATACTACCACTCGGAAATTCCTGTTCTGACCGCATCGTTCTCCAACAACAAAAGTCTTTGACGTATGGAGTCGATCCAGGCAGGTTCGAAATACTTCAGCAGGGCATCAGTCGGAATGATATCGGCGTAGAAGCCCGAGTTACTTCCCGAAGTGAACGGTGAATCTGGGATCGTCACATAGCGCTGGACCGTCGTTACCGAATTAACAACAGCTTCTACGGTATAAGTACCTACAGGTAACTGAGTTATTGGTCCGCTAATGATTAGGTAATGAATAGCCTGCCCATCTTTTTCTCGACGAAACACATGCTGCCCATCGCGTTCGAGCATTACGAGAGTTTTGCCCGCCGCGTAAATAGCTACTTGGATCTTTGGCTCTTGCGCAAAAATATCTTGGCGCCAAAGTTCCAACACGAAAGTTCCATCGGCAAAAGCTATAAATCTAGCTTGGGAATTCTCCGGGCTGTACGGCATGTACCCTACAACGATCTGATGTTGTACTTGCCCTGACATGGGATTACCCGCTTATAGTCACAGTTTCGCTAGTAAGTAAATTTTGCATAGCCCTGTGGTTCCGCAAAAGATCACGCACGTCGGCCTGTACTTTCTCCCAGAGACTATCGGCTTGTTCCGAATTTCTACAATAAAAAGTCAGAACATCTTTACGATAGTAGGGTACCAAATTTCCACCTTCCCCCACACCCGGAGCGTCTTCGGGGATTTCCGACATCTGCTGGATCGAAGCCACGCACTCAAAAACATCGCCCTGATATGGGTCATCTCCCATCTCTGCGTGGTAAACGAAAATTTTAGAACTAAGGCCAGCCTCATTTGAGTCTGCGGTCACACGTAGGGGCCACGCTTGGATTACCGAGTTTGGCACCTGCACGCCCATAATGCTGTCACGAATGAGTTCTATAGCCATTTTTTAATGTAGCACAATTCTATCCCATTACGCAAATATCTCCTGTCCCCCAGTGCGGATTATGAGCCTGCTACCAATAGGAGTTTCTCTTACAGCAAAATTTCTTACGGCACGATCTGCTGTGTCCCCCAGTGTAGCCGTATTAAGATCTAGAACAATGCCGCGCGGCCCGAGCAACAAGTTAAAATACAGGTCCAGCATATTGGCGTAAGCTTCCTGTCCAGTAGTCACTGTGCTCAGCGCAGGGAAATCGGCAAGAGTGGTCTCAGTTCTTTCCTCAGAGGCGTGAACATTGGCCCAGAATCTGTCCTGCAAATCGGGTACAGAGTTATCAAAATCTGCGCGAATGTGTTTCCTGGTATTGCCTTTGGAATCTGTCCAATTGCTGACCAAATAAAAGCGCAGCTTACGATCCGGTATCACTAGCCCGGAAAAAGGTTTGTAAAGTGGAAGGCCGTTTCTCCAATCCAAGACACGCCACCATTGTGCGCTACTGGAAGCATCCTGTTGACTGTAAACTCGTATATACTCCCCACCTATAATTGTCTGGGCCGGGTAATTGGTGCCAGGTACAAGCTCTTCGTGGGGATACTCTACTGTCACGGAGAAATCTTCGAACGCGTAAACGCGCGTATACTGCTGCGCGTATACATTTTTGAGCATGGATTCTTGCGGAGTAATGAATAATCCGGCGATCTCCGCAAGCGCCAATCTTAAGGAATTAGCGCTTTGGCTTTGGCGAATGTAGTCGACGATGTATTTACCGGCCATTTTCAAATATTGTCTACACCCCAGACATAGTCATGTAGGTGCTTGATTTTTTTCCATGCGGCTCTTACCAGGAAATTTCTTTGTGGAAAAAGTTGTAGGGGGGATTCGTAAAATACTAAAAATCCATCCTTTGCCTCGTAGTTCAGCCCTAGAACCAATTCTCTTGATTCTGTGGTCAAGCACACGGGGACGTAGCCGTGGGGTATGGGCAGTACGTAGTGTATCTTTTGCTCCTCGAACGTCATTACTTGCTCATCCTCTACGGCTTGTTGCGTAGGCCAAAGAATAAATTCCCCGAGTTCCGTAAGAATTGCTTTCAAGGCTTCTGGATCCTGATTGAGAAACAGAGGAATATAATTGCTGAAATCCGGTGTCTTCGGCCTGGCAATGGCTACCAGGATTTTACCATTCAAATAATCCTTGGCCTTAGTTACGATCCGACGATTTAAATCTGCGTTGATAGCCAGCACCTGTGGCTCCTGGAAAGTCCAAACCAGGTTCTCCACGATTGTCTCCCGCGTACCCGTGATAGCCGCTGCGGTTTCGTTGAATTGCCCGTAGAAACTACTACCCACACTGAGCCGCGACAAAGCTCTAGCGAAAGGAACATGATAGGTTTCCTCCAAGTTTTTATGCCAGAAGCTACCAGCCCCCGCAAAAGTCTTTACCTTGTTGGATAGCCTTATGTTCATACTCGGAGCGTTTCGCTAAAGCGTATGGCGGTTTTATCCAGGATGTAGCCTACATTTTTTGGACCTATGCTTACAAAAGTCTCAGAAGCAGTTC
>Ga0315905_10009212_pt1 | contig 10001 bp, 10 predicted proteins | sample LakEriMetagenome_5_FD_203522 | JGI IMG/M metagenome (GOLD analysis project Ga0315905, IMG submission 203522) | Freshwater fungal communities from buoy surface, Lake Erie, Ohio, United States - Buoy 4 MA121 | ecosystem: Environmental > Aquatic > Freshwater > Lake | place: USA: Lake Erie, Ohio... | reverse complement strand
CTAAAAATATTGAGGTGCCTTTTGCGAAAAAAGATGAAGTACTACGAAATGAGAATCTTGATCTGTCAATTGATGAATTAGCTGAAAATTGGATCGAATTTGAAGATTATTATTCAGAAAATGAAGAAATAGAAAATTTGCATCCTTATTATGGAATGTTAAATTATGAACAATGGCTGCGACTTCACTCAAAGCATTTTACCCATCATTTTGAACAATTTGGTCTTGTAGTAAATAAAAACTAAAAGTGGGTCATTAAAATTCCTTTGATCGTAAAAAATACTCTGCCAACTGAAGGTCCAAAGGTGTGGTAATTTTAATGTTTTCTTCATTTCCTTGAACTAAGTCAATGGAGAACCCGAATTTTTCCACGACTGATGCATCATCCGTAAAATCATTAGAAAAATCAATTTGATAAGCCTGGTGAATTAATTCCTTTGTGAAGACTTGGGGCGTTTGCACAATTTTAATTGAATCTCTATTAATCATTTCTGATTGATTTTCGCGCAGCACACGAACGCTTTCTTTTATTCCAATTACGGGTATAACTGCATTATATTTTGGCACTCTACTCAATAATCGGTCAAGGGTGTCGGTTGAAACTAGAGGACGAACGCCATCATGAATTGCGATAATATCACCCGTTGCGATTTTTAGCGCATTTTTTATGGAGTGAAATCTTTCTTTTCCACCTTCAACTAGCTCAGTATTGATTATAAATTCATGTTTTTTTCTTAAATCATTCCAGTAATCAAACCATTCTATTGGTAAGGTCAATATAAACTGGGCTTGTGAATTGAAAACATGCAATTTCTGTAAGGTATGCATTAAAATAGGCAACCCATTTATTTCAATAAACTGTTTAGGAACATCGCTTCCCATCCGTTTACCTATTCCACCGGCCGTAACAATAAATGTCGTAGTCATTTTATCAAAAATACATCTTTTTTATGAGGTGCTGTATTTAAAGTCATCAAAGGCGATAATCTGAGATGATTTTTCTTTCAAATGAATAAAAATTGTTAAACCCCTTACTATAACTTCAAAATTTGTTAAAATAAACGAACCTTTTGGCCCAATTTTCGTAATTTCCTTTTCATTAATCCACGATTTTTAATAAATCGTTCAAAAGAATAGTATGACTTTTCAAAGAGTATTTTTATTTTTCGTCCTAACAATTTCCTCTCTCACGCACGCTCAAACAAAAAAACACCTCATCAAACCTGGTGATTCATTAGACAAAATTGCATTTGTAAATACGGTTGAACAAAGTCTAAAATTATACTTAGCTGATATGGCAAATAAATACAATTCAACCGAATTGATGAGTCAACTCAATTACGAAGCCAATGAAATTCCAACTTTTAGCGATGAAGTGTATTGCGAACGCCTTGAAAGATTAAACGACATGAGTCCGTTTCATTTGGATTGTAATCCAATTACTTTATCGGTTTTGAAAAGTTGGGGAGAAAAAAAGCGATCTTTTGTGAAGATAGTTCTTGGTAGATCTGGACTATACTTCCCAATGTATGAAGCAAAATTAGCGGAATATGGACTTCCGTTGGAGTTAAAATATTTATCAGTTATTGAAAGTGGATTGCGTCCACAAGTTAAATCAAAAGCAGGCGCGCTTGGATTATGGCAATTTATGTACGGCACTGGACAATATTATGGGTTGAAAGAGAATTCGTACATCGATGAACGAATGGATCCAGAAAAAGAGACAGATGCCGCTTGTCGATTTTTGAAACAATTATATGATATTTATGGTGATTGGAATTTAGCTTTGGCTGCCTATAACGCAGGACCTGGAACAGTAAACAAAGCCATAAAACGTTCTGGAAATAAAACAACCTATTGGGAGGTTCGTCCTTTTTTGCCAAATGAAACACAAGGTTATGTTCCTGCATTTATTGCTGCTGCATATTACATGAATTATTACAATGAACACAATATCAAACCGGCCGAAGTAAAAACTAACTTTTATACATTAGATACGATTTGTTTGCCAAAAGCGGTACACATGGCAACCATATCAAAATTAATGACTTGGGATTTAGAAGAAATTAAAGAGTTAAATCCGATTTATAAGACGGCATATGTACCAAAGGCAAGTCCGGCAAGTTGTATTTACGGGCCTTCCGATATTATAAGTAAGTTAGTGGGCTTGGAAGACAGTTTGTATGCACTTGAAGAATCTATTTATTTTCCCAAAAAACCTGTGCCTGCTCCAATAGTAGATTCAACAAAAGTAAAAGATACTTTAATTGTAGAGCTTAAAGATACCCTTCACATTGTAAAAATTGGTGAAACAGTAAAAACTATTGCCCTAAAGTATAATGTAAATGTTGAAGATATAATGACTTGGAATCAATTATCTACTGCTATTTTATCTGTTGGACAAGAACTTAAGGTGAAACAAAAAACTGAAGTTAAGAAAACCATAATCATTCAAACAGCTAATACTACAAATCAAACAGCGCCAAAGCCTCAAAATAACACGCAAATAAACGTTCAAAATCAAAAACCTGTAAATAATACAAATACCGTTAATCAAAAACCCGTAAACCAAAATACAACGGTTAATAACAAACCACAGAATAAAAAACCAGCAGAGACAAAGAAATATCATACTGTCAAGAAGGGAGATACATTTACGAGAATTGCTGTCAATAATGGTTTGTCAATTCAACAATTGAAAACCCTGAATCCAGGAGTGAATGCCGGATCTATATATGTTGGTCAAAAAATCCGAATAAAGTAATGAATCGATTTTTACTATTTTTTTTAATTTGTTTAACGCTAGCAAGTTGCGATGGAGTCACAAAAAAATATTCTTCAACCGGCCTAAGCGTTACAGGGAAAGTTGGTGAAATTTTAGTTGTTTGCGACAAGAGTATTTGGGACTCAGAAATTCATGGGTATCTTGATTCTAACCTTACTCAATTCATCATGCCTTATTATCCGGATGTTGCCACCTTTGAATTGATACACAGAACCCCCTCTAAATTTACAGATGCAATTAAACGCTATAGAAACACGTTGATTTTAAAAATAGATGGGAATTATTCGGGAAAGCAAGCAAAAATCGAGAAAAAATACCATGCTTGGGCCACTGATCAGCTTTTAATTGAAATAACTGCCAAAGACTATAATCAACTTGTGGAAGTCTGCAAAAATGGAATGGGTGATATTCATGCATCGTTTGATTTTTACGAATGGAAACGTATTTTAAACAATTTAAAGTACAATAGTAATCCTGTTTATTCCTCCATTGAACAGAATTTTGGCATCAAGTTGAAACTACCAGAAGGTTCTAAAAATGTATGGAAAAGGGACAATTTTTATCGCGTTGAATTTCCCGCAGGTTCTAAACCAATTGAATTTGCAGGTACAGGAACACAAGATCCGGGTACTATTTTTTCTGGAATTATGATCTATCAATATGATTTCTCTGATTCTTCGCAATTTAATTTAACCCAATTACTAAAAGATAGAGATACCATGTTGAGATATAATGTTCCACACCAAGTAGAGAACATGTACATGGGAACTCAATATCTCAAGGAGATTTATCCTGAAATTGAACACTCACAAAATGCGTCAAAAAGTATTTCTGGATATGAAATGAGAGGAATGTTTCAATTTCAACATAAAACGCTTAAAGGAACGGGTGGAGCATTCTGGGCTTTTCATTTTTTACACCCCAAACGTAAAAAAATTATTTGTATCAGTGGCTATGTGGATGCCCCTTCAACTACAAGTTGGACGCAAGCGCTGCGGGAAGTTCAAGCCGTTTGGAAAAGCGTTGAAATAATAAATTAAATGCCTGAAATTTCAGCCATAATCATCACGTTTAACGAAGAACGGAATATTGGCCGTTGCATTGAATCATTACTTCCAGTAATGGATGAAATTATCATAATTGATTCGTTTTCAACTGATAAAACAAAAGAAATCTGCTCTGCTTATCCAGTAAAATTTATTGAAAACAAATGGCTCGGTTATTCTCAAACAAAGAATCTCGGAAATAACTTGGCAAAATTCAACTATATTTTTTCTATTGATGCCGACGAGGCCTTAAGTAAGGATCTTCAAGAAGAAATTTTATCATTAAAGAAAACTAATTTAAATGGCGTTTACAAAGTCAATAGACTAACCAATTACTGTGGAAAATGGATTTATCATTGTGGATGGTTCCCTGATTGGAAAATTCGACTTTTTCCGAAAGAATTTTCAAAATGGAATAATGCCATTGTGCATGAAGAACTTGAATTTTCTCATTCATTACCTGAAAATAAATTTCAATCAGTATTGGAACATTATTCCTATTATTCATGTGCGCAACATCAAGAAAAAGCAGATCAATACTCTCTTTTAACCGCAAAAAAATATTTTGACCAAAAGAAAAAATCTATGGTTTTTAGTCCTATTATGAGTGCTGTTAGTAGATTTATTTCCATGTATTTTTTAAAGTTGGGTTTTTTAGATGGCTCTAGTGGATTTATGATTGCAAAAATCAGTGCAAAATCTAATTTTTTAAAATATAAAGAGTTGAATAGACTCTATAAACAAAACTAATTTTTTCAATATATTTGATGACTATTAGCTCAATTATTTGAAAACAATCTCACCGTCCAAAATTATTATTTCTCGAACTGACAGTATTGGGGATGTATTGTTGACTTTCCCTATGTGTTCTTGGATTAAGAAAAAATTTCCAGAAGTTGAACTTATCTATTTAGGAAAAGAATATACAAAACCTGTAATTGAAAGTTGTTCAGTTATTGATAAATTTATCAGTTGGGATGAGATTCAGCAACTGCCTAGTTCTGAAAAAATCATTTTTTTTAGAGGATTACAAGCGGATACGATCATTCACGTATTTCCCAATAAGGAAATTGCAACTTTAGCTAAAAAAGCCAAAATCACAAATAGAATTGGGACCTCTCATCGTATTTTTCATTTCCTAACATGTAATTACAAGGTTGATTTTTCGCGTAAAAAATCTGATTTACACGAAGCTCAATTAAATTTTAAATTACTTCGGGTATTAGGCCTCAACGATATTCCAAGTTGGGATGAAATTAACTATGACCTCAGCTATTGGAATGTTGAAAATCAAGATTTACCATCAGAAATTAACAACTTCATTCACTCTCAAAAAAATATAGTCATTCTCCATCCAAAATCACAGGGAAGTGCCATGGAATGGCCCATTGAAAATTATATAGATTTAGCGAACGAATTAGTAGAAAGTGAAAACTTGGTTATTTTTACAGGCACTGAGAACGAAGGGAAATTATTTCGTACTACAATCCCAAGTAATCCATACATTCTTGATTCTACGGGAAAATTAACCTTGAAACAACTGATTTTTTTAATTTCTAAAAGTTCAACCTTGGTGGCTTGTTCAACCGGTCCCTTGCATGTTGCCGGAATTTGTGAAATTCAAGCGATTGGGTTATTTTCTGCTAGGCGACCTATTCATCCAGGTAGATGGAAACCACTTGGTGCTTTATCTAAAGCTATTGTTTACGACACTTCCTGTCCAATTTGCGCAAAAAAGAAAGAGTGCTCTTGCATTGAAAAGATTTCGGTAGAAACAATTCTTAGTGAAATAAAAAAGGGAGCTTAGTCAAGCTCCCTCTAAAAATCAATTTATTTCTTTTATTCAGCTACCACTTCAAAAGAGAATAATTGCTTAACTCCTTTGAAAAGATTTGCTTCAGCCTCGTATGTTCCAACTTCTTTAATTGGTTCATTTTTGATGCTAATAGATCGACGGTCAATTTCAAAACCTGCTTTTTTGAGAGCTTCAGACAATTGAACGGTGTTTACAGAACCGAAAATCTTTCCATTTTCACCTGCTTTCGTTACGATAGAAACTTTTGATTCAGCAAGTTTTGAAGCTAATTCTTGAGCCTCAGCTGCCAATTTTGTTTCTTTATGTGCTTTTTGACGCATTACTTCTTCGTGCGCTTTTTTCGCAGAAGCTGTTGCTAAAATCGCATATCCTTGAGGAATTAAGAAATTTCTTCCATATCCTGGCTTAACTTTTACAATTTCGTTTGCGTAGCCAAGTTTATCAACGTTTTTCTTTAAGATTACTTCCATGACTATTTAATTATTTTAATAAATCGGCAACATAAGGCATTAAAGCCAAGTGACGTGCACGTTTAATTGCTTGACTAACTTTTTTCTGATATTTTGCTGAAGTTCCAGTTAATCTACGTGGTAAAATTTTACCTTGCTCGTTAACTAACTTTAATAAGTAGTCAGCATCTTTATAATCAATAAACTTAATTCCGCTTTTTTTGAAACGGCAATATTTTTCCCTTTTAATATCAATGTTAATCGGGGTTAGGTATCTAATATCGTTTGACATATCCTTTTAATTTAAAATTCAACAATTAATTAAGCTTCAGCTTTTTTGTACCCTAAACGCACTTTGCGTTTTACAGAATAAGCAGCATGATGTTCGTCCATTTTGACCGTTAAAAAGCGTAAAACTCGCTCATCACGTTTCATCATTAATTCAAAATCTGCTACCAATGTACCAGGGGCGCTGAATTCAACCAAAAAATAAAATCCTGTTGATTTTTTTTGGATAGGATACGCCATTTTGCGGAGTCCCCAGTTCTCTGTGTGCTGGACTTTACCGCCGAGAGATTTGATCTCTTTCTCTACTTTTTGCACTGCTTCCTTTGCCTGATCATCAGACAAAACGGGAGTTAAAATGAAAACAGTTTCGTATAAATTCATAATATAAAAATTAATTAGGGGTGCAAAGGTACAAAAACATTCTGAAATACCAAGAAATCAACTGAATTTGAAGAGTTTTAAATTCACTTCAGAATCTGTTTCAAGACATTTTCAATTTTCATAAATCCCTGTTATTTAGAAAATGGATGTGTTTTGTATTGTTAACTCAAAACAATTTCTAGTCTTTCATATTACAACTTAAGAGTAATTTACCAACGATATCCAATTCCAAGTTGTAAACCTAGTGAGGAATAACTATTTTTCACAAGTTCACTTTGTACAATTGGTATGATAGACTTTCTGAAAGCAGGACTTAAAGATACTTTTACCCCAGATTGTGAAAAATAAGCGAGCTCAACGCCTAAATGAAATGTGCTCGTAAGTTTGTTTATATCCGCCTGATAGGATAAAGCGGAATTGTCTAAATTTAGGTAAAAACCAGACGTTTGCTTTGCTAATAACCCTATCGATAAGCCAAGTGAAGGTTGAATTCCAAATGAACCTTTTTGAATTTGGTATCCCAATAATACAGGGATATTGACGTAGCGATAAGTATTGTGGTGTTGGGCATTATACGAAACATTAGAATAATCTGTTCGCTCACCCCAAACGAAATAATCAACACCGGTTGAAAAAATAAGTTTTTTGAATTGCATTCCAAAATGCATAGCTAAGTCCCATGATGTGATGGATTGTTCTTCCAATTTTCTTTTCTCCCGGTAAATATCAGCAGAAATAGAATTTGTTTGTGCGAAAGAAGAATTAGGTGCCAAAACCTTATGAAAAACACCACTTACTCCCGAATAAAATGAAAGTGAAAATTGAATTTTTTTATTTGTCTTTTGGGTGCTATCATTTACACTGACTACAATATTATTGGGAGGAATGAAATGGGATGAATCTATAAATCTGCTATTTTGACTCGAATCAACTGGACTGTTTTGCAAAGAAATTTGGGTAGTAAGTGAAGAAGTATCTGGAATTTGTTTCTTAGTAATTATTGAATCTGTATGAGAAACTATTTCGTTTAGAATATCAATATCCTCAGTTTGTGAAATTTCATTTTGGAAAGCTGTTTGAATGGCTAAATTTTTCGTAGAATGATGATTTTCAGGTATATTCAGATCACTATTTGTTGTAACATCAAGAATTCGTTTACCATTAGTTTTTGAATTAGTTTGTTGTAAATATATCTCTTGAAAGGTATTGTTTTGGCTCTTGTTGACAATACTTGTTGATGGATTTTGATTTAATGCCAACCCTTGATTTTCAAATAATTGATTTTTGGATGATATTGATTTTAAAGATTGTTTCGATTTATTATTTGATATCTCAGTTGTCTGATTTCTTTGAGGTTGAGTAAAAGAGTACGTAAATAAAATAACTCCAACGAGGCTAAATATCCCTGCAACCCACCAAAAAACAGGAGTTCTTTTTTTTCTTTTGCTTTGTTCAAATTGATCCAAACGTTGGTTGATATCAGCAAGAAAATCATCCGGGATTTCATCTGAAAAATCAGGGTTGAACCCATTTCGGAAAAGTTCATCTATATGTTCATCGTGCTTCATGACTCAATTCAAGTTTTAAAAGTTCTTTTAATTTTTTACGTGCTATTTTCGTGTGCCACTTGGATGTTTGATCTGAAATTCCGAGCATCTCGCCAATTTCTTTATGAGAAAAGCCATCCACAACAAATAAATTAAAAACAGTTCTTGTTCCTTCGGGTAATTCCATCAACATAGCTTGAAGATGAGCAGCATTGATTTCGTAATCGATTTCAGCAATAACAGCGTCATTTAACTCAAGTGGTACATCTTGTTTAAATAAATGCAGATAATTTTTATTTCTTCGATAATCATCAATGATTTCATTCGTAATAATTCGTTTGATCCAACTAAAAAATCGAGCTTCTTGGTATCTATCCAAGTGCTGAATTATTTTAATAAAGGCATTATTAACTAATGTTAGATGATCCTCGTGGTTGTTTCGATACCTTCGGGCAACAGCTATGAGAACTGGATAGCACAGTTTATACAATTCCAATTGAGCCTTTCGATCGAAAGCAAACGCTTTATTCAATAAATCGGGACTTGGCTCCTGCATAGAGACTATTCAATTTATTAAAGTAACGAAAAAAGCGGGAAAGAGGGGGTGTAAAGTTTAATTATAAATCTGAACTTTTTAAAGAATAATCATAAATTCATCCGCTTTTATAAAGAATCACACTCGTTAATTTACCTTTGCATGAATGCTAATTTTCGCGGTATATTTAATTGTAATACTTACCATCACCTTTCTCCAAAAGAAGGAGTGGTATAATTCCGTTTTTAAAGCAAATAAAAAAGTTTCGTGGCTTGTTTCCGGATTATCGCTTTTCATGCTGTATCTTTCGGTTGATCAAGGTCAGTTTTTAACTGGGATTATTGCTGAACATGGCATGAAAGGAATGTGGCTTGTTTGGAGCGGTTGGTTAGGTGTTTTTGTAATCCCCATTGTTTTTGCTCCGCTTTGGCAAAAATTAAATTTTATTACTGATAATCAATTTATCCTTTTCAGGTATCCTGGTAAAAGTGGAAAAATTCTTCATTCATTTAGAGCTCTTTATGTTGGAGGATTAGTTGTTTCGCTTTTAATGTGTTTTCATGTATTGGGTTTTGCACGGGTGCTTCAAGTTTATTTTCAACTTGACAACACTACTTCTGTGCTCATTACAGGAGGTGTTTTGGCCATTTATTCATTAAAAAATGTACTCGAAATAAAGTTAAAAATGGATTCAATTCATGCAGTCATTTATTTCATCGGTTTAGTAGTTATTTTAGGCTCTGTTTGGCATGCTGCAAATGGGTGGGATGGGTTATTTGCCTTTTTTGATAAGCACCCAGATAAGAAACTTATAATCCCCTCAAATAATGATTGGAATTCATGGTTTTCTTTATTTGTCTTCATTGGAGTGCAGTGGTGGAGTTGTTACCTTTTTGATGGGGGTGGACCTGAAATGGCTCGTTTTACAGCAGTCAACGACAAAAGGAGCGCCTTATTAACGGGACTTCTACCGATTGCCATTTCATTCCTAACCAGCTTTTTTATTCTTGGTCATATTCTATTAATTCTGGGGTTAAATTCATCTCAAAGCATACAAGAAATTTACTATGTAAAAAGCATTTTCGAATTAGTTCCCCAAGTATTAAAACCACTCGTTTTTTTAGCTTTTTTCGGAATGTTCATTTTAACGGCAG
>Ga0315905_10009210_pt1 | contig 10002 bp, 8 predicted proteins | sample LakEriMetagenome_5_FD_203522 | JGI IMG/M metagenome (GOLD analysis project Ga0315905, IMG submission 203522) | Freshwater fungal communities from buoy surface, Lake Erie, Ohio, United States - Buoy 4 MA121 | ecosystem: Environmental > Aquatic > Freshwater > Lake | place: USA: Lake Erie, Ohio... | reverse complement strand
CGTTTCCGGTTGCCGGGGGTAGCATCCCGTAGTTGCCGTAGTAGCTTTGGGTCGAGCCGTAGGATGGTGTGATAGGGACTACGGGGATCGTCGGTCGGCCGGCGGCGTAGTTGCCTCCTTGGGGGGCCGGATTGGCGCCTGGATAGGGATTGGCTACTGGATAGGGGCTACCGACGGGGTAGGGAGCTTGTGGTTTGCAGCCCCAGCAGCACTGGGCTTGGGCACTTTCCGTGAGGGTCCACGGGCTTGAGGCTAGTGCGATGGCCGAGCCGAGGGCGAGTCTGGCGGAGTGTTTGTAAATCATGAAGGGAGTCCGGAAGGGGAGTCCAAATAGGGAGTCCGAAAAGTCTTGGGGGGTTGACGGAACTACTGTTCATCAGATTCCATGCTAGGTCCGGTGGTCAACATGGACTTTAGTATATTCCCGAGGGCTCGAAAAGAATTCGAAAATCTGGTTGGGTTTCTGCAGGCTATGCCGGTTGGGCGGGGGCAAGCGGGGGCAAGTGGTGACAAGCGGGGGCGAAGGGGCCGTAGGGGATCTGACGTTGTGGGTGTTATGGGTTTGGGGTACCGGGGTCTTTTTTGGGTCTTGGGGATCTTTGGCGCGGGGGTTCCCCTTTTTTCGGGTCCTTGGCGCTGCGGAAGGCGCTTTTGCGGCGGAGCAGGTGGTGGTAGTGTTGAGCGAATCGGTGGGCTTCGTCGCGCACGTATTGGAGCAATCGCAATGCGAACGAATCGCGGCCCAGGCGGATGGGTTCTTTTTGGCCTGGGAGAAAGATCTCTTCGTCTTGTTTGGCCAGGGAGACCAGGACAGGGGGAGTCAGATCGCAGTCGCGAAAGGCGGCTAGAGCGGCATTGAGTTGGCCTTTTCCGCCATCGATCATGAGCAGATCGGGGAAGGTTTCCTCTTGGTCGGCCATCCGACGGAATCGTCGCGCGACGACTTCGTGGATCGAGCGATAATCATCGATGCCTTCGACTCCTTGGATTTTGTAGCGGCGATATCCGGGTTTGAAGGGTAGTCCGTCGAGGAATTGGACCAAGGAGGCGACGGTGTCTTGGCCTGCCAGGTGTGCTATATCGATGCCTTCGATGACGCGGGGGTCACGATCCATGCCGAGGACTTTGCGGAGACCCCGCATACCGCGTTTTGGGTCGATGTAGAAGACTTCGGGTTGCGCGTGGGTATCGATTTCGCCGCGGCGGTTGAGATTTTCCAGGAGTTGGATTTCATCGCGAAGTTTTGCGGCGCGTTCGAAGTCGAGTTGTTTGGAAGCATCGAGCATTTCTTGGCGCATCTGTCCGAGGAGTTTTTGTCCACCTTCTTCGAGGAACGTTTGGAGGCGTCGAATGTCGCGTCGGTAGTCTTCTTTGCTGATTCGGAGGTTGCAAGGAGCCGAGCATTGCTCGATGGAGGCCAATAGGCAGGGTCGGAACCATTGCCAGCGCGGATCGTTTTCTTCGATATCCAGCGAGCAGGTTCGGAATTGGAAGACCCTTTGCATGACTTGCAATGCGCCGCGCAATTGCCCGGCGCTGGTAAAGGGCCCGAACAACTTTGCCCCTTTGATTTTCGGGGACCTTGTCACCTCGACACGCGGAAAGTCCTCGTGGGTGGTGATCATCAGGTAGGGGAAGGACTTGTCGTCTTTGAGGTCTTTGTTGTGACGAGGTTGGATGTCTTTGACGAGTCGGTTTTCGGTCAGCAGCGCGTCGACTTCGCTGTCGCATTCCATGAAGTCGATATCGGCGATCTCGCCGATCCATTCGGCGGTTCGGGCTTCCTGGGCTGCGGTCGACTGGAAGTAGCTACCGGCTCGCGACCTGAGGTTTTTGGCTTTGCCGATGTAGATCACCACCCCTGAGGCGTCTTTCATCAGGTAGACGCCGGGTGTCTGAGGAAAATCCCGAACTTTTTGTGCGGCCCTGCGGAAGCCGAAGTTTTCGGCAAGAGGATCGTTCGAAGGTGGCGGCGAAGATTTCTCGGTTTCTGGGATCTTGGGCTCGTTGGCTTGTTCAGGCTCTAAAGGCCCGGAATCGCTTGAATTTCCTTCCGACACGCCCCCTCCTTTTTGGTGGTTTTTTGGGTTGCTTGGCCGCTGCACAAAATTTTGCCTCTTGTACAAGCCCCGGCGGGGCTTTATGGTGGTTTACGTCGAGCGGGTCGATTCGAACCTGCCATTCCTTGCATGCATATCCTTTATGAGCCAAATCGGTTCGCGTGTCGAGCAAACTCTCGAAGTATTCCGTGGGATTCGCCCAGCGATTCTGCCTTCGTTGCTTCTGTGCGATTTTGCCAATCTGCAGAGGGAAGTCGAGAGGCTCGAGGAGGCCGGGGTCGAGGCTCTCCATCTAGATGTCATGGACGGTCAATTCGTACCGAACCTGACGTATGGTATGCCGATTGTCGAGTCACTGCGTCGGGTCACATCGCTCAAGATCGATGTGCACTTGATGATTCAATCGCCAGCGCGGTTTGCTAAAGCCTTTGTCGACGCCGGTGCCGATTGCATCACGTTTCATATCGAGGCAGAGCCTGAGCCCTCGGAGTTGCTCGCCCAACTTCGCTCCGCAGGGGTGGCCGCCGGACTCGCTATCAATCCAACGACCCCGATGGAAGCATTGCTGCGGTTCGTCCCTGAATGCGACTTGGTGTTGGTCATGAGTGTCCAAGCGGGATTTGGGGGCCAAGCCTTCAATCCGGTCGCTTTGGAACGTCTGAAGTACCTTCGTAAAACTTTTGGACCGGACCTCCTTTTGGAGGTCGATGGTGGAATCAACAGCCAAACCATCGCTTCGGTCACGTCCCATGGAGCCGACCTGCTTGTCGTAGGCTCGGCCATTTTCCGCGAAGCAGATTACTGCCAAGCGATGACGCGATTGCGATGCCAAATCAAGGCCTTTGGGGCCGGGTCCGACGCGTAGTCTTTTTGGAGTTCTAGGTGTATGAGTCAAGTGTTGGTCGTTCGTCCAGGTGCCACGGCCCTCGACGAGCAGGAACGGATGAAAGGGAGTTTAGATATCCCTTTATCCGAAGTCGGGAAACAGCAAGTCCTCTTAGCGATCGATCAGATCTCTAAATATCCCATAGCGATGATCTACTGCGGTCCTTGCGAATCGGCCAGCGACACGGCCAAGATGCTCGCAGAAAAAGCCAACTGCAGGTGGAAAATCTGCGATTGGCTCCGCAATCTCGACCACGGCCTTTGGGAGGGCAAGTGCATCGAGGAGATCAAGCGTCAGCAGCCCAAGGTGTATCGCCAGGTCCAGGAAGACCCCAATTCGTTCCATCCCCCCGAGGGAGAAACGCTCGCCGAAGCCCTGCGCCGGGTCGCTAAACAACTTCAGAAACTCCAGAGAAAGCACGCCAAAGAGGTCATTGCGGTCGTCATCCCCGAGCCCTTGGCCACCTTGGTCGCTACGCAACTGAAATCCTCGCCTTTCGACGACTTTTGGAAGTCCGAATGCGATGACGGAACCTGGGAAATGATCGACTCGGAGAAAGACTCCCTGAAACTCATGGCCTAGATTGCCCCCGAGGATCAATTGCCCTAGCGAAACACTCAGGCTAAAACTTAGACCCACGGGCCCCTGGTGAAATCCCCCTAGCAACCGTCGAGTCATGGCCATCGCTGATCCGTCCAATACCGAACCGACTTCCGGGCAAGTGCCCGCTACCCAACGAGGAATTCCCGAGGGGCTCTGGGTCCGATGCCCAGGCTGCGGGGAGTCGATCTACCGCAAGGAGCTCGAGAAGAATCTGAGCATTTGCCCCAAATGCCGCTACCACAACTACGTATCGGCCTGGGAGCGAATCGCCCAATTGCTCGACGACGGGACCTTTGAGGCCCAAGACGAGCATGTCTTGCCTTCGGACCCCCTGCGATTTTCGGACAAGAAATCGTACGCCGATCGGCTTACCTCCGAACAAGCTCGCACGGGATTGACCGACGCAGCCTTGTGCGGCACGGGCATGATCCGGGCCCGGCGGGTGGCGATCGCAGTGACCGACTCGGCGTTTATCATGGGCAGCATGGGCTCGGTCGTCGGCGAACGGCTCACAAGGCTCATCGAGCGGGCTACCGAACATCATCTCCCCTTGATCATCGTCAGCGGTTCGGGGGGCGGAGCGCGGATGCACGAAGGGATTTTGTCGCTCATGCAGATGGCCAAGGTCTCAGCGGCCCTGGCTCGCTACCATGCCTCGGGTGGCTTCTTCATCAGCGTCCTGACCAACCCGACGATGGGTGGCGTGGCCGCGAGTTTCGCAAGCCTTGGCGATTTGGTGTTCGCTGAACCCAAGGCCCTGATCGGGTTCGCCGGTCCGAGGACCATCAAGGCCACCATCCGAATCGAGCTTCCCGAAGGCTTCCAAACCAGCGAATTTTTACTCGAACACGGGTACATCGATCGTATCGTCGAACGCTTCCGTCTCAAAACCGAAATCGCAGCCGCGATCGACTACTGCGGCAAACAATAATTCACCCTCGGGTCCAACCACCCGCCCTAAGCTCTGGGAAATAGCATGATCAACGCAACCCTCGACTCTTCAAAACCCTTTGCTCCCTATCGCCAACTGGGCAACGAGGAACTTTGCGAGCGGATCGCGCAAGCGAAGAAGACCCTCGGCAAAAGCTTGCTCATCCTCGGGCACCACTACCAACAAGACGAAGTCATCAAGCATGCAGACCTGACGGGCGACTCGTACCAATTGAGCAAGCTCGCTGCCGATAGCCCCGATTGCCGCAACATCGTTTTTTGCGGCGTGCACTTCATGGCCGAGACGGCTGACATCCTGGCCAACCGACCCGAGAAGCTCAAAGAGCGCAGCGGTCATCGCGTCGCCGTCGTGCTGCCGGACATGGCTGCCGGATGCTCCATGGCCGATATGGCCGCGATCCGTCAAGTCGAGTCGGCTTGGACCCAACTCTCCGAAGTGATCGACACCCGAGAGCTCACTCCGGTGACCTACATCAACAGCGCCGCGAGCCTCAAAGCCTTCTGCGGAAAACATGGCGGTATCGTCTGCACAAGCAGCAACGCAAAAGCGGTCCTGGAATGGTCGTTTGCTCAACGCAAACGGGTGTTCTTCTTCCCCGACCAACACCTCGGTCGAAACACGGCCCTGAAGATGGGAATTCCCAATTCCCAAATGCCTGTGTGGAACCCTCATGAAGAAGAGCACGGCGGAAACAGCCAACAAGCCATCGAGGACTCGAAAGTTATCTTGTGGAAGGGGCACTGCTCGGTCCACCAGATGTTCCAAGCTTCCCACGTCCATCAGTTCCGCGAAAAGTATCCCGGGATCCAAATCCTGGTGCACCCAGAATGCCCTCAAGAGGTCAACGACATCGCCGACATCTCAGGCTCGACAAGCAAGATCATCGAGACGGTCAAAAAGGCTCCACCCGGTTCCCAATGGGCCATCGGTACCGAACTCCACTTGGTCAATCGCCTTAAAGAACAACACCCCGAACAACAAATCCACTTCCTTTCTCCCCTGGTCTGCATGTGCGCGACGATGTATCGAATCGATCTTGCACACCTTTGTTGGAGCCTCGAGAACATCGTCCAAGGCACGGTTGTCAATCAGATCCACGTCAAAGAGGACGTCGCTAACTGGTCGTTGATCGCCTTGGAACGCATGCTCGCGGTTAAATAATTATGCTGTTCAATCATTTTGCGGTTCAATAAGTTTCCCGCTTAGCTACTGTAGATCGATTCGCTTTGTATTCCCCTGGCATTTCACTTCCTAGAAGAGCATCCATGTCTAAACTTCCTTTCGTCTTGCTCTTTACCGCAATGACCGCCTTCTTTTGGGGGATCTACGGCATCGTGCTCCACAAAGGAACTTCCTTGATGTTCAAAGAGAAGACCTTTCAGGGGGAATTCGGAGTTTCGCTCCGAGCGTTTGTCGGGGTCGGACTGGCCTATTTCCTTATCGCCGTTTTGGTCCCCGTCGCGTTGCTTAACCGCAAACGCGAGACTGGATTCTGGTCTGTCAGTGGAACGGTCATGTCGTTGTTTGCCGGCACCGTCGGTGCTCTCGGAGCACTCGGGGTGACTCTAGCTCTGGCGTTCAAAGCCCAAGCCATCTTTGTCATGCCGATCGTCTTCGGCGGGGCCCCGGTGGTCAACACGCTGCTGACATCCTACCTGAACAAGTCCTTTAAGCAGATCAAGCCGATGTTTCTCGTGGGTATGGCCATGGTCGCCTTGGGTATGATCGGGGTGTTCTTGAACAAACCGCAGCCCAAAGCCGACGACGGCGAGGTCGCGTTGAATTGGCTAGCCGTCGGCCTGTCGATCGGTTTAGCCGTTCTGTGTTGGGGCTCCTATGGCCCATTCCTACACATCGGACAATCCAAGATGGGTGGGTCGCGACTGCGACCTTTCTGCTGCGTGGGAATCGCGTATTTCCTTATCGCTGTGATCATCCCAGTGGTGCTGCTCGAATCGATGGCTATGCATCAGACCAGCGGCTACCGAATACCAGGCATGATCTGGTCGATCCTTGCCGGAACGTGCGGCGCGATGGGCGCCCTTGGGATCATCTTGGCGTTTACCTACGGCGGCAAGCCGATCTTCATCATGCCGCTGGTTTTCGGTTTTGCTCCGGTGATCAACACGATCGCGAGCATTGTCGAAAAAGGAAAGTTCGACAGTCTCAATGCGATGTTCGCAGGATCTTTGCTCCTGGGAATCCTCGGCGCTGTGACCGTTCTTCTCAACGCCCCGAAATCCGCACCGCATGGCAAACCGGCTCCAGCCCCTGAGCCGGCCAGTGTTCCCTCGGTCCCGTCGCATGCCCCCGAATCTCCGGAATCCCCACTGTCTTCGTCCTGAGTCCCGAGCATGCCATCGCTTTAGGTTATAATGGCGTTCTGAACATCCGCTCCCCGCATCCGAAAGCAATTTGACATGGCCAACACACGACGCGAGTTTCTCTCTGCCGTTTCCACTGCTGCTGCCTTGAGTGCTCTGCACACCCAGGCGGGTGCCTCCGTGAGTCCCGCAAAGCTTGCCTTAGCAAGTTGTGCTCCCGCCATGGGGATCGCTCTGGTCGGCCTGGGCGCACAGAGCCTTCGAAACGTCGGCCCCCTGCTAGCCAATCCTCTGCTAGCCAATCATCCCGTTTGCCGAATCTCGGCGCTGGTCTCAGGCGATGCGAGTAAAGCTCAAGCTTATGCGAAGGCATGGAGCATCGATCGGAGCCATGTCTATGACTACGACTCCTTCGATCGAATCGTCGCCGACGAAGCGATCGACATCGTTTATCTGGCAGTGCCGACCGGGATGCACTGCGAGTTGGCTGTGCGGGCTGCCAAGGCCGGCAAGCACGTTTTCTGCGAATCCCCCATGGCCATCGATTCGGTTGAGTGCCGTGAGATGATTGATGCTTTCACGAGGCACTCGCGACGCTTGGCCGTTGCAAGCGCACCGCTGGCACGGTCGTCGAAGTGCTTTGGCCCGATCGAGTCGATCGACGCGGCCCAGTCCCTTCGAATCGAACGACCCAATTCCTGGCGGCTAGACAGGGCCCTTTCCGGTGGCGGGGCGGTCTTTCAAGCGGGTATCGACGTGCTTCGCACCTCTCGGCTTTGGGCCGGGTCGGATCCGGTTTGGGTCATCGCCCAAGAGAGCAAAACCGATGCTCGGCGATTCGCCAGAATCGATGAGTCGGTCACCTGGACCCTCGGATTCGATAACGGGGCAATCGCCCACGGAGCCGTGAGCTTGAACTACCAAGGCCAAGGCCATTTGCGAGTCCAAGGTCAGTTGGCCAGTCTCAGCTCGGAATTCCCAACCCAGAACCAATGGTCCAGGGCCGACCAACTCCTTGCCTTCGCTGGTTCGATTCAAGGCAAGCCCGTTATTCCCGACAATCGTTTCAATCCTCTCGACGCCCACGAAGCCCTTCAGGACGTCGTTCTGGCCGAAGCGATTTTCCGTTCGATCCAAGAGCGACGTCAAGTACAATTAGGCTAGTCACACCCGACAGTGCCCATGCAACCTAACCTTGGAGACCTTTAGCCCTTGGATGCCAACCGATCATGGGACCCCGCATCCCTGGAACCTCAAACCGAAGTCCAACTCTATCCGACGATCGGATACCCCATCGAACGAGGTTCGCTCTGGCGGATTCAGGTCCAAGGTAGGATCTGCTTAAACACCGTCCCGTCGCTCGCAAAACGGCTTATGCTCAAAGCCTTCATCAGAGCCCTCGAGCTCGACGAGTCGACGGCCAAGAGCGCCCTGTTCCAAGATCGTATCCACGGCTTCCTCGTCAGCCCCATGGTCCGCGAACGGATCCGAGTCTCGATCTCCAACCAACAGTACGTCCTGTCTGGAAAGTCCAAGTCCAGCGGTTTGTTTCAATGCCGACTCGATCTGCCCCGAAGCCAACTCGATTCCCATCGCGAATGCTCGATCCAATGGGACAATGGCATCCGACCGATCAGCAGCCAAGTGTTCTTGGCCGATGATACCGGTGTGAGCGTGATCACCGACATCGATGATACGATCAAACAGACCGATGTGTGCAGCCGTCGAAAGATGCTCCGGCGAACTTTCGCCGAACCCTTTACGGCCATCGACGGGATGGCCGAGATCTACCAGGAATGGGCCTCCCGGGGTGCGATGTTCCACTACGTCAGCAGCAGTCCATGGCAGATTTACGACTCGCTCAACGAGTTTCTCCGCGCCTCGGAATTCCCCGTCGGCAGCATGCACCTGAAATGGTTTCGACTTCGGGATGAGCTGATTAAAAAATGGCTGATCATCCGACGCAAAAGCAAATTCGGAGTGATCAATAACATGATCAAGCGCATGCCCTACCGGCACTTTGTGCTTGTCGGCGACAGCGGCGAGAAGGACCCGGAGATGTACGCCAAGATCGCATCGAAGTATCCCAAACAGATCGTCCGTATCTGCATCCGCCAGATCGACGCCAACCCCATCGATGCTCCCCGTCTGCACAAGATCTACAAACGCTACGGGATGATCGCTCCGATCCAAGTCTATTCCAGCGCCAAGCAACTTGGCTCCTCGCCTACCTAAAGACGCTATGCCAGTCTGTGTCGTACCAGCACGCTCGATACCGCATCGAATCGCATTTGCCACCACCTGCATTTGCCTGCTCTCGGTGGGGTGCGAACCGAATTCCCAGCTCGAACCGCCACGTGGGCAAGCAACCGACTCGAAGAGCCTGCTCTCGGATCGATCGCTTGTCGAACGGATCGATCGGACCCTTGCCTTCAATCGCGACCGACGTGTGCTCGACGTCGATCGCAATGCAGCTTGGCAAGTCGCCCACGGAGCGGTGGCTTATGGAAACGATCTGAAACTCCAAGTCGATGGTCAAAGCGTTGCAGCCCTGAAGTACCTGTTCGAGGGTGGCCAAATGCGAGGCTGGGAAATCGATGCAGGACCGGCGCTCGCAAGCACCCAACGCCCGAGTCTACAAGCCTATGTCGAGGCGGGTAGTTACGTTGGCCAAGGGCACGTCGATCAGTTTCTGGGGTATCTATCCCAAGCCTCCTTGCCATTGAACACACCGATTCGTCTTGGGGATCAAACTCTGACGATCGCCGATTGGGGACGCACCGCGCAGCACTTGGTTCCCAATAATCCTTACCGCGAATATAGCTGGACCTTGATTGCACTGACGAATCTGTTTCCCGATGAACTCACCTGGACGGCTGCCGACGGCAAAGAATGGACACTCGAACCGCTAGCGGAGTTCGAAGCCAAACAGGATCTGGCAGAGAGCCCATGCGGTGGCATGCACCGCTTGATGGGGCTTGCCCATACGGTCCGATACTGGAAGAAAAGGGAGTTGCCATTCCGAGGCGGTTGGCTTGCAGCCAAACAGACGGTCGACCAAGCCATCGAGACGATCAGGAAGTATCAAAACTCCGACGGCAGTTTTTCGACCAACTACACCATCCGGCCAGGAACCAGCGCCGATTTGAGCACTCGCATCGGGACTACCGGCCATAC
>Ga0315905_10009208_pt1 | contig 10003 bp, 11 predicted proteins | sample LakEriMetagenome_5_FD_203522 | JGI IMG/M metagenome (GOLD analysis project Ga0315905, IMG submission 203522) | Freshwater fungal communities from buoy surface, Lake Erie, Ohio, United States - Buoy 4 MA121 | ecosystem: Environmental > Aquatic > Freshwater > Lake | place: USA: Lake Erie, Ohio... | reverse complement strand
GATAAGCATCGGGTTCGAGGTATTTAAAGCATAAATCCTCTAATTCCCATTTAAATCGCCCAATCCCTAAACGGTTAGCCAGAGGAGCAAAGATTTCTCTAGTTTCGAGGGCGATGCGTTGCTGCTGCTGCGGGTTAAGGTGTTCGAGGGTTTGCATATTGTGCAGGCGATCGGCTAATTTGACCACGATAACGCGGATATCTTGAGCCATCGCCAGGAACATTCGGCGAAAATTCTCCGCTTGCCGTTCAGTTTTGCTAGAAAAGTTGAATTTGGAGAGTTTTGTCACCGCTTCCACCAAATTACGCACCTCGACACCGAATCTATCCTCGATTTCCTCGGGGGTGACTTCCGTATCTTCCACCACATCGTGAAGGAATCCCGCCGCGATCATTGCCCCATCACCCCCCAGATCTCGCAGTAATCCCGCCACGGCTATGGGATGGGCGATATAGGGTTCCCCGGATTTGCGATACTGCCCCTCGTGGAGTTTGTGAGCGAAATTAAAGGCCCGACAGATTAAACCGCTATCGGGATTCTGGGGGTCGTTTTCGTGGGTAATTAGGCATTCTTGCAGCCAATCGGGTAAAACTAAGGCTTTTTTCGGTTCCGTGGCCCGGGGAAGGGCGGTGAGGGTTTCCGGTTGGGTGGCAGTGATGGCGTTCATGGTTAGATGGGGGAGATGGATAATAGGGGTGGTGGAGACGGATAACTAGAAAATTATTAGGCCGAAGGGATGCCAGATTACTTAACTCTCTAACACTGGAATCGGATCGATCGGCGAAAAGGGCGGGATTCTTTTAAGTTTTTGTCTCTGGTTGGGAGGAGAGAGGACTTGCAACCGTGACGGCAAATCGTTAATCTTATGTAACAAATTCTAACGCGCTTTGTATTGGATGCTACCGACAAATTACCATCAAGCCTACAAATCTTTGTTAAGAAAACTGGAGGATTTCAGTCTTGCCCTTCTGGATGGGGATGCTTCCACGGGGTTACAATCTTTTCAAGCTTTACAAACCTGTCTAGAAGGGGAGATATTGTCACTAAATGATGACAATTTCAGCCCAGAGGTGGCTAATCGTTGGCGCACAGTCCAGACGGAACTATATCGATCGTGGCGATTGCTGGAGACGGACTGGTTATTTTTGGCCTCAGCGCGGCAAGGACGGGAGAAGCGTTTACGGATAATTAGCGAGCGAGTGGAGACTTTAAAGGGGTATTGTCGGGTTTTGTTAGGGGCAGTTGTCGATTAGTGATTAAATGCTCGATCGCCCTTTGTGTGGCATACTTGACCCTAAGTAGGTGGGCGTTAAAAATTATCAGATGCCCCCCTTATTAAGGGGGATCCCCCCACCTATCGGCACCCCCCTTATCAAGGGGGGCAGGGGGGATCGGCACCCCCCTTATCAAGGGGGGCAGGGGGGATCGGCCCCCCCTTATCAAGGGGGGCAGGGGGGATCGGCCCCCCCTTATCAAGGGGGGCAGGGGGGATCAGACGCAAAATCTATCTTCGATTTAATTATAACTACTTACTTAAGTCCTAACTTTTATCGTTACCGCTCGCGTTATGTTGGAAATTAAAGACCTAAAAATTGCCTACCCGACCGAATTAAGTTCTCCCTCTTGGGCGATCGATGGGGTATCTTTGAGTATAGGCAAAGGGGAAACTTTGGGATTAGTGGGTGAATCTGGTTGTGGAAAATCGACCATCGGTAAGGCTATTTTAAGGTTATTACCTAATCGCACTCACGTGGAAGGTGAGATTACCTTTGAAGGGCGATCGCTTTTATCTTTATCTAGCAAACAGTTAGAAAAGTTTCGCGGGGAAGCGGTGGGATTAGTCTTTCAAGATCCGATGACGCGACTAGATCCGCTGATGACTATTGGCGATCATTGTGTGGAAACTTTGCAAGCTCATCGACAAAATTTAACCTATCGTCAAGCTAAAAATCAAGCTTGTACTGTCCTAGAAAAAGTGAAAATTCCCGCTAATCGTTGGTCCCAATATCCTCACGAATTTAGCGGGGGAATGCGGCAAAGAGTGGCCATTGCTTTAGCTTTATTATTAAACCCTAAGTTAATTATTGCCGATGAACCCACCACCAGTTTAGATGTGACAGTTTCGGCGGAAATTCTGCGGGAATTAAAGCGTTTATGTAGCGAGGAAGAGATGGGATTATTGTTAATTTCCCATGATTTAGCGATGGTGGGAGAATATTGCGATCAATTAGCGGTGATGAAGGGGGGCAAAATTGTCGAATCGGGAGCGGTAAAAACAGTTTTTAATACACCTCAACACCCCTACACCCGTTCTCTTTTAGCCGCCGCTTTACACCTACAGTTACGGGAGGAAAAATCAACAGCAATTCAAGGCAAAGAAACGGTGTTAAAGGTGGATAATTTAAAGCAGTACTATACCCTAGAAGGTAACTTTTTAGATAGTTTTTTCAAAAAAGAAAAGAAATTTATTAAAGCGGTGGATGAAGTGAATTTTGAACTGTATCGAGGGGAAATCTTCGGTTTAGTTGGGGAGTCGGGGTGTGGGAAAAGTACCCTATCGCGAACCCTATTACAGTTAATTAAACCCACCGGGGGAAAAGTGGAATTTTTAGGAGAAGATTTAACCCCTTTGTCGGGGGAAAAAATGCGTCCAAAACGGCGCTTAATGCAGATGATTTTTCAGGATCCCCTCGCTTGTCTCAATCCTCTAATGACGGTGGGAGAAAGTATCGCTGATCCACTTTTGATCCATCAAAAAATTAGTCTAGAAACGGCAAAAAAAGAGGTTTTGGAAATGTTAGATCGAGTCGGATTAACACCAACAGAGGAATTTTATCGACGCTATCCTAGGGAGTTATCGGGGGGACAACAGCAAAGGGTAGCCATTGCTCGCGCTTTAATTACTCGTCCGGAATTAGTTATTTGTGATGAACCAGTTAGTATGCTCGATGCTAGTGTACAGACACAGGTTTTAGAGTTAATGTTAGAGTTACAAAAGTTATTTAATCTCACTTATTTATTTATAACTCATGATCTTTGGTTAGCGAGATTCCTCTGCGATCGAATTGCGGTGATGACTGCGGGTAAAATTGTTGAAATGGGTGACACTGAACAGATTTTTAGCCATCCCCAACACCCCTACACCCAAAAATTAATCGCCGCAGCTCCGAGAATTTATCCCGACAGCAACTAAAATTGCTCTAGGGGTTTATAATTGTTATTGTCTAGATATATTTAGGAAAGAGAAAATGGCAAGACAACTTCAGATAACTCTCCCTGAAGATACCATGCAACTTCTCGATCGATGGTTGGCGAGTAGTGATTATCCTGAAAAAGAATATAATAATTTAATTAATGAAGCGATTAAATTGTATATTATGGAACAACAGAGAAACTACCTCGATTAAAAGAAGTGGCTATTGTTAGAGCAGAAAGAGATTTAAATTTAGCACAATATTGGTTTTCTCTAGAGGAAGAATTATGGTAATAATGATTATTTTTAAAGTTAAAAAACTGCTGAAAAAATTTGTCTTTAGTCTCCAGGAGGAAGGATGGAAACCAGCACTCAAAAAGACGAAACGAAAAATTATCAAAATTCTCACAGGAAAGAGTTCCTCTGAATTTGAAGAACAGGTGATCGAAAGTGCTAAATTAGCTGAACCGCGACCCCTAGAAATTGCCAGTAGTGACAATCCTTTAGTCTCGATTATTATTCCTGCTTATAACCAATTTGCCTACACCTTTAACTGTTTGGAATCCTTGAGTGTTAACTTAAGTTCTGATTTAGCTTATGAAATAATCATTGTTAATGATGCTTCCACTGATGACACCTTAGAACAATTAGCCACTTTAGTTAAAGGAATTAAAGTATTAACTAATGCAGAGAACTCTGGTTTTATTCGTTCCTGTAATTATGGAGCTAGTCAAGCAAAAGGTCAATACCTATATTTTCTCAATAACGACACTAGAATTCTGGAAAATTGTCTAGAAAGTTTATTAAAATTAATTGTCAATAATCCCCAAGTTGGTGCGGTGGGTTCTAAGTTAATTTATGCTAATAGTAAACAACAAGAAGCGGGGGGAATTATCTGGAATTCTGCCGATGGTTGGAATTATGGACGCTTAGATAGTCCCGATGAACCGGAATATAATTATGTGCGTCCCGTGGACTATTGTTCGGGGGCCAGTTTATTAGTTCCTACGGATTTATTTAAGCAATTAGGTGGTTTTTCTCAAGACTTTATCCCCGCATATTACGAAGATACAGACTTATGTTTTGTCCTTCGAGAATTGGGTTATCAAGTCCTTTATCAACCCCAATCTAACGTCATTCACTACGAAGGAATCACCTCGGGAACAGACCTTTCTAGTGGGATCAAACAATATCAAGTTATTAATCAAACTAAGTTTCGAGAAAAATGGTCAAAGGTATTAACTAAACACCTAGATAACGATGCTAATAATGTACCCAAAGCTGCCCGACGTTTACAAGGAAAACCGACAATTTTAGTCATTGATTCCTACGTTCCACTATACGATCGAGAGTCCGGCTGTGTGCGTTTATTAAATATTCTTAAGCTACTGCTCAATTTAGGCTATTCAGTGATTTTCTTTCCCGATAATGGCTATCCTGAACAACCCTATACTTCCGTCCTGCAGCAGCTAGGAATTGAGGTTATTTATGGCACACCGCAAAGATATAATCTAGAAGAAAAATTAATCAAATATTTACCTCTGATAGATGGAGTTTGGTTGTGTCGTCCCGAATTGTGCGATAAGTATATGGATTTAATTCGCTTAAAAACAAAAGTGCCAATTATTTATGATACAATTGACCTGCATTTTCTGCGTTTAAAACGACAAAAAGACTATCTCGATCCCAGTTATCAAAATACTAGCTGGAGTTGGGAAACCTATCAGAAATTAGAGTTAAACTATGCTAACCAAGCGGAAGCAACCGTGGTAGTAACGGAAGACGAAAAGCAGGTTTTATCCTCTTTAGGAGTCAAAAATGTTTGGGTAATCCCCAATATCCATGAAGAAATTTCCCTGTCAGAAAAAGTTGCTTTTGACCAGCGATCGGGTTTAGTATTTATTGGTAGCTACAATCACCCTCCTAATATTGATGCAGTTAAGTGGTTATGTTTAGAAATTATGCCCTTAGTTTGGGCATCCCGTCCTGATATTACCGTTAATTTATTGGGAAGTAACCTCAAGGATGAAGTGAAGGAATTAGCCAATGATCAAGTAATTGTTACTGGTTATGTTCCCGAAGTAGAACCCTATTTTCAAAAGAGTCGGATTTTTGTCGCTCCCCTGCGATTTGGTGCGGGAATGAAGGGTAAAATAGGTCAAAGTCTCTCCCTCGGATTACCCACTATTACCACAAAAATTGGTGCGGAAGGTATGGGATTAATTGACCACCAAGATGTTTTAATTGCCGATACTGCCGAGGAATTTGCCCGCGCAGTGATCGAACTCTATGATAATATGGAATTGTGGCAAAAACTCGCTGATAATTCCCTAGAAACTATTAAGAGATACCAACCCGCTACCGTGCAAACTAACCTACAAGCTTTGTTATCAAATTTAGGAATTATTGCTAAAGATAGTTAACAAGAAAAAAGCTCACTTCTCCCACAGGTCTATTCTATGTCACTGAAATCAAATCAACTTTGGAATCCGCAATTTTGCAGATGTATCAGGCATTTGTATAGGATCAATTTAGGACAAGTTTTGACTTTTTTATTCTATAAACCTCTTGCATAATTAATTTTTGAGGTTTTATAAACGGCAAGAATAAGAATTAAATGGCGGCATAAAATCTGTAAATAGAGCATTTAATTATTCATTCTTAATTATCCTGACTCCTGACTTCTGACTCCTGACTTCTGACTTCTGACTCCTAACCCTAACAACAATTTTTGATTTTTACAAGAGGTTTTATTAATATGCCAACTTATCCTGATATCTCCAGTCAAGCTTTTAAACATCCCCTAGATCAGCAAGCTGAACAAACCTTAAGATCAGTTCCGGGGTTTGACTTATTAGCGAAAAGTTTTTCCGAATATCTCTATGAACGTCCCCAGCAAATTTTATTAATGGGCAATGATCTAAAAGTCGGCCCGCGTCAATACTCCACTTTATACGGTATATATCGCCAATGTCTGCGGGATTTAGATATGTCCCCAGAACCGAATCTTTATGTCAGTCAAAACCCTTTAGCCAATGCCTATTCTTTGGGTTCAGAACATCCCTATATTGTCTTTAATACTGCCCTTTTAGACCTCTTAGATGAAGAAGAAATTAGGGTAATTCTTGCCCACGAATTAGGTCATTTAAAATGCGATCATAGTATTTTAATTCAAATGTCTTTTTGGGTGATGGGGGCGGCTAATTTCCTTGGGGACATCACATTAGGACTAGGAAAAGCCATTACTACCGGTCTAGTTTATGCCTTTTATGAATGGCGCAGAAAAGCGGAATTATCAGCAGACAGAGCCGCTTTATTAGTCACTGATGATTTAAATTTAGTCCTGAGAACTTTAATGAAATGTGCGGGAGGAAGCCAAAAATATCTGCATGAATGCAACTTAGAAGAATTTATTCGTCAAGGGGAAGCCTACCGACAATTAGACCAAGATAACTTAAACCAGATTTATAAATTTATCATTTATAATGGTGGGAATGGTTCCTTTTTAACTCATCCTTTTTCCGTGGAAAGAGTCCAGTATCTACAGCAATGGTTTAACTCGGAATCCTATCGTCAAATTCGCCGGGGAAACTATGCCAAAACAGGGGTAAAAAGCTCAATTAATGTTGATGCTAATGATAGCGAAAGCGAAAGATTGCAGCGACAAATAGCAGAACTACAAGCAGAAATTGAACGGGCAAAAAGACAAAGAAACCGTGAATAATCTATACGAAGGCAAAAGGCAAAAGGCAAAAGGCGCTCATGCAAAAGGCAAAAGGCAGGAGGCAAAAGGCAGCTTTGTTCTCCCCACACCCCACACCCCACACCCTTTACTGATCACTGAAAATTCTCTTGTCTGTGTTTTGCCGATTTGGTGGGTACAATAGAGATAGGGGAAACCGAGAATAGCAATTCTCCCTAGGATTATCTATACAAACTTACCCCCACTCTCTCTTTTTTGTTCTACTGCCCATGCTCCAAGATACCCAATCCATTCGTTACTATCAAAGACTAACCGATGACATGGTGGATCTTTGGCACCGTGGCTCGCGTTTTGATGAGATCCGGCTATATGTAGAAGGCTATTTAGCCTGTTTACGCGATTCTAGTTCCATAGAACCCTATCTGATTCATCGTCTCGAAGAAGAAATATTTCGTTTTCTGCGAGATCCTTCTAATTTTGAATATCTCTCCCCCCAAACCCAAACCCAAACTGAAGCAGATTATGGCTATTATTAACCTTTACTCTTGCCTCATCTCCACAAGCAATTTAAATGCGCGGACAGCTGATCAGGACAATTGGGGATTTTTACGAGAGATTTACTGAGCTTGACAGGAACGAGATTCGGTCATCTGTAGAACAATAGTATCGATCGCTTTCACCAGAGCCTGTCCAGAAACCCGTTGATTATTAACGATAATGCTAAATAGCATCGGTTCTTGGTTGGGGTTTTCTAGATAACCCGATAGGGCCCGCACACCGGTAAGAGTGCCAGTTTTAGCGTAAACTGTGCCGGTGGCGGCCGTCTGACGCATCCGGTTTCTCAGGGTGCCACTAATTCCCGCTACTGGTAAGGAAGCATAGAAAGTATCGCGATTAGGAGAATAATACATCACCCGCAAAATTTCCACGATCGAGCGGGGAGTAGCGGTATTACGGCGGGATAATCCCGAACCATCGGCTTGATGCCCAATTGTGCCAAGATGGCAGTAACATTTTTAGCACCGCCGATAAAGCGAAAAAGAGTGTCAGCGTAGAAATTATTACTTCTCTGATTAGTGATATTCACCCAATCGCGCAGGGATTTTTTTTGAATTGTCGTTTCCGGGTTCATCGCTTGTAAAGCGGCAGCCGTGGTAAATAACTTTGTATTAGAAGCAGGGATAAAATAGCGATCGGCGTTATGACTATAAATAACCGTTTGGCGATCTATAGATTCGATTAATATACCCCACTGATTGGGAGCTTGACTGATAATTTTATCGATATTTGCCCCAATCAATTGAGTGCAGGTATTATTGATGTTATTGTTTTCCGGCGGGGGAACGTATAATTCGATGGATTCGTTCGACGAGGAAGGAGCGGGATAAACAGACAGATTAACTTGAGCGATACTAGGGTAGGCCAAAGCGATAGTGGCGACACTGGCCACTGTCAGGGAATTAAGGCAATTGAGGAGTTGTTTCATGCTGTGTTTGTGTAAGAGTCTGGTTTCCGTAAGCGTTCGCCCTATTGTACCAGTTGCTGCTCAAGTGTCAAAGTTACCTGTCTAACAGATTTTAGCGGCTAATTTTCGGCAATGCCAGAGAAGAAAGCTGGCAATAGCCCGGAACTGCACTGATACCGCTTCTCAAGACCGGTTGGAATTTTTCTGGGTTCCAAAACCGGGCTATTTTGATACTGTTGACATTGCTGCTGACAATTGGGGAATAATAAAAGCAAAGTCTAGGAGAGATGATTCCAAAACAATGACGAATACCAGCCGTCAAACTGTGCTAGAGACGTTAAACTTACAAAAAACTTATCGGACGGGATTCTGGTTAAATAAAAAAATCGAATCCTTGAAAAACTGTACTTTAATTGTCCATGAGGGCGAAACTTTTGGATTATTAGGCCCGAACGGTGCCGGTAAAACCACGCTCTTAAAAACCCTTTTGGGGATTGTTCGACCCACTTCCGGACGGGCCTTGATTCTCGGTCAGCCAATTGGCGATCGCTCGGTCAGGCAACGCATCGGCTATCTTCCCGAAAATGCCTACTACTACGACTATCTTACCGGCTGGGAATTCCTACAATTAATCGGCGGCATTTTTAAGATCCCCTCTTTTCTGCAGAAAAAACGCATTCCTGAATTATTGGATTTAGTGGGATTAGACCGCAAAACTGCCCAGAAAAAACAATTGCGTCAATATTCTAAGGGGATGATGCAACGGATCGGTATAGCTCAAGCATTAATCAATGATCCCGAATTAGTCTTTCTCGATGAACCGATGTCGGGACTCGACCCTATCGGTCGCTATCAGGTGCGAGAAATTATTCAATCCCTCAAACAACAGGGGAAAACTATCTTTTTTAACTCTCATATTCTCTCCGATGTGGAACAAATTTGCGATCGCATTGCCCTGTTAGCTCGGGGAGAATTACTCTGTGTTGGTTCCCTCGACCAAATTCTCGGTCGTGCTGATGTCTATCAGGTGATTGTTCAAGGTGGTAGGGAGGATCAACTACAGCAATGGATACTCGGTTTACATTGGCGCGATAATTTTTGGCACGGACAATTACAGGGAGAACCCGATGCTTTTCTGGCTGCCCTGTCTAGTATGGATGCTCGCTTGATTAGTCTTAATTTAGCTCGTGCTTCCCTAGAAGAATTTTTTATCGACCAATTACGTCAGCGCGGTATGACCTCTAGTCAATAGGCACTCTCGGAGCAAATCCGTTTTTAATAGTAGCCAAGAAACATTCTCTCAGATTTGGTCAGGATTAATGCCCAATTCCCGCAGTTTATTGGCTAATCTTTCCGCTCGTTGTTTTTCCTCGTTATAGCTGGTGAAAGCTTGTCCATCGGGATAAAAAAGCAACATTTCTGGTTCCCCCAACTGAAAACGAATACCTAAACGGGGACTAACCCAATTATCGAGAGTTTCCAGAATTTCTAGCTGATTTTCCCCTCTTATCCAACCACTGCCATCATTTTTATGGGGATCATAAAGATAATACTCCTCGACCCCATAACGGTCATAAAATAGCTGTTTTTTGGCCATTTCCGTGAGGGTGTTACCCGGAGAGAGGATTTCAAAAACCACCTA
>Ga0315905_10009204_pt1 | contig 10005 bp, 7 predicted proteins | sample LakEriMetagenome_5_FD_203522 | JGI IMG/M metagenome (GOLD analysis project Ga0315905, IMG submission 203522) | Freshwater fungal communities from buoy surface, Lake Erie, Ohio, United States - Buoy 4 MA121 | ecosystem: Environmental > Aquatic > Freshwater > Lake | place: USA: Lake Erie, Ohio... | reverse complement strand
TTCGCACGACCCGCAAAACCCGTGCCCCGAAAGCCGGCACCATCGCCCGCATCCGACCCCACAGCGCACCCGTAAACGCGCCGCTCGGTCAATGCACCGCCGTCTGAACTCGCACTTTTTCTAGCCAACGCGCCCGACTCTCGCGCAAGCTCCGCCCGATGCGCCGCCTCTCCGCCCTCCTCGCCACCACCGCCGGTCGCGTCGTGCGCTATGTGATCTCGCTCGCTCTGCTCGGTTTCCTCGCCGCCCAAATCGACTGGGCCCAACTCGCCGCCGCCCGCACCCAATTTTCCCTCCCGCTGGTCGTCGCGGCTCTCCTGCTCGTCGGTCTGACGTTTCCGATTCAGGCCGCACGCTGGTGGTTGCTGCTCCGCGCCCAACAGATCCCCCTCTCGTTTCACTGGTCCCATGTCGTCACGTGGATCGGTCAATTCTACAACGCCTTCCTCCTCGGCGGCATCGGCGGGGACGCCGCCCGCGTTTACTACCTGCTGCGCGACGCCGCCACGCAGCGGGCCGCCGGCCTGACCACCCTCGTGATTGACCGCGCCACCGGTCTCCTCTTGCTGTTTGCCGTTCCCGCCGTCGCTCTTACCGCCCGCACCGGCGCCTTCGTCGTCGAGCCTGGCCTGCGCTGGCTCTTCATCACCGCCTCGATCCTCACCGTCGGCGGCATCGGTTTTGCGATCTGGTTGTTGCGCACCGATCCCGGCCGTTGGCCCGCACCGCTGCCGCGTATGCTCGGTCCCGACCGTCTGGCCACCGCCGCCCAACTGCTCGCCTGCGTGAGAGCCACGCCCGGCACTCACTCCGCCACCTTTTTGCTCGGCGCCGTCATCTGGTTGCTGGACTTCATCGCGGTGTGGCTGCTCGCCCTTGCGATCGGTCTGCCCCTGCCTTTTCTCGACACCTGCATCGCGATGAGCGTCGCCTACGCCGCCACCGTGCTCCCGATCAGCGTCGGCGGTCACGGCGTTCGAGAAGGTGCGTTTCTCGGCACGCTCGCCGCCCTCGGTCTGCTGGCGACGCCCGCCGCCCGCGATCTCGCCCCGCTTCTCGCGCTGCTCGTCTGGGTCGCGACGGTCTTCTGGAGCTTGTTCGGCGGTCTCGTCGTCCTCGCCGCTCCGCGCCTGCTCCCGCCCCGCCCCCAGCCGGCCCAAGTCTGAGCGTCCGGTTCCCGTCGCCTCCTCGGCGAGGGTGATCACAGTTTCACGTTCTTCGATTTTACGCCCCCGCGACTCTGTCATTGCGTTCGCGGCTATCCGTCAGAGCCTCCCCGGCAATCTCGATTTCACCCAATGAGCCAACCCGTTTCGAAGCGCCCGGTCGCAGTGCCTTAAACCCATGCCGATGCGTCTATGGCAGGTCCGCCGACACTGGGATTTGTTCGCCCGCAAAGATCCTTTCTGGGCGGTGCTCACCACGGCCGGAAATGAAGCCAATCGGTGGAAGATCGAAGAATTTTTCACAAGCGGAGTGAACGAAGTCGATGCGGCGCTCGCCACGATTCGGGTCCGCGTGCCGACGATGGGCCGCGGCCATACGCTCGATTTTGGCTGCGGCGTCGGTCGCATCAGCCAGGCGCTCGCCCGGCACTTTGACCGCGTGACGGGGGTGGATATCTCTGCCGAGATGCTCGTCCAAGCCCGTCACCACAACCGCCACGGCGACCGGGTCGACTACCAGCACAACCCGTTCGAACACCTCGGCCGGTTCGGTGACGGCACCTTCGACCTGGTCTTCAGCGTGATCACGCTGCAACACCTGGCCCCCGAGTATTCCCGGCGCTACATCGCCGAGTTCATGCGAGTCTGCGCTCCGGGAGGCGCGGTTTATTTCCAACTCACGGCCGGCACCGTTCGCCCCGCTCGCCGCTCATGGTATCCTCCCACCGTCGCGAAAAACATTTGGCGGCGAATCAATGCCTACCTCGCCTTGTATCCGACCATGGAGATGAATTCGCTGCCCCGGGCCGAGGTCGAGGCAATCGTCCGCGCCGCGGGCGGCGAAATCGTTTGGGTCGATGATCGCCACGGTGCGGGCACCGCCTTCGAGAGTTGCGTCTATCTTGCCCGCCGGGCTTAGACCGCCCTTGCTCCGCGGCCTGTTTCCCTTAGGCCGCAGCGCTCCCGTTCGCGTAAAGTTTTGCTATGCGGAGCCCAGCCCTTTCGCTCTTGCACCCACGACATGGCTTCAGAACACCGCACGCCTCCGACCAGCGGCGCCTTCTACCGGCGCTTCACGCATTACTCCGGCATTTTCTTCGACGATTTCGCGACCGACTCCGCTTGGCTCCGCGAAACCGGCCAACTCCGCCTTCCGCCCCTCGACGGCATCACCGCTCTCACCCTCCGCGGCGATTTTCGCCCCCACCCCGCCGCCCGTAGCCTCGAGTCCGCGCCGCCCACCCTCTCCGTTTTTCTCAACGGCACCTTCGTCGTCACTCTGCGCAACTTCAAACCCGGCCCGTGGGAAATCCGTCTCCCGCTCCCCGCTCCCGCACCCGCCGCCGGCTTCTCGCTCACCCTCCGCCTTGGCGGCACCGGTCTCACCGACACCCTCGCTTGGCTCGGTCGCGTCACCGGTCTCGCGCCGCTGAAACGCTTCCGCGCCCAAAATAAAAACCGCGCGCTCCGCCTCACCGCCCTCGCCGCCGATACCGGCGAACTCATCTACGATTTCTCCCGCCGCCACGCGCCGTTCCGGGCCGAGTTCGCCCGCCGCCACGCCCATCTCGGGCTCAACATCGTAGGCTTCCTCACCGCCGATCTTGGCCTCGGCGAATCGGCGCGTTGCATGGTCCGCGCCGCCGATGCCGCCCGCATCCCCGCCGCCCTCGTCCCGCTCAAACTCAACTGCAAAAACCGCCTCGGCGACCCCACCTACGCCGCCCGTCTATCCGACGCGAATCCCCACGACGTCAACGTCGTCCACCTCGACCCGCCCGCCTCGCGCGACCTCGACCACCACCACGGGAAACACTTCCGCGCCGGCAAATACAACATCGCCTACTTCGCTTGGGAACTCCCCGAGTTTCCCGACGACTGGATCCCGTCCTTCGATTTCTACGACGAGATTTGGTGCCCGAGCGATTTCACCCGCGCCGCCATCGCGGAGAAATCTCCGATCCCCGTTCTCACGTTTCCACATGCCATCAACGTCCCGGTTCCCGTCGAGCAAATCGCCGCGATCCGCGCCCGCCTCGGTCTGCCGGCCCATTCGTTCCTCTTCCTCACGCTCTTCGACCTCAACTCCTACGCCGCCCGCAAAAACCCCCGCGCCGCCCTCGCCGCCTTCCGCGACTCCGGTCTCGCCGCGCCCGCCGCAACGCTCGTCGTCAAGGTCCAGAATCTCACCGGCAACGAAGCCGATTTTGCCCACCTCCAAGCCCTCGCCGCCGACATCCCCGGCATCCACTTCATCACCGACACGCTCTCCCGCGCCGACATCTACGCGCTGGAATTCGCCTGCGATGTCTTCGTCTCGCTCCACCGTTCCGAAGGCTTCGGCCTTGCGGTCGCCGAATGCATGGCCCTCGGCAAACCCGTGATCTCGACCGACTGGTCCGCCACCGCCGAGTTCGTCACGATTCACAACGGCTGCCCGGTGCGCGCCCCGCTCATCACTCTCACCGAAAACCACGGCCCCTACGCCAAAGGCCAGACGTGGGCCGACCCCGACATCGCGCACGCCGCCGCGCACATGCGCGCGCTCTTCGCCGACCGCGGCCTCTGCGCCCGCCTCGGCTCCGCCGCGATCGCGACCATCGCGGAGAAATTTGCCCCCGCCGTCATCGGTGCCCGCTACCGCCGCCGCCTCGAAGCCATCGCCGGCTTCTGATTTGCCGTGCCGACCTTTTCCGACCCCAAGCAAGGTGAACGCGAATACTTCACCCGCATCGGCGACGCCGGCCGCCTCCACGCCATGCGCAAGCCGTTTGGCGACGAGCACTGCACGCGCCACGCGATCAACATCAGCGTGCTATTCTCGCTCTTGCCGCCGCCTCCGGGGCGCATCGTCGAATTCGGCTGCGGCACCGGTTGGCTGAGCCTGATCTTGGCCGAGCGCGGCTACGAGGTCGTCGGCATCGACATCGCACCCGAGGCGATCGCGATCGCCGAGCAACTGCGGCAGGAACGGCAGATTCCCCACGCCTCGTTTCGCGTCGCCGACTACGAAGAAGTGACGATCGATCTACCGGCGGACTACGTCATTTTCCACGACGCCCTTCACCACGCCGAATCCGAAGACGCCGCGTTGCGCGCCGCCTACGCGGCCCTAAAGCCCGGCGGCATGACGATCTGCATCGAGCCCGGCGACGGCCACAGCCAGTCGCCCGGCTCCATCCATGCCGTGAAAGAATTCGGCGTGCATGAAAAAGATATGCCCCCGCGGAAAATCATCCGCCACGCCCGTGCGGCCGGATTTCGCCGCCACCTCGTCCTGCCTTGGCCGTGGGATCACATGCGGCATCTTTACCGCCCAGCCTACTCGCGGGCGACCGGCCCGGCCGACCTCTTGGGTCGCCGGCTTCTCAGTGTGCTGCGCACGCTGCGGAATCTCTTCGTGACCCGCGCCCAGGGCGTGGTGCTGCTCTGGAAGTAGCAGACCATCGCCGCGCGGCACGGTTGGTTGCGCCTATCTCCGGCTTTCGTCGGCCGAAATCCACCGCACTTCACGTCTAGAAAAATTTGTCGAATAGGATTTCGGCCGAGACTCTAAACCTCAAGGGACTCACCGATCTGATCGCCTTCCGCCTGGGTTCTGCAGCCGCGCCGATCGTCAAATCGTCGCATCCATGGCCGCTACTTGCCACCATCGTCGCTTTTGCTGCCGACGCGACCTTCCTTGGGCTGCGCATGGGCGCTGATGCCGGCCAGCGCCGATTCTTCGGGCTATCTCAACCCCGGTAGCCCTACTTCCCGGCCTTCTCCGCCGCCTTTGCCTTCATTTCGATCCGCAGGTTCCGCAAGCTGAACGCCATTTTTCGGGGGTCACCATTGTTCGGGAATTCCGGCGCCCGGTCCGTCTCGAAGCGCCACACCGTGTCGCCCGGCGCCAAACGCACATTGTCCACCCGGACTTCACGCATCGTCTGCACCGATTGTCCCGGCCACAAGACGGTGCCGTCCGTGCCCGCGGCGCGCACCGTCACTTTGCGCTCATCCCGGCTCTTCAGGTCGAAAGTGATTTCAGCGGTCACGGGAAACGAATGCGGGTTGCGGAAAACAACCTCGGCATCGCCCCGGCTCCAGCGCCAATAGTCAAACCGCGACCGCTCCGCCTGGAACCACTGCTCATCCGGAAAAATCGCCTCCACCGTGCGGCCGGTCGCTTCAACGATCCGCAATTCACGCGGCCCTTCGATCCGAAAACTTTCCTGTCCCGGCGGCCTCAATACATCACTCGAACAAAACACCGAGAGATTGCCCAGCACCAGCCACGTCCGCCATTTCCCTCCGCGCGGTAGAAGCACATTGAACGCGAGCGTCATCGGCAGCAGCACCCTCAACGCCGCTCCGGGGTAACCTTCCCACACCGCGTCTCCCAGCACGACCAGCAGCGCCGCATAACTCGCCCCCAACCGCCACCACGGATCGCTCCACCGCGGTCGCAGCACGAAAAACAACCACTGCGCCGTCACCGCCACGAGCATCAGGACACTCCACACTCCGATCGACCCCGCGTCGTCCGTCTCAAACACCGCCGCGGTCTCGATCCACTTGTTCACATACGCCGCAAACGGCCAATCGAAGTTCCGCGCCCCCGCGTCGCCCCCGCGCCCCAGCCAAAGTCGTAACGTGACGACCCACAGCGCCAGCGGGGCCAGCACAAGCAGGGCCTGCCCCACCGCCCGCACCCAGTCCCGCCGCTCCCGCCACTTCGCCGGCGCCAAGGCCGCCGCCGCGAGCAGGTTCGTTTCCTTGCCAAGCCCCGCTACCCCCAACACCGCCGCCGACCACCACGTCCGCCCGCGCTCGTAGAGCATCATTCCGAACGCGATCATCAACAGGCTCGGCCCGTCCACGAGCGACCCGCGCACGCTGAAACACAGCCCAAACGAAAACAGCACTCCGCCCCAACGGAAAAAATTCTCCCAACTCGTCGCCGGAAACCACCGCAGCAACAGCCCCGCCAGTAAAAACCAACACACAATATTCTGCACCGCGTAAACATGGAGCGCCCGAGCCGGGTCGCCGCCGCCGATTCCATACGCCGTCCAAGAAAACAAAATCCGCCGCGCCCGATACGGCATCGAGTCCATCGCCTCGTTCAACGCGCGGTTGGTCAGCCACGGCCGCATCGCGATCTGCGCGTAGTATTGCGCGTCGTAGCCCTTCGAACCCGGCTCCGCGAAATAGTTCATCGCCTTGAGGGCTGGCACATACGGCGCACTCGGCTTCTCCCCGAACATAATCAGGTAGGTAAACCCCTTCCCCGGCAGATAAAATTGCGCGCAAATCCAAACGAAAAGTCCCAGCGTTCCGACATACGCCAACTTCAGCGCCAGCGCCGCATTACGTTGGAAAAATGGAATCAGACTGGCCACGAAAACGTCAAAAGGCAGAGTCTCCCCGCACTCGACGCAAGAATGGATTCAACCCCCGCTGCCGCTCCCACGCCACCCGCTCGCCTCCCGGCTTGGACGCTCGCGGTGCTCTGCGCGGCGCTTCTGGGCTACGCCGCCTTTCTCGCGTTTCACGTCGGCGCCTACGCCGGCCAATCCGACTCCTCCGGTTACCTCAACAGCGCCCGCCTCCTCGCCCATGGCGAGACCGCGGTCGCGCAGCGCATCCCGCCGCCTCATGCCCCGGAATCGTTTGAGTGGTTCACCTTCATTCCCCTCGGGTTTACCCCGCTGCCCCATGGTCGCATGGCTCCCACTTATCCGATCGGCCTCCCTCTCCTCCTCGCCACGACGGCCACCGTCACAAGTTGGACTCTCGCCGCCCCGCTCGTGATGGTCGCGAGTGCGCTGCTGGCGGTCGCATTGCTGATCCCGCTCGGGCGCGCCGCCGGTCTGCCCCACACGTGGTCGATCTTCGGCTCGCTGCTCTTCGCCGCCAGTCCCCTCACCACGTTCATGTCGATTCAGCTCATGAGCGACATTCCGGCAACTGCGGCCGCCACCGCTACCATCCTCTGCGCCTGGCGCGGCCGCGACGACCTCCGCTGGGCTGCGCTCGCCGGGCTGGTGCTTGCCGTCGCCGTTCTCATACGGCCCAACAACCTCATTCTCCTCGTCCCGGTGGCGCTCTGCCTCGGCCTCGACGTGCGCCGTTGGTTGCAGTTCGCCCTAGGCGGTCTGCCCGGCGCCTTCGCGCTGCTCACCTACAATTACGCCGCCTACGGGCACCCGCTCGCCTCCGGTTACGGCGGTGACCTCGCTTCCAAATTCTCCCGCGCCATCGTCCCGGAAACACTCACCCATTACGCCCGCTGGCTGCCGATCTTGCTCACCCCCGTCGGGCTGTTCGCCCTCGCGCTGCCCTGGTTCGGACGTCGCCAACGCTTCGCCTGGGTCCTGATCACGTGGATCGCCGTCACGTTCGCGTTCTACGCCGCCTACTGGCACACCCATGAGACGTGGTGGTATCTCCGTTTTCTCCTGCCCGCGTTCCCCCCGTGCCTGATCGGCGGACTCTGGGTCATTCATCAACTCTGGCAGCGCCTGACCCTCCCTCGCCTACGAACCGTTCTCGTCGCCCGCAGCCTCACCGTCGCCGCGACCGTCGTCGTGCTCGCGCACGCCGCCCGCTGGCACTTCAAGCTGGACGCCGCGACAATCGGTTACGGCGAATCGGTCTATCCCGAGACCTGCGCATGGGCCCGTCAAAACCTTCCTGCCGATGCCGTCATCGTCGCCCAACAAACCAGCGGTGCATTTTTTTACTACACCCCTTTCCCGCTCGTCCGTTGGGATACCCTCAAGCCCGAGCGCTTCGCCCGCCTCGCCGCCGCCCTCGGCCCGCGCCCCCTTTTCGCCGTGCTCTTCCCACACGAGGTGCCCGACGCCTTGAAACTTAACACCACAGGCATCTGGACCCAGGTCGGCGCCGTCCGCCACGTCACGATCTGGCGATGGGCGCCCACCGCGCCCTGACCGTCCGCCTCACTCCGCCACTTTTCGCAGCCAGATCTGCCCGCCGCCGCCGCCCGCGCAGAGTGGCAGCCGCTCCCGCAAAAACGCATTGTGCGTGTTGAAAATCCAGCCGGTAAACAGCTCGATCCGCCACGACCGGTTATACATCAAAAACGCCCGCAGCAGATACAGCTCGTTCCACGAACGTCCTTCGTCGAACCACTCCCGCGGATACTCCAGATTTCCCGTCACATCGTGGATGTGCACCCACACGCCCGGCTTCAGCACCGGCAATACGTCGAAAAAGAGCCGGTTCACATCGCTCCCGAGTTTGCTCACGTGCGACGAGTCGATGAACAGCACGTCGCCCGCCTCTAGCTCCGCAAACGTCGCCAACGGGACTTCCTGCACCTTCTGCTCGATCAACGTCACCCGCGCATGATCGTCGGATTTTAGCAGGGGCCGCAGCCGTCCCATGTCCGGATCGATGAACGTCAGCCGCAGCCGTCCGCTGAAAACAAATTCGTTCAAGTCCAACATCGCCGCCGAGCTAAAACCCGAGCCCACCTCGATCACCCGCCGCGCCCCCGTCTCGCGCAGCATCAGATACAGCATGATCCCGTCATACGCCCCATACGAGGGGTTGTTCAAAAAATACCGCCGCCCCGCCGTCGCCGTTTCCGGAAACGGCTGCTCCGCGTAGGCCTCCGCGAAACGGTGCAACCGCGCACCTTGCTCCGCCTCGTTCAGCTCCATCCCCGCAAACGTCGGCGCCCCCTGCTCCCGCGCAAACACCTCCGCCACCTCCGCCCGTGAGGTCTGCGGCGAATAAAAATGCCCCGGCGGAAACACAAACTCCCGCTCGGCCGCCTCCGCCACGAGCCGGGCATTCGCCCGCTCCAAATCCGCCACATCGAGCCGCAGATCGGCCTTGTCGCCTTCGAGTTCGACCACGCGATTCTCCAGCCAACGCACCCGCTTGAACCGCCGCAGAAATTGATCGAACGCCTTCATCTGGGTTGAATTTTCTCCGCAGGCTTGGCCGCCTTCTCCCCCCGCGCAACTGCGATGTCCACGTCGTAAACCGCAAACGCCAGCACCCGCTCGTCGCCATTCGCGAACCGCACGCCCGGCGCGTCGGATGCGAACTCAACCGCCACGGCGCCGCTTGCCGGCACCAAGAATTCCTTCGTGGTAAACGCCGCGCGTTTCGCTCCGACCGCGCCCGACCACACCGCGACCCCACCGGCCCGGATCGCCACCATTCCCGCCTTCAACCCCGCGATCTCTCCGTCGATTTTCACCGCCACCGGCGCCAGCCCGCGGTTTACCAGCTTCAGCTCCCCGCGCCCGCTGCTCCAGCGCCATTGCCGCCAACCGTCGCCCTCGGCGACATACCAGCCCGCGCCGCGCTCCAGTTTCACCTGCGCCCGCACCGCACTTTCTCCGCTCACGACAAAACACTCGTGCGGCGGCGCGCTGAATTCGTTGACTCCGACGATTGCGGAGAGGTTGCCCAGCACCAGCACGGCCAACCAACGCCGTCCCCGCGGGACCAGCAGATTGAACGCGAGCGTCATCGGCAGCAGCACCCGCGTCGCCGCGCCCGGATAACCTTCCCACACCGGTTGCGCGACGAACACCATCAATCCCGCAAAACTCGCGCCCACCCGCCACCACGCCCGGCCCGGTTCGCGATACAGGAAAAAAAACGCCGCCTGCGTCAGCAGCGCGATCACAACGAGCCCGCTGCCGACGATTTCCGGCTGCGCCCCGCGCACCGCCAGCTCCGCCCACACCACGCCGCACTTCTCCGCCAGTCCCGCCAGCGGCCACGTAAAATTCCCCAACCCCGGGTCGTTGCCCGGACCCGCTTTCCAACGCACGTAACCGAGCCACACCACGAACGGCACCAGCGCCAA
>Ga0315905_10009201_pt1 | contig 10006 bp, 7 predicted proteins | sample LakEriMetagenome_5_FD_203522 | JGI IMG/M metagenome (GOLD analysis project Ga0315905, IMG submission 203522) | Freshwater fungal communities from buoy surface, Lake Erie, Ohio, United States - Buoy 4 MA121 | ecosystem: Environmental > Aquatic > Freshwater > Lake | place: USA: Lake Erie, Ohio... | reverse complement strand
CGCCGCCGCGGCCGGCCCGGCCGCGGGCGGCGGCGGCGCCGGCGTCGCCGCCAACGCCTCGGTCTACCTCGAGCACACGTTTAGCACGATCGGCGAGGCCGGCCACGACGGCGACGCGGGCGGCGCGTCCGGCGAGGACCTCGTCCTCGCGTACGGGTACGACGACGACGAGCAGGAGGAGGAGGAGGAGGACGACGAGGAGGAGGACGACGACCACGACAGCGCTCGTGCTGCCGCCGCCGCCGCCCAGTGAGCGCACACGTTTTTTTGTTTTTTTCTGCGGCCGCCCTCCATGATGGGGGCCCCATCTCGGCCCATATAGCTTGGCTGTCTCCCCCCGATGCCTCCCCTCTCCCCACCGCCACCCGGCTCCCTTTGACCTCTATCGCCCCCCGATGCCCCGACTCAACCACAAACCCTTTTTTCTCCCCTGCTGCTGAACCTTTTTCGTGGGGCGCCCGCGCGATGCCGCCCGGCCCACCCCTCGTGATTCTTCCTTTTGGTTTGGACCCCCCCGCCCCCCCCACCCCCCCTCTTTTCCGGCGGTCGTGAGACCCCCGCGCGAGCTGATCTGCTGGCTGCAAAACACACACGCGATACACGAGGCCATTATATTACCTGCAGGAACGGCGCGCCGTGTTTCGCTGTGTGTGTGTGTGTTACGTTCACAGTTACACAAACCGTCGACGAGTCGATTTGAAGAAGGACGACGCGCGCGCGCGAAAACACGCTCTCGTCAGGCCGACGGGCCGCCGCCCTCGGCGGGCGGCGGGGGCGCCGCGGCCGCGGCCGCCGCGCGCCGCGCCTCGCGCGCCGCGCGCTCCCCATCCGCCTCGTCCACCATCTGCGACACCTCGGCCTCCGTCATCTCCTCCAGCCGCCGCCGCATCACCGCCTCCTCGTACTGCTCCAGCTGCTTCACGTACGTCATCTGCTTGGTCGCAACGCGGTACACGTAGGTGCTCACGTAGCCGACGCAGATGCCCAGGAAGACGGCGAGCTGCACCCAGTTGCCGGCCATCCCGGCGTCCATCCCGGCGGCCTGGAGGCCGTAGTACATGACGTAGCCCCCGGCGATGAGGCCGAAGCCGAGGACGAAGATGTCCTTGCGCGTGTAGCCGAACTCGGTGTTGTAGACGGACGTGCGCGGCTTCGGGTCGGCGGGCGCGCCGCCCGCCGGCTGCTGGCCGTCGGTGGCGCGCGCCGGGGAGGCGAGCGGCGCGCGGCGCGCGGCGCGCGCGGTGGGGCACTGCGCGCGCGTGGGGAGCGCCGCGAGCGCGGCCATCATCGGGCGGCGGCGGGAGAGGCCGCTCGCGCGCGCGGCCGGAGGGACGCGAGATGTGGTGCTGGTGGACGCGCGAGCGAGCACGGCGGTGGCGCCCGCGCGGCAGGCACCAATGGCGGCCGACATCGTGGTGGATGGGCGCGCGATGGACGGCTGCTGGTGCCGCTCGTCGAGGGGGCTATCGAGACACAGAGAGAGAAAGAGCGCGTTCGCGGGCGCGTCGATGGCCTCCTAGACGAGCAGACGCGACGTGGAGGCGAGTGCCGCGCGCGCGTTGTGTGTCTTTGCAGGCGGGAGGGCGTTGAGTGGTTTGAGTCGTCGGGAGATGAAAGAGAGGCGAGCGTCGATGAGTTGCTGCGGGACGGAGGCGCGGCCAGCCAATGAGAGGCGCGCGCGCGGTCAGCGGCAGCGTCGACGGACCGACTGGCGGCGGCGCGGCGCCGTCGGCTCGCCGCTCTAGCGCGCGCTCGCTCGCGATCACGCGACCACTCCTCCCCTGCCATTGTCTTGTGTTTCCTTCGCGGTCATTGGCAAGCCGTGCCCTTGTAGCCGCCGGGCCCCTGATCGCGCGCTGACGAGCGGCTCGCCCCTCTCTGTGCGCGCGCGCGCGCCCGCCCGCCCCCTTATCGTGGTCAACGACCTGCCAAACTCCCGCGAGCTCCCCCCGCCCGCCCGCGCGATGGCGACGGAGCCCCTGTCGCCCCGCGCGGGCTCGCTGCGCAGCCGGCAGTCGTTTACGGAGCGCGTCGGCTCGCTCCTGCACCGCACGTCGTCGGCGGGTGGCGCCGGCGGCGCGAGCGCGAGCGCGGGAGGCGGCGGGCGGCTGGCGACGACGGGAGGGGGCTCGGCTCTCACGCCCGACCAGCAGCGCCTCGCGCAGTTCCGCGCCGCGGTCGAGGCGGCCGGGCTGCACACGCAGATGAGCCCGCAGATGATCTACGCGGGCGACTACCCGGCCACGCTGCGCCGATTCCTCGACGCCCGGAAGGGCAACCTCGACGCCGCGCTCAAGATGCTGGCCGACTCGATCGCGTGGCGGCGGCTATCGGGCGCGGACGAGGCGCTGTCGCGCCCGCTGTCGACGGAGATCCGCGCCCTCGCGCGCGCCGTCCGACCTTCTTCCTACATCGGCTTCGACGACTTCAACCGCCCCATCTTTTACGAGCGCGTCGGGCACATCGACCACCACGTGCTGGAAAAGTCGGGCCTGACGGACGAGCAGATGTGAGAAGTTGGTTGTCTGCGGGGCGCCGAGCGAGCGGGGAGCAGGGGGGGGGGGTCGGCAGCACGCGCCTCGCGCTCGCTCACTCACGCTCTCACGCATCAAGCGTTTTCCCTCGCCCTCCCCCTTCCCGCAACTACCGACACAACCCCCCCCCCAAAAAAAAACAGGCTCGAGTACCACTGCGTCGAGATGGAGTTCATGGGCCTGCTGTTTGCCGAGGCCACCGCGCGCAACGGCGGCCGCACCGTCGACAAGCTCGTCAGCATCATCGACACGCAGGGCCTGCGGCTGTCGTCGCTCACGGGCTTCGTGCAGCGCATCTTTCGCGCCATGCTGAGCATCGACGGCGGCAACTACCCCGAGTCGTGCGCGCACATCTTTGTCGTCAACAACAGCGCCGCCTTTTCGGCGCTCTGGGCCGTCGTCGCGCCGTGGGTCGACCCGGGCACGCGCCGCAAGGTGCACGTGCTGGGCAGCGGCCGGGCCGCGCGCGACGCGCTGCTCGCGCACTTCAAGCCGCACCAGCTGCCCTCGCTGCTGCCCGGGTTCACGCTCGACTACGAGGAGACGCGGCACGAGTGGGCGCACAGGATCGACGCGGCCATGGACGCGGCCGCGGCGGCCTACGCGGCGGGGCACGCCGGGCTGTCGGCGCCCGACGCGCCCGCGTCGCCGCGGCTGGCGCTGCAGGAGCGGCGCGTGCTGTCGCGGCGCACGTCTTCGACGCGGCACGGAGGGGGGGGCGCCGGGGCGGCGGCGGCCGCGGTGGTGGCCGCGGCCGACGCCGAGCTGGCGTCCGGCGCGCACGTCGGCACGGCCGAGGCGCGGCGCAGCAGCATTGGCAGCTTTGGCAGCGGAGGGGGAGGGGGGCACTTGGCCGCTAGGGGGGCGCTGGCGGCGGGGGCGGGGGCGGCGTCAGGCGCGCGGTTTGCACCGCTGCCGCCGCCATTCGTTTCGCTCGCAGCGGCGACCGCGCCGCCCAGGGGCGCCGCCAACGACGACGACGACGACGACGACGGGGCGGGCTGGGCCACGCCGCGCTCGGCCATGTCGCGCGCGAGCAGCGCGCTGTCCGTCTATTACGACGCGTCCGCCGAGGAGGAGCGGGGGACGGGAGGGGGCGCTGCAGCAAGCGCGGCCCAGCAGCGGCAGCAGCGGCGGCACGGCTTGAGATTGTGCGGAGGCGGAGAGGAGGCGCGCGGCGCAGCGGCCGGGGACGAGCCGCCGCCGGCGCAACCGGGGTGCGCTTGCGTGATCAGCTAGCAGACACACGTTTTTTGTTTACAACGCACGCATCTCTGGCTTTGCAAGGGATCTGTGGTCGCGCGGGGGTGGGTGAGGGGGCGGGAGGGGGCGCGCGCTGACCCAAGCTCGCTGGCGTGTCAGCCGACGGTCGCGCCGCCCGTGACGCGCCCGCTGTCCCCCTCCCTGTAGGCGGCGGCCAGCTGGTCCTGCGCGCCGCGGAAGCGCCCCCACGCCTCGCCGGCGGGGCCCGACCACGCGTCGGCGGCCGCAAACAGCCTGTCCTTGCCGATGCTGTAGAGGCGCAGGAGCGAGTAGGAGTTGAGCTTGCGGACGGCGGCGGCGGTCGTGAAGGCGCGCGTCTTGGCGTCGACGCCGTCAAAGGCCAGGTTGACGGCCGTCGCGCAGCTGCGGGTTTTGCGGGGGTTTGTTTGTCGCGTTTTTGGTGTTTTGCGGCGAGGGGGGGTGGTTCGTGAGCAGGACGGCGCGGGGGCAAAGCAGGTGGACAAACCACCCCCGCTCCCGACGAACGGACGGGGGCACGGTCGCACAAATCACGAACGCACATGCCCATGCTGCTGTAGTCGCAGGCGCCCGAAGCGCCGGGCGACGGGGACGGGGACGGGGACGGCGACAGCAGGGGCGCGCCCGCCTCGCCCGCACCTTGCAGCAAGGTGCGGCGGCGGCGGGACGGCGGGGCGGGCGTGTCCGACGCCGGGGGGGGCGGCGGGCTCGCGCCCGATGCGCCCGCTGGTGCGCCGCCCTCGCCCGGCGGGCACGAGCAGGCGGCGGCGGGCACGGCGCACGCCGTGCCGTCGAGGCACCGGGCGCTGGCACGGCCGCCGCAGTCGCTGCACGTGAGGTTCCACCAGAGCAGGCGCGCGAGCTCGCCGGGCGGGTCAAAGCTGGCGACCAGCGACAGGGAGCCTACGAAGCCCGTGCCGGCCGTGATCTGCGGGTCGAAGCTCGCGACGTAGCGCGGCTCGGACCGGACCTTGTGCCTTTTTTTTTGTTGTTTTTCGGAGGGTTTTTTTTTAGGCGCGTGATGGGGGGCGCTCGGGCGCTCGAGGGTGAGACGAGAGCCGACGGCGTGTGGGGGTCGCGCGGCCGCATCAATAATCATGCCCCACCCCCCGCTCCGTTCGTTCGCTCGCGCGCACCTGAACGCGACGACCGAGATGACGCGCGGCGCGCTCGCGTTCGGGTTGGCGCCCGTCAGGAACAGCGCCTCGGGGAAGGTCGTCTTGAGCGCGGCCAGGCGGTCGGCGCGCGCGCTAAAGGCCGCAAAGTGGACGCCCGCGGCCTCGAGCGCCGCGCGGTGCGTGGCGTTGCACGGGTGCAGGCCGTCGTCGGCGGCGGCGTCCATCGTCCCGTCGCTGTCGCCGCCCGACGACCAGTCGGACTGGAGGCCGCCCGGCCAGTAGGCGAGCCCGACCACGAACGGGTCGCCCTGTTTTTTTTTTTTTTTTTTTTCTCCGCGTCGGGAGAGGGGCGCGTGTCGGGCCGGGGGGCGTGTCGGCTTGCGTCCGGGGGGCGGGGGCGGCGGGCGCATGGCGCGGCTGCACAAACGGCTTTGCTCACTCGCACCTTGGAGATGGGCGGTACCTCGCTGCACGGGTCAAAGTCGACGGCGCGCACAAGCTGCGGCAGCAGCAGCAGCAGCAGCGGCAGCAATGCGGGGAGGAGCAGCCGCAGCGCCGCTGCCCGCGGTCGCCGCCGATGGCGCCCGGGCCCTTGCGGCCGTCGCCTCATTCCCAAGCCGCGCGCGCGACAAGTGAATCCACAAGCGCAGTGCCTCAGTTCCAGCGCAACAGGCCGGCCCTCACAACGAAGGCAGCGACGGAAGCGGCAAGGAGCCACGCGACGGGGGAAACAGGCGAGGAGGAGGCGCCGTCGCCGTCCCCCCTTCACACAAGAGGGGGCAAGGAAGACAGGAGAGAGAGCGGGAGCGTCCAGACGTGTGGACAAAACACACAACGAGTCAGCTAGATCGAGTAGAGAACGGAGCTATCGACAAAGGAGTCGCGCGCGCCGCCGTTGTTGTCGTTGTTCTGCTGCTGCCCCGGCTGCTGCTGCTGCTGCCGCTGCTGCTGCTGGATGACGATTTCGGCGGGCACGACGAGCGTCGAGCTCGGCGGCAGCTCCGGCGCCCCGCTCGCCGCGCCGGCGTCCGGCTCGACGTCGTAGTAGACGCCCGGACGGCCGAATCGGACCTGCGCCCGCGACTCGTACGCGCTCGTCGAGGACATGGGCGCCGCGGGGTCGGCGGCGGCGGCGGGCGGCGGCGGATAAAAGGTGGTATCCTGGCCGCCGCCGCCGTTGCCCCATCCCGGAGCGCCCCAGGCGCCGCCGGGGGCAGGAGACGACGACGGGGCAGCACCCGCCGGAGGCGCGCCGCTCGGCGCAAAGGGCCCGGGCGCATAGCCGCCCGCGCCATTGCCAAAGTCGTTGCCCAAGCCGCTGCCGCCGCTGGCTGGCGGCCACCCGCCAAAGCCGCCGCCGCCGCCGCCGCCGCCGCCGCCGCCGCCAAAACCGCCCCCGCCGCCGCCCCCACCACCCCCACCGCCACCCCCACCACCACCCCCGCGCGCCCGTTCAATGGCGAGCGAGATGTCCAGGAACCGCTCGCGCGACACAAACGGGTAGTCGGCCAGCCAAAGGCCCGCGGCGGGCAGGTACACCTCGCGCACGGCCCGGAACGGCGCGCGCCCCGGGTCGCGCGCGTCGGCGCACAGCACCAGCAGCTCGGCGGGCTCGCCGGCGACGACGTCCTCGGCGCCGAGCGCGTACGGCAGCGTGAGGTCGACGCGCGCGCCCCCGGACCAGGGGTCGCCGACGACCAGCGTGACGGTGTCGCGCGGCGCGCCCACCACGCCCGCGCCCACGAGCGCCTCGGCAAGTCCGCCGCCGCCGGCCCCGCTGCCGCCGAGCGCCACGGGCACCGTGTCGACGCGGACGCTCAGCACCGTCGCGCGCCACAGGCCCAGGGCCTCAAAGGGACGCTTGAGGTAGACGCCTGCGTTGCGCGCGCCCGCGCGCACCCAGGGGCCCCAGATCGGGTACAGCAGCGCGGGCCCGGCCAGCAGCGCCGCCTTGCTGAGCGCGACCGACGCGCCGACAGCGGCGGCCGCCTGCACGACGCGCTCGGGCAGCGAGCGCGGGCGGTAGTGGCGCGCCTGCCGCGGCGTGGGCACGAGCGGGAGCAGGGCGTCCACGTCGCCCGGCTGCACGACGGTGATGTCCGAGGGCCGCGCGGCCGCGGCCGCGGGCTGGCCGTAGTAGGGCGGCGGGGGAGGCGGCGGGCGGGGTGGGGTGTTGCCGCCGCCGCCGCCATAGGCGGTGTATGGCGGGGGTTGCGGGGCCTGCTGCTGCTGCTGCTGCTGCTGCTGCTGCTGCTCGTCGTACATCCATGGCTGCTCGTCTGGCGGCGGCTGGCCGTAAGGAGGCGGCCAGGCGTAGGGGTCGGAGTAGCCAGTGGCAGCGGTCGGGGTGCTTTCAAGGGGTGGCGGCGCGGCGGCCGCCGACGCCTCGCCCCAGTCGCCGACGACCGAGGCCTCTCCCCACTCGGCCGGGCCACTGGGCTGCTGCTGTTGAGGCTGCTGAGGCTGCTGCTGCTGAGGCTGCTGCTGCTGCTGCTCCTCCCATTGCTGCTGCTCCCCCCATTGCTGCTGCTGCTGCTCCTCCCATTGCTGCTGCTGCTGCTCCTGCTGCCACTGCTGCTGCTCTGCATAGGAGGACGAGTATGCGCCGCCGCCGCCGCCGCCGCTTCCGTTCCACGCCGCCTCCGACCCGGCCGCCTCTGGTCCCCCTGCTCCGTCTTCGCCCGCGCTCGGCGGAAATGACGGGGCGCCATCGTAGTACCCCTCCCACCAGCCGCCAGAGGGCGCGGCGCCGCCGTTGCTGCTCGAGACGTCGTAGGCCGTCGTCGTCCAGGGCGGCGAGGCGGGGCCAGCGGCGGCGGCGGCACCGGCGGCGGTGCCGGGCGGCGGCGGGGGCGGCGCGCCGGCGTCTGCCGCTTGTTGGTGTTGTTGTTGCCGCCGCCGCGCCTCTTGGTCCTCGTCGATGCTGCTGTCGTAAGCGCGCAGTGGTCGCGCGCGCGTGCGCCCGACCGGCCACGCGGGCCCGGCGAGCAGCAGCGGCCGCGCCGAGGGTGTCGAAGCTCGCCGCTCCAGGGCGGCGGAGGAGGAGGGCGAGGGACGCCGCATGATGGCACGCGGGTGCTGATTGAATCGAGGAGAGGCGGTGGGTGTCAAGTCAGGCGTGTGCGATGTAGGCTGCACAAGCGTGAGACGCCGCCGCGCGCACGATTCGGTCTGGGGAGAGTGCGGGCGGCGCCGGAAGACGAGAAGAGGCGCCGCTGGCGCGCGCGCGCGCGCACGAGGCGGCCGTGTGCCGCCTTTCGCCGACGGCGCATGGTTGCTCCCGCGGGCCTCCAAAAGCCGCCGGCGATCCGCAGCACACATGGCCCACGCAAAACACACGCCACTTATCACCTCGACCTCTGTTCTCGACCGCACGATCGCAAGACGCTCTCTCCTTGGCCCCGTCCTTTCCTCTCTCTGTGTTGCACTTGCACGCACGCCTTGCCTCAGCCGCCCCGCCACCTACCAACAACCATGCGCGCGCTGGCGGGCCCCCGCCCGACGCCTGCAGCGGCGCCGACGCAGCAGCAGCAGCAGCAGCAGCAGCGGCCGGCGGGGCGCCGCTGCTTGGCAGCACCGGCAGCGGTGCTGACGCAGCGACGGCGGATGCGCATGAGCGTCGAGGCGCCGTCGTCGCCTCGCGACTGCGGCGGCCACCGCAGCAACCGCGGCATTCGCAGCCACGTCCTGCTCCGCCCCGCGCGCGCGTACGCCTCGTCGTCAGGCGGCGGCGACGAGTCGTTCCGCTCCGTCGAGGCCCTCATCACGCGGACCCTGAGCGGCGGCGGCCCCGGCAGCAGCGGCGGCGGCGGCGGCGGCGGCGGCTTTGGCACCGGGCGCTGGCGGCAGGTCGAGGGCAGCTGGGTCCTCTTCCCGCCGCCGGCCGGTCCGAGGGGACGCCGCCCGCCCGAGGCGGTTGTGGCCTTCCTCGGCGGCGCCTTTGTGGGAGCTGCACCCCAGCTGGCGTACGGCCCGCTGCTCGAGGCGGTCGCCGCGCGCGGCGCCCTCGTCGTCGCCACCCCCTACCAGCTCTCGTTCGACCACGCCGCCACCGCCGACCGCGCGATGTACGACCTCGAGCGGTGCCTGCGCGCGCTGGACGCCGAGGCCGAGGAGCAGGAGCAGGCCTCGTCGTCGTCGTCGTCGTCGTCGTCGTCGTCGTCGTCACCCGCCGCCGCCCCCGCACTCGTCGTCCGCCCGAGCGCCCTCCCGCTCTGGGGCCTCGGCCACTCGCTCGGGTCGCTCCTGCACCTGCTCGTGTGCTCGCGCTACCCGTACAGCGCGCGGCGCGGCAACGTGCTCATGTCGTTCAACAACAAGCCCGCGACCGAGACCATCCCGTTCTTGAGCCCGCTGCTGGCGCCCGGGGCGCGCGCTCTGGGCCCGCTCCTGCAGCAGCTCGCCACGTCGCCGCTGCGCGCCGGCGTCGAGTCGGCGCTCGACGTGCTGCGCGGGCCCGCCAGCCCGCCCGCCCTCCGCCAGCTGCTGCCCGTGTTTGACCAGCTCGCGCCCGTCATGCTCGACGTCGCGTCGGGGCGCCAGGAGTTTGCCCCCCCACCCGCCGAGTGCCGCGCCATCGTGCGCGAGCGCTACGCCGTCGCGCGCAACCTGCTCCTGCGGTTCCGCGACGACTCGATCGACGAGACGCCCGCGCTGGCGGCCGCGCTGCAGGGCGATGGGGCCCAGGTCGCCCCCGTGCTCGACCTGTCGGTGCGCGTGCTGCCGGGCGACCACGCGCGCCCGCTCGTGGCGACGGCCGCCGCGCTGGTGAACGAGCTGCCACCAGGGGCGGCCGCGCTGGCGAGCGCGGCGGCGGCGGCGGGCGGCGGCGTCATCGGCCGCCTGGCCGACCAGGCGCAGGCGCTCGGCGTGCCCAACGCGTCCATGCTGGGCGACGTCGGGCGCGGCGTGTCGGGCCTGGCCGCCGTGTTTGGCGGCGATGGCGGCGGCGGCGGCGGCGGCGGCGGCGGCGGCGCGGGTGGTGGTGCTGGTGGCGGCGACGTGTCCGTCGAGGCGCTGGCCGACGAGATCGTGGGGTTCATGGGCATCGGGTCGGCTGGAGCGCTTCCTGCAGGGGCAGGGGCAACAGGGGCAGCCGGGGGGTGGCGGTGA
>Ga0315905_10009199_pt1 | contig 10007 bp, 9 predicted proteins | sample LakEriMetagenome_5_FD_203522 | JGI IMG/M metagenome (GOLD analysis project Ga0315905, IMG submission 203522) | Freshwater fungal communities from buoy surface, Lake Erie, Ohio, United States - Buoy 4 MA121 | ecosystem: Environmental > Aquatic > Freshwater > Lake | place: USA: Lake Erie, Ohio... | reverse complement strand
ACGGTTACTAATTTTATGCTCAAACGTGAAGTGCGCCCGCAGGGATTCGAACCCCGAACCTTCTGATCCGTAGTCAGATGCTCTATCCGTTGAGCTACGGGCGCCTATTATAAATTAGATCTACGACCTTATAAGCGTACCAAACAATCTTAGCTATAAATAACTCAACGTAGAATACAGCGGGATCTGAGATCAATTAGGCCTCGTAGATTGTTTACTGTATTAACTCACAAGTTAACTAATGTTTAATAACACAGTTATAGTCGAAATTCTTAGGACTTAATTACCAAATACTATAAACCGTATAACATATTGTGATGAGATTTTCTATGTCCTAAAAGTATTGTCTAAAAAAAAGTTTTATGTTGTAATTGATAAATGCTTCTTTATTATTATTTTATTTATAAAAGAAATTCCTGAAATTTTTCTTTATTATTTAATAAGTATTGAGGAAAACTACTGTCTAAGTTAACTACATTACCTTTTACATCTTTTCCATAAAAAGTTCTGTGCTCCTTCTTTTTCTCTTCTATAAAGTCGATACTAATCTGCTCTGTATTAAAGTTAACATGGGAGGAATTATTAATTGATTCCAAAACTTTCTCGCTCGAAAACATTTTTGTAAAATGCCATCCAGCGTTAACTATTATTGGTAAGCTTTGTTTTTTTCTAAATCCAACATACGCCCCAGTAAAAGAATCAAGCATGCTAGCTGAAAAATGAGGGTCTAGTCTCATAAATGGAAACCATTTGAATCTTCTCAGGTAAAAATTACTCTCTATCCAATAATCTCTAATTAAATATAAAATTCCAACAAAATCTCGATATAGTATAGCTCTTCCTCTCCTCCATTTTTCAAAATATAAATTATAATAAGATATATACCCGTCAAGTTCTAAAATACAATTCTGAGGGTTTTCTTTAAGATTCGTTATAACCTCTGCTCTTGGAATTTCATCACAATCCGAGAAAAAAACTAAATCTTCGGGATTTGCTAAACATGCTTTTAATCCTCTGTTAATCTGATTTAGTTGGCGTTTTCGTAATTTTATAGGGTTTGATCTCTTCGGAAGGTTATTATCTGAGATTAAAAATATTTTACTCTGGAACTTATTATATTTTAATATATTGTTTTTAAGATGTAATTCTTTTCTTAACCCAGTATGAGTATAAGCACTTTCTACAATTATAAATTTATCTACAATATTAAAAAGCTCGTTTAACCTTATATCCAAAACATCAAACTCATTATTAAAAAGAAAACAATCAAATACCTTTCGGTTAGGGAATTTGTCTTGCTCTAATGCCATGTTTTATAATATCATATTTACAATTAAATTATGTTTTGCTATTTATATATTTTTGCCAAATTAGACTTTTTCTAAAAAGTAGTCTGGGTATGTATTTAAGAATGATGCTTAATGTTTGATAATTTTTTAAACTTCTTAGTCGTCGCTGAGTGGCAATTATTTCATTTTTACTTAAACCAGTTGATAACGACCTAAGTATGCGATCATTTGTAGCAAGAAGCTCCCCAAGTAAAAAGGTTTTTTCTAATTTGGGTCTTATAGACATAACTTCTGCAAGTAATATTCGTTCATAGCGCCTGTCATTACTAAGTTTCTTATACATTTTTTTAATCTTCAAAGACCTACTTAAATTGTATGCATCTTTATACGTCGAATCGAGTTTAGATTTGCCCCCTTGTCGATAATGTACGTGTTCGATTATTACATCATCAATATATCTCATCCTTTTTAAGACTGTAGCAGTTTCAGAACACCAAAGATCGTTAGGCATGCCCCTTAAAGCTGGGAAAGGCGAACCTAAAGTTTTGAACCATTTTCTATGAAGAAAGCCGTGTCTTGCTATATCTTTAGACTGTAGAACACCATCATTTGTATGTACCAAACAAATTTTATCAGGTACTTTATCAAATTCATTTCTAATAGTATCGTCCCATTCTTTTGTTCTAAAAACCACATCATCTCCACAGTACATAATAATTTCACCACGAGATCGGGTGTAAAGAACATTAAGTGCTAATGATATCCATATTCTGGGTCCGCTTATTAATTTAATTTTTTCATTCGTAAAACCGCTAGGAAATGACTTATCGTCTTCATCTACATAAAACAAAAATTCAATTTTACTAGGTTTGCTTGCAGTCGCAAATGCTGAACTCACAACTCTCTTAACATTTTTTGGTCTATTCCTAGTTGGAATCAATATTGATATTAAACCTTTTGAACCAAAATGCTCTTGTGGATTCATAGACTTCTCCTCTTATTTTAAGATCACCACTATAGGTATTGCTCACTTATTTAATAACCTCTTTCGATCTACCTCCTTTATGCGAGGTTTCCCAACCAATTCGCCGGAAATTACTTCAGATGCATTGATTTTTTCCCATCCGGTTTGGTCTATTACTTGATGACCTGGTTTTAATAGTACTCTAATTCCCTCACTTTTTTTAGGTTCTTTTAGATTTTTGATAATTAAATCAACAACATCTGCTGAATCAGATTTATTAGTACCAATTACGCCAGTTGGGCCACGTTTAGCCCAGCCAGTTACGTAGACATTGTTTTCGACATGGCCTGCAATATTAGCTATCCGGCCATTTGTAATTTTAATACCAGGGTATTCCACTGCGTCATAACCTATTGCAGTAATTATTAATCCTGTTTTAATAGAGAACACCTTATCAGTTGCAATTACCTTGCTATCCTTAACTTTATTGATGGTAAATATTACCTCTTCAACTTTGCCATTTCCCTTAATCTCTTTTGGGGCTGCTAAAAACTTTATTCTAAGTCTTCGGACAACGCCTTTTTTATCATACATTGCAATTAAGCGCATCGCCTCTAGATTATTTTTTAAATCTTTTTCAATCTCACCTAATTGCTCAATCCGTGACGCTGCCTGCTTAATTTGATCAGCATCAATATAAACATCGGTATTTTCTAGTTTTGGTAGGTCGCGTAGTTCAGGAGCTGTAAAGGCAGCATGTTCTGGGGCGCGCCTGCCGCAAATAATTACCTGCCGAATTCGACTTTGCTTAAGTTTTGTAAGCGCGTGTTCTGCTACGTCAGTTGCATCCAACTCACTTGGATCAATTGCTAGAATCCTTGCCACATCCATTGCCACGTTACCAGCGCCAATTACCACCGCAGTATCGGTATTTAAATCCACCTCAACATTTGCAAAATCTGGATGAGCGTTATACCAGGAGACAAAATCAGCAGCGGATAAGACATTTTTTAAATCCTCACCTGGTATCCCAAGTTTTCGCCCGACAGCTGCGCCAGTTGCTAAAACTACTGCATCATATTGATCCCTAAGGTCCTTTAAGGATATATCTTTACCCAGCTCAACATTTGCAAATAATCTAAAGCCACTCTCTTTAGCAATCTTTTCAAATACTTTAGAAACAGTTTTTATCTTCTGGTGATCAGGAGCCACCCCGCTCCTTACCAGCCCCCAAGGAGTAGGAAGGCGTTCAATCATATCTATTACAAAGGTGAGGTCATTTGTTTGTAATTTTTGTAAGGCTTGGGCAGTGAAGTAACCAGCAGGGCCCGCACCAACTATTGCAATTTTATAGTTAGGCAAGTTCCCCCCAATTTCTACTTATTGTATTCTTAATTTGCATATTTACTATCTTGGCGGAGACGAGAGGATTTGAACCTCCGAAACCCTTTAGGGGTTAACCTCATTAGCAGTGAGGCGCACTAGACCGGGCTATGCGACGTCTCCATTAACTCATAATGTAGCACCTATTCGAATTTCCGTATAAATCTTTATTATACTAATTTAGAGAAAATATCCAAACTTTTCTGGTTTGCTAAAGTTAATCAGTTTATAGATTGTTATTTTGATCTGAGTTGAGATAACATCATTCGGTGAATTTAAAAATCCATTTACTATTTAGTGTTTATTTGTCTGATTTAACCCTAAAAGGAAAAAACTACTATGTGGTTGGCTCACCTAGCCAAAATAAAGTAGATCAGTTTTTATCTTCAATTCATTCTATTTATGATTTGGGGTTAGCCACGCAAGATTTTTATATAGAGTTAGATAAACCCTACTTAAAATATTGGGGTATTATCGTTGATAGAATTAATCAACTTTTCCCTAACGCAAAAATTTACTCAAATAGACTAGATTCGTATTCAAAGTGGTTTAAAGCAGCACATTCAGTTCCATTGTCAAGTAAATTAGTTCTATTACAAGCAAATCATGATCATCCGTATATAAATCCTGATAAAAGTTTTTTTTGGGATTTTGCAAAAGAAATTTCTGAATTTGATAACTATGTAATTGGTCAGATTACTCATTGGCCAGAGAATGTTGCATTGTCTCAAAATCGTGAATGGATTACTAAAAAAAATATGGGTTTATTGCAGCATACTGTAAACCATGCAATCGGTACTACTTTAGTTTCGCGTAATTTTTTTATTTCGTGGTGGGAAAAAGATTTTACAATGGGCCACAAAATTGTGAGGCCTGACAATCCTTTTGGCCCCAGTGTTCCTTTAAAAAATATATTGGAGCTTACACCCAGCACCGAACTTTTCCGCCACCTAGATGGGTATGGACATGTTGGTGTACCGCCTGGTGTCGCAGGTGCATTTAGGTCATGCTGCACTATTGATAACATGAAGATTGTTCATACTGATTGGAACTATGGAGACTTTCATTTAGGTCAAAATGGCGAATTACCAGATATCCCAAAGCTAACTAAATCTAACGAATCAATTAAGATTATTAATTTGGTCCTACTGGCAAGTGCGTATAGGGTTTGTTTTAAAAATATTTATAGAATAATAAACTATAACTCAAATAAATTTAAAATAATAAACTTCTTTTTTGTGTTATTTCAATGCCTAAGAAATCGAGAATTTAGGGTTCTTGTATTTCAAAAAATATTGCCTATACGTAGAGGAAATAGTAAGTTATGGCACTTGCGACTAAGGATGGCAGAATATTTAAATTTTGATATTTTTGCATATTTAATGTCTCTGACTAAAATCAGTAAATAAATGATGACATACTATCAAGAGGCAAATAAAAAAAGCCACTCGCGTACACATGATATTCCAATCGCAGATTCGATGAGTGAGTTTATGAAGCAGGGTTGGGCGCCATCACTACTTTCAGGTATTAATCCACATTCATCCATTTCCTATACAAAGCTGCGACGCGAAAAATTATCAAAACAATATCCCGGAGTTAGATTAGTTTTTCCAGCTGGTTCATTAAAGATCAGAAGTAATGATTCTGACTATCCGTTTCGAGCGCACTCAGCATTTTCTTGGTTTACTGGAATAGTTGCACCGGATGCGGTCCCTGACTCTGTTTTTTTGATGGAGCCAAATACAAATGGCCACGATGGACTGTTATTTATTCACCCAAGATCTGTTAGAGATGATGATGAGTTTTATAAAAATGCTAGATATGGCGAGTTTTGGGTAGGTAGGCGAATGAGCCTTGATGAAACTCAGAGTAAGTATGAAATTAAAGTAGCCCAAATTGAATATATCGAGGAATTTTTTGCAACTAAAAAAGAGACGTTAATAATCCGTGATGAAGACAAAAAGATTGATCGGCTAGTCATGCAAAATGAAGAGAGCGAGAAACAGTTTTTAAACTTCATATCTCTTATGAGAATGGTTAAAGATCAATATGAAATTAATGAAATACAAAAAGCTATTGATGCATCAGTGCGTGGATTTGCTGATATGGTTCGAGTATTCCCAGCTGCTACCTCTGTACCAAGAGGTGAGCGGGTAATTGAATCAGCCTTTTATGGCAGAGCACGCCTTGAGGGCAATGAGCCTGGCTACCCAAGCATTGTGGCAGCAGGATCTCACGCATGTGTGCTGCACTGGATTAAAAATGATGGTGATGTGCTGCCTGGGGATTTAATTTTAATTGATGCCGGTGTTGAGGTTGATTCTTACTACACCGCAGATATAACTAGAACTTTTCCGGTGAATGGAAGGTTTTCAAAAGCTCAGCGCGATATTTATATGATTGTTTATAAAGCTCAAACCGCTGGAATTGCCGCAGTTAAGCCTGGTGCAAAATTTAAGGATTACCACAACGCTTGCATGGTTGAGATCGCAAAAGGTGCTTCTGAGTTAGGTGTATTACCAATTTCAGTTGAAGAATCTTTAAAGCCTGAAAATGGTCTTCATAGAAGGTGGCAATTTCATGGTTCAGGACATCACTTAGGAATAGATGTTCATGATTGTGCTCATGCTAGAAAAGAGCAGTATGCCGATGCAGTGCTAGAACCAGGCATGATTTTAACTGTTGAGCCAGGTTTTTATATTCAATTAGATGACACATTGTTTCCGGAGGAGTACCGCGGGATTGGGGTGAGAATTGAAGATGATATTTTAGTTACAGAATCAGGAGCTAAGATACTAAGTAATGCACTTCCTCGACACCCTGATGAGGTTGAAGTGTATATGGCCAAAATACTACAGTAAAAACTTTTAAAATAATATTTACATACATTTAGATATACTCAGAACTAAATTTTAATTCTGCTTGCTTCGTATAGTAGTAAAATAATCAAACATTTCTGGGTCTGCAATAATTCCTGTATATAATTGGAATTGTTGAAGAAAAACCTCTTTATAGAAAAAAACTCCAGAGTAATATTCGACTTTTGATGATTGTTTAGCTAACTCCTTTCCGTTAAAAGTTAAATCAAACACCTTATTTATACCAATTAAAGATTCTAGAGGAGATTTAGTGTTGGCTGTTCCAAACGGGGTACAATTTATTATCACAGTACTTGCAATATGTCTTTCATCCCAGTTAGCTAATGATGGTGCGAAAACTTTAAAATTTAATCCCATATGCTCTAAATATGAAGCAAACATTTTTCCAATGCATCCGTTGCCTAGCACAACTACTTTATTATCTACTGGAATTTCCTTTACAACTCTATACACACCATAGATATCTGTATTAAATCCGTGAAGAGTAGAATTTTTGATTAGCACAGTATTACAAGATTTATATTTTTGGCATAATGAGTCGGAAACTTCCAAGTGATCAATAATTTCCTGCTTAAATGGCATGGATAGACTAAATCCTTTATAGCCCTTACTAATTAAATCACTAATTCCTAAACTAAGATCTTTCACTCCAAGAGCATTGTACTCTGCTTGATATTTATACTCTTCAAAAAATTTTGAATAATAGTATGTCCCAGTATTACCTGGATAGTTTGACAGACTTCCAAAAAATTGAGTCACTTATGATATTCTTCGAAAAATTTTAAACCAAGACACCAACATATATTTGAAAATGGTTCTTTGTGTAATGGTGACATATTCCAATAAATTAAGGGAACTAGTAATCTAATTTTTTTAACATTTAACCCCATTGATTTCGCTTTATTCTCAAGTATAATCACCAATTCTTCTTTGAATTGAGATGAGGGGACTGTAGTAATAGCCTCAGAACCTAATAATTTAAAGTCCAACCCACCATTTTTAATTAGTTGATAGTTTTGATATATTCCACCCAACAATTTTGCAAAATCATAATATAGATCTCCAAATACGCCTAGACCACTAAAATCATATCGCCAGTCAATTAATGTGAATTTTTTAGATAGAGAATCAAAAATAATGTTATCAAATTGCAAATCACCATGGATAAAAGTTGAACGAGATTCGTTGATTAGTAAATCCCAATCTATTTTTTCAAAATAGCTTTTCCAATTAAGCACAGCTTGCCCATCTACATATTTTGGATTAAATGAATCCAGATTTTTTTTATCGCCCAACATATCTATACGAAAGATGGTTTTAACTTTATAAAATTCGTAAAGATTGCTCTTTATATCTAGATCCACTGGGATCCATACTTTCTCTTCTAGCCAGTCTAACAAGATTTCAAAATTACTTGGAGTAACTACTTGATAAAAAGGCACCCCAGGTGCTAAATCGTATCTAAAAAATTCACCCTTACTTGAGGCATTTAACGGAAATACTTCAGGAGAATTCAAAGGCTTATTTTTTTTAGCACTTGCTATAGCTGGATCTGACCACCATTTTATAATTGTATCTTCAAGTTGATAAGTGAATTCGTTAGGCTTGGTAAAATCAAATTTATTTTGCCCGACGGCTTTACTATAGTTGAAACTGTTACCTAAATCAACCCAGTTTTTCGTAAGCTGTGTAAGCGCACCCGAGTTAATTAAACTTATAAATTCGCTTGAATTTGATTCATTTAGTTTTTGAAAAAATTCGAATTTGTCTTTAATTCTCATTGCTCCCGTAAAAGCAAAAACATATTTTAAATCTGGTGACTTTAGATAGGTAGTTACTACTCTGTTATCCTCAATTTTAAAAGTTAAAAAATTCTGAGTCTCATTTGAGTTAATCTGGCTTACTATATATAAATCTTCGCTTGGGGCATTATTGATAAAATCTAAATTATAGTAAAACCCGTCACAGGGAAAATACCAAAAACTTGTATCAACAAAATCATATGCAGATTTTAATGAATAGCCAGTTCCGCTTTTATTAGAAGTCCAATCATCAACATTAATTAGTATGAATTCCTTATTTGGAAATGTAATTGATAAAAAATCTGTTATTTGACTTGATTTATGCCCTAAAATTACACCTATTATCAAATTATCTGGAACACTATTTATAATGTGATATAACAAAGGTTTCTCTTTGTAGGGTAGAAGCGATTTATGTAAATCGGAACTAATAGAATTCATGCGTGAACCAAGCCCCGCAGTGGCAATTATTACATTAGCCTTCGTGCTCACTATTTATTTTTCCGTGACCTCTATTAGTGTCATCATTTAGTCTAATTACATCGTCTAGTTCTATACTGCTCGCTTCAATAAATATTAGGTCGGTTAATGCTATAACTCGGTGAATTTGCCCTGGTTTTACGTCAATAATATCTCCCGGCTTTATTAGTATTTCTAATAGACCGTCATTGATTTCTGTGGTGAACAAACTTTTGTCTGGATTATTCAAATAAGATTTTATGTCAAATAATTTCTCTCTTAACAAAAGTATTCCGGTCCCTTCCAAAACGTAGTTAGTTTCATGCTTATACTGGTGCACTTGGAGGCTGGATCTATTGTCTTTTTTGAAGAATATCTTCTTAAGAGCGTAGGGAGTTCGAACTCCATCTGCTATCCATTGCTCGCTACCCCAAGGCTTTTGAATAATTTTTGGTTTGATGATACTCATGTTTCTCCATTAGATAATTTGATAAAGAATTTTACCTTACTTAGTGTATCCTTTTAAGATGCTAGAGGAAATTATATTTGATTTTGACGGCGTGTTCACTGATGGAACATTCTACTATTCAGCTGAGGGTAAAAAAATGAAAAAATTTGGGAGCCATGACGCTCAAGCAATAAATATTTGTAAGTCTCATTTTAATATCCAACTTATATCTGCGGACTCTAGAGGTTATTTTATTTCAGAGTCTAGATCGAAGGATATGGGTTTGACTTTAAAGTTAGTCCCCGAAAAAGAGAGAGCTAATTGGATTAAAAATAGCTTTGTTAAGGAGAAAACAGTTTTAGTTGTGGATAGTTTCACAGATATACCTTCTCTGCCTTACGTAATTCGTAGTTTCGCCCCTTGCGATTCGCACCCAGCACTTTTAGAACGAGTAACAGATAGGTTAAGTCGTGGTGGTGGCAAAGGTGCAGTTGCTGAAGTTTTAGAAAAACTACTTTATGAAAAAACTAAAAAACATCTCTGGGACTTTCTTTGAACAAGTTAAACAAACTTCAACGGTTAATTGATAAAGGGGTTACTCTCCTAGGTGCCGGCCCAATGTCTAAAACTACTGTAGATGTAATTGTAGATTTGGCACAAAAATTTGATAAGCCTATAGCTATGATACCGAGTAGGCGACAAATTGAATGTGAAGCACTTGGAGGGGGATATGTTTTTAATTGGACCACAGAGGAATTTTCGGATTATGTAAAATTTTCT
>Ga0315905_10009197_pt1 | contig 10007 bp, 14 predicted proteins | sample LakEriMetagenome_5_FD_203522 | JGI IMG/M metagenome (GOLD analysis project Ga0315905, IMG submission 203522) | Freshwater fungal communities from buoy surface, Lake Erie, Ohio, United States - Buoy 4 MA121 | ecosystem: Environmental > Aquatic > Freshwater > Lake | place: USA: Lake Erie, Ohio... | reverse complement strand
CTCTAGTTATACACCAAGGTACATCACTAGCAAATGATTTACAAACATTTTCTCTATTACCATTAAATATCTTAATTCCATCTTCATCATATATCTTATCAGGCATATCAGCGAATGGAGATGTAGATTTAATTACTTTATTTTGGTTAACAGTTCTTATTAATGGTTTAAGTTTATACTTATTAATATCTTTTTCAATATTTTGAGTTGATCCTCTTAATTTATCAAAATCATTAATAAGATCTTTTAACTCATCATCTGTAAATGGTTGGTTAGTAGCTGGGTTTTTAATATTTAAATCAGAAGCTTCTTCTTTAAATTTAATAACTAATTTATCTATTAAGTCTTTACCATATGCCTCTACAAGCCTATTATAGTGTTTTTCAATATATTCTAATAATAAGGAAGTGTTCTTCATGAAAATAATTTGTTATAAATATGTTTGGTTATTTGGTCTTGCCCCACTTTTTGCCTTTACCCTTAGTTTTACATTGGGAAGGTGTAGGACGACATGATGGATATTTGGCTCGGTCTTCACCTTTTTTTCTACCACAAGGTTTACATTTACCATCACGGCATGTATTACAATCTACCCATCCACCTTCTTTACCTGGTGCTCCACTACGTTTGAACCATTTATGTAATGATTCATCTTCATTTAATATTTTTTGAACTATTTCTTTAACTTTAGCATATCCTGATCCATAAGGAGCAGCTTTACCTGATTGTGGATCATCTGTTTCTTTGATATCTTTCCAAATTTTACCTTGACGACATCTAACTACCGCTCCAGATTTATAAGCAGATGGTTTATCAAATTTACGATCAGCTATTCGTAAACATCTATCTCGTTTTTTCTTTTCTTCTAAAAGAATTTGCTCTATTAATTGTTTAAGTTTCATATTACCAGTATCCTGAAAATGTTGTTTTAAATCCTAATAATTTTGCATAACGAGGAAGACGACATGACCAGTAACTAGCTTTTGTTCTATCTTTCTTTTGTGGACAATTATGACGTTTAGAGAAAGCGGAACGTGCTTTAGAATTATTTAATTTAGCACGTAATCCACCTCCAGCCATACCAAATGATACTTTCTTAATACGTTTGGTTTTAGGATCTTTAACATAAACATAGAATTTTTTAGATCCACCACGTTTTGGTTTACCTAGAGCAGGTTGTTTTTTCTCCTCTTCTAATTCTTCCTCATTAACCATTTCTATTATTGGTAAATCTAAAGGAACTTTTTGCCCTTCATATAAACCAAAATGACCTAAGTCTGTATTTTCAAATAATCTTTTATCAGTGTCTTGAAGAGTGATAATTTCTTTTTCCCATAAAATACGAGTCTCAGCGATTAACTCAATGTGAGCTTCAGAGCCAGGGCGGAATATATTATCATGTATTTGAATGTTGTTACTCAAATGATAACGCATTGCTTCTGTAATGGGATAAGTATGTTGTTTAGACTCATTTAACATTGGAGCTCCACAATCACATTTTTTAGCAAGTAATGCTTTTTTTATGGTTTCTATAAGTTGTTGTTTCATTGTTATTTTGGTTCAACGTATATTACAAATCTTACTCGTACATTATTATCTTTACCTATAAAGAATGATTTTGATTCTTCTGAAGTTTTGCCTGTTAATAATGAGGACATTATAAAGTTTTTTATATTTAAGGTTTTTAATCCATCATCTAATTGTTGTGATAGGATATCAGATCCTTGTCCTTTTTTAGATTCTATTTCATCTACTATTTCATCTCCTAAAGCAGCTCTATATAATAATTGGCTAGAAACTACCCTTACATCTATATTATCTGATGTTGTATTTGAAACAAATATATAAAATTTATCTGGGTTGTTAGTGTAAAAACTGGTTTGGAGTTGGGTGTTAATTTTATTACTTTGTGTAGATTTTATTTCTGTTGTTTTTCCACCTATTATTACATCCTCACCTTTACCTTTAGGAATTTCTTTAGCTTCTACACCATTTTCAATAGAGTAATTTTTAATACAATTTTCTACTTCTCTACCTTTATTAGATAACTTTTGATCAACATAATTTCTCCACCCCTGTATGGTGTTTACAGGATTTGGAAATACTTTTTTAATATCACCTAAATCATATTGAGCGTATGTTAAAGCTGCTAAATCAGTAAAAGTTTGAAGTTTAGTTAATTTTTTTTCTTTTCCAGTAACATCTTTAATTGTTGATTCTAAACTTTCTTCTAAGTAAATACCTAGTTCTTTTAGTTCAGATTCAATAATTAAAATATCCTGCTCATTATTTAAGTCAGGATAACCCTTAGGGAATTTATAGGAAATATTATTAAGAAATTTTTCAAATATATTCATATCGATAAATATTATCGACCCATGATATATATTAAAGTTCCATTAACTAGAAGTGACCCAACTGCTATTTTAATCCAAGTTCGTTTTTTGTCAATTTGAATAGTTAAAGCATTTTTAGTTCCTTGATGTTCTTGGAATTCTTTATTGTATTTGTTTTCAAAATCTCTAGCGACACCTTCTAAAGCAATATATTCTTTCATTAAGCGCTCATATGCTATTCTTTCTTCACCTACTTGTTTATCAGCTTTATTAGCGTAAAGAATCCATTGTGCTTTTTCTTCTTGACAAGCCTCTAATTGTTTTAATTTAACTAAAAGTTTAACTTCTTGAGTTGATGAGAAAAATATACCTGTATCTTTTTCAAATACAATTCTTTTAGGGCTTAAAAGTTGACCATAAGCTGTCGCGCTGATCAAGAGTATAATTATGGATGTTAGAAATGTCTTTAGCATTTTTTGTTTGGATATAAATTATTGAATCTTTTATGTTTTGTTGAACACTATCATAATCATGTCTTAAATCAATTATTCTTTGATCTAATGAATCAACTATGTTATGTAGACTATCTATACGATTGTCTGGGGGTAAAACAGTTATTTCTGGTTTTGGTGTTAATGATATAGCTACTAATAATGATGATAATAACACCACTAATAGCCAAGGTAAAATCAATGTTAGAAACTGTTTTTTATTCATTATGCTGGGACTTCTTCAGGTACTTCTTCTGTTGCTGCTGGTTCTTCAGCAGATGGTGTTTCAGCTGGAGCGGCAAATGATGTCTCATCAGGTGGTGTTTCTCCCCCTGTTGGTACTTCTCCACTTACTTCTTCTTTAGAGGCTGCTGGGCTATACATTAATAAATCTGCTATTGCTTTAGCAGCATTTTGTTCTTCATTAATGTTATTTAGGTAGTATTTCTTACCACTAACTTTAGCTGTCCATGAACGCTGACCATATATTAAATAAAAATATTGTTCATTTGCTAATATAACTTTAAATGTAGTTGGACGTGGAGCTACCCACCAAATATCGCTAATAAAATCACTATATTGTTTAGTTAAAAGTTTAACAATAGCTTCTTTTAAAGTAGGAAATTGTGTTAATAAAGGGAATTTTTCTACCTCTACTTCAATATCTTGAGTTTGTAAAATATCATCTGTTTTAGAAATTCTATCAGATAATACTCTTTGAGCTATAGCTGTGATTTTATCTTTTAACTCTTGTTTAGTCATGATTATTTAATTTCGTTCATGATGAAATCAAAAACTTGATCCATATTAGTTTTAGCTTCAGTAACATGATCATCAGCCCAGTCATGTCCATTTTGGAGAATCATATCTATTACTTGAGGATTAATTTCCATTAATAGTTCAATCTGACGATGCATTTGTTTTAAGTTACTGAAGAACATATAGTTTTCTGTTCTGCCATCACCACCTTCTTTTTGTAATAATTTAAAATCTTCCCCACTAATCTTTCCGTCTTTATTAGCGTCAAGTTTCTTTTGACCTCCTTTTAATTTTTCATTAATGATTTTTTTAACAGTGTTTTGAACACGTTCTTGGAGTTCTGAAGCATATAATGCTTTCATATAGTCTTTGGCTTTAGATGCAGATGAAGAACATCCTTTCTTTTCACCAGTTTCTTTATTATAAACGCAATTACCTTTTCTTTCGTATGGCATAATTTTAAATTTAATAAAGTTAAAGGGAGCATTCGCTCCCTTATAACTATTAAGTGGTTTAATTACTGTGCTTTTCCTTCAGCAACTGAAGCCTTACGGTACTCGCCCGCTAACTTCTTTAACTCACCTGCTGCTTTACGAGCGCGACCTTTAGCGGCTTTAGCTGGTTTAGCATGTTCCGCAGTTAGTACTTCAAGTACACTGTGGATTTGTTCTAATAACTCTTGAGTGTTCATAGATTTTATTTATTTGGTTTATATTAAATTTGATCACCACTTGCTGGGATCTGTGTTTTTAAGAAAAATAAAGCTGTGTTTCCAATTTGACGAATCAATTTGTCTTTGGTTTCTCCAGCTGGTAATTTTTTAGCTGCTTCTAAAGCTGCTTGTAAATGTTGACCAATTTCTTTAGCATCACCTGTTCCACCAGCTGATAAGTCCATATTAGTGTCGTCCATTGCTATATCTGCTCCAGCAGCCATTTCTTCAGCATCTGCTGCTACTGCATCATCAGCTACTTCAGCGTCAGCTTCAGGATCTTCTATATCTAAGTCAATATCAACATCTTCCTCTTTCTTCTTTTTTTCCATTAAAGAAAGTTCTTCACGGACTAGTTGATTTATTAATTCTTGTAATTTACTTTTCATTTTTGTATTTTCTGTTTTAAAGGTGTTTTTAGGCATTTCACGGTTAGGATCTAACTCTTCAGCATCATCATATTGTTTTTTTAATTTAGCTAGAAAATTCTGCATTGATATATCAGTAGGGTCCTTTTTGATCAAATTAACAACCTTTTGGCCTGTTCTTTCTTGTTCCATTATCTTAAGTTTTGTAATTTATAAATAGTTGATTTAATCAACTCAGTTATACCATCTAATAAGTTCAGAATATAACTATCTTCAATTGTTTCATAAGTAGAATAAACAGCGTTACAAAGTGCTTCTAAATAGGAAATTACTTGTTGGTTGTTATTATATTCCATTAGATTGAAATTAGTATAACCTTTTACAATACCATATTTACCTTGATACGCCTCTACTAATCCATCAATTAAAGGCACAATTGCATCATAATATGTGTTTAAAGCCATATGCTCAGCAAATGACTGTGTTTGTAGATGGAAAATATGGGTTTGAGTACGAGAATGAAATAAGTAAGATATTAGTTTGACAAAGTCCATATTTAAATTTTATTATAAATATGTCACTTTTTTAAACTCTCGAGATATTTGATAGTTTCTTCTTTATTTTGTAATAATTTATCTTTAGAAGATCCATCCCATTTTTCAATATCACCTGCTTCTGTAATCCAAGACTCATTAGATGAATTTATTTCTTCATCTATCCATATATTAAATTCATTAATTAAGCCATCAATATCTGTATTATTTACAAATTTTTCATATTCTTCAAATAATCCTTTTTTCTTTAGATCATGTTCAAAATCTACCTGGCAATTAAAGCATCTGTGATACTGGATGTAAAAGCGTTTATCTAGATGAGGTTTCATGACATTATTACAACATGGACAAAATAATGGTAAATGTAATGCTTCTTTAGCTTTATCTAAACGAGTGATATTTTGTTTAACACCATCTTTAATAGTCCATGTTCGTCCATCTTCTTCCCACATATCACCTTCCTCATGAAATTCTTGCTTTTTAGTATAACCTGTACCCATGGTAGCCTTTTCACCATATTTACCTTGAACTAAGTTACGAAGACGCTGTATGTCTTTTTCCTTAAATTCTTTTTTCAAAACATTTTCTGACATAATCTTATTGGATTGAGAAATTTATTCCTGCATTTCCTAAAATAGTGTCTAATTTACTTTTAATAGCCGCTTTAGGATTTTCTTTAGTTGGAGTAATTACTACCTTATTATCTTTAATATTATAATTTAAGATTTTACTTAAAATAACTTTTCTAGTTTGAGCGTTAATTTTGGTCTCATCTTTAAATAGATCCTTTAAAAAAGTCATTTCGCTGTCTTTAGTGTAGATAGGAAATTTACCTGTTCTACGTTGAGCAGGAGTACCAAAATGTTTAGTAAATTCATCTTGAATAAATTTATTTACATTTCTTAAATTAGATAAATACATACCATAGTTATCAGAATCTTCTAAAGCTGTAGTTATATCTTCTAATGTGCTTTCTCCTTTTGGAGTCACAATAATATCAGATTTAACAATTGCTCTACCAGATCTTCCATCCTCTTCATTCTCCATCAATTTTACTAAACTATATTTACTCATTTTCTTTTATTGAATTTTCCCATCCTCTAAATAATAATCCATTACCTAATCGATATGCTTCCTCTTCGATTTCTTTTAGATAATCATCCTCATTTATATTTTGGGTGTTAATTTGATTTTTTAATCTTCCTTCTAAATTTTGTTTATGATGAATCATTTCATGTGCGTATGAACGCAATATATCTTTTGGGTGACGTCCATAAGTATATAATGTTATACATTTATCATTATGGTTATAATAAGCGGTTCTACCTAACATATCTTTAGCATTCTTAGTGTCATCTTCAATAAATACTAAATCAGGTAGTGGATCAATATTAATATGATCCATCATATACATTGTTAAAGATACTAATAACTCTTTAAATTCCAAGTTATTTTCTAATCCAGTTTTTGGCTTAATATTTGACACAACAATTTTATCTTTGTTTTTTTCTACTTTAAAATCAGATGGAATGACATTTTGTATATGATCTTTATAATAATCAACTCTACTAGGTTCTGATGATATGTTAAGATCTATTTGTTTGTTTTGTATTGGGTCAAAGAAATTTTGGTTAGGGACTGGTTTATCTTGTTCAAATAAAGGATTATATCCTTTTAAGTAAGCCCAGTATTCACTATCTTTACGTACTATATCTTCATCTTTTAAATCACCTTGTTTTTTAACAACTAATTTATAAAGTTTATCTCTTTGAGTATCACCAATTTTCTTTTCACCTTTTTTAGCTACAGATGACCATGATATGATTTCTATTTCAGGATGTTCATCTATATAATCTTTAACTATAACTGCTATTGTAGCTATAATTTTATATACTTCTCCTTTATTAGTTTCTTGAAAACCAATATCTCCTTCTTCATCTGATATACCAAAATCTATAGCTATTCTAGTATCTGATTCCGGTGTTATACCTACAATATAATTGTCTCCATCTTGTGTAGTAAAATAATAATCTAAACCATTTTGACTATAATCATATATGTTTGAAGATGGCTCAAATAATTCTTGTACCTGGTTTAGCCCTAGTGCTTGTTTATATTCTTCAGGGGTTATACCATCTGGCATCCAAGGAGTAATATCTTCATTATTTTTTAAGGCTGCTCTTAATCCACTAGCACTCAAATCTGCTATTATTCCAAAATCACTTGCTCTAAGGTTTGGATATTTTTCATTAGGTAAATTTTTCCATCTCACAGCATCATCTTTTCCATATACTCCAATATATTGGTTTTGTGGGTTAGAGGTTGATATATCATAAGCTGTTTTGACTGGAGCATTATCTGGTGATACTAAAAACTCTACATTAGAAGCTAATACTCCTTTGTCTTTATATAATTGCCAAATAGCTAATGATTGTTTAGCAGATATAGGTGTTTCACCTTCTTTTACTCTATCTAATGGAGATATTAAAATGATGGCTTTATCTGAGTTTTCAGCGGCAGCGTTAATTCTTCTTAAATGGTCTCTATGAGGCGGTTTGAAAGCGCCAGGCATTAAAGCTATAGTTTCTGATTGTTCTTCTTCTAAAAGTATAGTTTCACCTTCAATAAATGGTTTAATTAAACTCATCACTAATGGGCTATATTTTTCTTCTAAAGCAGCTACAGCGTCTATTGCTTGTTGTTTTTTAATACCTTTTTCTAATTCTTTTTCAGCGGGACCTACACGTATATTTTTAGCAAACATTCCTTTAAGACGATCTATTGATCTTCTATTTTTAAAATTTTTAATTTTAGAAACAATACTATCAAATTTATCTGTTTCAATATTAATACCTAACGCTGATGTTAGTTTTTTAACATCTTCAAATTTATTTGATTTCCATATTGTTCTACCATCATTCTTACCTATAGGGACAATTTGTAATGATAATTCAGATGGATTTAAATTAAAATCATATTCTTCACCTTCACCAGGTCTTTCATTAGTTGGGACATTTAATTCTTTAAATAGATTTTCTATTTGTTTTTCATCTAATTCAGTGAAGATAGTTTTAGCTAGACCTAATGTTAATGTTTGTTCTTGAGCTGGTAAGTCTAGCATATTGAAGGTAAAATTACCTTCTTCTTTAGAAGTTGTTACAATATTATCTATTTGAACATACTCATCTTCTTTACCAAATATTGGATATAATGTAGAGACTATATTACCATGAATAAAGTACTTATTATTTTTCTTATGAGGTATAGTTGGAATAGCATCAACCTGTGATAAGAATTTAGCTAAATCTTGCTTTAGTTCTTTTTTCTCACCTCCAGGAAAAGATACAACAATATCAATATCCCCAAATATATCTTTTTCAGGTCTAGAACGGACACCAGTGATACTATAAGATTTATCTAAACCTAGTGGTTTTAAGATATTATCTCTATAGTCACGAATTGTTGCTTTTAAGTCCTCTTTTTTTATGCGTGATCCACCTGCTGCTCCACTCATACTGATTAAATGTTATCAGGAACATATGCTCCTGCTCTTCTAACCGCCTCTCTAAACATATCTAATGTTTTAGTTTGGTCTTCAGGTTTAAGATTAGTTTTAATATAATTCATTAATTTATCATAGTTATTAACTATTTCTAAAGTTAATGGTTCTTTAGTTTGGTATTCTTTATTAAATACTTCTAAAGCACTTTGTGGTTTATCAGCTATTATTTCACCTGTTTCTTTACGAATGAATCCTTTACCACTTTTAAAAGTATATCCTGTAGCAGCAAACATAGCTAACATTAATTGTCCTCTATGTAATCCTTTAATATTTGGATTGTCTTTTGGTAATTCAGAATTATATCTGAATTTTAACCAATCCATATCTCCAGTATCAATATCTAATTGAGCTCTTAAATCTAATTTTTCTCCAGCTGGAGTATACTGTGGATATGAAAAGTGAAGTGTTCCACCGTTTGTAGCTTTATTACTTCCAAACATGTCCCCACCAGCATTATTAACTTTATTAATTATAGAATCTAATAAGGCACGAGTTTGGATTGCATCGTCTGTAGCTGAGCGAGATGATTTTTTATACTTTTCATATAGAGCATTAAATTCGTTTTCATCTATACCCCACCCTGCTACATCTGCTTTACCATCTTTAAAAAAATGTTCTCCAGAATAAGCTAAGTCCACATCTCCTGATTGGGCTTTATTTCCAGTTGATCCTAACCAGTTACTTTTATCTACTAATTCAGCAAATGAGGATCTTTTATTAGGAAATAATTTACCAAAATCATCTACAAATTTTTTAACTGTAGGTTCAATATTCGCTAATGCTATGTCTTGAGCGTCGTACTCAGAATTTTTAAATACATTTCCACCTTCGATAATAAGAGTTTCACGAAGTAAATCGATAAGTTTGATCATTATTCAGTTTTATCATAAATATTGGGATCTAACTGAATTTCGATAGGGAATGAATCTTGTGATGGTTTTGGGTTAGGATTTTCTAATTTAAATAACTCATGTACATGTTCAAATAATTTAAAATTATCTTCAATACTACGAGATGGTTCATATATTTCCCATCCTTTACCTTGTAATTTACCTTCTTTACGTTTGGATGATTTTAACCAAATAATACCTACTCTATCAATTTTTTCTTCAAATGTCTCATTCCAAGCTTGAGTATAAGCTGCTAATTGTAAATCCATTGCTGTATGGATTGAGTTTGAAGTTTTAAGATCTAATAACCATCGTTCACCTTCAATTTCAACAAC
>Ga0315905_10009195_pt1 | contig 10008 bp, 11 predicted proteins | sample LakEriMetagenome_5_FD_203522 | JGI IMG/M metagenome (GOLD analysis project Ga0315905, IMG submission 203522) | Freshwater fungal communities from buoy surface, Lake Erie, Ohio, United States - Buoy 4 MA121 | ecosystem: Environmental > Aquatic > Freshwater > Lake | place: USA: Lake Erie, Ohio... | reverse complement strand
TTCAAGAAGCTCCGCAACGAGGCGCTGGGCGAGGACTCTGCCAGCTCGTCGCCTAAAAAGAGAAAGTCACCGTCCAAGGCGAAGAGGGAAACAGAGGCAGAGGCGCATCTGGCGCCGCCAGCTGCAGCCGCCAAGAAGAAACGCAAGTCGGCAGCCAAACAAGCTTCCAGCCCATCCAAATCCAGGCTGAGGAGTGATGACGACGAGTCGGATGACGACGAGTCGGAAGCTACAGTGTCGGAAGAAGTGTCCGGGAAAGCAGAAGCCTCTACAGGCGTCAAGAGAAGCAAGGGGCGCAATGCAGGGTCAAGTTCCCAAGACGCCGCCCCGCTTTTTGAGGCGCTCTATGGCGTAGACGATGCGGCAGGGCCCACATCACCTCTCTTCGCGCCAACACCCGGCGCTAAGACCAAGGCGCAGAGGGCTCTGAGAAAGGGTGCCGGTGCGTCTGCCCGATCGTTGAAGCCTCGGCAGCTCTTGGCTGCACAGGAGTGCCATGGAGTGGAGGGCACCGCGTCCTCTGCTCCTGCCCCGCAGGCAGGCGGCGTGAAGACGGGCGCAACGATAGAGGCTAGCGCCCCAAGCGCAAGCAGGTCAAGAAAAGGTGACTCGCCTCTGCCCAAGATTCCGCGCAAAAAGAGGGCAACGGAGAAAAAAGAGCGCACCTGAGAAGTGGTCAATTTTTTTTGAATTATTGCTTTTGAAAGAATTAAACTCTTCTGTTATCATATTAAAAAGTGAATCTGAAGAAATCCGTGGAGAATTGATGCTAGGGCTCAACGAGACCATCTCGTTCCGGAGACGTGACTGCAGGGCGGAGAATAGGACTGCGGACTTGAGCCTGGCCCTGCTCGAGCTTCTTCTGCATCTGTCCCTGGAAGACGGTGCGAATCTCTTGGAGCATCTGGCGCATCTCCTCCACCATGCTACCAATGAGCCGCTTGAGCTCCTTGGTCTGACTGGGGGTTTTAGTGGCGCGGCTGATGCAGTCGAGCGACTCTGCGCTCTTGTTGGCCGCTGCTTCGGCCGCTTGTACGTCCGAATGTTGCACCTGTTGCCCGGGGTCGCTGCAGATAATGGCTTTGTACAGGTCGAGGAAGCGCTGAACGGCATGGGCCGCCTTGAGGTAGGCATTTGGGGTGAGGTGTTTGTACCTTGCCAGATCCACGAAGAACCGGCTGCCCCGGAAGTAGCGAAGGTGCGTCTCCAGGTATGCCGCACGGTTGCGCTTATTGTGCGCAAAGGCCTGAAGCGTGCGGGCAGCCGAAGTTTTGCTCTTTGCTTCTTCCAACCGTTCCTGATACCCTTGCCAGGGGATAAAAAAGATGACAACCGTCGACTCGGCACACAGGGAATAGGCGTGAATGGCCCCCGGCGTTGCCCCGCCTGCCGCTCCACCCTTGATGGGCAGGTGCCCCGCCAACTCCTCGCCGAACACAGCGCCCTCCCGCGAATCACCCAAGGGCACCTTCCTTTCCACGTCTTTGATCTTGTACTCAAGCTCCTCCTCCATCATTAGGTCGTCGCGGCCCGGGAAGCGCAGCTCGGCCTCCTGCACCATTTGCACGTGCTGCATGTTGGCGCTGCCGTGCCGCAGCACGTACAAGCCCTTTACTACACTGTCCTGCCCAAAAATTATCTGTCCCCTGTAGTGTATCCGCGCCTGCGATGCACAAGTCGCCTCAGTCAGCGCTCCAGGCATCTACGCGCTACCACCTTTCGAGCGCGCACACTTGAGCATGGAAGCACTGACACGTGGCACACCTGAACCCAGGACGCAAGGCCTAGAATTTCGCGGAGCGACCAAAAGTGGAACGGTCTAAGCGACATCAGGTAATCAGAAACCTCGCCGATGCGGCTCTGGAGCAGCTGGATGTGCGTCTTATTAATTTCCCGCAACATAATCGATTCCATTCCCGCACATGGATTGCCTCCTGTAGTTACGACGAAAGAAAAAGACGGTGAGAGCGAGGCGCCGGCGATCGGGACCACGCGTCAGCATCCGCAAGAAGTTTTGGTGCGCACAAGAATCGTGAGGGCATTGGAGCCAGCGAGCCTTCAGAAAAGTTATTACCCGGGATTTGCTTTTTTTTGCTGTGACAGAAGTCGTGCTGTTACTTTTAGGTTTGGGTGTGTGAAGTGACAAAAAGTTTGTGTCCGAAAAAGCGCACCTGGCGGGGGAAGGATGACAGGGCCAGCATCGCCATGCAGAACTCGACGCTTCTGCGTATGGAAGCTGAGAACCTGAAGCCACGTCTCACAGTCCTCGACAGAATGCGCAGCAAGGCATAACGGCTTGTCGACTCCGCTTCCAATCTGGGTGTTGGGGCGTTGCTTCAAATGAAAGGTGGCGTCTGGGTCGAATGTCTCGAAGCCTTGATCAAGAGCACAGGGTTCAGATGCGAATATTTTTTCTCGCTTTCGCAGTTTGTGTCTCTGTCTCTGTCTCTGTCTATGACGCACGCGCGCACACAAACAAGACACACCTTGATGAAAGCGGACATGATTCCAAGTCGCTGAGATACATCCCGGCACCTTGTCGACGCCCAAGCACTGCAAAAGCTCGATGCGCTTCTCAATGCCCTCAGAAGCATCATGAATGTGCAGCTGGCTCCCGTGTATCAGGCACGTAACCTGCCAAGCCCTGGCGGTTCAGCCCAAGATCGACGGCGGCAGCAGCAAACCGAGCAAGACTATGATTAGGCGGGACCTTGCGCCAGTCGTCAGGTTTGCGGCCATCGCCAGAAGCTGAGCACATCCACATCGCTGCCTTCAAATCGCCCTAGTTTAGGGTTTAAGAGTTCAAGGCTTTGATCGTCAGTGGAATGCTATTGAGTCCTGGTGCCTTTCCTACCCAGATGGAGTGGCTCTGCAGATGAATTCCTACCACTTGTTCACAAAAGCCTCTTTTTCTCTCCTTCAATATACCGTGTATCCCCTTTACTTCCCATCAGAGTGCGGCGAAGGGCAGTGAAGTGAAAAAGGAAACTATGCATTCATCGCTGGGTGCAATTGTTGGGGGTTTGGTGAGAAAGGATACGATCGTGTCCGCACTATCATGCACGCATTTTAAAAGCGTGCGTTGGCATCTCTATTGAATGAGATATTTCTCGCCAGAGATCCAAAGGCACACGTCATGAAAGACAATGTAGGAAAATGAGCGGCACCTCGAGTGATTCGGCGAGAGCAGCAAAATGGTTGAGATTGAAGATAAGCAGGTGCGTCGGATGCAGTGCCGCATATCGCAAGGGCATTCGTACGATCTTTTCTCCGATGGGCGAACAGATGGAGTGATTCGATCGTTCGCTGGAACTGGTTCTGCGCTCAAACAAAAAACCTATTCCGCTGGAACTGCTTTCGAACACGGAAGGAACTGAGCGAGACATGGGGCGAACTTGGTATGACCTGGGTGTGTCCAACTTTGCAACTACGTCTACAGCGGTCGAAGTGGGCATCTGCCCATATGCACACATGTATATGGTTGGAGGAGGGGCGTGAAAGATGGGCACAGATTCAGAAAATCAAAACACAAATCAACACGTCGTAGTGCACCCAAATACCCAAGTCCAAATCGTGCCCGCCGACGGCAGATACCCCGCCAATGTCAATTCCCTAAACAAGAGTCCTAGACCTAAGACGCTGTGCGCCTGCTGGAGGCGCTGTGACCCCAGGCACCGAAGGTGCATGCCCGCCGTTTTTCACGCCGCATACATATACGCATACACATTCACATTCACACTCAAACGCACATAGAGAGAGAGAGAGAGTATGAGAGAGATGCATAGCATGAGACCAAAGGACTTGGATCCGGAGAACGTGGGCTTGGTTCCGGGCTGGCGGTACGAGACGAGGCAGCAGACGGATTAGCAGAAGATCTTGCTTCGCTGCTGCTGTCTACCGACTTCCTTCTAGTAACGCCGAGTGATGACGTTGATTTCTTTCGAGTAAAAATGGTGCCGAGTGAAACTTTGCTCAATGACCTGCCCCATTTGCTGGGGGCCGGTGGTTTCAAGTTTTGCACGTTTTTGGGCATGCGCAGGATATATTCGCCCTGCTTCATCATGGTGCCCGATTCTGGCTCGGCTAAAAGCCCTTGCACCAAAACGATTATTTGCGGCATTTTGTCGTCAATCAGCAGGTCCTCGCCGGGGGCAAGTGAGCGGCCCTTAATGCAGCGAGAAATTGCAAGCATCGTGGGAGGAGACATGTTCTGCTGCACAAAATTGCACTTGCTAAGCATCTTGCAAAGGAACGTGCAATCTTCGTACGACCGGTCCTCTTGAGCCTTGGCGCAGATTCTGTGCATCTGCTGCGTGTCGGTGCTGCCCAGAAGCTTGAGGCAAAAGTTTTCCATCTCTCGTTTGGTGAAGCGGCGCTTGGGGTTCTGAAACAGCTTGTCCCTGTACTCTCGCATCTCTTCTCGAGCATGTCTCTCTTCCTCTTGCACAATCTGCTCAAACGACGACGTTTGGACGTGCGGCGTCACAGGCTCGCCACCTGTGTGATTCACGGGCCCTGAGTTGACGGTGCTCAGGCTGCCGTGCGTCTCCTCCCCTAATTTCCATTCTGGCGGGCGGTGCGCCCTTGCCGACTGCACCCGAGTGCTGTCGTGGTCAGATGGCTCTCGGCGCGCCGACAGCCACCCTGGCCGATGTCGGCCTGCACTTGCAGGAGGATGAAGTCGCTCCCGCGGAGTGTGCGCTTCTGCCTCCTCCTGGTCTCGCTGCATTTTCTGCCAGGCCCGCGGCGTGCGGTTCGGAGACTGGACCAGCGTGAACAACCTGCTCGCAGTCTGCGGCCGCGCGCGCGGCGTGAAAGCCTGCGGACCTGCGGGGGCGGGGCTCTGCGGCCACTGAAGCTTGAACTGATTTTGCGGCACCGTGGACGAGGAGGGCCGGAAAGTAAACGCGGGCGACGGCGCCGGCTCCAATTGCAACTTCAGCCGCATGTCCTGGCCTTTGACGCGCCGGCTGCTGGCGGGCCCGAGGTTGTTCGCCGGCCGCGACGCGCCCTCGTGTTGCCCATCGCCTGCGGGAGCGGGCGCGGGCGAGGCATCGTGCGGTTCGACAGTGATGCGGATGTCCATAGCACCGGCCGCGCAGCACGATGTGTAAGGGAGAGGGACGAGCAGGGTGGGGGAGAGGGGAGCCCTCCACTCCTTGCGCTTCGCCTTTGCAGCTTCGGAATCACTCTGCCGTGTGGACCAACTGTTGGAACTACGAACCGACCTTTTTGTCATCGATGATGAGGACAGATGCTACAGTGGCGCGTGTGACGTGCTGCCGTGTCCTGTTGCAGCTGTGCGGAAAGGGTGGTGCGTGTATGATGCGAAGCGCAGCATGCGCCATGAAGGCGAAGAGAAGCGCGCCAACTTCGGTCCCCGGCTATATGCATAACGTGCATAGCACAGCCACATGGGTGCGCTGTGCGCGGCCTGCACGGCTGGTGCCCCTGGCTGTCCCTCTGGCGCCGCCGCGTTGGCAAGCGCCGCCGCGGGCGGCGGCGGGCGGCGGCAGGATGCTCTCTGCAGGCCCGAAGCTGAGCACGGGGGACGGCTATGTCAAGGGGCAGGCGGACTCGAGCACGGATATCGCGCTGCAGGTTCGAGTGATGAGTGCACAGATGCGCGCGCGACCGGGGTAATTAGTCGCATACAGGCGCGGGCAGATATTGTCTGCATGGTGTCCACCTGACGCGCCTGGTGCTGTTCTGCACCCAGGCCCCCTTTGGTCACGACAGCAATGACGCGCTTGCAAACCAACTCGGCATCTTCAAGGTTACCACCGACCCCACACAGCAGTCTGCATTTGATGCTAGCAGTTCGTGAGAGTGCAGGATGCTGGCTCACTCTCGTCTTTTACCCCCCGCCCGCAGGTGTTTGAGTACGAGGACGGCGGGAGGGTATCGCGCGTGACGGTATGTATATTCTCAAAAGTCCTCTCTATATAGTAAATATACATGGGCACTGACTTATGAGAATTTTCAAGGTAGCGTTCCAGAGCCGCGACAACATGCCGCCTGAGATACAGTCCGTGGAGGTGTGCGCATCTCGCTGAGCCAATTTCCGAGCGTTGCGCCATGGGATGCAAGCTTATGCTCACCGCCGTGCCCATATCTGTATGCAATAATAAAAATAGGACCATATGGCGCTGGACAACGCGCACAAGCTGAAACAGTTTCCGGCTGGCGAAGTGCGCTCCACGGGCTTTCCCGACGACGTTACGCGCCACTTCCGTGACCTCAAGGTCGTGTCCCGCCGCGGGTGCCGCCGTCCCCCGAGACCTAAACCCTAAAACCTGCTCCAGTGTTTAGAGTTTAGGGTTTAGAGTTTAGGGTACTAGGCGTCCTGGTTCGCAGAGGCTTCGAGTGTTGCTCAAGATGTGTGTTTGTGCGTGTGGGGGGGCGGCAGAGTCAAAATTACGCCCATCCAGTCAACACTACGCCCAAGCGCCAGGCCGCTGCGTAGCAACCGTTACTCACGTGCCTCTAAGCGTTACTCGCGTGCCTCGCAACTCACGGACCTCGCACAATTGGAGCACGTGTGTGTTGAGGCGTGTCGGCGGCTGTGGTGTGACGCAGGGGTGTGCTGGTGTGTGTAGGTACCGTTTGCCGTGGAAATTTTCGAGAGCAAGACCGAGGGGGTGTCGGACACGCTCGTCTTCGCGTTTGAGACGCCTGGAGGCTTCTGGTTGGTGCTTTTGGCTGTCTTTATTGCTTTGCTTTTGCCTGTCTTGGTTGCTTCAATTAGGCCCCCCAGTCCTCATGCCTTCAACTGCCCTCCTCTTGCTCCTGATGCCTTCTACTCCTCTTTCTGATTCCTCCAACGACCCTCCTCTTTTCAAATCTACTGTGGACGTATTAGTGTTGAGTGGTCAGGCAATGTCACCCTCCTCTTTTCAAATCTACTATGTACGTGTAATCGTTGAGTTGGCAGGCGATATAACACGAGGGAAAGATGGTTGAAATGCACGAGGGAAGATGGTTGAAATGCAATGTCATCTCGTCCTTTGTACTCTGTTGCAATTAGCAAACTACTGATAATGCACTATGAACTACTGATAGTGCTCATGCGTATGCCCCTAGTTTGGTCATTTCTGTGTCCTTTCTGTGTCTTTTCTGTTTCGAAATTGCTGGTGGAGATGGAGACTTTGAGTGACAAACATTCAGTCAACAAACTTGTGCCTCAACTCCTGTAGCGTGAATGCGCTAATGCCTGCCTTCCTGCAACAGCTGCAACTGAGCGAGGCTCTTTTGCTCTCGCCATGAGATACAGAGAGAGAGAGAGAGAGAGAGAGAGAGATCGTGACCATCTAGCGGTCATCTGACCTCTATGGTCACTATGCCTTCTATGGTCCCTGTGCCTGTGACAGGACCATAGGGTGGCACGTGCCGGTGGGGCTCTTCACGCAGGATCCCGACATCTTCTTCCTGTTCCTCCAGACTCTTCGGCTGACTCCTCGCGCCGCTGGTGCCGGGTCGTAAGCGCGTGTCACAATGTCCCACGGTCTCCTTGTTGCCTCCTCCTTGGTGGGTGGTGGAGGCAACATTCAGGTTGCTATGCTTGTTCAACAGTTGTTGCGAGGAGATCGTTAGATTTCTGCTACCGCTCCGCTGCGGCTCGACCGTGACGGCGCACGCGGGAGGAGTTATGTACGGTATGGAACTCGGCTCGGTGACCTTAAAGAGAATTGGTTTCTTTTGTTTTCCAATTAAACACTCAACACATGATATTTGGGAAAACTGGACTGCAGGGGCTTCCCACGCGGGTGACTCTTTTTCTCTGAGCCTTTAGCCGACAAGGGGCTACTGGGGTCCCCCTATTCACAACATGGGATCCTGTAGCAGGCTTGGGGAGAGCCCCAATACCTGGAAACATTTCGGGCCGGAGCTGACCCAGGAACAATACTCAGTGTTCTTGTAGCGCAGTTGGTAGGCCGCTTGGGCGGCGATGGATTCTGGAAGCAGGATTACGGGTGGGGGGTCCGGGTACGCCGCCCTTTTGGCGCACGCGGGAGGAGTTCTGTTCGGTATGGAACTCGGCTCGGTGACCTTAAAGAGAATTGGTTTCTTTTGTTTTCCAATTAAACACTCAACACACACTCAGATGCAAGAATGGTAGGTGGCCAGCACAAAAGGAAGAAGGATAGAAGCAAACAGTGGCGGCAACAGTCGAGAAGATCACCGCAAGTATGTTATAATCACAAAACATGCGCAAGGCACGCTATCGAGCATTCGGAGCTGTATGTTCATCATCATGCGAGGAAGGAAACGGGACGATGGGGATTTCCTCGGAGGCCACAGAGGCCCATGCTTCGGTTTGCTGCTCCCGCCGCGAGGCGCCCAAGGACATGCCCTTAATGAAAGAAGCGATACAGGGGGATTAGGCGGAGGCGTTATGTCAGGATAAAGGCCCATTTGACGAGGGGTTTAGGCTCTGAAATCCTCTTTAACGGCTAGATGTGCGAAGTTTAGAAGTTAAGTCGAGAAACGTACTTCTGAACCCAACGGCACTTTGCAACTTGGCAAGGCTCGGATCGAGTTACGAGTTTTTGTGATACGGCTGTAAAGCGGAAGCGTCCTCGGTGACGAGGCACGCGCGCTCTCCTTCAGTAAAGAATGGTATGCCTGTGTTCTTGTGTCGTCTGTTGACCCGACCACCTCACGCGTTACTACCCGCAAGGGGCATTCGCCAAAGAGCTCGGGGATGAGGTGATGAGGTCCTTTGGAAGTGGGACGATCGCAGCGCGCCAGCGCTTGGTGCCCATGGAACTCATGAGGCGGCTGAAGGCGCTTCTGGGGCGCGGCTTGACTCTCGACACTTCTGGGCCTGCTCCCGCCTCGCCTCGGTGTCCGGCGTCCACTCGCATTTTTACATCTACATTAAGACTACATACGAAATATTTTTGCAGACTGCAGGTCTCCAGGATGGCGCCCGGCCTCCCACTGCGCCAAGATTCTTTCTGCCATGCATGCCGCACTTAACTCTGAACCCTCTGACCCCGACGTACGTATTACGTTGACCGCTAGATAGACATATCTAACGCTTTCAACACGCTTTCAACACGCTTTCAACACGCTATGCCGCCAGCTCACCCTCGACATCCTAGGTGGCAAAGCCTCCTGTGATTACGCATGTGGGCTCAAAGAGGGTGACAATATTGAGACTGTTTGTGGAGAACTGCGCAACATGTTTGAGTACTAGTATTTCAGGGCGATGCGCACCACCAAGTCCCACCGGTACTTTGACCGTGACTACCTCGGCAAAGTTCTCAACGCCATCAGTTTTGTACCGAATACAAGTACCGTTTTCCGCCGATGTCCCTGTATTTTACTTCAAATACACATCTGTTGGTACACGCGTCCGAGTCTGTCTAGTGTATTCCCACCGATGTGTACCTCTAGTGTGAGTACTAAGTACAAGTAGCACGGTTGATTTTACTACACAATTTCAAAAGTTGGGGGTAGATTCTGGGCCAATGCCGCTGGCATTGGCCCGGGTCCTCCCCGGGCCTGCCAGGCTTGCTCAGGCTTCAGGGTCCCCGGCCACATTGTGGATACGCCCGAGTCGAGCCTCGGCCCGGGAACCGCGGCCTCGCGGCCCGGCAGTGGGGATTGCCTGTCTGCCCTAGGGCCTTGGACCGTGAACCAAATCATGATCAACTATACTATTACACCCTTCAAGACATGGTACCATGTCCATACAGAGAGAGCGAGAGCGAGATAGTGCTCACAGATAGAGAGAGAGACAGAGACTACTCATAAGTACTCTAATATGAACTCTACACAGTAAATGCACTCGGGCTTGGCTTTATGTAGTCGAATGTACCAGGGCCTTTACTCTTGAGCATTATACATATATATAGATATATATATATATATACTTACTCTTGAGCATTTCCTTCAGGCAAACCAGATCTCTTATTTGCAGCAGCAGCTCGAGATGATGACGCAGACGCGCGCGCACGAAAGCACCTACGCAGGGCAGCAGATACAGCAACTTGGTCATAA
>Ga0315905_10009194_pt1 | contig 10010 bp, 6 predicted proteins | sample LakEriMetagenome_5_FD_203522 | JGI IMG/M metagenome (GOLD analysis project Ga0315905, IMG submission 203522) | Freshwater fungal communities from buoy surface, Lake Erie, Ohio, United States - Buoy 4 MA121 | ecosystem: Environmental > Aquatic > Freshwater > Lake | place: USA: Lake Erie, Ohio... | reverse complement strand
GCCCCCCCCCCCCCCCCCCCCCCCCCCCCCCCCCCCCCCCCCCCCCCCCCCCCCCCCCCCCCCCCCCCCCCCCCCCCCCCCCCCCCCGCCCAAGCGGTCGCGACGGGCGCGGTCAAAACGCGCACCAAAAATAGCCCAAATAACAGATCAGCGCCGAGATATCGCGAGCTGCATCAGTTTGGACTGCCACGGGGTTGCGTCTCCGTTGTCGCTGCGCTGGTGGGACTTGGGCGGGGGCGAGCCGGTGCGCTTGGGCGAGACGGGGCGGTTGGCCGCCCGCTCCGCCGCCTTCTTCTTCTTCATTGTCGTCGTTCTCGTCGCGCCCGCCTCCTGCCGCCGCCGCTCCTTCTGTGCCCGCCGCCCCGTGGCCCTGCGCCCGCTCTCCTCGTCCTCGCTCCACGGCTCGTCGCTGCTGCTGGAGTCCTCATCGCTATCCTGCTGCTCTGACGACGACGCCGTCCCGCGCCTGGAGCGATCGCGCTGCCGCCGCCGCCGCCGCCCCTCCTTCTTCCCCCGCTCGCGCCCGCCCCGCTTGGTGCGGCGGCCGCACTCGACGTCCTCGTCGTCGTCCTCTTCGTCGTCGCTGTCGTCGCCGCTGTCGTCGTCATCATCGCCGCTGCTGTCATCACGACGCCTTGCTTTCCGCTTCTTTGCAGCCGCCCGCTGCTGCTTCCGCCGCCGCTGCCGCGCCCGCTCCCGCGCCCGCCGCTTGGCGCCCCCCGCGCTCGCGCCCCGCTGCCGCCGTTTCCGCCTCCTCCTCCTCCTCCCCCGCCGCCGCCAGAAGCGCCTGCAGCGCACGAAGCAGCAGACCGCGAGCATCATCAGAGCGACCGCCACGAGCACGGCCGTGCCGATGCCCACGCGCGTCCGCCAGAACGACGGCGGGTCCACGCTGCCGAGGAGCGCGTCGTCGCCACTGCCGCTGCCGCTGCCGCCGCCGCCGCCGCCGCCGCCGCCGCCTTGGGAGGAGGACGGCGGCGGGGGCGAGGCGCGGCCGTCGGTCCCGGGGAGGCTCGCCGCCGCGACGCACCACCGCGGCGCGAGCAGGTTCTCGTAGTCGGTGGCGTACCCGGACGCGCACGCGCACTCGCAGCCCGACGGCGTGCCGTGGCCGCCGCAGTCGCCGGGGCTCGGGGTGCAGGCCGCCGCCATTTTTAGACGCGTTGTTGTTGTTGCTGCCGTGTGCTGCTGCTGCTGCTGCTGCTGCTGCTGCCGCGGCTGCCAGGGTGTCTTCGGGACGATCGGGCGTCGTCGACACCATCTGTTGGGTGGTGTCGACGCTTGGCATGAAACGGAGGCCACAAAATCTTGTAGATCTCGCGCTCTCTTGTTTGCTTTCTCCGCGCGCGCGCGCGCGCGATCGTTTCCGCCGCTCTCAGCTCCCCCCGTCTCCCCGCCGCCGCCGCCGCCGCCGAGCGGTCAAGACCCCTTTTGAGCAAAACACAAAATCACAAGGGCCGGCCGAAAGCACACTCGACCACACTCCAAAAAGATGGACCCCTTGGCCCTCAACCCCCAGGACGGCTCCGCGGTCGACCCGGCCGCGTTCGTCGCGGCCGTGCTGGCCGACCCGGCCAAGCGCGCCGACGTGGCCGCCGACGCGACGCTCGCGCCCCTGTTTGGGCTGACGAGCGGCGGCGGCGGCGGCGGCAGCGACGCCCCTTCAAACCCGCCGCAGCTCGACGCCCTGCAGGCCGCCCTGCGCGAGGCCGTGGCTTCCGAGCGCGCGCGCCGCGCCCGCGCCGCCGCCTCCTTTGGAGAGCGCTCGCCCGAGTGCCAGCGCGCCGCCGCGCCCGTGCCGCGCGCGACGGCCGCGGTTTACGCCTTGCTCCGCGAAACGGGCCTCGAGTACGGCCCGGCCTTCCGCCTGCTGCGCAACGTGCACGTGCCCCTGCCGCCGCCGCCGCCTCAACGCGGGGAGGCCGGCAAGTGAGAAGGCACTCGCCCTCCTGTGTAAAGCCCAACAAAGGCCTCACGGCGCCCCCCCCTCCGACCTCTGCTGCCGGAGCAGGAGCGCCTCGACCTCGTCGCGCCGCGGCATCGACGGCTGCGCGCCGGCGCGCTGCACGCACAGGCACGCGGCGGCCGACGCGAACAACAGGGCCTCGCGCGCGCCCCTGCCCTCGGCGAAGCGCGCGACCGCGAACGCGGCGGTGAAGCAGTCGCCCGCGCCCGTCGTGTCGACCACAGGGCCCTCGGGCGCGAGCGCGGGCTGCCAGAGGGACGGCGGCGGGGATGGCGACGACGGCGACCCGGAAAAAAGCGCCGAGCCGGCGGCGCCCAGCTTGACGAGCACGGCGCGCGGCCGCGTGTCCTTGTCGGCCGCTGACGCGGCGCCCTCGAGGCGCGCGAGCAGGAGGCGCGCCGCCCGCTCGACCCACGCGCGCGTGGCGTCGCTGAGGACCCCCGAGGACGCCCCCTCGTCGAGCTCCCCTCGCGGCGGGGGCGGCCCCGCCCCCCCGTCGGCCGCCAGCCGCGCGAGCTCGGTCTCGTTCGGGCTCAGCACGGCGACGCTCGCGAGCAGCGCGTCGGACAGGGGCGCGTCGGCCCCGCCCGCGTCGAGCACGACCGCGGCCCCCGAGCGGGCCGCGAGCGCCGCGGCGCGCGCGTTGGCCCAGTCCGGAATCTCGCGCTGGAGCAGCAGGGCGCACACGGCGGCCGCCGCGCCGCCGCCGCCAGCCGACAGGAGCGCGGCGGCCGGGGGCGCGGTCGCGGGCCCGCCTGCATCGCCCTCCGCGGGCCGCCCGAGCACGGCCTCCCACCCGGCGTCGCTCTGGTTGGCGCCGCCCGCGATCACGATCGTGTTTTCGCCCGACGGCAGCACGCTGATCAGCGCCGTGCCCGTGGGCGCGTCCGGGAGCGTGCGGCTGAGCGACAGGTCGACGCCGCTCTCGCCGAGCGCGCGCCGGAGCGCCGCGCCGCTGGCGTCGTCGCCAAAGAGCGCGACGAGGCGCGACCGCCGCTGCTGCTGCGGCTGCGCCAGCTCTCCGTCCCGACCCCTCCCCGGCAGCAGGCAGCGGGCCGCCGCCGCCGCCTGGTTGGCCCCCTTGCCGCCCGCGCACGTCTTGAGGTCGGCCGCGGCGATGGTCTCCCCCGGGCGCGGCAGGCGCGCGACCGACACGACCAGGTCGGCGTTGGCCGAGCCGACGACGGCGATGTCGCCGCTGCCGGGAGGGCGCGCCATGGCTGCGCGACGTGCGCGAGGAGGCCCGAGCGCGAGCGCGGCGCGTGGGAGTACCGGACGGGTCGCCGGGTCGGATTGTCGGAAGAAGCCGATGTGCCGGGAGAGCTGCGGGCTGGCGTGGGATGTCGGAAGAAGGGGGGCGATCGGCAGGCTTGCTCGGGACGCAGGGGGAGGTTCCGAGGTGCGCAGCTCGCTGATCTAAGACAAACCAGCGTGAGGAGATGGTGCAGTATTGCGGTGCCAGCGCGGTCTGAGACGCGCTCTAGCTCGCGGCGCGCCCGGCGTTGATTGTGGCGGAAGCGGCGGCGGCGGCGCGCGCTCACCGACTCGGGAGCGGGAATGCGCGCGCGCCGCTCGGCAGCGCGCGCGCCGCAGATGAAGAAGAATCGCGTCGCACTCGCGCCCCCTTCCCGCGGCCAGCACTGCCGATCGATCGACGCTTCGAAACCACACAGGCAGCCTCGTCTGCTCAATACCAACACTCACGCCTGGCCTCGTCCTCCCCCGTCACGCGCTTGCTTTTGCAGCGCGCGCGCAAAGGACAACAAATCGAAACACAAACAAGGGAGGCAAGCAAAAAGCATGGCGCAAGACGCCTTCATGGACTCGCTCAAGGCGAGCGCCGCGGCCATCGGCAGCAGCGACGAGGACGACCATCCGCGCGGTCGCGCGCGCCCGCCCCAGGCTCAAAAGAAGCAGCAGCAGCAGCAGCAGCACCAGCAGCAGCACCGGCCCGCGCCGCCCCCGTCGCGCGACGCGCTGCCCCGCGCTCCTCCCTCGGCCGCGGCGCCGGCGATGGCCGCCAAGAACAAGAAGAAGCAGCAGCAGCAGCAGCAGCAGCAGCAGGCCAACAAGGCGCCCCCCCACCACCGCCGCCCCGCCACGACCACCACCGCCCAATACTACGACGACGACGCCGAGGGCGAGGGCGAGGGCGAGGAGGACGAGGAGGAGGAGGACGCGCTCGCGCGCCGCGACCTCGACGCCCTGACCGCCGCCTCCAAGGCGCTGCGCGGCGACCTCGAGGCGCAGGCGCAGCAGGCGCTCGGGCTCGTGCGCCACGCGCTGGCCGCGCGCCGCAAGCTCGCGCTGGCGTCCGCGACGGGGCTGAAGCGCCAGGCCGAGGCGCGCGTGCGCGACCTGGCCGAGCGCGCCGTGCGCGCGGAGCAGGAGGCGGCGCAGCGCGACTTTGCGGGCGTCGAGCGCGCGGCGCAGCGCGCGGCGGCGGCGGCGGCCGAGGCGGCCGACGCGAGCGCGACCGAGTGGGCCGCGCGCTCGCGCGCGGCGCTCGAGGCCATGCGCGCGCGGCACGCCAAGGTCCTCGACGCCGCGTACAACGACGCCAAGCGCGCGGCGGGCGCGGGCGTGGACGCCGTCGCGCGCCAGTTTGAGGAGGAGGAGCGCCGCTGGGAGGAGGCGCGGCTCGCGGCCGTCGCAAGCTTCGAGGGGCAGCTGGCGCAGGCGCGCGCGGCGGCGGCGTCGTCGGCGCTCGACCTGGCGGTGCGGCAGCTGGAGCAGGAGGAGGCGCGGGAGCGGGCGGCGCGGGCGGCCGAGGAGGAGGAGGAGGACGATGATGAGGATGAGGATGAGGATGAGGAGGGCGACGAGGACGACGAGGTGGTGGACGAGGAGGACGACGACGAGGAGGGCGGATACGGCGGCCGCGGCGGCCGCAGCGGCATGGGCGCCACCACGTCGGACGAGATGGACGACGACTAGAGAGTAGGGAGCGATCGCACGCGCGCAGACACGCACCAAAGAATAGGAGGAGCACACACGCGCACCAAAGCAAAGCAAACAAAAAGCCGAGCATCAAAAACGCGTCTCCCGCTCTCAAAACGCCAACCCCGCGATCGCCTCGCGCTCGGCGTCCAGCCGCTGCTGCAGCCTGGGCCCGTCCAGCAGCGCCTCCACCTGCCGTGACGTCTGCAGCACCGCCCCCACGATGATCACCAGCGACGTCGTCGCGAGCGACGTGCCCCCGGTCGCCGCGGCCACGGCCGCGTCAAAGAGGTGCGCTGCGACCGCCAGCAGCGCCAGCGCCAGGCCGCCCCACAGCTTGCACTGCCGCACCTTCCGCTTGAGGTGCTCGACGGTCGGGGGGCCCGGCGCCACGCCCCGCACGCCCACGTTGATCGCGCTGAAGTACTCGGAGACCTCGGCGGGGTTGACGGCGCCGAACGGCAAAAACTCCATCGCAAAGACGAGGGCGCCGTACACGAGCAGCCCCGCGGGCGTGGCCTGAAAGGCGGCGAGCGCGGCGGCCGCGCCGTGGCTGCCGAGGAACTCGAGGGCGCGCGGGAGGAGGCCGTAGTAGGCGGCGCTGGCGACGATCATGGGCATGACGCCCGACGAGTTGAGCAGGATGGGGAAGTGGCTGGCGGTCGTCCCCGGCGGCGGCGGGGGGAGGTGGGCGTCGTTGTTGGGGGAGGCCGCCGACGACGCGGCGCTGCCGCCGCCCGCGGCCCGCGCCGCCTGCTCGGCCGCCGTGTCGGCCGCGCGCCGGTCCAGCATCGCCCGCGCCGCCGCGTACATGGCCGCCCGCCCCCCGAGCGCGCCCCCTCCGCCAGCGCCGAGCCCCCCCGCGCCCGCCGAGGAGAGCTGCGGCGGGGGCGTGCTCGCGTACTGCACCACGGGCAGCCGCAGCTCGGTCGACGCGACCAGCACGGCCAGGAGCGCGAGCGACAGGTAGCCCAGCAGCACGAGCCCGAGCTGCGCCGCGGGCAGCGCCCCGGCCTCGAGCAGCGACGCCGCCTGCGCGAGCGTCCGCGCGTACTCGGTCGCGATCCCGGCGCAGATGACGAGCGTCGAGCCGTTGCCGACGCCCGACGCCGTCACGGCGCCCGCGCAGTGGTGCGTGGCCTGGGCGCCGGCCACGAGGGCGAGGGCCGTCAGCCAGGGGTTCCAGGTCGAGGCCGCAGACGCGACTCCCGCGCTCACCGCCGCGTAGGGGGCCAGCTCGCGGACGCGCGCGAAGGCGGCGTAGGCGGCGAACGCGAGGGCCAGCCAGTTGGTCCGGTCGTTGATGAGCGCCTCGCCCCCCTTGCCCTCCTTGCGCGCGTCGCGCAGGCGCTGCGCCCACGCGTAGGGGAGGAGGTCCTTGGGCAGCAGGAGCACGACCATCAGGACGATGGAGGCGTTGATGTGCGGGCCGATGCCGAGGTCGAAGAGGCTGGCGGGCAGCTCGGCGGCCTGGCCGTACAGCGCGCGCAGCATGCGCTCGCCCTCGCCGCCCGCGGCGAGCGCCCCTCCCGCGGCCGCGGCGCCGACGGCCGCGTTGCCCTGCGCGGCGGCGGCGAGGTCGACCCCGGGCAAGGGGACGTAGTGCCCCGCGCGGATCACGGCGAGCCTGGCCAGGGTGACGAGGGCGCGCGCGATGACGGGCCAGTAGAGGCCCAGGGTGGAGCGGGCGAGGCGGCGCGACGCGCTTGCCCAGGCGCGGCGGGCGAGGGCGTAGGCCGCGACGAGCGGGCGGCGCAGGAGGAGCTCGAGGAGCTGGAGCGGCAGGGGTGGCTTGGGGGCCGGGGCAGGCGTGGCGGCGGCTGCGGCGGCGTCGTAGAGGGGATGCAGCTCCGCCGCCGCTGCTGCTGCTGCTGCTGGTGCTGCTGGTGCTGCTGCGTCTCCGCCGTCGATGCTGCCGCCGCCAGCGGCGCTCGCCGTCAGGGCCGCCAGCAGGTCCGCCTCCTCCTCCAGCTCTCTGCTGCGCCGCTCCCGCCCGCCTTCGAAGCCGCTGCTGGAGGCCGCGGATGCTGCTGCCGACGCCACGTCGGGGCGTCGCCTCCGGTCGAGCTGCTGACGCTGCCGCTGCTGACGAGGGGGCCGGAGCGCGCCGGCCGTCGCCGTCACCGCCGCCGACGTTGCCGCTGCCGCCGCGTCGCCGCCGCCGCCGTGATCCTGTCGCCGCCGCCAGCGCGCGGGCGAGTACGCCGGTCGGGCGGTACTTCCAGTGCACGCGATCGCAGCCGGCGCCCTGCGTGCATGCTGGCGCGCGCCGATCCCTGGGGGAGCGGCGCGGGCGAGCAGCATGATCGCGACACCACCCCCCTCCCGCGAATGCTCCGAGTCGGTCTTGTCTGCGCGCGCGGGTGTAAGGCAACACGAACAACTCGAGCGTTCTCTCTCTAACGTGATCAAAGTCTTAGCTCGGATGAAAAAACGTGAAACGAGCCAAGCGAGGAGCGGAGGAGGGTGTTCGTACAGGCGCACAATGCAAGCGCCGACGGCAGGAGAGGACCGCCTGCCTGCCGCCCTCTTCCGAATTTATCTCTCAACCCACCGCCCGCAGCACGAGCGCGCGCGCCGCGGGCCACGAGAACAGCGCCACGGTCGTCAGGGACGCGAGCGCGTAGCCGAGCATGCCCGACGCTAGCGCGCGCGCGTCCCCGTCTGCCGCGGCCGCCGCGCCCAACGGGCCCGCCGCCGCGCCCGCGGCCGCGCCGCGCGCAGAGGGCGCCGCGACGCGCGCCCAGCGCAGCAGGAGCGGCGCGAGCGCGGCGCCCAGCACCGACTGCACGAGCAGCACGGCGCCCACGCACGCGCTCGCGGCGCCGATCGAGTCGCCCAGGGGGAGGGCGGCCGACCCGAGCGACCCGCGCACGGCCAGGGCCCGAGCCCACTCGGGCGCCAGCCCAAGCGCGCGGCTCGCGATCGCCGTGACAGCGACGCTCGCGACGGCGGCCGACGCGGCCACGCGCAGCGCGACGTGCCGGCTCACGGCCGCGCCGCCGCCGTCCTCCTCGGCGACCCCAGGAGCGCCCACGGCCGCGACGGCGCGCCGGCCGGAAGGGTGCAGCAAGAACCCGGCGGCGGCCGTCGCGGCCCCCAGCAGCGCCAGCAGCACGTCGCCCGCGCCCCAGACGCCCTTGGCGCCCGCGACGCCGCCCGCGCCCGCGCTCAGGTACAGGTCGAGCGACTCGCCGGCGTACAGCCCGCACAGGTGGCCCTGGTAGATGGTGGCGGCGGCGGCGACCAGGCCGCCGAGCACGGTCGGCTGCAGCAGGCCAAAGCGCAGGCGGCGCGGCAGCGCGCGGCCCCACAGAAAGCCGGCGATCGAGGCGGCGAGCCCCGTGGCAAAGTAGGCGGCGTCGCCGAACGAGGCGGCCTCGTAGGCGGTCAGGCCGACGGGCGCGGCAGCCGCGACGGTCCACGCCATGGCCCACGCGGCGCGGGCGCGCACGGGGGGCAGGTTGCCGTCGTCGCCCGCGTCGCCGTACGCGGCGGCCAGGGCGCGCTTGTCGCCCGGCGCGGCGCTCAGTGGCGGCGCAGGGGCGGCCAGGCGCCCGGCGATCAGAAGCGTCGCGGCCGTGCATGCGCCGACGACGGCGACAAGCGGGCGGAGCAGGCCCGGAGGCATGGAGCCGGCCACCTGCACGGTGCCGACGACCACGGGCACGCAGAAGAGGGGGGTCCAGGCGCAGCAAAACGCGACGGCGGGCGCAAAGGCTGCGGCGAGCGCGCTGACGAGGGCGGGGCCCGCGATGACCTCGGCGCCGTACATGAGGAAGGGGACGAGCACGAGGGCCGCGGGGCCCGCGGGGACGGTGGCCCAGCCCGCGGCGGCCAGGCGCACGCCGAGCAGGCGCACCAGCAGCCAGAGGGCCGCGACCCCGAGCGCGGAACGCATAGTGACGCCCGCGCCGCCGATGCCGCCGAGCGGGGAGGCGGCGTTGGCGCCGCTCGCTCTGCCGCCGACTCCCCGACCCGCCGTGGCCAGGTTGGCCGCGCGCAGCTGCTGCACGAAGCGGTCGATCGACACGCCCGCGTCGCGCGCGCCCGCGCCGATCACGGCACCCTCGATGCCCGCGGCGGCGTCGGCGAGCGCCACTTGCAGCCCCTCGATGGCCGCCCGCGCGCGCCCGCCCTCGAGGGCCCCGCCCGGGCCCGCCTCGGCCGCCTCGACGAGCTGCAGCGCCGCGCTCTCGGCGCGCGCGGAGAACTGGGCCGCGAGCTGGCGCACGGCGGCGCCGAGCGCCGGGTCGCGCGCGGCGAGCGCCCCCCCCCCCGCAGACGCGAGCTGGGCGGCGGCGCGCTCGGCAAACGCGGCGGCGGCCTCGCGCGCCGACTTGGGCCCGCGGGCGGCGTCGCCGAGGAGCGCGGCCGACTCGAAGAGCAGGGCGCGCGCGGCCGCCTCGACGGCCGCGCTCGACTCGGCGGCGAGGCGCACGATGTTGTCGGTGTTGTTGCTGTCGTTGCTGCTGTTGTCGCCTGCTGCTGCGGCGGCCGAGGCGACGACGGCGGCGGCGGCGCGGCGGTTCTGGCGGCGGCCGTGGGCTGCTGCTGCTGCAAAGGGGGGCGCGCCGAGCGGCGACGGCGTGGAGGCGGCGGTGGAGCAGCAGGGGGCGACCACGACGACGTGGTCCTTCGTGCGGACAGCAGCGGCGCCGATGCGAGAGCTCGGGTGGAGCGACTGCTGCCGCCCTCCCGACACCAGCAAGGGCGCCGTCGCGATCGCCCGCGCGCGCGGCGCCGCCGCCGCCGCCGCCGCGCGCGGCGCCGACGACGCCGCCAGCTTCATCTCTGTCAAGAAGGAGAGGGGATCCGGAGGAGCTGCGGGGGCGCACGGGGGGCGGCTCGAGCTGCTGCTGTCGTTGTTGCGGGCGAAAGCGACTCCAGTCGCTCTCCCGGAAGCAACCGCCGAGCGGTCGTGTGCAACGCGCGGCAGCGGCCGGTCGTGACAGGAGTGCGCGCGCGAGAGACGTGTGACAAGCGCGTATTGCGAATCAAGGTGATCTGATTTTCTAGCTGGCTAGGGGGAAAAAAGGATGAACAAGTTGAGCGCGCGCGCGACGGTCCGGAGTCGCGCCGCCTCGCGGCCGTGCCCCTCGCG
>Ga0315905_10009193_pt1 | contig 10010 bp, 19 predicted proteins | sample LakEriMetagenome_5_FD_203522 | JGI IMG/M metagenome (GOLD analysis project Ga0315905, IMG submission 203522) | Freshwater fungal communities from buoy surface, Lake Erie, Ohio, United States - Buoy 4 MA121 | ecosystem: Environmental > Aquatic > Freshwater > Lake | place: USA: Lake Erie, Ohio... | reverse complement strand
GCAGCTGCGTGTGCAGCTCCAGCATGCACGGCAACACAGCTGCAGACTGTTGCTGGGTGGGCACGCAGGATCAACAACGCTGGCACCAATGCCTACAAGTATGGGCCGCTGCTGGAGTCGGATGACGAAGACCTGAGGTGGGTGCTTGCTGGCAGGCCTTCCCCCTGGTGGTGTGTGCCGGCCTGCTGTCATGGCGAGCACGTGATGCGCTGCCTGATGCCACCACCCTGACGCTGGTTCCCTGGTGCTGTTGGCAGGGCCATTGTGGAGACCAACGTGCTGGGCGTCATGCTGTGCTGCAAGGAAGCCATCAGGGTTATGGCAGCACAGCCAGGCGGCGGCCACATTTTCAACATGGACGGGGCAGGTGGGGCGCCTGGCGCCTGCAGGCTGCTGGCCGTGCACAGAAGCAGGATGCCATGTCGCTGCAAGTCATCCCGCTGGGGAAACATGATTGGACATCGTGGCGTGAGCGGCTGCTGGTGCCGGCACTCGAGCGCCGCGCCATGCGCCTGCTGCGCTTGCCCTCACAGGACGCGAGACCCATGGGCCCACAGCCTCTGGTGTTATGTGATCTTATCTTGCCCTGCAGGCGCTGATGGCAACGCAACCCCTCGATTTGCTGCCTATGGTGCCACCAAGAGAGGTCTGGCTCAGCTGGGGAAGAGTTTGTCTGCCGAGCTTAAAATGGCGGGCAAGACCAACATAGGTGGCTGAACTCAATGCTGCTGCGCCAGGCCTGAACGTCATGTCATGGCACCTGTTGGCTTGATCAGATGCTGCATGCAGGACTTGTGCCAGGGCCCGTATCATGTTGTGGGTGTGCACCACTGCCTCTGCGCTGCAGGCATCCACAACCTGTCGCCTGGCATGGTGACGACGGAGCTGTTGATGAGCGGCGCCGACACACCCACGGCGAAGTTCTTCATCAAGTGAGCTGCGGGTTATGCTGCGCATCCGCTGGGCCGACACACGTGCCCGCCACATCCCCAGGGCCGCAGCAATCACGCAGTTGGTAGCGTGAGTTGGGGGAGTAGCGTGCCTGCTCCTGCTGTGTGACTGGCTCTCGTGCTCTGCCGCGCAGCTGTTTAGCGGAGGAGCCGGACACAGTGGCAGCTGAGATCGTGCCTAAAGTGCGGCTGGTTCCTGAGACAGCCAAGGCAATGACCGGCGGCATCAGGAGCGCATACGTACAGGTGATTGCATCGCATGGAATGTTGCATGCAGGCGGCATGGGGGCCTGGAATGCGATGGGCAGCCATGCGTCAGGCCACTGTGTGGCAGCTACCACGGAGGTAGCCTGACAGGCGACTGCCAATGCCCTGCAGTACCTGACCAAGCCCAAAGCCTACGGCCAGATTTTGAAGCGCCTGCTGACCGGGGAGCGCAAGAACCGTTTTGTGGACGAAGACTGAAATCAGTGCAGCCATACTTTGCAGGCGGGGATACGCAGCTGTGCCTGTAACGTATGATGGAGGGAAAAGTGCGCTCCTGCCGCATTTACATTTGCATAGCTGTTGCCTGCTGCTCCTGCCCGCCCTGCTGCTGGCCTGCCGGCTGCTCCCGCTTCAGTTCGTACACCTGCATGTACGCCTCGCTCAGCGCCACCATCTGCAGCAGCAGGCAGGGGGTGATCCCTGTCAAAGTGCTGCTGCTGGCCATGCAGCATTTGCATGCCACAGCAAGACGCATGGCTGCCAGCACCACCGGGTGTGCTGCAGAGCCGCACTCGTTGCCCACCTGTGGCAGGATGTCGTTGACCACCAGGTCCTGCACCTCGTACCACTGCTGCTCACTCTGCCGCTGCACGTGCAGCTTGTAGCTGCCCGTCTGCGCGCTGGTGCGGCTGCCCTCGTGCACAATGTTTGCTATCAAGTCGTACTTGCTGGGCAGCGGTGCACCACCCTTGCCTGCATCGGCAGTCAGAACAGCGCAGCGCAGTTGTTGCGCCTGCCAGCCTGCCTGCGGCAGGAGCTGACACCCACCAGCGGTCATGCTGTGCACTGGGGACCAGCAGTGCTGCGCAGCCAGAGCACAGTGCTGCACATGACTGCAGTACCTGAGGGCACTGGGATCACGTCTCTCAGCTCCAGGTTTTTCACTGGGAAGTTCACCAGGGTGGGGTTCTTCTCTACGTAGAAGTTGTTCTTGGTGAAGCGCCGCATGTGCAGCGTCATGAAGGGCGGCAACCTGCATCAGCGCGTGCTGTGAGCGGTGCTGTGCCCTGCCCTGCCCTGTCCCAGCAGTCAAGATCAAGCCTGCCCAGCAGCGGAGGGCTTGCAGCAACCGAGGTTCTGCAGGCAGTGGGCTGCACCTTGTCAATCTGAACTGCCGCCGCCCCGCCAGCACCTCATCCGTCTCGTACACCCCGTTGAACTTGCCCAGCAGCTGGAAGATGGGCACCTGCAGCGTGCAGGGCAGGGCCAGGCCATGGCTGAGCTGTGCGCACTTTGAGCCCCCCAGGAGTGCATGTCTTGGCCGCGGCACTTGCTGAGATGCAGCCCAGCCCTGTCATCAGCCGGACCGGCTCTGCCCCGCTGCCCTCACCTGAGGGATGATGTTCTTCTCCATCACATCCTTGAACAGGGGGGTGGGTGGCAGGTCCAGGCCCAGCAGCAGGAAGGGCACGCGCTCCACCACGTCCGCCTGCGGAGCAGCATCCCACGGCACCCAGGCTGAGGCTTCAGCAACCATGAGGCTGCAAGCCGCTGCACCCCGCAACGACCTCCCAAGCCCCTGGCGCGCACCCACAAAATCCTATGTGCGCAACACAACCCTAGCTGACCATGCTGCAGTGCTTGCAGGTGCAGTGCAGGCACCCCTCAGCTCACGACTCACGTCAGCGGTGGCGGCCTTGCCCTTGCCGGTGCCGCGCATGGTGGTCACCTCCAGTTCGCCCTGGAAGCAATCTGCAGGCCGCCCGGCGGCAGCGGCGGCCCCGACACCAGCAGCCCAATCAGCGCAGGCAGGGCAATGGGCATGAGGGCCCCCGCTGATACGCGCATGCCCGCAGCAAAGCCAACCTGGCTGGCCCAGTTTGGGCCAGGATGCACGCACCTGTGACGACCGACCGTTTGCGCGGCTTGCCGCCCGTCAGGTCAAAGTGCAGGCTGTTGAGCAGCCAGCTCCAGAACTCGATGGGGTCGGCCTGCTGCTCAATGGTGAAGCGCTTTTTGCTGGCCATGATCACAGCCTGCAAGTCGTGCGCATGAGAGGGGGGGGGGGGGGGGTGGACGGCGGTGGCAAGGTGCCTGTGGGGATGTGCACTCACCCGTGATCGCACACGCATGCGCTGCTGGCGGCTCACGCGGTGAAATGCAGTCTGATGAGCAGCGCCATGCTGGGGGATGGCAATCACAGCGCATGACCCACCTGCATGAACTCGTGGGGTGACACCGCTCCCCTGAAGCGCCGCGGGTTCCACATCTTCCGCAGCAGCTCCCCCGTGCGCTGCACCAGCGGGCTCTGCACCCGCGCATAGTTGAAGGGCTGCAAGAAGAAGTCCCTGCAGGTTGAGGCAGCCGCAGCTGCTCGTTCACAGCTGTGTGGCGGCGTGGCAGAGAACTGCAGCCAGCACCCAGCAGCCACCCTCCACCGTCATGCTGTCAGACACAACGGCTGCAGTCAGAACGTGACCGCGGCCCTCACGCGCCTGAGGGGTGACACGCGCGCCAGGATCTGTACACACACGTTGGCGTAGTCGTTGTTCTTCATGTTGTTCAGGCCCACCAAGCCCGGCATGAACTCGGTGCCATCCAGCGCCTGCGACGGGCAGCCAGGGTACATTGTGACCATGGGCAGCGGACGGCAAGGTGTTGCAGTGCAGCCTCTGTCCCCGCTTGCTGACGCACGTCGCACACACCCGGTGCCTGAGCAGACCCCACTCACCTTGACCCAGGTGGCTGTGCTGTCCAGCTTCTTGATCTCGCCGTCAGTCACGGCGGGGTTGAGCACCTCCCTGCAGCCACCACAGCACCGGCGGACGGGCCGCTGACCTGGCACAGGCCGATGCCTGACCCAGCCACTTCCAGCACACGCCCTGTGAGCCAAAACCACGCCCCGTGGCTGCACTGCATGCGGACTGCCCACAGCCGCTGCTCGCGCTGCCTGTGTTGCTGTGCCGGCCCGCACGCGCATGCGCAAGGCAGGCCGCTCACCTGATGTCGTCCAGCGAGCGGTCCTCCACCTGGTAGTTGTCCGGCAGGCAGTACACCCGCCCATCCGTCAGCTTCATGAACATGTGATGGTTGGCCTCTAAGCTGTGTGTGTAGGCATGGGTGCTGAGCCCACGCCCCTGCAGGTTGGCAGCGGGGAGCGGGTGTGGGCAATCCAGCGGCAGCCGCGGAGCCCCTGCCCGCCCCAGAATAGCTCATGCCGCCTGCGGCTGCCATGGAATCCTGTCATGCGGCACCAGCAGCTGCACACTGATAGCACCAGGCAGGCGGGGACGTGCGGGCTGCGCTGGTTCGGGGCGCACGCACCTGGAAGTACTTGCCGCACACCAGGCAGGCGTACACGTTCACAGGGCTCAGCGACACGGAGCAGCACTTCTCGAAGTCAAAGTCCAGGTTCTGCGGCGGCATGCGGGCGGGGGAGCCCGCCATGCAGATGAGGGCAAGCTTTGGTTGCATGGTGCAGTGCAGCGAGGGGTGCCGCGCCAGCGTGCAGGATCACGCCCCATGCAACGGCAGCACCATCCCCGCCCCGCCTGCTGCGCGCGCCGCCCCCCCCTCCCCCACCAGCACGCCCAGCCCATGGGGCGCCCCAAGATGCATGCAGCTGCATTGCTACATGCAGGGGGGGAGCATGGCGCGGCGTTCCGGGTGTCCACCTGGCGAGAAATGGTGTCCAGGTACGGGCACTCCTGCCCCTTCTTCGACTGGCTGCGCGAGCTCGAGCGCGGCAGGCCCACCAGGGGCGCGTCCTCGTCCTCGTCCTCATCTGCGCCTGCTGTGCGCACGGGGTCATTGTGCGATGCCGGCAATTCTGCGGCCTTCTGCCGCTTGGCGATCGCGGGGGGCTCGATCTGGGCATCTGCCGCCTCAGCGGCACTGTCACGGTCACGTTTGACCATGGCAGCCTATGTGGCGACGGCGTTTGGGAAGACTGACCCCAGCCTGATCTGCCCGTGGAGCCGGCAGGTGCGAGCTCAGCTCAATGACCCCCAGCTGGAACACACACTCACTCAATGAACAGGCAGGTCAATCAGCAATTTGGTGCAGCCCCCTGTTTTAGAGCTGCGCGCCCCGCGCGTGTCGAAGCAGCTCCACATGTCGACGTTCTGGCGCAGGTGGGCAGCTCACTGCGCTGCTGGCTGGCATGGTGTTGCCGGTGCTGGGCGCGCGTGTTGCGGGCGCGGCCCTGCTGTCGTGGCGCGACTCCCACGCGTCCCGGCACCCGCTGCAGGCATCGGAAGAAGGTCTACGCCGCCGTGGCAGTGGGTGCTGCGGGCGCCGCGGCGTACGGCTTGTACTGGTGGGGTGCATGCGCGGGCGATGATCTGGCATCCGCCGCCGCCGCCGCAGCGTGCGCGGAAAAAACGCCACCGCCGGCCAGGGTCGCGCCTGCATCTGCTGGCAGCGCTGCCTGGCGATGCTGCATCCGTCATGCTGCAGGTGGTACTCCAATGAAGCCGAGGAGCAGCGACAGCGGGAGCAGATGCTGTCAGCCATCAACAGCATTGTGGACGAGCGCTCAAACCGCCGGCAAGTGCTGCGGGGCGGGTGCCCGCCAAATGCTGCCATGCCATGCATCCCCGCTCCCTGGCGGCGCTGCATCGCCCAGCCAGGCAGAAGGCCAGCAGCAGCAGAGGCCGCGTGGGGGTCGGGTGTTTGAAGTTGGGGGGTGCGCCGCTGTCTGCAGGCGCAGCCAAGAAGCAGATGGGGCGGGCGCCGCCGACCCCAGCAGCAGCGAGCAGCCAACGTCTCCGCGCAGTGCGCTGGATGCCAGCTTGCAGCACCATTTCGACAGCATACAGGTGCGGCCGACCAGTGCCTGGGCAGCCAGCGTGGCAGCGTGCCTGCAGCACCTGCTGTGCACGGTGGCGTGGCTTTGCAGGCAGGCCCAACTGGCAGGGCTGGCGGGTGATTGTCAGGTGCCGTCCTGCTGCTCCTGTGGCGCAGGAGCTGTCGGACCGCCAGGCCCTGGAGGACCTGCTGCCACGCCTTAAGGCCATGCTGTTTCAGGTGTGGCAGCAAGCGCTGGCTGTCGCATGCTGGCTTCCATGGCAGTAGCAGCACAGGTCGGCGCTGCACACCACGCCAGCCGCTGCTGCTGCATGCGCCCAGCCCAGCTGACATCGAGCCCGCGCCTGTTGCTGGCTGCCGCAGGCCGCCGACATCGAGCCCGCGCGTGCGGCATGCAAGCAGCTGCAGCTGGCCGGAGGCGCTGCCGACCCAGAGGAGAAGGCGGCGGCATGGCGCGCCTTGGCCGTGCTCAGCTTCACGCGCTGCATGGCCGCCTGCGTGCTGGTGCCCGTGCTGGACCTGCTGGTGAGGCAGTCGCCGGCCTGAACGCGGAAGCATGACCCGCTGGCTGTAGTTCCCGCGTCCTGGCGTCGTGGGGTAGGGCAGGGGCCTTGGCTCTGCCAATGCCCAGCCACCGCCCTGCTGCGCAGGTGCGCATGAAGCTGCACATTGTGGGGCGCCACATGTACCTGGAGAGCCGTCTGCCAGAGATTGGCGGCCCAGCGGCGCTGTCGCGTGGATATGGCGGATCAGGGCGCCCGCAGATGCCGCCCAAAGTTTCGGACCGCGCCAAGGAGGTCAGGCGCCTGCGGAGCATGTTGCTGGCATGCCTGGGCGCACCCCCCCCCCCCCCCCCCCCTTCTGATGCGCCCCGCCCGCCACCCATTCAGCTGACGCATGCTCTCATTTTGGGACTGCTGCCTGCTTTGCGCAGGAGTTCTTTCGCAGCGACTTTTTCATCGAGGTCGGCGCGGTGGGGCTGGTGCACAAGATCCAGCAGGCCACTCAGCAGGTGGGCGCGCAGAGCACCTGCCTGGTCGGGACTGGGGCTCCCTGCACACCAGCTGACGTCACCCTGGGGTGGTGGCAGGGCCCAGGCAGTGCGCCGCGTGCTGCTGCAGGTGCTGGGGAATATCGACCTGTCCATCACAGTCACAGCGGCCGACGTGGAGGCCATCATGCTGCAGCAGCTGGCGCTGTTGGAGGAGGGCTTCGAGCGCGGCATTGACCTCTGGCACTCGTTTCTGTTGCCGCCTGGGCAGCAGCCCGTCCAACTGCGCTCAGGTGGGGGCGGGTTGTGGGTCCCAACAGCATAGCATGGCACTGCATGGTGCTGCTCCATGTATTTACGCCTACGGCGGGTTTGCTTTGCTGGTGCTTCACCCCCCCCCCCCCCCCGCGTGCCTGTGCTGATGTCTGCAGCGTCGGGGATGGAGAGCTTCATGTCTCCAATTGAGGCGGCCATGGTGGACGAGCTCAACAGCGAGCTGCGCACCATCCTAGCCGACTGGCATGTGAGTGCTGCTGCTGGCCACGCTTCTGATGGCATGTGCTCCGCGCTGACATGTACAGAAGGCTCATGGATGCACAGCATGTGCATGCGCCCCATTGGAAGTGTTCAGGATCATTGTCAGTGTTGGCTGTGCTGCAGTGGGTCGGTGCCATTCGGGCCTCCATCCGGCATGTGGCGCGCGGCGCCGGCAGCCACATCCGCAGCAAGGTGGATGGCCATCGGAGCACCAGCAGCTTTGACGGCACGCCAGCTGCTGCCCGTGGCGCAGCTGCAACCGCACCTGAAGCCACCCCCTCCGCAGCCAGCAGCAGCAGCAGCAGCCATGATGCACAGCGGCAGGTGCTGTCGCCGCCGCGGACAGGCCACCCAGCCGCTGGGCAGCCCTTTCCGTTTGTGGTGCCCATCGTGGCCAAGAGCGCCAACCTGGTATTTGATGAGACCAGCAGATGCACCAAGGTGAGCCGGTGTTCGACAGCCTGCCTGCCGCCGCTGATGCTCAGCCATGGCCAGCGCCGGGACAGGCATGTGCCACGGCACAGGCCCCTGAGCTGCCGCGCGTGCTTGCAGGGCATCTCTTCGCTGCAAGCTGTGCAAGCCTTGTGCGCCAACGCCTTCACGTTTGGGCCGCACATAGTCTGAAGCCACAGTAGATGTCACGGGCAGCGGCAGCACAGCGCCTGCTGCAACGCAGGAGGGCTCGCGTACAACATGCTGCCATGCACTGATGGCAAGCACTGGTGCAGCTACAGTGAATCAAGCGCCGCCTGAAACAGTGGCGGGCAGTGTCACTTATGGGCGTGTGTCTCGTGTCGGGTGCAAGCAGGTCCTCAGGGCCTTGTGGGCGCGAGCCGCGCGGAAGGCCCCCAGTTCGATCCTGGGTAGCTGTAACAGGTGCATCGGCAGCTATGGTCTAGTTGGTTAAGACGTCCGCCTCACATCCACCAAGCATTTTTGTCGCTTCTCAGAAATGTGTGCACGCGCGGCAGTTGCGAATGTGGGCGTGACGGCCGGGCAGCGCCAGGCAGCAGTTATGAGTACTTGGGGACCCAGAAACTTTTCCACAGCCAAGCCGTTCCCGGTCCGATCCATGTTGCGTGGCCTACATTCGTATCAGCATCAATAGCATTGCATTTTGCAGTGCACGCCATGATTGCGCGCGCGTGTAGGCACCACCGCCGCGCCCCATAAGCAGTGGTGAAGCGTTAACGTTCCCCCCGGTCAGCTGTGGGTGGAGGGGCGAGCACAGCGCAACGTGCACAGTCAAGGCTTACAAGTTGCTGGGCCTGAACACATCAAACCCGCTGCCTGCTGTGCACACCATGAGGCCCGGGATCTGGGCATGCCAATGCAGCTCCTTGGGGTCTGTGATGCCAGCATGCTGGAACAGCAGCTGTGGTGGCAGCTCCAGGTCGGCAGGCAGCATTGCGTTACCCTCCTGCGCACAGCAGCAGGCACGGAGTCATCAGAAGTTGCATCGTGCAGTCAATGCCAGCGCCGCAAGTTACTTGCCAAAAGTGCTCCAATCTGGCAGGTGCGGAGCAAACCAATCTCTCTCAGGTGCACAGCAGGAGCCGCTCAGGCACACACCTGGGCCAGAGCTGCCTCCTCCTCAGGGTCGCGCTCCAATGCCAGATCCCACACCGCGAGCTGGTTGTCGCCTGCATAGACAGATGCGTTTCCACACCTGCTGGGCATTGCAGGCCACTGCTGCCCAGCCTTGCTTCTGTGGCACGCACTTGCAATGCAGCAACGCCAGCCCCTGTCCCGGGTGGGGCCAAGCGCGCGCATGCAGGACAGCTGCCACCACAATCACCTGCACACGTTGCCAGCATGGAGCTCTCGTAGGGTGACCACTCCACGCTGCTGATGTGGCTGCTGTGGTAGGTGAAGTGGCTCACAAAGCCGCCTTCGCTGAAAGAACGCAGGTCCCAGATGCGCAGGCTGCCATCATCACCCCCTGCACAGCGGGGCAGCCAGACAGCCAGGCTGGGTGCGCCTGCAGTGATGGTGCCCATGCCATCAAACCACAGACACAGCTGCAGGTGTGGGTCCGGGGGTGCAGCCACAGCATGGTGGCGGGGCGGCGGAATAGAGAGCTGCCATGCACACCTGACGCCAGCATGTAGGTGACCAGCTTGTTCCAGCTGATGACATTCACGTCGGCATCATGCGCTGTCACCGACAGCATGCTGCGCGACCGCTCGCGTGTGTCAAACACGCGGATTGTGCGGTCAACGCTGCAGGATGCAAACACCGTCTCCTCGGTGGGCGACCACTGGATGTCCTCGACTGACGATGTGTGACCGCTGTAGGCGCTGCTGACCTGCAAGCACAACAGCAGCCCCTTCTTTGCCACGCAATCAGGTCATGCACCGCATGAGCCAGGGCCGGCCATCTATGTGTTTTGAGCAGCATAAACAAACCCATCGGACAAGCTCTGCTGAGATGGTGATCGCCTGGGGGGGGGGGGGGGGGGGGGGGGGGGGGGGGGGGGGGGGGCGGGGGGGGCGCGGGGGGGGCCGGGGCCGCGC
>Ga0315905_10009191_pt1 | contig 10010 bp, 9 predicted proteins | sample LakEriMetagenome_5_FD_203522 | JGI IMG/M metagenome (GOLD analysis project Ga0315905, IMG submission 203522) | Freshwater fungal communities from buoy surface, Lake Erie, Ohio, United States - Buoy 4 MA121 | ecosystem: Environmental > Aquatic > Freshwater > Lake | place: USA: Lake Erie, Ohio... | reverse complement strand
ACCCGCCGCCGGATGGCAAGCTCCCCCCCCCCCTTGAGCGTCGTCGATGGCGTACATGATCTCCTTGGGCAGGCGGGATGCCTTGGTCAGGGAGGCGTACGTGCCCGCTGGGTGGTCTGCTGCCACGGCGGCGCCGCCGCTCAGGGAGAGCCAGAGCTCGCGGCGGTCCTCGCGGGGGTGCAGGCCGGACGTGCGGCAGCGCAGGACGGCGCTGCGCTGCATGTTGCTGGGGTCCAGTCAACTGGGGCCAGCCAGCGGCGGGCAGGCCGCACGGACCCTGCCAGCGCACGCCCTGCAGCCCCCTGGGGCCGGCTCCGGGCACCCACCCACCCCCACCACCTCCACCCGTGTCAGGCGCCTGACTGGTGTAGGCCACCCGGAAGCCCCTTGGCGGTGCTGGCGGCCATTGTGGCAGCGCTGGCGTCCACTGCTGGGTATATTGGGCGCACTGTCAGTCATCAAAGGGCAGATGAGTGGTTTGCAGACGGCCGAACGGGCCTGAGGCGCTGCCCCACACTGGGTGGAGGGACAGATGCTGTGTTAAGGGGAATGAGCCTGTGGCACACGAGTGTGACTGTGCTTGGGCCGCGGGGCGATCAAGAGTGAGGCGGCCAGGCCAGTTGCCGCCCAGCTGTCGAATCGAAATGGAGTTCCACCTCAGCCCCTCTAATCTCGCCGACGGTGGGCACGCGGCTTTGGCTTACAGCGGATTCTTGCCGGGCGTGCCAGGGGAGCGGGGGTACTTTGCAGGTGTGGGCGCCACCTTGGCCACCACCACAGCCGTGAAGGGCTGCCCCTCGGCGCAGGAGGAGTCCACGGTGTGCAGCCCGCGCAGCTGCCCGCCCAGGGCACCCACCGCCTTGCGCGCGGCTTCCACCTCCGCCTGCAGGCGCCACACAGAGGTGCATGCACATGTCATGCGGCAGCAGCCGGGCGGGTTGCCCTGCAGGGTGCAGGGCCAGCTCGGGCAGCCGGCTGGCTGGCCTCAGTGACCTCCTCTGGACACCCCAGCCAGGCCAGCAGGTGTTGGTTTCGGGGGGGAGCCGCCCGCCCGCCTGCTCGCCGGGTCAGCCCACCTGCGGCTCAGGGCCCTTGGCCGCCACCCAGCTGCCCCCCACGGCCACAAAGGGCAGGCACAGCTCCGCCAACACCCGCGTCTCGGCCACGGCCCTGGCCACCGCCAGGTCAAAGGACTGCAGCACCCACAGCAGCAGCAGCCGCCCCCAGGTGACGCTGCCGCATCACACAAAGCCGTGGGGTGAGCGCGGCTGGCGCCGCCGCAGAGGCCGACGTGGCAGGTCCCACACGTGGCGTGCAACACCATGATCACCGGCGGAGGCGTGCCGCTTCCACCCCAGCGCCCCGCCCTCACCTCCCGGAGCTCCCGCTTCTGGCCACCTTCCTCCGCCCTCGCCCACACTACGCTGACATTGGTGGCACCTGCGGCGAGGGCGCGCGGGGCAGCTGCCCGTCACCTCCCTGCCGTGCAGCGGCAGGCCAGTGACCGACATCGACTGGCACCACCCAGTGGACACGCCTGCATCCGTGGGCGCCGCGCTGCCGCAGGGGTTGCTGCCGCTGGCCACCCACCAACTTTGTCGGCTGCTGCCGTCAGGAAGTCGCACCGCTTGCGCAGGGAGTCTAGCAGAGTGACCTGCACGGCCGGCCACGGCACCCAGCCTCCCGTGACTGCCCAGCACCACCCCAGGCAGCTGTTGCTACTTGATCCGCATGGCATGCCTGCACCTGTCACAAGCAGCGCCACCGCCGGCCGGCGCACGGTGCTGCAATGCAGGCAGCATGCCATGGGGCTATGCATGTGGCACCCACTGGTGGTGGGCTTGGCGGGCATGCGTGCCATCAAAACAGCTACATGCGTGAAATTCTGGAGGAGCGGCCCGGCCGCCATCCCGCCCGCCCGCTGCCCGAACCACGCTCACCTGCCAGTGCGGGCGCACAATGGCCAGCACCAGGCCCGGCAGCCCGGCGCCCGTGCCCACGTCTATCAGCCGCACGGCCCTGGTGCTGCCGGCGCCAGCGCCTGGGCTGCCGCTGCCACCGTTGCCGGCGGCGCTGATCTGGGCCTCCAGGATGGGCAGCAGCGCCATGGAGTCCTCTATGTGGCGCTGCCAGGCCTCTGACCGCTCGCGCACGGCTGCAGGGGCACATGCAGGCCGCACTGGTGTGTGCTCCGGGGGGCAGGGGGGGGGGGGGGCATGGCGCTTGGACGCCCTACTCAGCCACCCTGACCTGGGCGACGCACGCTGCCGCACCCGCTGCTGCACTCGCGCACGCCAGAATCCCGCCCGCGGGCAGGGCAGGGCAGGGTCGCGAAGGAGTGGCACACCCGATGACTGGAGGGCACCCGCACCGCTGGCGCCCGCCGGCGGGCTGGGGGCGGCGGCACCCCTGCAGGGGCAGGCTACCCACCTGTCAGATTCATGACCTTGTTCACCTCCAGCATGTGATCCAGATACGACTCCAGCTTCTGGCGCTGCTGCGGAGACAGCGCCGCCATCAGCTCGGCGGTGCCTGGGCCGCTGAGCGGCAGCTGCTCCACCCGAGGGCTGCCGGGAGACCAGGCGGGCGGCCCGGCTGGCACTGGCGCGTGTGGGGCGGGGGCCTGGGCGCCGCTGGTTGGCCGGGGGGAGCTGCGGGGGGAGCTGCCAGAGGACCAGGAGGCGGGCCCGGCTGGCGCTGGTGTGGGTGGGGCGGCGGCCTGGGCGCCACTGGTTGGCGGGGCGCTGACGGGCGGGCTGTCGTCATCGCTGCTGGAGCTCTGGCTGCTGTCTTGTCGGGTGGTGCTCATGTCCGCACGCTGGGCCGTCCCTGGCGGCTGGACGCTGTTGGTGTGGGGGCCATCCTCCCACCATGCGGACTCCTGCAGCACCCAGCCGCCGTTTTGACCGCTGAGATCGCCGGCATGGAGGTCAATCCGCCTCCAAAGGAGGTGTGCGCCGCCCCCTCCAGCCGTGCCGTGATGCAGGGTGCACGTGGCACATTGCTGGTCATTGATCCTCGCGCTGCATGCCCAGCCGGCTCGCCTGGGGTGGAGACTGCTGTGGGCCCCGCCGTGTGCGCCTGCCTACGGCAGCAGGCACGTGCCCATCACGACTCCTTGTGTGCAGGCACACTGTCCGAGTCAATCGGCACGACGTCAACGCGCGTCCGAGGAGCATCGCGTGCGGCGCAGCGCACTTCTGCTGGTTTCGATCCTCAGGCAATGCGTGGACAAATGCTTACAGGCTGCCTGGTCTCTCTGAGCCTCCCGGCTGCTGTCCAGTGCTGCTGCTGGCCCGCTGTCGGGCCACCAGTTTCGTGCTGGGTCGCCGCCCCCGAGTGGCTGGCGCAGTAGGATTCCCACGCCCAGCCGCCAAATCACCGCCCCCGGACAGGCTGGGCCACGCGCAGCTGGCCCTGGCGCCCGAGCTGCTGGCAGCAGCCGTGCCGCCGGGCCCAGGCCCTGAGGGCGGGCGCGGCTGTGGCTGCCCCTCCAGCGCCGCCGCCGCGCGCGCAGCCTCCCGCGCCTTCGCTGCTGCCTCTTCAGCAGCCATGGGATCCGCCGACAAACTGCCCCGCTGGTGCGCCAGCACGCGGCGCGCGGGCTGCCAAGGCGGCGGCTGGCCGCCGCTGGGCGGCCTGGCACCCTCGGGTCTGCCAGCGCTTGAGGTTTCCCGCCCGTCGCTGCTGCTGCCACCCTCCGCTGGCGCGGCCGACCGCCACACTCGCTCGCCCACCGGCTGCGCTGACGCAGCCCGCCCCGCAGAGGCCGCCGCTGCCATCGCCAGCGCCCAGATGCTGCTGCCGTCGCCAGCCGTGGCGCCACCGGCATCATCACCATCGCTGCCGCCAGCAGGCGTGAAAAACCTCGGCAGCTCCGGCTGCCCCTGCGCTGGGCGCACCAACGCCTGCCCGCCCGCCACATCAGCGCCCTCCGGACTGCCGGCCTCCGGACTACCAGGCCCCCATAGAGGCAGGCGTGCTGGCTGGCGGCCCGGCTCGCTCTGGGCCCCCGGCGACGGCACCTGCAGCGGCTGGGGGCGCCCAGCAGGCTGGCGTGGCGCGGCGCTGCTGCGGCCGACCATAGCCACCACATCCACCTCGCCGTCGCCAGCGACAGAGGCCGCAGCGCCAGGAAGCAGGGTGATGGGGTATGCTGGGATGTAGGCGCCGTTGATATCATGCTGGATCTGCGCGGCCTCCGCTGGCGTGATGTTGTATTTGTGGGGCCGTCGGGCGGCCAGCAGCACCCGGGCCCGCCTGGCGTCCCCCTCCAGGTGCTGAGGGGCGGGCAGCTGGTTCAGCGCCAGCGGCTGCAGCTTCCCAGAAGCTGCCTGGGAGTGCTGCCCGCCGCCGTCGCCGCCGCCGCCGCCCGCTGCTGGCAGCGGCAGGCGTGCCGGCTCTGGCTTGCCGCTGCTCAGCGCGATGCCGTGCCGACCCAGGCCCCTGCCGGGCGCAAGCCAGCCGTACGATGACCTCCAGTCCGGGGCTGGGCCTGGGCCTGGGCCCGGGTCCTGGCGGGCCCCCATGATGGCCAGCATGATCTCGGTAGGCCTGGGGTACAGGCCCACGGCAGACAGCCTCTGCAGGGCAGCGGGCAGGGGACAGCTGCGGGTCAGCCAGGTGCCAGGCGGTCAACGAGCGGTCAACCAGTCCGTGACACTGCTGGGACTGCCCTCTGCAGGGCGCCCAGGGGGCAGCCGAACGAGCCCGCGTCATGCAGGTCTGTCACGCAGGCCTGTCAGCCCGGTGCCATGCAGGCCGGCCTGTCAACCCCAGCGGCGTCATGCAGGCCAGTCAACCCGGCGGCCTCTCCATACACACCCCCACGCACCCTGTAGACTTCTTGGAACAGGGTCCAGAAGCGGCGTGGCCGGGCGCCCGCCTCTGGTGGCTGGGCCTCCTGGAACTCTGACAGCACCTGCAGGCGGAGCAGCAGCAGGAGGGGGAAACTCAGCCGTGCGCAACCCTAATGTTGCCTTGGAAGTTGTTTTGCTGCTGCAGCCTGCTGGCTGTGCTGTCATGCCACTTGCACGGCACCCCCCAGAAGGCCCCGCGAGCGTGGCGCCGCCGCACCTGCACGCGCCGCGCTGTCCGCGTCCGCCTGCCCTTGAACAGCAGGCAGGCCGCCAGCGGCAGGGCCACCCCCAACACGACGATGCCAACAATGATGCCCACCAGCAGCGGCGCCGCCTGCATGGCAAGGGAGGCGCGGCAGCGAGGGTGTGTGGATGGAGTCAGCCATCATGTTGCAAAGGGCGGGCCGAGGCACCGCTGCATTGGAAACAGGCGTCAGTGCGTTCACGCATGTGGCAGCATGCGGTGTGGCATGACGACGCTGTGCGTGGGCCCCACGGGGAAGAGGCAAGGGAAAGTGGCAGGCATGAACCTCAGCCTTCTTCTTTCCGCCCCCCCCCCCCTTCCACCCCCTCACACACACGCCCCGCTCCCGCCACCCGCAACCGCCATCACCTTGAGCTTGTTCAGCCCCTGGGTGACAGACCCCGCCAGCGCCGCCGCCATGTTGACCGCGGTGTTGACCATGGTCGCAAGCACGCTGCCGTTGGAGGCCAGGGCGGGCAGGCCGCCCGACCCCTGCTGAGGGGGCCGCGAGCTGGCATTCCTGCAGGGGCGGTGGCAGGCAGCAGACCTTTTTTAAGCCTCAGAGGGTTGTAGCATGTGCAGTGTGATGCGCTGCCAAGCCGCATCGCAAGCCCTGCCAGCCACCCCGCGCACCCCCCTGCCATCCCGCCAGGCCCACGCTGGGCCCCACCAGCCGGGCGCTGACTGTACCTGTAGTACACCATCACTGAGTCATCATCAACAGCACCCGCCTGAGCATCGCCGCCACCCCCCGCGCCGCCACTGGCGCTGCTGTTGCTGCCAGCCAGCAGCGACGGCGCCGCCTCTTGAAACACCAGCGTCCCCCTGACTGCCCGCCCCAGTGCGGGGCCAGCGCCTGCGCCGGCTCCCGCCTGCAGCAGCCGCCTCCTGGCGCCACCCCCAGCGCCCCCCAGGTCCTCCAGCGGGTCAGGGGCAAAGCTGAGCATGCCCAGGGCCTGGTAAACCCCGGACAGCACCCGCCGCGGCTCCTGCTGCGTGGACAGCTGCACCACAGCCTCAAATCCATGCACGCGCGACACGTTGGCCGGGACCGTCACAATCTCCAGCTGGCCACCCATGACGGCCGTCGTGGCGTAGACGCCCTCCGCCTCCAGCAGGGTCCAATGCACCGCCCGCACCAGCTGCCACCTGGCTGCCACCGCCAGGTACACCGTCTGGGCGCCGCCGCCGCCGCCGCCGCCGCCGCCGCCGCTGCTGCTGCCGCCTGGCGGCGGCGGCGCACTGCTGCCTGGTTGGATGTCCATGTACCTAGGCGTGGGAAGGTGGTGAGTAGCTGTGAGCAGCTAATCAAACCCCCACTGCTGCCGGCAGAGAGCAGACCGATTGCCAACAAGGCATGCCCTCCTCCCAGCTCCAGCCAGCACGTGCTGCTGAAGAGCGCTGCGGCACTCATGAGCTCAGAATCGCAATCAGCTGCCATGAGTGTCCCCCACCCCACCCCCACTCACCTGAGCTGCAGGTCCAGCTCCAGTCCTCCCTGCACTGACACATCCCGTGCCCGCGCCTTGGCCGCCAGCAGCCCCGGCACCTCCTGAGCTTCCGAGGCAAAGTCGGACGCCACCTCCAGCTCAGTGCTGTTGAGGCCATACAGGGTCACGTTGCCGGCTCGGATGGTGAGGGCTGCGGCTGGGCGGGTGCCTGGCGGGCTGGCGGGCGGCGCGCCTGGGATGCTGCTGCCGCCTGGCGGGGGTGGCGGCAGGGCTGGGCTGCTGCTGCCGCCTGGCGGGGGTGGCGGCAGGGCTGGGCTGCTGCTGCCGCCTGGCGGGGGTGGCGGCAGGGCTGGGCTGCTGGCTGGAGCTGGGGAGGCGGCTGGCGGGGGCGTGGGCGATGCAGGCGGGGCGGCGGGGGTCACTGCAGGGGAGAGCAGAAGCAGCGTCCGCCAGTCCTCAGAGGCTCGGGTAGGTGGGGTCGTCCCAGCCCCCAGCTTAAAAGGCGTGTAGCGCATGCATGGCAGTATTCACCTCATGCCTGCAGCTGCGACCCTGTCAAGCGCTAGCCACCGAAACAACAGCGCCAATCAAGAAGCTTCTGCTCACCGCAGGCCGTCCTGGCGGCGTTGGGCCCCGTCCCCGCCGAGCATGCCGTGCACGCCGAGCCGTCTGCCGACACGCTGCCAGCACCACACGCCTCACAGGCGCTGGCAGCACTCTTGGCGTAGCCGGCGGCGCACTGGCTGCAGGCAGGGCCGGCATAGCCTGGGGGACAGGCCTCTGCAGGCATCCAGGGGGCAGCAGGGGTGGGCGCTGGGCGAGGAGGCAGTCATGTCGTCACAGCAGCAGTGCTGGCGGTCAAGTAGGCTGGCAGTGCATGCGACGCCTTGACCCGCGCCATTGGCAAGCTTTGAGGCATCAGCACTCAGCCAAGCCCCAGGCACTGCCTGCCCAGCCGCCCGCTGACTCAGCACGCCTCACCACATCCCGTCTGGTCCTCGTTGGCTGCGGTGCCGTCCGCGCACACAGCGCACGCTGCATCCCCCGGCCCCAATTTGTGGTTGCCGGGGCATCGCTCGCAGTGATTGCTGGCGTTGCGCGTGTACCCTCCAAGGCAGCTGGAGCAGGCAGCCCCTCCGTAGCCCTCCTCACATGGCTCTGCAGGAGGGGGGCGGCGGGCAGCAGATGTTGTTGCACTGCCGTTCGTGCCACGTATGGCATCAGGCGTGCAGCACAGCTGCCGCCACCTGCTCACCGCAGCCCGTCTGCGAGGCATCTGCTCGCGTGCCCGGCGGGCAGGCGGCGCAGGCCACGTCCCCCTGCTGGGACGCGTGGTTGGCGGGACAGGCCAGGCACTGGCTGGGGTCCGCGGGGCCAGGCTGGTAGCCTCCGGCGCAGACGCTGCATGCCGGCCCAGCACGGCCAGATTGGCAGGCCTCTGCATCAAGAGGGTTGGTGGGGTCACGACACAGCTGACATGCCAGTACAATTTGTTTTTGTCCCGGCACTCAATGCAACGCAACCAAGTGCAGCCAGCAAGTCTTGCCACATGCAGCAACATATGCCGACTGCACCCTACATGACACCAGGCCCAATGCCGCCCCCTGCGTGCAAGAACCACGCCCTGAGCGTGCTGCCCTCACCACATGCTGTGGAGGCTGCATTTGCTCGCGACCCCGGCGCACACGCGACGCAGGAGGGGCTAGGACCCTCGCTGGACACGTGATTGGCGGGGCAGGGGCTGCACTGGCTGGCATTGCTGGGGCTGCGGGAGTAGCCGCCGGCACAGTGGGTGCATGCTGGCCCGACGAGGCCTGCAGGGCAGCCGACTGCCAGGGCAGCAGCGTGCAGCAGGAGTCAGCAGCACGCCAGGGTTGGGGCGGATGAGCGCTTGGATATTCACGGCTGTGGTGGGGCCGGCAAGCGCTTGCATGCCCACGGGTGTGATTGTGCCTTGGGGGCTGCTGGCAGCAGTTCGACGTGTTGCGTCCGCAATGACATGGGCAGGCAGGCCCCTGCCCACTGCCCACTGCAAGGCAGGCGGCATGGCGTGCTGGCCTGCGCGCAGCACTCACTGCACTCTGTCTGTGCATCGTTGGCCCACGTGGTGTCGGGGCACGGAGAGCAGGACGGCGTCGTGGCGGTGACCGAGACGCTGTTGGCGGGGCAGCGCGTGCAGGCTTCGCCCGTGGCTGGCCGGCCATAGCCGCCGCGGCAGGCGGTGCACGTGGCACCATAGTAGCCTTCTTCGCAGGCGATGGTGACTGCAGGGCGCAAGGGGACTTCATAATAAGCTCAAGGTTGGAAAGGCAAGCCAGCTACAAGCCGGTCAAACTCGGTCAAAGTGGTGGGAGCAGGGATGGTTGACCAGGGACCAAAATGCAGGCGCGGTAATCAGCTGGAGCCCACTCACCACACTGCGTCCCCGACTCATCCGGATTCTCATCAGCAGCGCAGGTATGACACGCTGGGGTGGGCCCCGCAGGCGCTGCTTGGTCAATGCCGCACCGGGTGCATTCATCTGCCGCGGCTGCGCGCCCAAATCCGCCTGCACAGTCCGCGCAGCCCAGGCCACCATACCCAGCGGGGCAGCCCACTGCAGCCAAGCAGGCGCCGCCACATGTGAGACGCGGCGCAAACATAGCAAAACCAGATGATGCTGAGGGGCCACGCATCAGGGGTGAGGTGCAGCGCCACGTCAGCGTGCTGCCTGCGCATCTGCTACCAGTCCCTGCTGATCAGCGTGAGCAGCGCCACCCTGAGCTGCAGGTCCAAGCGAAGCCAGGGCAGCACCCCACAGAGCACAGCCCTGGCCCAGGGCTGCAGCAGCCAGGCACTGGACCCCCGCCTCACCGCACGACGAGGCGGAGGCGTCCGGCTGCGTGTCAGGCCCACACGCCTCACACGCGGCGCCCCCGCTGGACACCGTGGTGCCTGGGCAGCGCTCGCATTGGCCAGCGGCATTGCGCTGATGGGCAACAGCACAATCGGCGCAGGCAATGCCGTGGTAGCCGGAGGGGCAGGCCACTGCAGAGGAAGGCAGCAGCGCCGCGCTGTGCCTGAGGGCTGTGATGCGGGGCAGTGGGCGTGGTGCGTGCGGCATGTTGTCAGCAACACATGGCTTGCTGCCTGCATCTTGCCACTGGCCGGTCCCTGGCAGCACTGGCACAGGCAGGGTAGGCAGAGTGGGCAGGCACACCCACCACACGCGGTCTGGTCGCTGTTTGGTTGCTGGCCAGCCGGGCACGGCTGGCAGGATGGGCTGCTGCCCGCTGTGGACACCTCGTTGACTGGGCAGGGCACACACTGGTCGGTGCCGTTCCGGGCGTGGCCACCAGCACACCAGGAGCAGTCGTAGCCGGTGTAGGCTGGCTCGCAGCCAACTGCAGGAGGGGGGGGGGGGGTCGGGATGAGCGGATGCAGGAGGAGGGGGGTTGGGATGAGCCAACTGCTGGC
>Ga0315905_10009190_pt1 | contig 10010 bp, 12 predicted proteins | sample LakEriMetagenome_5_FD_203522 | JGI IMG/M metagenome (GOLD analysis project Ga0315905, IMG submission 203522) | Freshwater fungal communities from buoy surface, Lake Erie, Ohio, United States - Buoy 4 MA121 | ecosystem: Environmental > Aquatic > Freshwater > Lake | place: USA: Lake Erie, Ohio... | reverse complement strand
AGTTGCAGTTGGTGCCGATGCTAGATGCTCTCACCGATTTGATTTCGTATCAAGTATGCTGGCCGCGTATGTCCATGGGTTCGTGGGTCAAGACCGTGCAGGGAGCCGTGACGTTTTTGAGCAGCGAGGAGCATAGAGTGCGGCGGAGCGCAGCCGCGCTCCTTGCAAGGCATTCCTTCGTTCATTCATTCACTCATTCATTCATTCATTCATTCATTCATTCATTCATTCATTCATTCATTCATTCATTCATTCATTCATTCATTCATCCTGAAGAGTCCTCTTTATAGTCATTAGTACTGTCATTGTGTATATAATGTGCTTGGGCACTGACTTGCGAGAATGCCTCGCTCGCCTCATCGCTCGCCTCAAAGCTTTCCTCTTGCTATTGCTGGGTCTTTTGTCGCCCACCCTTCCGGACTCCGGTATGTCGGGCATATGTAGCCGCTATGTGTCTGTCTGCCTCCTTCCCTCCCTGCCTCCCTGCCTGTCTGTCTGTCTCTATACATGTGTGTTTGTCTGTGTCTGTGTCTGTGTCTGTGTCTGTGTGTGTGTGCATACACACACACACACACACACACACACACACACACACACACACACACACACACACACACACACACAGGGTTGAGAGTGGATGCGGCGGACCACGGGGAGGGGGAAGTGTAGAACCCACGTTGGCCCTCGCACAACAGCTCCGCCTGCAGAGCGAGAGAGCGCGCCAGCGAGAGCGCGAGCTCGAGGATGCTGCGTTTTCCGTTCAGGTACACATACACGCACACACAAACACACACACACACACACACACACGTTCAGGATCACACACACACACACACACACACACAACACACACGTTCAGGAAGGGCTTGTGGGGGCGCTTGCAGACTTGTCTCGGCAGCACACGGACGTGCAGAGATCATTGGCACGGAAGGAGACTCAAGTGGCTCAACTGCTGCGGCAAGGTACACCTTCTCTTGCGTCTTCTACGAGGAGGACACTCCCTCTATCCATGTATCCTCCTCCTCACCTCTATCCATGTATCCGCCTCCTCACCTCTATCCATGTATCCTCCTCCTCACCTCTATCCATGTATCCGCCTCTTCTACCTCTATCCATTTATCTTCCTCCTCATATCCATATGTATCCTAGGAACAACTTCTCTAAAGTCCTCTATATAGTGACTTTATCCAGTAAATACACTAGGGTGTTGACGTTTGATAATTTCTGCCCCCCCAAAAAAGTCGAAGCTCTTGAGGAGGACCTTGAGGAGAAAGAGCGGATGCAAGAAGAGGAGCAGGAGCGCAACAAAGAACTGCAAACCCGCAACGAGGAACTGGAGGAAGACCTCCGCGATACTTCAGCGCAGCTGCAAACGTGGAAAGATGCGGCAGAGACCGCGCAGGACAAGAATCAAGAGCTGGAGGAGCGAGTCTTAGAGCGGGAGGAGAGGGTAGCCGAGCTGGAGCACAAGCTCGCTGCACTTGCTGGCAAACATCAAGAGCAAGCGGCCGTCATAGCGAAACAGACGGAGCAGCTTCGCGCCTCCAAGTCGGTCCAGTCGGCAATTCATTCTCACAAGTTCTCTGTATAGTGACTTTGTAAATGTACTGGGACACTGACTTTTCAGATTTTTTTTACAGGCCATCCAGAAGTTGTGTGGGTCTCTGGTGATCGAGACACCCAAGAAAGGGCACGCGCCTGCCTCTTGAGGCATGCACCATACAGCCAACGCATTAGATCACGGATCTAGGAAAAGCTCAAGAGGCAAAAGAGAAGTTGACCAAAGCGCTCCATCGACACTCCATCTTTTTTGAAGTGCTTGGACCTGATGACGCACAAACGCAAATGGCGGCAAGCACCGCAGCACGCGTAGACTGGAGGCAGGCAGCGGCAAGCAGCACGCGTGGACTAGTGTCAGATCAATTCATAGTTGGAATTTGAATAGAGAAAATACGGTGTGTTGGTGTCGATGTGAGAACCTGTTAGTCCTGGAGTCTTTTCGTGCTCGTCGGCTGCCGCGAGCGCTAAGATGTAGCCGCGAGCTACATGGACACGGGGGTAGTGTATAGGAAGAAGGGTGACCTCGAAAAGGCCCTTCTTCAGTCCCAAGAGGCGCATGAGATATACCTTCATGAACCTGGCGCGCTCTCTCTCGCTCGCTCTCTTTCTCTCGCTCTCTTTCTCCCCCCCCACATCAACAAACAGTAAAACAGAAAGCGGAGGCACCAACTGATAGGAGACGCACGTGAAAGATTTCCTTACTTTGATACTTGTGTTTGAATGGCCTTTAGCAGATGCGCAGATGCAAGCAGATGCGAGAGGACCAGAGGAAAATCAACATTAACTTGATTGCTTGTTTGTTGTGCCAGCTTCATTCCCGGGGTGAGTTCTGTTCCAGGTCCGGCCACTGTTGTAACTGAAGTCGCAGGAACCACCTCGGCGTGACTGTTGAGGTAAAAAAGAACCAAGAGAACCTCGTATGTCATGTGATAGAGAACCTCGTATGTCATGTCTTGTTTCATGAATTTCAAGCTGGGGGAAAACTGAAGCCCTTGTGTTGCATGCCAAATCCTCACCCGGTTCCATGCTCCGAGCAAGTGTTTATTGATTGGGAGGCAGGGTAAAAAATGAATGTTTATGGTTTGTCACCAACTGTATATGAGATGCGGCGCACATGAAGCGCGTCAAGGATCATGAAGAACACGCATGATGCATCATCATGAAAGCATCCTGCGGACGAGGCATCATCATGATAGCATCCATGCAGCATCGTCGTCCCATGCATCGTCGTCCCATGCGCCACTTCATCACTTGTTTTTGCCTCCGGTGCTTGTGTAGATAGGGTAGGTTGTGTAGTTAGGGTAGGGGAGGTTCTGCGTGTACGGCTCAAGTGCTCTCGTCTTTCTCGACAAGCATTCGATCCTCTTGTTGCTTCGCCTTGGTGCAGGGGCCTTCACCTTGCGCCCCACCGAGCGATGAGGTCTGGGTGCGGCAGGGAGCGGAAGCCTTCTCTTGCAGTTGCTGGCGGGCAGCAGCCATGACGGACTCGCTGATGCCACAAAGCTTCATCATCCTTCCGGTCAGTCTGTGCTGGAGTACGCTGGCCTCAAGGAGCGCTCTCGTGCCCACGGCCGTCACCGTGTTGTTCCCCAAATGTAGGATAGAGAGGCCAGAATGCGGCACCGCCGAGGCCAGGGCCTTGGCACCGCAATCCGAGATTTGATTGAGCTGCAGATCGAGCTCGTGGATGCGCTTGTTGGCTACCACGAGATCGCGCAATAGGTCCATCCCCGTATCCCCAATGCCGCAGCCATCCAAGTCGAGCGCCACCGTCGATCTAAAGACATGCGGGGAACATGAGCGGGGTGACAGGCAGACATGCCACATAGTCTGTGTTGTATGTGTTGCATCCCTGTGTCGTCCCAGTACTAGCACAAGCAAGCAGAGCAGGGGCAAAGGTTGAGGGCGAGCGCATCAAACCGATTGCACTTGAGCGCGTCCACCAACGCAACCAGGTCGTGGTGCGCTAAGGGCCCGCCTACCTTGACCACCTTTTTTTTTTTAGGAGAAGGAGGAGGAGGACAGCAGCAGAGTGGTAGTTTAGTCCAGGTTTAGTATGCGAGTGTGCCTTTATTATGAGAGTATGCCTTTAGTCAGTTTTAGTACGGCACACGAGAGTATGCCTTTCGTCCAGGTTAGTTTAGTCCTCGTTTAGTATCAGAGTGTGCCTTTGTGCTGTAAGTTTGGAGAAGCCTCTCGTGAGCGCGTGTGTTTGTGGTGCGCTTAGGGCCCGCCTGCCTTCACCCTCTTTGCACACATTGTATGTGTGTGTGTGTGTGTGTGTGTGTGTGTGTGTGTGTGTGTATACATATATATTCATATATATTCATATATATATATATATATGATACAGGACATCGTCAACCCTCTATCGTCAACCCGCACGTTTGCCGTGTAATCGAGCAGCACACATTAAGTATATTATATATGTGTATGTGGGTATAATACATATACAGATGTAAGTATATATATGTGTGTGTGTATGTGGACGTGTGTATGTGTGTGTGTGTACATATACATATAGACATACATATACATATAAAGGCACCTTTGCAGACAGATGGGTCTGAACCTTACGGAGGACAGCCGTAGTCACTTTGCTGATACAAGTGCGCCCCGAGGACAGGAGGGTTAGGGCGAGGGCGGCCGCCAGAGCCTTAAACTGGGGAGTATGCTTGGCATCTGACGCCCCATGCTTGGCACCTGCCGCCCCATCGCCAGCGCCTTCCTCTACTCCGCTCATCTCATCATTATGGCTGCCGTGCTCGCCGTGCTCGCGGGCCGCACCGCATTCGGCTGAAGCTTGCTCGTCTTGTGCTGCTGCTGCCGCAGATGTGCAGGCGGCGCTGAGAGAAGAGGTTTTGGCACACTCGCTCTTGAAGAGTGCTTCCAGCTCCAGCGACGCCTCGGCTATTTTACTGCTCTTATCGTTGTACAGGGTGGCGTTGCTAAAGATCTGCAACACATCCTTCACAAACTCCACAGCGGCGGCGTACTGGTAGGCAGACAGCTTGGCCTCCACCACGTCGAGCGACATGGGACGCTTCACCTGCACGTACGCATGCGTATATTATTATTATAGAATATTTGTTGGCTGTGGATGTGTTGACGTGCTAGAGAGAGCGGGAAGATACCACATCCAAGTAGCCGGGGGCCTCCAAAGGGTCCACTGGCTCCTCAAACGGGCGGATGCGACTCTTGTTCTTGCGCAACGATTTCAGGACTAGCGCCGCCTCGTGAACCCAAGAGCCTGCACGCGCACCGGCACCTTGACACACACCCGTACCGCCACCTTGATCCTTACACGCCGCATTCCGAGCAGCTTGCGCGTCTTTGGCGCCAGCATCAGCATCTCCCCCGCCAGGAGCCCTTGCCCTCGCCACACTAACACTCGCCTTGCCTACTTTGTGGATACCGGACCCCTGGGGTGGCGGCAAGTCGGCAGCACCTTGTGACCAAGCGTGTGAGGAGGAGGCTCCCTTTTGGTCCACGGCCGGCGCGACAGCATGTGTCTTGGATGAGTTTGGCCACGGGTTGTCTTCCAGGATGTCCCATGCCTATGTGTGTGTGTGTGTGTGTGTGTGTGTGTTTGCTTATTTATTTATTTTAATTTATTTCATTTTATTTATTATGTGTCTAGGACGAGCTTGGTCACGGATTGTCACACACACACAGACACAGACACAGACACAGACACAGACACAGACTGGGACACAGACTGGGACTACGAAATACACACCTCCTTATCGGCATCGGCGACGCGGTTGACAGTGATGCACTTGACGACCCGACAGCGATGAGCACTCACGTCCAACTCACTGCCTTGGCCCTCGGGCACTAACTTCCACTGGGGGCGGTCGGCGTAAGGGTGCGCGTTGCCTGCCACCCATTGCACCCATTCTTAGAAGTCAGTGTCCTAATATATTTCCTATATGAAGCCAGTATATAGAGGGCTTTTGAGAAATAGCTGCCGTTTTTGTAGGTCTTAGGGAAGACTCCTTCTTGGCCCATCTCTGCTACGTGGCACCACTGCATATCTGGGATGTAGTGGAGAACAAAATAGTAGCCCGGGGGCCCCCCGTCGATGGCTACTACCTTGTTGTACATGGACTTGGGTTTCTTTGTCTTGCTTCCACCGCCAGTCGCCTCCGTCTGTCAGTGCGCGTGTGTGCATGGGTCATTCTCTCGCGCGCAGGCTCTGTGTGCGTCTCTCGCTCTCGCTCTCGCTCTCTCGCGCGCTCTCTGTATACAGATAGAGAGAAAAATACATGCATCCATCGATAGATAAGATCATGCATAGAGAGAAGGAGAGAGATGATCAACACAGATACCTTGGCGGCCGAGCATGAATCAAGTTTGGCCTGTGCCCAGAGGCAGGAGAAGAGCTTCAACAGTTTACCCGCCATCTGATGCACAGCGTCCTCGGGCTGATTGAAGTGCATGGCATTGTCGAAAATGAGCCGCACGTCGCGCTCCACCTGGGCCGGCGAGACGTAGCTGTTGCACAGCAGCTTCTCCTCCACTGTGCCCAAATCCATGGGCTGGCTGATGATGTAGGGATACTCCACCAACCCCATTTCCTCCCAGTCAACAGGCGTGAGGAAGGGGTCTGCCTGCCGCATCTTCTTGAGTTTGACCACAATATCCAAGGACGGCTGCCACCACTGCGGACGCTCCGCGGGCCCTGACGCTGACAACGGGGGAGGAAGGCGGAGGAGTGTGCCTGCTTTGAGGGGCACCGTCTTGTTGAGCGTCGGGTACAGTGTGCGGTTGAGCGCCACGAGTTGGTCGGCATCCACACCCAACTTCTTCGCGATGCCGCCTGGTCGGTCGTCCTCTTGACATGAATACTCTGTCTCATGTTTGTCCGGCCAGCCCTCTGCCCGGTGCACACCTGCAGGCAGCGCGGCCTCCTCCAAGAGCTCTATAGCTGATTTGGTCCTAGGCGGCACCTTCACTTTGCGGCCCTCAAGCACCTTGAGCATGCTGTCGGGGGGCAGGGAGTCTGCCTCGCGGCGCTGGAGACGACGTACCATCATGTAGCTGGCTGTCATGTCCTCCACCTTCTGGTCTGGGAAGGTCCAGTGGCAGTAGGCATACCACCCCGCGCCCTTCTCGTCCAGCTTGCTTGCGGGTATAAACACGTCCCGGTCACCAGGGTTGGGCAGGCGTAGCTGCGTCGACTTGCGCAGGCGGCTGTTGGCTGTCAGCGTGGGATATTGACCCTTATTGAGCTTGACCAAGCACTGGAGGTCGAGTCCGAACATCTTGGCAATCATGCGCGGGGTCTCGTCCTCCTTGGCTACATAGCATGCATCCGCTGGGAAGGGGCGCTCCGCCACCGCCACCGGCACTGGATCCTTGTCTGTCAGCACTGCCACTGCAACCGTCTCTGCCTGTTTCGATCCTCCTTCTCCCTTTGCCTCCCCCGCTGCCGCGTCAGCCTCGGCCTGCGCAGATTCCCTTACACGCTTTTGCGGGGAGAGCTCCTTGTGCTTCGCTTGCTGCCCCGCACACGTGTCAGCCGGAGCAGGAGCCCCTTCGTACTTGAGCGGCGTGTCGACGTCCGAGAGCGACGATTTGTCCTCGCTCTCGGCTTTGACGGGCGCGCCCTCATGCATCACCTTGGAGCGCAAGGAGCGAACGTTGACCTCGCCCTCCTCAGCAGCGGCCGACGGGCGGGAACGTTTCTTCTTTGCGGGACTGACTGTCTCTTTCGAGTCTTGCGAGACCAGTGAGACATGCTTGGCGATGCTCATGATGCCTGTCGACTCGAGCAGGCGCGCGTTCTCTTGCATGCGCCTCAGGCGTGCGCGCTCGTACTCGCTCATGTCACTCTCCTCGCCCATCCCACTGATGTCAGGCGCCGCAGCGCCAGGCGCGTCGACAACCTCGTGCTGTGCCTGGTGTCCTTGGGTGGCGGCGGCAGGTACATCGTCCGGTGCGGCGTCGGCGTCCTGCTGCAGCGCGCGCAGTGCGTGGAGACGCACGTAGGCGAGCGCTACCATTCTTGCCTGCTCCTCCACTACCAGCACCCCAGCGTCGTCAGACTCGGCGGCAGCATCGGCAGGCGAGACGTTGACGCAGATGCACTCGCTTTGCACCATGCCGTGCAGGTCGCGCCGGGCAGTCCACAAGAGCTTTTGAGGTTTGGGAGTTCGCGGTAACATGCGGAGGCGCTGCGCTTCAAAGGGCCCCGGGCTCTCGGCCTCGGTAGCCACGCGATACTCGCGCGCTTGCACATATGCCTTGCTCGCACTCTTTTGCTCCACCGCGCCATGTAGCTCGAAGAGGCGGAAGTGCTGCTTCTGCTCCCACAGAATGTCCACATAGATGAAATAGCGCTTGCTGTCGACCGCCGCCGCATGCTCGCCAAGCTGGCGCCATTCCGCGTTGAATAGCTGCAACAGCCTGGCGCACGCGTCATACACGTGTTCTCCTATTGTGTGAGGAGCCATGGTAAGCTGCAACAGGCGCTGAATGTCTCGCACAAAGTGCACCGTGTCTCTATACTTGGGCGCTGAAGGTTTCGTCTCGGCTTTCGACGTTTCATCAAGGGCAGCACGTGCCCCCACCAAATTCTTGGCCACCTGATTGACCGGCAAGACTTTGGGCCAAGGTAGCTTGCTAGCATCCGGGCTCTGCAACAGCTGCCGCAACACCTCACGACACGCCACCCGCCACGCGCCCACCTGCTGTTTGGCTGCCTCCACCAGGAGCCGCTCGCGATCTCCTTTGACCGTGTCCTTGTCGGCCAATTTGTGCTGCCGCTGCCGCTCGCGCAGCAGGGCCTTGGCCTCGCGCTGCCGCTGCGCCTCTGCCATCTGCGCCGCCACCGCCTCTTCGTCTGGTCTTGAAACGGCTCCCACTCGCGTGAACCCCATCTTTTCATAGAAGCCAATCGCATTGTCAGTGGCCTGGAGGACGAGATAATCATACTTGTCGCCGGTCTCGAGCTCCTCGATGAGCAGCTGCAGCAGCTGGCGCCCGCACCCCAGCGCCCCCAGCAGCGATACCTCTGCCACGCTGCCAACACGCCCTTGTTCAGACCCAGCTCTCAACCTGCGCCACGCATGCTGGTTGACACACGCACTAGGCCTGTGTCCTAGACTCTCAGGGCCGCGTGCCGGGCACATGGAATGTCAAGCCGACAGTCGAATATTGAATATACTTGGCAGGATCAAGACTGTTGAGCAAGCGCGCGGATGCAGCGAGGCAGGGAGAAGACCGATGCCACACGATGCCCTCGCCATTCGGGTCGCCATCTCTTTGTTGCTCCTGCAACTCCAGAGCCAGCTTGTTATCATAGTCCCAGCGATACGTGCTGTAGATGAGGGCAGGCATGTTCTGGCACAAGTCAGGGTCCCAGAGATGCGCACAGAAGCACAGGAGGGAGAAGCAAAGAAGGAACGCCAAGAAGGAACACCAACACGGCCGACACCCTGCCAACAAACGCACGCGCGGCGGGGGCCCAGTGCTGCATCGTGACGAGCACACACTCGCACACCGCTTGTCGTCGTCAGAGATGCCAGCCTCCTTGACCAGCGAGTTGAACTCAAAATCCTTGTGCCACGTGGTAAAGGTGGTCAGCGTGATGAAGCCCTGGAGCCAGCCCTCGCGCTGCGTCCGCACCATGTAGCCGAAAATGGGGTCGTCTGTGTCGAGGCGGTCGGCCATGTACTCGAGACCCAGCGGCTTGCTCTGGATGCCGTCAGCCTCGTTGCGCTTGACGGTATTGGTCTTCGCGAATCGAGCCGAGGCCTCGTTGCACAGCAACAGCATCTCGGTGACGCAGCGGAACCAGCACTCGCGCGTCGGGGGCGCCACGATGACCGATCCCTGCACCCACGCGCGCAGGAAGGGGCGAGGGGGCAGCGCGGTGAGTACCGCATACACATACGAGGGGGGGAATAGGAGATACGTGCTGTGGGCCCGGGAGGCGCCACGGAACGCAGCGAGCGCACCTCGAGGTCGTGTGCGCACTTGGCGACTTGCGAGATGCTGTACGGCGGCTCGCGCACCTGCCATCGACACAGCGACGCGCCGCCTGTCAGTCAACCCCGCGCGCCGGGAGGGCTCTCGCGCGACCAACGCACGCAAGGCGCTTGGGCAGATGACGCACCCGCTCGAACGACCGCCGGCGCGCTATCAGGCCGCCGGTGACGGCATCCACTCCCGTATAGCAGCCGCCCATTGTCCCCCCCCCCCCACTCACAAGCTCTAGAGGACTTGGGCGCCACTGCTCCAGTGGCGCGCTTCTTCAAAGGCCCGTAGGCAGGCCCGTGACTTTGATTATTGTCACGTCCCGCGGGCACAATAAACACACACCACTGTCTCGGGTACCCCCCCCCACGCGAACAGCTTTGTAATAGGTCCTGCAGTAACAAAACACGCACCAGCCACGCCATGGGTGGGCTCCAGATCCCCCGATGGTTGGGATCAGATCCCCT
>Ga0315905_10009188_pt1 | contig 10011 bp, 8 predicted proteins | sample LakEriMetagenome_5_FD_203522 | JGI IMG/M metagenome (GOLD analysis project Ga0315905, IMG submission 203522) | Freshwater fungal communities from buoy surface, Lake Erie, Ohio, United States - Buoy 4 MA121 | ecosystem: Environmental > Aquatic > Freshwater > Lake | place: USA: Lake Erie, Ohio... | reverse complement strand
GGGTTTTAATTAAAATAAGTAATTTTTAATTTGTTTTTATTTCCTTATATTGTAAGCACGCCCGCGTATGTTAAATTAAAATTTTTATTTATCATTTAAAATATTTAATTTCACTGACGATTTTTATTTTTTAAATTTTTCATTTTCCGCCCGTCGGAAAATTTTAACACCCTACACCCTATATATAGGGCACCCCCTAAAATCCAGTTTTTGGGAGATACCCCACTAAGTCGTGATGTATCCTGCATATGCTTAAAACATCATCAATATTATTTGACCTTATTAAATTTTTTAGTTCCTGCGTTTATTCTCTCTTGTTTTTCTCTCTCTTCATTCATCTTAATTTGCTCCAATGTTAATACTTCGCTCTCATCATCGCTATCAAAACGATAGACTTTCTTATTTTCTTTAACTGGTTCAGGTAAAGCAATTAGTTTTTCTTTTCTCTCTTTTCTTCTCATTTCTTTTCTAATCCTAATAAGCTCAACTCTATCAGCTTTACTCAATTCTTTAATTGGATTAGTATCTGGTTCCTTCCCTGCAACTTCATCCTTTGCTTTAATTGTTAAGGCATCATCAACAGGAATAGTCTCAACCTGCTTAATAGGTTCAGGGATTTTTTCAACAGGCTTAACACCCATATTAGTCACATCATTCCTCCCACGAAATTTTACATTCCTTGCTGACGCAATAGGTTTTGCTAATGGTGGTCTTTCTTTACCACCTTGTTTCATTTCAACAAGAATTGATTGTGTATTTGCTAACTCTTTTTCTAAATTAGCAATCTTATTCATTAGCTCCTTATTTGTTCTATGCCCTACCGCAGGTGTTTCACTGACTACGGACTGCGAAGCTAATTTGGCTTCTTTCTTAGAATAATTAACTCCAAGATTAACTGTTTGTAAATCAGTGTTCTTTGGAACTTCCGTTTTACCAGCAGTTATATTAATCGGCTCTTGTGAGTATCTAACTTTCTTTACTCCACTCTTATTAAGAAACCCAAGAAGATTTTTAGGAAGGGTTTTATTAATACTTATAACACCATTCTTATATGAATAGACTTGCGACATTGCATTTAACAAATCAGCCTTATTAAACTTAAAATATGATTTAAGAACATCTTGATGGTTGAACTCTCTAATAAGAGATCGAAGCTGATGAGTATTAAGTTTTCCAAAGAATTCTATGAAATCGCTCATTTTATTTTTTAAGAAGATTTAAATTTACCTCCTTTATTAATGTAGTATTGTAAAGCGTATGAATTAATGCTTGCTGGAAGTTTATAATATCTTTTACCTTCTTTTTGTGCTTTTGTCCAAAGTGCTTGGTTTATCGGTTTCATTTTTATTATTATTTAACATTTTTAAATATTCATCCTTGCTCCATAGCAAATCATCAAAATTTTTATATAACCTACTTCTCTCCATATCACAAAACAAAAAGTTATAGGGTTTTTGAGTAGCTTCTTCATAGTATTCATTAAAGTTTTTGAACTTACCTGAAAGTTCTTCTTCCATCTTTTTTCTGTCAGCTTGATTATGTGTTAAGTGGAGAACCCAACCAGTTGCATTACCACGAGGCATAACTGGAATACCACGGAAAATTTGTGAAGTAATAATCATACTCATCCCATTCAAATGACGATAACGACTGCAAAGTTGTTCTAATTTACGCACATTCTTCATCAACCCGACACAATCATCCAGAATTAATATAGTCTTAATACCCTCTTCTTTATCTTCATTAATACTTTCTTTAAGACTATCTTCAATACCTTGAATTACGCCTTCCATATTAGAGACATCACAAATAAGATTAATTTCATAATCTTCATCATCAATCTCACGAAGACCAGTTAAAGTCTCGTCGTGCATACAAGATGGTGACACCCAAATTATCCTTCTCCAATATGGTTTTCCTTTTTGATTGAAGTTATTAAATAAAAGGTTCATAATTAAATTACTCTTACCTGAACGAGAAGGGCTACAAAAACATAGCAGAAACCCTTTCTCTGGATTAAGACCAACAAGAGCCTCCGGTAATTCAACTTTACTATCGTGTTTAGGTTTTTTAACTTCTAATATTTTAGTAGTCATTTTAATTAATTTAATATATAAAAAGAAAAAAAGCACAATAAATGAGGGTTTTGAAGGGACGTTGCGTCTCTTTATGCAAAACTTACAAGGGTCTTACCACCATTGTGATTTGCGACCTTGGAAACTTCAGCGAAAAGCATAAGATTGAGTGGTGTTTGAGCACCATTATTAGGGCAGGTATATTCAATCACAAGTTCGTTAATCTTATTATTTACAAAGAATGAATATGAATTCAAAGATTGATGTGATGCAGTTCCAAGAGCATTAGTTAAAACCACACTATCCATATTAGCACCATTATTAATATCATATAAATGATTTATGGGGTATGCAACACCACCAACACTATCGAGTAAATATGCGAGTTGCTGACTGCTATATTGAACACCACCATAAGGAAGAATTGTGTTGCCATTGACATAAATTTGAAGTATCTGGTCTTTTTGCTTAATTTGATTATAATCACCACTACCATCTTGAACCATAATCATTAACCTTGAAATATTCTTTCCATTAAAGCCAGTAATGCGTTGCTTAATACCTGCTCCTGTAAAACGAACACCATCATTCATAAATACTGAATAAGGAACTGTGTAATTAGTCATTGCGGATGAATTAACAACAATATCATATGCAAGTAGAGGGTTAGAACCCCAACTATTTACGATTGCTTGATATTGTATTTCAATAACTAAACCGTTATTAACATTAGGAAGATTGCGTAGATAAGATGAAATTTTATGTAAATCAAGAGTAAGCTCGTATGATGTAATTTTTGAATACTGATTACGAATTGTTTGAAGACCCGTTTCCTTATCAACAGTAACAGATATAGCATTACCATCTTGGAACGATTTAAGACACTGGACTGCACCCACATCAGATACGGCATTCATAATATCCATCAATTGAGGGACATAACGCCACTCATCAAGAACTTGCTGATCTAATGTCGAAAGTTTAATGGACTTAAAGATTTGATATAAACCTTGTGTTCCATTAAAATTATCAGTAGTTGTGATTGGCTGATAACGAACAATGCGAAGATTAGACCTTATTTCATCACTTTGAGGATAGATTTTAAATAAACTTCTTGATTTATCGTGATAAATAGGATCAAGATAGTTAGTTGTGATTACCTCCGTCATTTTGTATTTCAATTTTAACATATAAGAAGATAAAAAATTAAAATAAAAAAGATTAGACATTTACACGACCCCTAAAATATAAGTGAGCGAGAAAAGCATTACTCGCTCCTATAGAATTTTGCTCACCACCATCAGTAGTAATATTAATGCCAAACAAACCATTAGAAACACTAAAACCAAGGTCAAGACCAAGGAAAGTATTAAATCCTCGCGTAATTAATGTATTTTCATCACTAACAATCATCTTATTACAATCTACACTCTCAAATGCGTGATATAAAATTTCTTGTAAATTTTCAAGAGGGAATGAGATAGGAACATCGCGATTACCAATATTATATTCAACACGCTGAAGATTAGGAAGAGATTTCATTTGTAGATAATTAATTGTTGAATTCAATAAATCATTTTGACTATAAAATACCATACTGAACTTCTCAACTGGATTAGGAATAGTGGCTGAAATTTGGGTTGTTGCGCTCTTTAAATCGTATGTAGTGTAATTAACAATTTCCATAGAAACACCCTGTGAAGACTGTTCGGGAACATCAACCCAAACAAGACGTAAATCACTCATACAATATACCTGAACGAATGCTCTATCACCATTAACAAGACCAGAACCGTATAAAGCATTTCGTGAAGGAGAGAGTGTAATACGGAGCGTCATAGTTCCAGTTTTTGAATATGATAAATCACCAGAGGTCTTGTTAATACAATTACGAAGCTTCATTGAGAAAGGAAGAGGCGAGGAAGCACTCGTAGTTCCTCGTAAGAACTTCTTTGTCATATCATCATTTGCGAATTTAAGTTCGCTTGTATTGTCAAGTTCTCCTTGAAGACCATCACGAGTTTGGTGTGTGGAAGTTTCGAGTGCAACATAGCGTCCATACTCACGGAAAGGCTCAACAAGAGAAGAACCAAAATATGTATCAATCTGCTGAATAAAACCGTGAGAACCAGCAAGTGCGTCATATTTAACGTCAAGACTTCCATCATATGAAACCCAATTTGGACTATTGGGATTATTAACATCACTTACAGCATCCCAAGTTCCTGCATTAGTTTGAGTTCCACCAACATATAATTTACCTTCTAAACGCCAAGAACCCTGAACTACTTGACGACCTACATTGTTGCAAACAAACTGCACGGTGTCACCACCTTGATAATATGATTTAACAACATTAGGTTGAACTGCATTATAACGAAAGGTCTCCATTTTATATTTCAAATTTATGATATATAAAGATAAAAAATAAAGAAAAATAATGAATTTAAAATTTACAAAGATTTAAGAATTGATTTGAAGAGATAGACCATCTTACCTTTAAGAATATTTGTCCCATCACTATTAAGATTAAACTGGATAGTCCTAATTGGACCATTTGGATTGAACTTTTCAAGAAGTTGAATACGTTCAGGATAAACAACGAGCTTTTGATTTAATTCCTGTAATTGTTTAACTTCAACACCCATCTCTTCCATAGTCTTAAGAAGACGATCTTGATGGATTGCACCAGTTGCGATACCATTACCTTGAAGTAAAGTAATATCGCGATTTGTTGTTTGCATACCATCAAGAACTACTGTATATGATACAACACCATCTTGCTTTGAAATAAGGCGAGTGTTAGAACCAGTTCCAGTAGGTGTTAGAAGCATACAAGCAACAGTTTCAGGCTCAATCTGGAATTGCCGAACGAAGTTAAGTGTATCAGTCATAAGGAATGGCTCTACTTTATATGAGCGATAGAAACGACTACACATACCAACATTTTGCTCAAACATAGAACGAGTGCTTTCATTCATAGAAGTAATTACCTCAACCATTTCAGCTTTATTTATAGACCAAGCCATTGAAGATGTCTTCCAATCAATTGGTTGAACTAATGGGTCATTAGGAGATGTTTGACACATCGGTCTAATATAAACTTGTGCCGTAGGTGCATCCGCTCCTGCTGTATGCCCTGGTGCGTTATCATAAACAACAGTAACTAAAGCATATCCACAAGTATTTGCAGGAGCAGTAGCGGATGCAAGAACGATGGTTGAAATTCTTGCTGAATATGTTAGGAGATTTTGGTTTCCATTATTGCTGTTAGATGATAGAAGAACTTTTTGATTAACAAAGAAAGGTAAAGCTCCGTTTGTGGGAACTCTAAATTGGGTTAGTGACACGGGATTTTGAGGTGGCTGTGCTGGTGTTGCATATTCCCAAAAACCAACAGTCAATGGCTTTAGTTTAACTGATGTTAAAACAACATCACTAAGGTCAGTGATAATAGCCTCAACATAATCACCAATGTCGTCCTCATACTGTAATAAATTTAAGGTTCTCAAATTATTAAAGAATGTAGTATTGTTTGCACATAACCCATTAGTATTTATTGGAATATGAACAAATTTACCATCAGGACCTAAGGAACAACATATAACACCCTTATATGTAGGTTGCACAACACCACCTACCGTAAAAAACCATTCAGTGTAGCATTGAATTGTTGGGATATCAATACCCTCACCAGTTGTAGCGGTAATAACACCATCACCAACAACCGTCATAGTCCTAACTGTTCCAGCATTATATGCATTAAATGTGTATGTATTCTTCGCGTCAAGATTGAATGTAATAGCCGTTAATGCATCTCCAAAATCCAAAGCATTATTAATTTCTATCATCGAACTATTAGCGTAGTAATTATTAAAATCATAAGCACTAACTGGAACATTAGTAAAGCACATTGTATTAGGATTGTGAAGTTCAGCAATAACTGGGATAATACTTTCAAGTTCTATACCAACAGTTAAGTCTCCAAACTCATCACAAGACATAGCGTCACAAGAGGCGATATCCATCAAATCACTTAAAGGTATAATAAGAGGGTAAGCACCATTATCATAATACTGACCCCCTATAAGATCTGCAAATGGTGATTTAGCCAAGCTCGAAGAGCCGATTTGTGAAATACCAGCTGAAGCACTCATTGCAGTATTATCAACACCAAATAATTTATTACCCCATAGAGATAACCATTTTTCATCATCAATGTCATACTTATACTTATTAAGATTAGCGTTTAGAATATTAACATACTGTTCATACGCAAGACGCCCTTTCTTGGAACTTTCGAGCCAGACATTGCGGAAGATTGCTTTATTATCATAAAATTCAATATCATCTTCATTAATATTCGATGCATAAACACCATTCGATATCTGGGTTGCAGGATGTGAAGAGTTAATACCACCAAAACCATAATTTTTCAATCCTGTTACGCTTGCACTACCAACAGCACCTTTATTAGTATCAGGGTCGAATTGAAGAACTAAATGATGTTTAGCGAGATTACGATATTGACCGTCATAAGCCGGGAGGTCAAAATGTAGAATTTTGTTATTTACATTGAAAGCTCCGCCTTCACGAGCAATGGTTCTTAAAATACGAGACATTTTATATTTCAATTTTAACATATAAGAAGATAAAAAAATTAAAACAAAAAAAGATTAAAAAAAGTAGGGAGACAACCCTCTACTTTTTCCTAAAAAGTATTAACCATCAATTAAGAGTGTGAGAGTAGCACCTCCTGTAAGGTTAATAGGAACACCATCTTTTGTAATTCGTATTTGGAATGAATTAACTGTTATATCATCTCTGTTGAATATATTAAGGAAGATTGGGTAATTAACATCAAATGAGTAAATATTAGATGATGTCGCACCAATTTCATCAAGTCTTTCAATTACATAAAGAATTGATTTACGGTCTGGGTAATTGCTATTATAAGAACTTAAATCGAAATTTAATAACTCAACAACAACATCACCATATAGAGCAAGTTTAATCGCTCCATTACCACTAATAAAAGAACTAACTGCATTAGGAGCTGAAAATATTCTTAAGTTAGTATTAAACACACTCCACAAACCATTTTCAAAGCTAATATTGACAGCACAACCACTTCTTTCCAAAATATCACCACTTAAACTTGTTTCATTTGCTTTAAGTATATTATCTTCCGGTATTATATTGATACCATAATCAACTACTTTTCCGTTATTATCGATATTTTGGGTTGGTGAGGCGATATAATAAGAACCACCAATTTTAGTTTGCTTACCACTAACAAACTCACCTAATTTTGCCGTATTTAAAAATTTAGAATTAGTGTTTAATAATGTAGCACAAGGAAAAAAACCACTTTTAGATGCATTATTAAAATCAATTGAATATGGAATTAAAATATCTTGTGTAAGACCAATACTTTCATTTCTTGTATTAGCATCCACATTATTTCTGGTTTCAATATAGCATTTAACCCTACCATTCTCCATAACCCAATAAACAATGTCATATTTATTTAATTGAACCTCACTAACTGTTTCCTGTCCGTTAAAATACACTGCATAATAAGCGTTTTGATTAACAACAACAGGATAAACACAACAATAATAATCATCCTTTAAAAATGCTGTCTTATTGATATTAGATTGCCCTACAAGACCTATTATAAAATCATTATTTAAATATTTATTGTCCTCTTGAAAATTTTCTAAATTGACTTTATATTGAAAACTACCCATTATTAATTTTTTCTTTCCAATACAATAACATTCACCTGCATCAATCGAAACTTCTGGTGTATTTACTGTAATTTGTGTTGCTCCTAAAAGATTTGGGTTTTCTGCCTGAGATATTGTCAATCCATTTGTAGTAGAATTAGTATTATTAAAAAAATCTACTTCATTTGCAGGGTCGCAATTAAAATTTATTGTTAATTTATTATCCTTATCTATCAGCGGCATTAGATAAAAACCCCTTGTTAATCTTTGTTTAGCACCCACAGTTCCCGCAACATAAGTCTGCGTATCGAGTTGATTAAAATCTAATGCACCTAATAATGAATTAAATAATGTCGCACTAACATCTTTTAATAAGATTTTACCAGCAGGAAAAGCACCATATTTATAAGCGACATTTTGAGTAGTTCCTAATTGACTGCTTACACCAACATTTAATCCAATTGGTGTTTGAATATAAACACCGTCGTTGGTTGAAAACGTCAAACCTTTAAGAGCAACCGACGCGTTTTTAGAAACTGTTATGTTATTTTGAATATTTACTGTGAAATCTGCGGGATATGATGTTGTGTTTAGAGCGTTATTTTGCCCTCTTGCGGTTGCAGTAGCAAGACGAATTAATTGAACCATTTTATATTCTAATTTAACATATAAGAAGATAAAATTTAAAATCTTTATATCTCATAAATTAGAACATAATGTCTCAATCTGGTGTCATATCAAATCCCAATTCATCAACAAATCCATTAATTGCAAATGGGGAATTCATTGGAACCGCTGAAATTGTAGCACAATATGCAGGTCTTTACTATGCAATTGAATGTAGCACTAACGCAACTCTTTCATTAGAATTCTCACAAGATGGCGGTAATTGGTCGCAAGTAGAAGTTCTTAATGTTTCAGCTAATGTTATTAAAGAAGGTCTTATAACATTAAAGAACAAATACTTCCGATCTCGTGTTGTAAATTTGGAGGATGAGGCGCAAACATTCCTAAGACTATCTATCATATACAAACAAGTAATTCCAACTTCTTTAACAATCGATACATCTGGTCTTGCTACATCTGCAAATCAGGAAGTTCTAAATGATTGTATAACTGACAATAAACTAAATGTAAATGCTGTTATTGATACTTCACTTCTTGCTACTGAAATAACATCTCAACAATCTTTATCTAATGTATTTGCTCTTAGGGATTTTATAGAAACTTCCTTTACATTCACACCAAGCAAAAATTTGTGGGTTCAGGTTGATAGCGAAATTCCCGTTGATGTTAATGTATCTAATCAAATTACAGGATATGGACTTGAAACTACACAACAAGATATTTTAAACACCGTGTCAAATCCACCGACTGCTACATTAATATTAGATAGTCCAGAAGGGATTGCATCGTATGCTGATAGCGTGCCTCCTCCGACCATCGATACATATAAACGTAAAGGATGGTATTACACGAATACAAGTGCTGGTAATAAATACAATTACTACTTTTATTCAAATGGGAATTATACTCAAACATTAGCGGATATTACTGGTTCTTGGTGTGTTTGTGAAAATGATAGCACTACCACAACATCCGCAACCGTTATCCCGATTTTTGCCCTATACACTGTCGGCAGTTTGAATGTATGGTATCAATCTAAACGGGTTTATACCGCTAATGCACGAATGGTTTCGGGTATGAAATATTTATTTTACTGGGGTGTTGAACCATCTGTATATCCAGAATTACCACGAATTCAATTAAGTTTAGTTTCGGAGACTGGAACGCTTTTACCAGGAGAAACCATTTTAACAATGTCAGTAGGTAGTGAAAGCTCCGCATCTGTTGGAACAATTAAAAATCTAATGACGCATATTGCTTGGAGAAATTCTACTAATCAATTTATAACAGAACTAATTGGCGATGCGGATTTTATTAGCACGGATGTGCGTATATTAGATAGGCTTTCAACTGGTATTGCCGTTAGTGGTTCAATTGGATTAACGGGTCCAGTAGGATTAACAGGTCCAATTCAAATCGCATCAGGTCAGTTTGTAGGATTAACGGGTCCAGTAGGATTAACGGGTCCAGTAGGATTAACGGGTCCAATTCAAATCGCATCAGGTCAGTTTGTAGGATTAACGGGTCCAGTAGGATTAACGGGACCAATTCAAATCGCATCAGGTCAGTTTGTAGGA
>Ga0315905_10009187_pt1 | contig 10011 bp, 7 predicted proteins | sample LakEriMetagenome_5_FD_203522 | JGI IMG/M metagenome (GOLD analysis project Ga0315905, IMG submission 203522) | Freshwater fungal communities from buoy surface, Lake Erie, Ohio, United States - Buoy 4 MA121 | ecosystem: Environmental > Aquatic > Freshwater > Lake | place: USA: Lake Erie, Ohio... | reverse complement strand
TGCCAGTCGCGGCAATTCCTGCGGGTGCCTTCTCCGTGATCGATTCGGTCGTCGAGCGGGTCGCTCGCGTGTCCATCTTTAAGGGAGAGACCATCGTTCCCGGGCGCCTTGCCCCGATTGGTACCACCCCCGGTATCGAGGTCAAGATCTCGCCAGGAAAGCGCGCCATGGCGGTCCGCATCGATGATGTGACAGGGCTCAGCGGACTCATGCAACCCAACAGCCGGGTGGATGTGCTCGTGACGCTGCGCGATGAGTCTGGCAGCGCCGGACGTATCTCGAAACTCTTCATGAGCAACATGCGCGTGCTGTCCGTTGGCTCGCAGGTTGAGCGAGGGGCCGACGGCACCGCCATTACGGCGGCCTCAGCCATGCTGGAGGTCACCCCTGATGAGGCGGAGCGACTGGCGGTCGCGATGCGTGAGGGGAGCATCCAGCTGGTGCTCCGCGGCTATGGTGACCCGGACTCCATTCGTACCACCGGTGCCCGCCCGGCCGATGTACTCCGACAACTCCGGAGTGGCTCTCCCCCGGAGGCGTCTGCCGAGCCAGCACCCGTCACCGCGCCCCGAACAAGCCGTCCCAAGCCATTGCCCGCGCAGGACCCGCCGCCTGCCCCAGCACCATCGCCGCGCCCCGCAGCGGTAGGCTTCGACTCCGTGACCGTGAAGATCTACCGTGGCGATCGTCTAACCCAACAGAAGTTCGAATCGAGGCGAGATACCGTCCGCCGCGACACCCTGCGGTGGTGATGACGACCGGTAGCGGTTTCACTCCTGCTGCAGCCCCTTCATTATCGGGAGTTCTGGTGGCACAACTCTTTCGACGCGGTTTCCTCGGCGTATTGCTCGCTAGCCTGCTCTGCACGTTGGTGGCGTCAAAGTCCGCGGTCGCCCAAAACACGTCGGAGATCGAGCGCATTACGCTCGCCGTGGGACGGTCATTGCCGATCGACTTGCCGGGAGCGGTCACGCAGGTGACCATTGTGAATCCCGACGTGGCGGATGTCGTCGTGCTCACCGAGCGAAGCGTGCTGCTGAATGCCAAGGCGGCGGGCGCCACCGATGTCATCCTGTTTGGAGCAGCCATCGGCCGGCGGCACTATCGGGTCACGTCTTTCGCCGCCACGGATCGTCGGCAGATCGCCCTCGCTGTAAATTTTGCTGAAGTCCGGCGCGAGGCGCTTACGGAAATCGGCCTCGCCGGCTCGTACAAGCGTTCGAATGGTCCGTCGGTGGGAACGGGACCTCTTTCTCCGGGAGCCGCTTCAGGAACACCAAGTGCCGCTTCCGGTACGAACAAGTTTCTTTCAGCGATCTCGTCGTTCGGCACGAACGAAATACTCGGATACCTGGAGGCGCAGCAGCAGAGCGGGCGCGCGCGTTCGCTCGCCGAGCCCACGCTGATGGCCGGCAACCGCGACTCTGCCAGCTTTCTTGCCGGGGGCGAAGTGCCAGTGCCCATCGCGCAGCCTGGTGGCCCCGGAGGACAGGCCTTCGTGACCATTACGTACCGTCCGTTCGGTGTGCAGCTGAAGTTCATGGGTGAGGTACTGAGCGATTCGCTGATCAAGCTGCGGGTGGTGCCGGAGGTGTCGAGCCTGGACTACTCGAATGCCGTGCTGATCGCAGGTTTCCGCGTGCCCGCGCTCCGTACTCGCCGGGTGGAGACCACCCTCGATGTGCGCCCCGGGCAGAGCCTGGTGATCTCTGGATTATTCAGTGAGGATCGGGAAGCGGTGCGGACTGGCATCCCCGGCCTCATGTCGCTTCCCATTCTGGGGGCCCTCTTCAGCAGCAGTCGCTGGCAGACCAGTGAGTCGGAGCTGCTCGTGGTCGTGACGCCGGAGCTGGTTGACCCCAACCTACCTCGGGCCAGGGACCAGATGCGCTTCAAACCGGATAGCACGCTCCCCGCGCTCGACGCCCTCAAGAAACGCCTCCCTCCCGAGTGAAGCGGTCGTCCGTTGGGACGAACTGTTACTGCCGTAGCTCTTTCCGGATGTCATCTCTGTGCTGCACCGCCTGATCATCGTCCAGGACGCCCTGGGGGCTCTCGAGCCGCTCCTGCCTGTATTCGCCCGCGCAGGGTTCGCGCCGCCCATCGTGCGCGAGTCGCTGTCGCAGGTGGTCGAGCCGGTACGGCAAGGGCAGGTCGAGCTGCTGGTCGTGCCGATCAAGCTGTTGCAGGGGAGCGGCCGCTTCGACTTCGAGGGGCTGCTGCGCGATGCGGATCGTCTGGCCACCATCGGCACGGCACCGACGGCCGATGCCGAGGCAATCCTCGCCGGGATGCGTGCGGGCATCGGGGAGTTCCTGGTGTCCCCTCCAGCCCCCGCCGAACTGGAGGTGGCGCTCATGCGCCTCCAGCGCAAATGGGGTGCCGCTGCCATGCGAGGGTCTGTGACCGCGGTGTACGCCCCCAAGGGCGGCGTGGGCGCAACCACGGTGGCCGTGAATGCCGGGTACGCCTTGGCCTCGCGCCGTACGGACACGCAGGTCGCGATCGTCGACCTGAACATGGGGCTGGGCGACGTGACAAGTCAGCTCAACCTCCAGTGCATGTACGACATCGGGCATCTGGTGCGCAAGCTCGATCAGGCGGACGCCGCGTTGCTGCAGGCCATCGTCACGCCGGCCGGTGAGGGACTCTTCGTGCTCCCGGCGTCGGACGATCTCGAAGTCGCCGAGCAGATTCAGGCGGATGCCGTGGCCCGGGTGCTCACGGCCTGTCGCGCAACATTCGCGCACACGATCGTGGACTGCGAGCATGCGTTCGGCGCTCGCACTGTGGCCGCGCTCGACAGCGCCGACCGCATCATCGTCGTGCTCCAGAGCAATGTGGCGGCCATTCGCGCCACCAAGCGCACCCTCGCGCTGTTCAAGCAGCTCGATTTTCCGGACGACAAGGCGATCGTCGTTTTGAATCGAGAAGGACCCGGCGACGTACTCTCCTATAACGATGTGGCCAAGTCGCTCGGCAGGCCGATTGACGTGCGGCTCCCCAACGCGTTTCAGTTGGCGACGGATGCGCAAACACGCGGCTTGCCGATCGCCAAGGTCGCCCCAAGCGCCCCACTGAGTGCGGCGTTCAATGCGCTGAACACGCGAGCCTTGGGTGAGGTGGCGGTGGTTGACTCCGGTGTCAGCTCGGTGCCGAAGAAGCGCGGCCTTTTCGGCCTGCGGAGGAAATAGGCGATGGCCCTGTCACTGCGAGACCGTCTGTTGGGGCGGACGGCCGAGGCCGCGCCGACGTCCGCCGAACAAACCGGCGACGAGAACGCCCTGGTGCGTGCCGATCCACTCGCCGGCCTTGCCGTAGCCACCGCGCCCGTTCGGCCGGTGTCCGCCGTTCGTGAGGAAACGGCGACCGACCGGCTCAAGCGTGACCTGCACAACAAGCTCGTCGACCGTCTCGACCTTGCCGCCCTTGAAAAGGTCCGTGAGGAGGGGCGGCTGGTTCCGCAGATCCGTGCCGCCGTACTGGAATTCCTGCGCGCGGAGCAGGCGCCGCTGTCCGCCGCGGAGCGCGATGAGGTGGTCGAGGAAATCGTGTGGGAGGTCACGGGGCTCGGCCCCATCGAACCCCTCACGCGTGACCTCAGCATCAGCGACATCCTCGTGAATGGGCCACGCTCGGTATATGTAGAGCGCAAGGGACGGCTCGAGCTCACCGGCGTGACATTTCGCGACAACGCGCACCTGTTGGCGGTCATCGATCGTATCGTGAGCCGTGTCGGTCGCAGGGTAGACGAGTCGTCACCCATGGTCGACGCACGTCTCCCCGACGGCTCGCGCGTGAACGCGGTGATTCCCCCATTGGCGCTCGATGGCCCTGTGCTCTCGATCCGTCGCTTCGGGGCGACGCTGGGGCCCGCCGATCTGGTCACGAATGGGGCAATGACGGCCGAGATGCTGCGCTTCCTTGCGGCATGCGTCGTGTCCCGTCTCAACATCCTGATCTCCGGTGGAACGGGCTCCGGCAAGACCACCCTGCTCAATGCACTGTCAGCCTTCATTCCCGACTCCGAGCGCATCGTCACCATCGAAGATGCGGCCGAACTCCGGCTGCAGCAGCAGCACGTGGTGCGTCTGGAAACGCGCCCGCCAAACATGGAAGGGCGCGGCGAGGTGCAGGCCCGTGATCTCGTGAAGAACGCTCTCCGTATGCGTCCTGACCGGATCATCATCGGTGAGGTCCGTGCCGGCGAATCGCTCGACATGCTGCAGGCCATGAACACCGGTCACGAGGGGTCGCTCACGACGGTGCACGCCAACGCGCCGCGCGATGCCCTCGCTCGCGTCGAGACGATGGTGCTGTTCGCTGGGACGGCGCTGCCGGCGCGCGCGATCCGTGAGCAAATCGCCTCGGCGCTGCATCTGGTCGTACAGGCCTCCCGCGGCTCTGACGGGGTGCGCCGCGTGACCTCGATCGCCGAGGTTACCTCGATGGAAGGCGATATGGTGGCGATGCAGGAGATCTTCCGGTTCCGCCGTCGGGGTGTTTCCGAAGATGGTCGGGTACAGGGGGTGTTCGAGGCGACCGGGGTGCGGCCCCAGTTTGCCGACGCCATTCTCACGCGCGGTATCGACCTGCCACCGGACCTGTTCACGGTGCGGTGACTGGTATGTCCACGGGCTTTCTGGTCGCGCTGGTTTTTCTTGGGACGCTGTTTGCCGTCCTCGGTCTGTTCGTATTCCTCAACCGGCGTCGATTGCGCTCGCTCGAAGCGGCGAAGGAACGCCTGAGCGATGCGCCCATTCTCGGGCGGGAGAGTGGCGCTCCGCAGAGTACCATCCTCCGGGACCAGCGCGCCTCGAATTTCGCCGCGCTCAACGAACTGCTCTCCGGACGCGGCGTCACCCAGCAGCTCACCCGAGAACTGGCCCGCGCTGGCTCGCATCAGAAGCCGGGAGAGTTTCTGCTCTTCACGCTACTCACGGCCCTGAGTGGTATGACGCTGTTGTCGCTGCTGTTCCCCGGACCGATTTCGGTCGCGGGCCTGTTCGCCGGGGCGCTGGTGCCGTGGGTACTGCTGCAGCGGCGTCAACGCGTACGGGTGCGGCAGTTCGAACAGCAGCTCCCCGATGCGCTCGATCTGCTGACCAACTCGCTCAAGGCGGGGTACTCGCTGCAGGCGGCCATGGAGTTCGTGGGACGGGAGTCCACCGCGCCACTCAGCTCGGAGTTCCTGCGCTTCTACGATGAGCAGCGCCTCGGCGTGGATGTCCGCACCGCGCTCCTCGCGCTACAGGAGCGCGTGGGTACCGACGATGTGCGGATGTTCGTCACCTCGCTGCTCCTCCAGCGGGAGACTGGCGGCAACCTTGCCGAACTACTTGGCTCCATCAGCGGTCTCATTCGTCAGCGGCTCGAGATGCGCGGGCAATTGCAGACACTGATCGCCGAGCCGAAGATGTCAGCGCAACTGCTCTCGGCGTTGCCACTCGTGCTTTTCGTTGTCGTGAACGTGATCAACCCCGACTACATGCGCCCCATGCTGACCAGCGGTACTGGAAGAGCGCTTCTGGGGCTATCGGCCGGGCTTATTGTGATTGGCTACACCGTGATGAGCCGGATTGCCGACGTCGAGATGTGACCATGTCGTTTCTGACCTCATTTCCGCCCTCTCTGCTGTTGTTGGGGCTCACGTTCGTGGTGGCCCTCATCACGATCGTGTACGTAGGTGTCGCGGAATATGAGCGGTCGGCCACTCTTAAGCGCGCGTCTGAGCGTGGAGATGCCGCGGCTCTGGTGGAGGGGTTGCTGCTACAGGAGCGCCATTCGAGATGGGCGCGCTTCACCGATTGGCTGGCCAGCCGTCTCGACCGCAAAGCAAAGGGCGAAGTCAAGCCGGTCTCCGAAAAATTGCTGCACGCCGGATTTGATTCCGATGCCGCGCAGACCCTTTTCGGTGCGGCCCGCATAGCGGCGGCGGTCACAATTCCGATAGTGGGGTGGTTTCTGGCCCCGAGCAGCAGTGGATCGACCGGGTTGCTCTTCATCACCATGTCCGTCGTAATTGGGCTTGTGGCGCCAACGGCGGTGCTCGATCGGCTGGCGGGGGCTCGTCGCGAGCGCATCCGTCGCGGTGTACCCGATGCGCTCGACCTACTGGTGGTGTGCGTAGAGGCGGGCGTCTCTCTCGATGCCTCGATTCTTCGGGTATCACGTGACATGGCAGATATTCACCCGGAACTTGCCTTCGAACTCGGTCAGGTGGTACGCAAGGTGAGCGCTGGGATGCCGAGGGAGCGGGCGCTGCAGCAGTTGCCGAGGCGTACGGGCGTGGAAGAGCTTCGTACGCTCGTGGCCAGTCTCATCCAGTGTGAACGTCTGGGCTCCTCGATCGCGCGCGTGCTGCGGATCAATGCGGAAACCCTTCGACTGCGGCGGAAGCAGGCCATCGAAAAAAAGGCCGCCGAAGCGGCGCTCAAGATGATGATCCCGCTGGCCCTATTTCTCTTGCCCGCCCTCATGATCGTCGTGATCGGGCCGGTGATTGTCTCGTTCATGACCAACGGGCTGGGATAGCGCTGATGCGTGCATCGTTGGAGCGTCGACAACTGACCCGCCGGCGGCGTGGCGCCACACTGGTCTTGGTGGCACTGATGCTTTCGGCCCTGTTGGGGATTTGCGCTATTGCCGTGGACTTGTCGCGTCTCACCGTGAGTGGCAACGAATTGCAGACGGCAGTTGATGCTGCTGCGCTACGCGGCGCCCTTGCGCGGCAAAACGGCACGACGAACCCGACAAATGCGGTCACCACTTTTCTAGCAGGCACGAACCCTGTGATGGGCACCTACCTATCCGCACAGAACATCACGGTAGAGGCCAGGCGATACGAAGCAAACGGCAGCTGGAGTGCGACGACGTTTGCCGCAACCGGTAATAGTGCCGCGAACGCGGTCCGAGTCATCGCAACTCAGCCAGGTAACCTTTTGTTTGGGCTGGCGGGCCAACTACCTAGCCTTACGCTAAGGCGCGCCGCGACTGCACGGATTGCGAGTGCAGGCCTTACCTGTGTCAAGCCATGGATGTTCGAGGCCGTGAGAGTGGTGCGGCGGCACGTGGCAAGTGCCGAGAATCCTCCCACGGAAGCCAACTACGCGGCCATGCGCGGCGTGGCCCTAAGCACGCGAGTGTACCTCGTGTTTGCCCCCCCGACGGACAATCGCGGGGGGTTGGATACCTTGTACGGTGGTTCCTCGATATTCGCCGGGAAGTGGATTGGAGTGCAACTCCCCGGCACCCCTTCGTACCAATCAAGCATAAACACGTGCAACGCCGGCGCCCTGGTCGCTCCGTATCCTTTGGTGCCAAATCAGGTCACCAACCCCTCTGTTGTGAACACATCCACCAACCAAGCCTTCGGTAATGGGGGATTTTGCACTGGTCCCGGCGATACGTGTGAAGCTCTCCTACCAGTCATTCTAGGCAGCCCAAGCGGATCCATTGAGTTCGGAGCAGCGGGTTCTTATCAGATCTTGTTTCAAACGACATTTCGGCTTCGATGCTTCAAGCGTAGCACAACTAGTCCAAATTGCCCGTCTGCCGCGGCCATACTTAACTGGAATGCCTCGAATATTCTTCGGGGCACCATGTTCGGATACATAGATATCACACTCCCCGTCTTCAGCGGGAATCAGGCGGTAAGTTACGGCGGCTCCATGGTAGGAACATCGCAACGACTGCTACTCGTGGAATGAGCCGTCGCCTCAGCATACGTCTCGCACTAGCCGTGACGCTGACAGGAGCGGTGAGATCACCGATGGAGGCCCAGCAGTTCTCAGCGAATCCTGCAGCGAAATGTGCGGTCACCCCGATCCGTGACGGGGGTTCTGGAGTCGACGGCGTAATGGTTCGCTTCACCGCCGGCCCCGCAGCGCAGCCGCTCGATGCCCTCACAGCCCATGCCGTGGGGACACGCCTCTCCAGCGAGCTGCGGGCCCTCGCGTCTGCGCCCGTGCGGGCCGCCAGTAGCAAAGCCGATACGAACTTGCGCGCGCTCGATGCTGCGGCCATGGCGCGGTTGCTCGAGTCCGGAGAACGTTGGATCATCAGCGGTGATGTCCGTGAGACGGACAACACTGTTCAGGTGCAGTGGCGTATCGTAGACGTGCGCCTCGGACGCGAGGTCGCGACCGGGAAGGTTGAGGATGACCTGCTCTGGCTGCCCAGGCTCACGGGTGCGGTACTCGAAGCCGTCGGTGAAAAAATCGGCGTTTCCCGGTCGGTGCTTGCACAGGCCAGGGCACGCCAGCGCCGGAGCCACACCGCGTCGCGGGAGGCGATGGAGCTCTATCTCGCTGCCCTGTATGACGTGGAGTCGTTCGAGTCGCGTGCACAGCTGAACGCCATCGTTGCCCTGTCGAAAGCGCTGGTGCTGGATCCGGCGTTTTCAGCGGCATGGTACGCGCTGGGCGTCGCGCAGGTACACGCGGCCTACTGGGGGGAGACTGCGCGCGGCCGAGACCAACGGCTCGCCAGCGCGATGCAAGCGGCCAATCGCGCGCTCGCCGCACAGCCCACTGACGCGGGCACACTCGCCTTGCTCGCACGTGTACACTTGCTCCGAAACGAACCCGCAGCCGCGAACCAAGCCCTCGATGCCCTCCGCACCATCGCGCCGCGCGCCGATGAGGTGGTGTGGCTCCGGGCAGAGCTGGCTCGGGTTCGCGGTGACTCCACCGATGCCGAGGCAATCATCCGGGAGGCCGGGAGCAGCATCGTGGGCCATGTGCCCACGCTGTTCCTGCGCGCCGAGTGGGAGCGCCGCCGTGGCCGCCCGCAGCTGGCCTGTCTGGCCCTCAACCGCATCGTGGTGCTGAACGAGACGTGGGCCCCGGCATATGTCATGCGCGCGCTCGTCCGGTCGAAGCTCGGCGATCGACGCGGCGGATGGGCAGACGCGGAAATCGTGAGTCGCCTCGGGCGCCCCGCGTGGGGAGCCGCCACCACCGCGCTCATCGACATTTCGATGGGTGACGTAAGCCGCGTGCGACGCCTCGCGCGGCGCGATCTCTCGGTACGTGACGAAAGCACCCTCGCGTGGCTTGACGTGCTGCTGCGTGCCGCCGTGTTCAAGGGGACCAACGATATTCAGCGTGCCCAGCAGGCGCTCGCCGCCATGCCCTGTGACGACTACCGTCGTCGCTATCTGGCCGGCGATCCGCTTCTCACGCCGCTGCCGCTACCGCCACGCTGTAAGGTCAGTCGGAAGCCCGTAGCCAGCGAATGATCTCGCTTAGCGTGGGGCGCTTGCCGTACATCAAAAGCCCGGTACGGTACACGCGGCCGGCCACGAGCATGCAGACGACGGTCGACACGGCAAGCAGTCCGATTGATGCAAGCAGCTGACGCGACGGCACCTCGGTAAGCCCGAGCCGAAGCGGCATCATGATCGGCGCCGAGAACGGAATAAGGCTCAACGCCGTGGTGACGTTCCCCCCCGGATCCTGCAGCGCTGTTTGCAGCAGGGCAACGCTCGAAACGAGCAACATGAGCACCGGCGTCTGCGCCTGCTGCGCCTCCTGCTCCGAGCTCGCGATGCTCCCCACCAGCGCAAAGAGCGCGGCGTACTGCACGTAGCCCAGCACGAAATAACCGGCGAGCAGTAGTGCGTCGGAGGGTGAGACCGATGGCAGGGTGAGACTGGTCGCGGTTAGCCCGAGCATGGCGAAGAGCTTCGCACGGTTCGCGAGCAGCGAAACAAGGGCGCCGGTCCAGATCCCGAGCTGCAGCAATGCCACACCGCCGATGCCCAGCACTTTGCCAGACAGCAGCAGACGCGCCGGGACACTGGCCAGTACGATCTCCGCCACGCGGGATTGCTTTTCTTCGGCCACACTGCGCAGTACGATCTGGCCATAGAGCACGATCGCCACGTACAGCAGCATCGCGACCCCGAACCCGGCGAGCATGCTCGTGCGGGCACTTGCCTCCCGTCCATCGTTCTGCAGACGCGTGGTCCGCAGATCCACGCGAAGCTGCGCCACGAAGGAGGCATCC
>Ga0315905_10009184_pt1 | contig 10013 bp, 5 predicted proteins | sample LakEriMetagenome_5_FD_203522 | JGI IMG/M metagenome (GOLD analysis project Ga0315905, IMG submission 203522) | Freshwater fungal communities from buoy surface, Lake Erie, Ohio, United States - Buoy 4 MA121 | ecosystem: Environmental > Aquatic > Freshwater > Lake | place: USA: Lake Erie, Ohio... | reverse complement strand
TTTTACCACGATAAACCTGACTGGCCCACAGGGACCTCAGGGAATAGCGGGCGCGACAGGACAACAGGGGCCAATTGGACAGACAGGTGCCCAAGGACCTGCAGGAACTAATGGCAATGGAATTATTTCTACCATTAACAACGGAAACGGCACTTATACTTTCAATTACAATGATGGTTCTTCCTTTACTACTGCAAATCTTACTGGGCCGCAGGGACCACAAGGAAATGCTGGAATTCAAGGGCCCGCTGGCAATAATGGCCAAAATGGCATCGGCATAACAAATTCCTATGTACAGGGTGACAGTCTTTTTGTGGTGCTGAGCAATGGGCAAATCTTAAACACCGGATATGTAAGAGGTCTGCAGGGTGCAATTGGTGCAACAGGTCCGCAAGGCACTACTGGACCACAAGGCCAAACCGGAGCGACAGGTCCGCAGGGACCACAAGGACCTACTGGCTTAACCGGGACGCAAGGACCTATTGGCTTGATTGGACCTCAAGGTGCTACAGGGCCACAAGGTGCAACAGGTGCTGTAGGACCGCAAGGACCGATTGGCTTGACTGGACCGCAAGGCGCAACAGGTGCTGTAGGACCGCAAGGACCGATTGGCTTGACTGGAGCGCAGGGCGCAACAGGGCCACAAGGCGCAACAGGTGCTGTAGGACCACAAGGACCTGCAGGAAGTATAGTAAGCGGCACATTGGGTCAGACTTTGTACAACAATGGTTCTACATGGGTAGCTACTTCCAATCTTTTCAACAATGGAACAAATGTTGCCGTAGGCAGCAGCAGTCCAGATAATTCTGCAGCCTTTCAGGTTTCTTCCACAACAAAAGGTGTTTTATTGCCCTCTATGACTCAGGCTCAAAGAAATTCAATCTCAAATCCTGCCACAGGTCTATTGATTTTTCAAATTGACAATACGCCTGGTTTCTATTATTACAATGGCTCGACCTGGGTCGCTATTGCAGGGTCGGGATCGAGTAGCAGTGGCAGCGGTTCTAATCCTAACACACTTATTTATACTACTGATGGTTTTTAAATTACAATAAATAACTATGAAAAATTTTCTAATTTCCTGCTTCTTACTTTTAAGTATAAACCTATTCTCACAGGGTAACTTACAATTCAATCAGGTCCTGATTCTCGATGCCACTGTTGCCGGCAACGCGGTTACAATTCCCGCTGGTAAAGTCTGGAAAATTGAAAGTGTGGCGATGACCAGTAACAATTCTTATTTCCAGATTCAATGGGGCGGTTCAAATTATTTTGTTATCAATACTTCCTCTGGATATAGCAATCTGCCTTTTTGGCTGCCATCTAACACAACAGTTACATTTATTGCTAGTTCCGCTACCAAAGTCAGCATTATAGAATTTAACGTTGTACCCTGATTTAATTTTAATGCGAAATCTAGCTTCGGTCCTAATGGTTTAGGCCTGGTTTAAAGGCATAATGCTTTTTATTAGACTCCTAAATTTAATATTACAAGGCTAAGGAATAACCAACCAACTTTAGCACTTTTGGCCAAACTATGGCCCTTTTGGCCCAACTAATTTGTTAATAATCCCGGAACCTGCATTACCTTCTCTGCTGAATAACTTGTAATTCGCAGTTAATTCTGTTAGTTCTCTTGTTGCGGTTCTTTTGGGATGGACGTCTACTTCCTAATCACAATTTTCTCCCCGGCTAAGATCCCTGATTTTCTGTCTCTTATTTTCAAAAAATAAGTGCCCTGAGCAAGGTCTTGTGGATTTAGCTGTTCGCTTGCTTTTGTATGGTAATTTTTAAAAGCAGTTTTAAAAACCTGACGGCCATTGATATCATAAAGTTCGAAGCATAAATCCATACTTTTTTTCAGATTTAGATCAACTATAAATTGTGAATCGGCAGGGTTTGGAAATACACTGATGCTTTTGAGCGGATTATTTTCAGATTCCTCAATTCCAAGGCCACGCTGTCCATTAGCAAGCGCATAATCACCTTTGAGCACAGTAAAGACCCTAACAAAGCCGAAGGAACCAATACTGACCTTGGTATAATCGGGATGCTCGCGCCATTCCTGCTGTGGAGATTCTCTGTAGAGCAGCATCAGGCTGTCGAGCCCATTACTGAGCAAATCGGCATCGAGAACATTGTCGGCTTCAATTCTGAATTCAGCATCAAAATCGGGCTTCCAGATTCCATTCACAGTCCAATAGCGGCTACTCGAAATCCTGTAATTATTTGGATTATTTACAATGGGATCGGGTGCAAGCGGATGCTGCTCGGCATGAATCCAGGCAGAGTCTGTCAAAGTTGTAACATTAAAATTGGCAAATCCCACGTAAGCTATAGGTTGAACTCCCGTATTTCTGATCATCAGCTGGCCGTCAAAGCGTGCCTGATTCAGCCTGTGTTCTTCATTTAATAAAACAATATCAGGTTCAAAATTCAACTGGAAAGACAGATTGCTGTACTCGCCAGACACAATTGCGCGCTGTTGCGATTTTTCCCAGTCATCATTCATAAAAGTAAACTGCAGCGGTGTACTGTTATGAAGATTTGGCGCTCCCAACAAACGCTGACGCACCCGGACATTGACATTCCAAATATTGCCATTCTGAACTTTAGAAAAAGAATCCATTTCGAAATGGGAAAAACCACCATTAAAAACCCAGTCGTTGAAAAAATCTGTGAGATCTACCCCACTGTGCTGACTAAGAAAATCGCGCATTTGCTGACTGTTGATACTACGTTGGCCAAAACTATCTAGCACGGCCGACATGGAGGAACGGAAAAGGCTATCTCCTAAATACCAACGCAGATTATGCGCTACCGATGCTCCTTTTTTGTACACATGGTCGCCATAGGTGTACTCATGCGGCATGCCAGAAATGGGTCGGTAACCGCCCTCAGATCTGTGCGCATTTTGTAAAACATCATAGTGGTTGTTTTTTACATCTGCAATGTAGCGGTTCCAGCCATAAACATAGCCAATGAATAAATGCTCGCAAAAGCTCGCCATCCCTTCATTTATCCACATATCTTCGGCCGTTTCGCAGGTCGTTAAGTCGCCCCACCAGTGATGCGATAATTCATGCGCCATCAAATCTTCATAGGTTAGCATTCCATTCAGTGTTGAGCGCGGATAGGCGATATTTGTTGCATGTTCCATGGCCCCGGCATTGAAGGGGACGGCAGAGTAGCCCACCTTATTCCAGCGGTAAGGGCCAAACCAATATTCGTAAGCTGCAATGGCACCAGGAAGATTGGCAAAGGAAGCTTTCATGGCTGCAGTGTCAGCCGCAACGGCTACAAGCTCTATTGGAATTATTCCATTGATACCATTTGTCTGCTGATAAACAGTCGTATAATCGGCTGAGGCTATGCAGGCCAGATAGGTTGGAATGGCGCTGTCCATCTGCCAGCTTCTGGTTCTGAACGACCCATTAGTAACATCATTTGTCAGATAACCATTGCAGAATGCAGGTTTATTTGCTGGAGTTGTGACATTGAAGGTATAGGTAGCCCTTTCTACAAAATTATCGAAACATGGATGCCATACCCGACCAAAATTGTGCGGATTGGCACTGAATCCTACGCCCAGATTATAACAGTAACCGCTTTGGAAATAAAAACCGCCCCAACTGCCATCGCTCTGCGGACGGCCACGGTAATATACCCTGAGATAAGCTGTGTCGTTCTGATTTAGCGCAGTCGGAAAATTGGCAATTATGATCGTATCATTGTGCGAATAACTAAGTGAATTGCCATTCATTACAATGGAATCAACTGTTAATTTCAACAAATCGAGACTTATTGAGGAAACTGCATTCATTTTTGGTACAAAACGAATTCCACAAGAAGCACTTACATCGCCAGTAGTTACATTATTGATTCTAAAATCGACATCGTAATGCAGCACATCGAAGGTATCGCTGCGCTCATTGTAATTGATATTTAATGCTTTTTGTCCGCCCCATTGCATATAAGCTGCCAAAGTCTCTTTTTTCATCCGCTGACAAGAAGGACAATCCTTGTGTTTATGCTGAGCCTGCAGACTTGAATTCAAAAAGATTAAGCCAAAAATTAAAAAAATCAGCTGAGTAGAAAAGGATTTCATCTGCATTGTATATTTTTGATTTTGGAGATTGAGAGATTGGGTATTCAAAGATAGGATTTTTTGTATCAAGTAGCAAGACTTTTTTATACGATAGACTTAACTTTGTATCAAGTAGCAAGTATCAAGAACCGATCTAATTCCTCAGACGAGAGAGCTCTTTAAATGAAGTTCCGCGAGGTGCATCAGGTATAAAATCATCCGCACATTCTCAAATTCTCAAATTACCACATTCTTTCACTCTTTCACCCTTTCATCTTTCATCTTACAATATGATCCTCGCATTAGACCAAGGCACCACCAGTTCAAGAGCCATTATTTTCGACCATAGCGGCAAGATAGTCAGTATGGCACAGCAAGAGTTCAGACAGATTTATCCGCAAAGCGGCTGGGTAGAACATGACCCAATGGAAATTTGGCACACACAGATAGCTGTGGCAAAAACTGCGCTTCAGCAATCCGGACTTTCAGCAAGCGATATTAAAGCCATTGGCATCACCAATCAGCGCGAAACAACTATAGTTTGGGATAGAGCAAGCGGACAACCTATCTACAATGCCATTGTATGGCAGGACCGCCGAACAGCTGAAATTTGCGAAAGATTAAAAAACAAAGGACTTGAAAATATTGTAAAAGAGCGGAGCGGATTGGTAATTGACGCCTATTTCTCGGGAACAAAAATCAGCTGGATTTTGGACCATGTGGAGGGTGCCCGCGAAAAAGCAGAAAAGGGAGAACTTTGTTTTGGAACTGTCGATAGTTGGCTACTTTGGAATCTGAGCGGAGGAAAAGTGCATGCCACTGATTACAGCAATGCCTCCCGCACAATGATTTTCGATATCAGAAAGCTCTGCTGGGATACTGACATGCTCAGAGAGCTTAATATTCCTCTACAAATGCTGCCCGAAGTAAAGGAATCGAGCCATATTTTCGGCTATGCCGATGCTAAATTTTTTGGTGCAGAAATTCCCATTTCAGGTATTGCAGGAGATCAGCAGGCAGCGCTCTTCGGACAGGGCTGCTTCGAAGCGGGCATGGCCAAAAACACCTATGGCACCGGCTGTTTTATGCTGATGAACAGTGGCTCAGAAATGATTTTATCCAAGAGCGGATTGCTCACAACTATTGCCTGGGGCTTGGACGGCAGGGTGGAATATGCGCTCGAAGGTTCAGTTTTCATTGCCGGAGCTGCCATACAATGGCTTCGCGACGAAGTAAAGATTCTAGACTCTGCCGCCGATTCCGAATACTATGCCAATATTGTTGACGATAATGGCGGGGTTTATGTTGTTCCTGCCTTCGCAGGACTTGGGGCTCCCTACTGGGACATGTATGCCAGAGGCGCCATTCTGGGCCTGACCCGAGGCAGCAGCAAGGCGCATATCATCAGAGCTACGCTCGAATCTCTGGCATATCAGACTCGTGATGTGCTGATGGCGATGGAAAAAGATTCTGGATTGCAACTCAAAACCCTGCGGGTAGATGGCGGCGCCTCGGCCAATAATTTCCTGATGCAGTTCCAGGCCGATATGCTTGCAGTGGAAGTTTCAAGGCCTGAAGTACTTGAGACAACTGCCTTGGGTGCGGCTTATCTGGCGGGGCTTGCAGTAGGATTTTGGCAAAAATCGGATCTCATAAACGAACGTAAAAGCGATCGCAGTTTCAATCCGACAATGACGGAAGAACATCGTGAAAAACTCTATAAAATTTGGCAGAAAGCTGTTGAAAAAGCGAGGGGTTGGCTGGAGGATTAGCTACTGTTTTAATCTTGGATCCAAAGCATCGGTGAGCCCTTCTCCTATGAGATTAAAAATAGTAACGGTAACAAAGATGGCAACTCCCGGGAAAACTGCCAGCCACCAGGCTTTGATGCCCGCATCGCGCGATGCTTTAAGCAATGAGCCCCAGGTTACCTGTTCTGGTGGAACCCCTACACCGATAAAAGATAGAAAGGACTCGGTAAGAATTGCCGATGCAATCCCGAAGGCCACTGCAATAAGCACTGGTGCAAGGGCATTGGGAATAGCATGTCGCAAAATAATTCTAAATTCACTGTATCCGAATGCCTGCGCTGCTTCAATGTACTCCAGAGAGCGTACACGCAGCAATTCTGCGCGAATAAACTTGGCTATAGCAGTCCAACTCACTGCGCCAATTATTGCCATGACGTAAAAAATGGAAGAAGTTTTTATGATAGCTAAAATCGCAAGAATAAGTATGAGTACCGGAATTGAAGTGACGATTTCGATGAGTCGCATCACAATAATATCAACTGGAACAGTTGTTTTTCTTCCTAAGAATGGGATATATCCAAATAGTTTTGAAAGTAGATAGGCCAAAAACATAATGATTGTAAACAGCAGCGTATTTACCAACATTTCATAAATTAGGTATCCGCTGCCAATGTTATCGCCCATGCTGTATCCTCTCACGACGAAGGCAAAAAACACATAAGCAATTAACCCAATAACTCCCATAAGATAAGCTGCTCTTGACATTCGCAATCGACTATCGCCGAAATATCCTGCCAGGGCGCCAAGAATGATTCCAATAAAAGTTGCAATAGACATGGCTACAATTCCTACCAGCATGGCGATTCGGGTCCCATGAATCATACCAGAGAAGACATCGCGTCCCATATGATCGGTTCCAAGATAGTGGCGGCTTTTATATTTTTTTAGTCGTTGTTTTTCGAAGGGGCCCAGGGATGAATTGGCAACATCCGTTTTTTCCGGCCGATAAGTAATAGGTGGAAAAATGACATAATTATAGGTAAAGGTCTGTTCCGATGGCTGCGCCCAATCATTTGTCAAAAAAACTTCATCCCATTTAGATAATTGCAGATAAACAAAATACTGATGGATAACAGGTGACATAATCCTTGTTTTCTTTTCCTTGATTCCATTTTCATTAGTCACCATAACATTTACTGAACAGAAAATGGGTTTGTCATTCGCTAAAAAGTCTGCAAACAAAGCAATTGAAAGGATTAAAATAAAAAAACGAAGAGACCATACCGCAAGCCTATTCTTCTTGAATTGTTTTGCAACAATTGAGGCATAACTCTGCCCCGACTTTTGAATAGCCTCTGCAATTTTATCTTCTTTATTTTTCTTACTAAACCACATTAGATTCCGTCCTGAAATTATTTAAATGAAATTCTTGGATCAACCACTGCATATAAAATATCTGCTATCAAATTACCTATCATTGTCAAAATCGCCGCCAACATGGCAACTGTAAAAACTATTGGCCAATCTCTCTCACCAATTGCCTTCAGTACCAGTACGCCCATTCCCGGGATATTATAAATCAACTCTATTGCAATTGCACCCGACAATGCCCTTGGAAAAACTGAACTAAAAAGTGTAATAATTGGAAAAAGTGAATTTCGGAAAGCATGTTTCCAAATAACCTTATGTTCACTTAAACCTTTCGAATTTGCTGTTCTAATATAATCCTGTCTTAAAACACCCAGCATGGCTCCCCGCATTTGCCTCGATAAATAAGCAAAGGAACTTATTGTTATACAGAATGTCGGGAGAAAAAGATGGTAAAGGATATCGAGGTATTTAGTAGTAAATGAAACATCTGGATTATTGGCAACTTCCATCGATTGCACACCGCTGGTTGGAAACCAATCATACATAATACCATAGTTTTTGGTGGTAAAAAACACAATGAGCAAGGTTCCAATCCAAAAAGATGGTAAAGAATAAAGGATGAATAAAACTGTGGTGGACATATTATCCATAAAACTGCCCTTTGCGTAAATCCCTCGAATGCTGATGCTAAAATTTCTTGTTTTCTCGCTCACCTTAGTTCTCAGTCTTCTGATACCCCATATAGCCAGCGGGATACTAATTATAAGAACTTTGGCAAAGAGGGGTATCAAGAGGAAAAGGAAAAAGGTAAAAGCCCAAATCCATACATACATGAGTTTAAGTACTAGGATGGAATTATCTGCAAGATTGAGGAATCGGAAACTCAAAAGATTTACCCAAAACCTTAGGACGGACATTATTGTCAGGTTTCTTTGATTAGCCTTTTCTTTGACCCAAAGGGTAAAAAACAAAAAGCTTATGTTTACCAAAATAAGTCCATTGTAAAAGAGCTGAGCGGAAAGAGATCCGCTCATATAAAAATAAAATAAGCTGAGCATAGATAATGAGGCAATGAAGGCCTCCGTACTTAGCAATGGTTCATAAGCATCTGTATGTTTCTTCCAAAATGCACTTTGCACTCCCAATGGAATGGAAATCAAGTAAGAAACCAATATAGAAAGCAAATTCATTAAAATTGTCCAAAACAGGGCATCGGTTAATCTTTTTGTTACGGGCAATCCATTAGAAAAAGAAGTGCCGAAATCCCCCCTCAAAAAGCCCTTACTCGCAAAAATCTTGAGGTCTTTGCTCAATTCGTCCTTTTCTGCACTTAGTTTATCAATTTTCTTGTTGAGCGGACCGATAAGTGCATTAAATTTTAAGACATCTGTTTCAATAGCAGCATAAACAGTTTTTATACTATCCAATTCTTTTACTTTGAACTGTTCAGTACTATCATTTGCTTCTATTTGTTCATTCAAGAGACGAAATTTAGCGAGATATGGCTTTTGTAAACGGATGAGACTATCCTCCTGGTTTCTTAGCCGACCAATTTCCTGATAGAGGTTTTCAACCTTTCTGTAATTGGTACTATCTACTGAACTGAACCATGGATAATCTCCAAACATCCATGTATGATATTGATTATCATAACCATAAAAATGAATTGTTGGAATATAAAGCTTGTAGGTCGTTGCTTCCCGCTCCAAAGCAATAAATTTATCATTCAGCTTTTCTATCTCCGTCTTAAGCTCATTCAGTTTGGGGTCTAATTCATTTTTTACTATTTTTTGTAGGGCATCTATTTTAAAAACGATCGTTTTATCCTGATAATCTCTCAAAAGTTCCTCCGTAATATCTTTTGCGTTTCTTCTCAACTCAAAAAGTTCAGCCCGGTCCGGTAAGCCCGATGCGGTAATAAGGACCATTCTCAACTGTTGGTAATAGGATTTTACAGCTTCGGCGTTTCCATATATGGAAATAAGTCTGCTCACTAAATTTCTGTGTTCCGCTTTTACGATTTTATACAAATCTTTGGGATAAGCTGCAGAAGTGAAAGCAAAATAAAAGGCTGGTTTGTCAAGCCCTAATTTTTGGGCTCTCAAAAGATAACTTTCTTCGACAGATAATAAAGATTTGCCTCCTGCAGCGCCTTGTGGGCCATCAGAAGACATTATATCTACAGGGTCACCCGGCGCCATCTTGCTAAGCCCAAAAATGATGAGAGAAATAGCAAAAAAGGTGGGAATGAATATCAATATACGCTTGACGATATATTGAAACATATTATATTGTAAAGTTAGCAGTCATAATCTAAAATACTGGAACCTTGATATGGTTCCGATAAAGTTCAAAAATATAGAATACTGAGCTATTTTTTAAACAAAGCCATAATAATTTAGCAATTCTAAACGCTTTTGGAATTAATACACAAAAGGCTGTCACAAATTGGACAGCCTTTTGAGAGATATTTTTTACAATTCTGATTATTTAAGTTCAAAATTTTCAAGTCTGTAACCAGGAGCCAACACAGAGGTTTCCACGTTTTTGAAACGTTTGTGAATGACAAGACAGGCACTTGGAACACAGATAAATACACATGGCATTTCATCGTGGATAATTTCCTGTATTTTTTTGTAAAGCTGATTGCGTTTGTTCTCGTCAAAAGTAGTACGAATCTCATCAATGATTTTATCGGTTTCAGCATTACCAAATCCAGTTCTGTTGGAACCATCCGGTGTATCAGAAGAGGTATGCCAAAGCTGTTTCAGGTCGTCGAGATTAGGGCTGGTGTTGTTCCAACC
>Ga0315905_10009182_pt1 | contig 10014 bp, 16 predicted proteins | sample LakEriMetagenome_5_FD_203522 | JGI IMG/M metagenome (GOLD analysis project Ga0315905, IMG submission 203522) | Freshwater fungal communities from buoy surface, Lake Erie, Ohio, United States - Buoy 4 MA121 | ecosystem: Environmental > Aquatic > Freshwater > Lake | place: USA: Lake Erie, Ohio... | reverse complement strand
GCCAACTCAATTGTTCATTATTTGTTCTAACGCAGAATCTTGATACAGATACACCCTTTGGCAAAACAATCTTTTACTTCGTATCAATCTTTTCGGACTTTGAAAATCAACTTCAACGCAATCGTATCAAGGCAGGTCTGGAAGCTCGTAAGAAACAAGGTCTATCTGTTGGTCGCAAATCATCAAGAACTCAGGGTATGAACGAAGCAATCAAAATAATGATTGAGAAGGGCGTAGGCGTTAGAGAAACAATGCGTAAGTTACAAATAGGCACGAAATACTATTACGAAGTAGCAAAGTCAATGCATAGTGAGGCAAATTATGCGAACTAAATTCTTGATAGTGATTTCATCTATCTTCATTACTGCTTGTTCTTCATCGCCTAAATTAGTGAACTACAACTCTGTTGAAAAACTAGATAGACAAGAGTTAATTAATGGCATCAATGACTGTAAAGACAATGATTTGAAGCCCTATGTTTCTTATACAGTCGTGCGATTACAGAATTCGTCAAAGATACTTGTACCTGTTGATGTGTTTTGTCAGCCAATTCGTAAATGATTGAATCGTTATTTCTTGTTGGTATCTGTTGTATAGTTCTGTATCTGTTGTTTGTATTTTTTAAGTTCATCATTCTGATTGGCTTCGTTGTTTTATTTTTCGCAATTCTCAATAACAACAACGATACGCCTGTCAGTAATCAATCGCCAACAATCAATACTTCTGTTCAATCGTCTGTTCTATCGCCTACAGTAATGAACGAGGAACAGGCGTTCTATTCAGAATGTATAGAGTTAACTGAGCGCCCTGATATTTGTAAAGAACTATTGAACGAGAGAATCTAGTTCAAAATATAGCCATAAAGTCATTAGAACTGTTTCTGTAACTGTTTTCTTTATGCGGTTATATCGTTGTATTATTTTCAGAACAAAACTCGTAGGCATCGTTTATGCGTGTCGGTCAAATTGAAAAGTATCAATCGTGGGCGAAATCAAAGAATATCGTTCATAAGAGTGTCATTACTTCTGCGAGATTAGACAGGCAGTTAAAACGCAAAGTCGTTAAAGAATTGGCTCTCATGCGTGAAATGTCGGTCGCAGAGTTCAATCTCTATCAAAAGTATTATGAAATCAATGAGATTCTGCCTACTTTAGATGCGAAAGAGATAAAGGAAGTCAAATCACTTCTTTATTCAGCTAAATCTTATGACGATGTTTTAGCTATAGAACCTGAAATCATTTATGTCAAAGAATCGTTTGGCGTGCCAACTACAAATATCTATGGCGAAACATCAATCAAACAAATTAGTTATGACAATAGGCTCGTTAGACATTGGCAGATTCTAAGAACTTTTGTATCGTCAATAAAAAATGAAGGTTCATTAGGTCGTGCGATACGATTCTTAGTGCGAGATAAACATACTCAAAAATATATTGGCATCTTATGTCTGAGTTCTAGTTTAGCAACTGTCAAATGTTTGAACGATACGATTGGTTGGAATCTCAAAGATGAATTCAAAATTGGAAGTCGCATGGGTCACATGGCGAATATTCAAACTTGTATTGGCGTAGGCAGTTCATCATCTCAATTTCAATTTGGAAAATTACTAGCGTTATTGGCTCTGAGTGATGAAGTTACAAAAGTATGGAAAGAAGTATATGGCGATATTTGTGTAGAAATTCATACGACTGCGATTGATGGTTCTAAATCTCTCACTCAATATGACAATCTTTTGCCTTACTTTACGAATCGTTTAGGACTTACTGCGGGTTCAACTTCATACAAACTGAAGAATGATTTGTATTGGAAAGTTGTTGATTGGATGTATAAGAGATACCCGTATCAATACTTTCGTTACAACATAGATGTAAATGAACAATCGCCATCGCCATACATACGAGATAAGAAGAACAGGCTTCTCGTAGAAGCGTATAGAAAACTAGGCATCAAAAACTCAGAGTTCACATCTTTACATCGTAGGGCTGTTTATCACTCGTATCTTTACGCAAACGCACAAGAGTTTCTACTTGGTAAAATTAAAGAATCAGAATTGACGCCAGCGTTTGATAATTCTGTATCAGCGTTAACTGAACGATGGAAATACGATGAGTTTGGCAAATCAACTAAACCGCCTGAATATCTAAAACTAAAATACGCAAACAAACCTGATAGATTGCGAACAGTTATGAGAGTTAGAAGTGGCGTAGTTGGCTATGTCAATCATCTACAAGCGAACAACATAAAACTGAATACACGATTAAATGACTGGTTTGAAGATTGTGGAAACAAGTCGTATGATGTGATTAAGAAGAAATATTTGAAAGTTTAATCTATGAAAAAACTTCTATTCGTTCTGTTGTTATCAATCAGTTCGTTTGTTCATGCTCAATGGACTTTAGCTACTCAAAATAATATTGGTTTACTTTATGTAGATAAATCATCTATTCAACAACACGGTTCATATATGAGAATGTGGGAACGACATGAATATTTTGAAAATTCTGATGCAATAACTACTAGTAAAATGCGTTCAACTCGTATACTTGTTGAATATGATTGTCGTGAAAAAAAATCTCGTTATCTGTCATATCAAGCTTTCAAAGAACCTGACTTAAAAAACGCTTACCCTCAAGATAATAGATTTGATGAATGGTCGTTTATTGCTCCTGGAACGCTTGCTGCCATAACATTAAACATTGCTTGTAAAAAATAAATGAAAAAACTACTATTCGTTCTCTTGTTATCAATCAGTTCGTTTGTTCATGCTCAATGGACTTTTATACTTCAAGCAAATGAAACAGAAATACACATTGATTCAAAATCTATTTCACAAGTAAATCAATTTAGAAGAGCTTGGTTCAAACTTGAATACTCGTTAAATTCAGAAATGTCAAAAGTAGATGTTCGTTCATCTCGGGTTTATCGTGAGTTTGATTGTCGTGAAAAAAAAGTTCGTAATCTATCATTAACTAATTTTTCACAATCAAATTTATTGGGTGATTCAACATCAAGCAATAAAATTTCAGATTGGTCATTTATTGCGCCTAATACGAATGCTGAATTTATATTAGAAGTTGTCTGTAAAAAATAAATTAGAACTAGAGTCCCGCAAATGAAAAGTCAAATTTGCTGGCGCATAAACAATCTTTTCTGTTATCTAATACATTGTAAGGAATCCGTTATCTACTGTATTGAAACTCATTTCGCCATAACTAAAACAACAAGTTCTTTTTTCTTTAGCTCTTTTTTTATCTGTTTCGTTAAATCAGCAAGATATGTATTGACGGCAACATCTTTCATATCAGGTCGTAATTCAATACTCGCAGAAGCTTCTTTACGCAATTGATTTAGTTTAATTTCATTCATCTAATTCAGCCTGAACAAGTTCTTGTAATTTCAACAAACGCTTTTTGTAATCAAATCCAAGGGTAGCGTTCTTTTTAATGCCTTGACTATACAAATCATCTAAGTAGTTTTGGCCATAATCGTCATATTGTTCACTCGTCAAATCTATCACTACGCCATTGTCTTTGCGTTTACAGAACCAGTGATAAAAAGAACCTCGCCCATATTTGTTTGTTAAATGTAAATCTTCAACTTGATACAAATCTAAATCTTGTTTGAATATACGCCACAGAAGCCCATTAGCTGTATGACAATGCCCAAAAGAAGGACTAATTTCATTCTGTTTTCTGTATTTCTTGGGTAATAAATCAGGCGTCAAATGTTTCTTAATTGTTTTACTGACTAGAACAAGATTTTGTTTAGTGAATTTCATATATCTTGGTTCATTGTTAATTTCATCATTTGTGTCAGTAAACATCTTGTCAAACTCGCTTACAAGTTTAATCGGCTTCTTATCTACTTTTGGGTACAGATACAAATAAATCTCTGAGTTCTTATTGTTGTTTAATGTTTGAAATGCCACTTCAATAATGTGCGTGATGTATCGGGTCAGTTGTAATTGATTGTCAGGGCAGTTCTGATAATCAGACAATTTAATTTGATACGAATATGGGCAAATACTTTCTAGGGCTAAGAACTCTTTCGGTAAGGATTTAGATTTCATTAAGTATTGGTCTTTCAATGGAAGCGTGACCTACTAGCGTTACTCTGTGATTTTGTCGTTGATGTAATACAGCCCATTCAACGAATTCACTTATCGCTTGTTTGATATCAGCCTCACGCATATTGACTAACTCAAAAACAAAACTATCAATTCGGATGTCGGTTTTGTCATCGCTTACATACGATTTGAATCGCTTCATTTGTTTTATGCGTAGAAACGATTTCGGTTGTAGTTTGGTGTTTCTCTGCGAAATACAACTCGCAAGAATGTAGATAGTGGAAGCTCATTTGCGTTTGCTAATGATTTCAATTGTTGTTTCTCTGTTGGTGTTAAACGAATACGAACTTCTGCGGTGAGTAATTCTTCTGTCATAAGACCCTCTCGTTGTTCTATAAAAGTGCTACATTTCTATTTATGTAAATTATCAAATCGTTGTTTCAGTTTTCTACTGTCATTTATGAATTGTTGAAGATAATTAGGCTTCGTTAATTGATGTTTGTTTTTTCGTTTAATTTGACTATCAGGAAAAACAAGGTAATCGTTATTGAATTGTTTGAGTTGTTTAGTGGCATAAATTACTTGAGTCGGTACTTCAACATCAATTCGTTGTAGATAAGAAGTTCTGATATTGGCTAAATAATTCTTTGATTTTGAATATAGTCGGTCATCTATATCTATCAAAGTATTCTCACCAATGAACTTATCAAAGAATGAAGTATCAGATTCATTTACGGCATAGATTGCGTGATGATGAAATTCATTCGCTTGATGACATTCTAAGAACGCATAACAAATGGGTTGTTGTTTCTTTTTATTTTCATAATGTCGGCCATACAGATTAGGAAGCACGAATCGGGTATGAAACTGAATGAAATACTTTTGCGCCGTATCTTTGGCTATTGTTCTGTGTTCTTTTATAGATTCTGAAAATTTATAGGTGAGTTCTAATTTATATAAAACACGACTATCTTCTTTGTAGAGCCCTTGAAAATAATTATTCATAGCTATTTGACTGAGTTCACTATTGGTAAAGTCATCTCGTTGAGTACCGCTAAAGTTCATCTTCAGAACTTTCTTGAGATAATCTTTACCAACATCATTATCAAATTGATACAGTTGTTTACTATTATTTTCTATGTCTACCATGGAACTTAGCCTTGAACACAAGTTGTTATAAAAAGTATCTAGGAAAGACACTTGTTGGGTATCTTTCTCTAGGACGAATTCGTTGCCTATTTTTGGTAATACTTTCTTCATTAATATTTAGTAGAACAAAGTAGTCGTTTTGATGATTTATGGGCAAAGTTTCAAAATTATTTTTTTATTACCCATTAAGAGCTACTCGGAATAGCTATTTCTCTACATCTAGTTACTACCTCTACAACGGAGAACATTAATATATAGACATGAAATATTAAAAATGAAGGCGAATGTGAATAAACTGAAGGAACAACTACCCGATATTGAAGTATTAGAGGGTGAAGAAGAATGGGTAATAAAAGTGGTTGATTTGCCAACTAACTTCTCTGAGGTAGTAATCTCTAAAACAAGCCCTAAAAACTTGCCCCTGGAATCTGATGACTGAGTATTAACTTGGTCTGTAAAACATCGTAGGTAGTGGTTTTAACGATTGCGGTATTGATTACAGGGCTGTTTTCTTAACTCTTTCTTCATTCTTCACTATCAGGCAGTATTCTTCGTTGCCTAATACTGTGATTTGACTGTTGCCAATACGAATAGATTCGGGCAACAAAGTGTTTGGCAGGCAAAACTAGACGAATGATAGAATTTTAATTACCCACTTATTTGAGGTAATCAAATGCGCCCTTCTGAAAAACAACGACTACTAAAAATAGCTATTGCGAAAGAAACTCTCAGAAAAGTTAAATCAGGCGAACCTCTTAATAACATCTCAGCTAAACAAGTTGTTTCTCACTACGATGGTTCTATCGTTGATGTAAGTTCTTCTGGTCAAGTTACTCGTATTGAAGATTTAGGGTCAACAAATGTAGCTCGTGCGGTTGACGAAATTGTGATTACTTGGCGTAAAACAGCAGAATCATTTATTGAAACTGCTCTCTTACTGAAACGATATAAGAGTTATTCAAACTGGCGAGATATAGAGAAAGAACTTGAAAAAGTAATACCCATTTCTTCAATTAAGTATTTACTAGCTATTTCTAGTAACAATGTTCTTACGAATAAGAAATACATTGAGAAGATACCCAATGAATTGATGAAGATGTATCGGCTCTCAATGATTGAAGAATCAACACTAGAAACTAAGTTGAAGCGTAATGAAGTAACGCCCGATATTCAGTCATCAACAATTAAGAACTGGACTAAGACAGAGCCAAGGCGTGTTGAACATCTACGACAGACAAAAGTACCTGTATCAATGACACTCACTCTCAAAATTACGATACCTTCTGAGAACTATAAATCTAACGCTAAGAAAATTAAGAATGATGTGAAAGCGATGTATGAGGGCGAAGATTACGATGTAAAACTTGATGAGAAAATTAAAGCTAATTACTAAAGGCAAATGATGAAAAATATTTTTAGATATTTGTTTAGTTTCTCTGGAAATATTAGTCGTAAACAATATATTTGGCCATTTATTATTTTTATTCTTACTTTTATAGTTTTTAATTATCGTATTCGTATAGACGATAGTATTTTTTTTATCTCTACCATTTTTCTACTTACACTCGTTTCATTCTTGTCATTTACTACAAGAAGATTAAGAGATATAAATCGTAGTTACATTTGGATGTTAAGTGTATTAATTACACCCGTGTTCATGTTCGTATGTCTTGTTTTATGTTTTATACCAAGTAAAAAAGTGTCAACTGAATAAAGGCAAATTATGAAAACGACTTTCAAAGAATTAGTAAGCGGTGATGAGTATCAAAAACACGCTTCAGAATTTTGTAAAGCTTTAATTTTTATTTCAGTCATTACTTCAATCATTAATTATATTTTTTATGTAGATGTTGGTATCTTTTTCATAATCATCTTTTTTGTTGTTTGGTCAACATTTGGTGTGAGCATCTTAATTGGAATGCCACTTTACTTATTAAGTGTTTTGGCTGTAGTTCAAATGTCATCTCATACAGAATGGCCAAGTGGAAAACCAAACTCAACGATTGGTAAGTTTTGGAAGTTTATTCAATCATTTACTCACTTCGTTGGTTACGGACTTGCAATCTATTCAACTTATTTTCTTATTCGTTACTTTAAGTAATTGAAACTGAATCAATACTTAAACAAACAATTCATTGATGGCGAGGCGACAGTAATTCGTAACAATTCTCATCTGATAAGTGATGGCGAGATTAAGTTAATTGACTCACTCAACAAGAAGTATTCAATTGGCGAGTATTTCGTTCTTCACAAGAATGATGCCTACATCTTAGGTACAGAAGAATTTAATGATTTTTTCATTCACAAACGAATTCTCAATAACGCCAATACTAAGATTTACAGAAAGAATGAGAGTTTTATTTGCCAAACAAGTCAAATTAAAGTGTTAGTCAATACTCTGGAAACCAAGATAAGACGCCCTACTCTACTTTCATTTAACTGTTCATCTGTTCTAGCGAGCGACATAAAGAAACTCATATCGTCATCAACACATACTCTCATTACAAATCTTGGCGATGAACTTGCAATTGGGTGTTTAGATTTACGAGAACCTGATAAACACTACGAGTTACTTCATACAAAAGTTAAAACGACTTATTCATTTGAGAAGTTATTCAATACATCTACTCTACTGAAAGTGTTGGTACAAGATGATTACTTGGTCTCAATAACGAATGGCGACTTTTTGGCATTAGAAGCAATGAAGAATCAACATACTGTTTACTTACAAGAACAGATGATTGATTAAAAAATGCCAGCGATAGGAATTGAACCTACGACCTTCTCATTACGAATGAGTTGCACTACCCCTGTGCTACGCTGGCGAACTTTTATTTTAACTCTTTCTTCTTTTAGTCATCGCTTCTTTTATTTTGGGATTCTTTTGCGATTGTAATTTTTCAACATTCATTTCAGGGCTCAAATATTTAAGATAGAAACGAGATAACATTTCATTGCTTGTTCTAGCATTTTTAGACAAAGTAAGTAAATCTAAATTATCAGCTTCTAACATTCTGAATGTGATGGCTGTATGTCTTAGTGAATACAACACTCTATCTTTGCCATTTGTATCTTTTTTCAGATTTGTTATTTCAAGCAATAAATCAAACTGTCTTTGTAATTGTCTAAGAGCATAAGTTCTGTTGTCGTAACTTGGCATAAAAACATACCCGTCAGATTTATATTCTTTATTTTTCTTTTGGCGTGAAACAATATTTTTATACACTTCTACTGCTTGTTCTAGTGTTATTACTGGTTGTGAATGGCTCTTTGTTCGTGGGTGCGTTAATCTTAGGTAAAGATTATTGTTTTGATTAACTATCGCTACATGAGTATGTCGCATCACTTTAATATCTGTTGGACGAATGAAAGAATTAGTCATAAAAATAATTAAGTCATATAACTCTTGAGTAAGTTCAACATTACGAATCAGTTTGCCATTTGAATCTGAAATAACTTGTTTATAACCAATACGATTACGAAGTGTTGAATGTAATTTCGTATATTCAGATTTGTTAAAGCCTGTTCTTGGTTCATCAATCGTTTTGAATGATGGAAATACGGGTAGAGATTGAATTGCGCCTAGTTTTGCGCCATGCTTAAATATCTGTTTAAGATGCGATAAATGAAGTTTTAATGTGTTTGTGTGAAGTTTATCTTCTTCATTTGATTGGCGTTTGTCATTTACATATTTGAAATATTGGGACAAAATTGAATAATCAATTTCGTTTAACTGATATTTCTTGAAGAACGGTATTAAATCATTCTTCAATCTATATCTATCGTTCTTCGTTTTACTGTCGCTTATTTGTTCTTCAACTACTCGCCTTTCATTTTCTGTTTGTAATTTTTCAGCAATAACGACAAAGCCTGAGGACTTTGAAATTGATTCGTTGTTAATTGATTTTTGTTGAAGCTCCAAATAAATTCGTATCGCTTCTTTTTCTGCTTGTCTTTTATCTTCTGAGTTTGTGCTTCGTCTTACTTGTTTACGATTGATATATGCCCTCATATACCAGAACTTACTCATCTTCATTTGATAAATCGTGAGTGTGCCAAAACTCTTAATCTTCGTTAATGAAGATTTTATTGGCCTTGAAAGTTCAGTAATTGAGAGTTTTTGTTTTGGTTGCCGTATCAAACTGACCCGCAATCTATTTAATGAAATTATTGAAATAGTATCAAAATTTATGTAACGAAATAATATTACATAAAAATATTCATAACTCGTTGAAAAGATTGAGAAATAAATTTTATAATACGAAAAACTTCACTTTACGAATGCGTAGTTTTTGACTAAAATTGTAATAGAATCAGTTAGTTAAGAATTATTATGTAATATATTATGTAATAAAAATTAGTTTAATTCTATATGACAAAAGGAGTCAAAGAATGGAAAAAGTCAAAGTGGGTCTATTCGTTAGATGTTCAACAAATGTTCAGGACATCAATTCTCAAAAACAAGCACTACTAGATTACTGTAATAAGAATAATTACGAAGTGTGTGGAATTTATGAAGATGTTGGAGTTCGTGGCAAAGCATCTGTGAAACCCATGCGAGATTTGATGATTGATGATGTACGTAAGGGCAAGATAAACAAAATCGTTGTTTTCTCAATCTGTCGGTTATCTCGTAGTGTGAGCGACTTAATTCAATTCTTAGAAACAATCAGCCAACTCAATTGTTCATTATTTGTTCTAACGCAGAATCTTGATACAGATACACCCTTTGGCAAAACAATCTTTTACTTCGTATCAATCTTTTCGGACTTTGAAAATCAACTTCAACGCAATCGTAT
>Ga0315905_10009181_pt1 | contig 10015 bp, 5 predicted proteins | sample LakEriMetagenome_5_FD_203522 | JGI IMG/M metagenome (GOLD analysis project Ga0315905, IMG submission 203522) | Freshwater fungal communities from buoy surface, Lake Erie, Ohio, United States - Buoy 4 MA121 | ecosystem: Environmental > Aquatic > Freshwater > Lake | place: USA: Lake Erie, Ohio... | reverse complement strand
CCAACCCCCCCCCCCCCCCCCGGCCGCCCCCGCGGGGGGGGGGGGCGGGGGGGGCGCCCCCCCGGTGCCCCAACCCAGGGCAAATAATGGCCATCGGCAACACAAACATGACAACGAGCCAACTCAAACAGGCGGCGCGCGTGCGCATATGTACGACTGAGTATGTTCGTTTCGCGCGCACCTTGAAAACAACGCACTTGCGCAATGGGCGCTCGGAGGAAGCGGCATGACCTCCTCTGGAAAAACATGCTGCTGAGGAGATGCATTCGGGCGCGCGCGTGGCTGGTGGTGGCGGCCGTCGTGGTGTGCGTGTATGCGCTGTCGCTCCGCAGCGTGACAACACCGACGACCACGGCGACGACGACGGCAGCAGATGCAACAGCATCAGCACCAGCGTGTCCACACCCGCCGCATCGGCAGCTGCCCGAGCTGGTCCAGCTTGGCATCGACACAAGCACGCTGTGCATGTGCCTCCCCCCCGAAGCCACCCCAACTCCGCAACAGCAGCAGCGCGGCGATGGCGACGGTGCGGCCGACGCGGAGCTGGGGCGGCGAACGCTCCCGTCGGTCACTGCAATCATCCCCCTCTACGAGCAAACCGAGTTTTTGATGGCGTGTTTGCAGAGCTTGCTCAACCAGACCGTGCCCTTGCAGGAGATCGTCGTCGTCAACGACGGCTCGCCAAGCACCCCCGAGTTGAAGCGCGCGCTTGACGCGGCCGCGGCGCTGGACCCGCGTCGCGTGCGCGTGGTACATCAGCCGCACCGAGGCTTGCCCGCCGCGCGCAACACGGGCATCCAGCAGTCGCAGGGGGAGCTCCTGTTCTTCATCGATCCCGACGACATGGCGCACGCGCAGACCGTCGAGCTCCTCGCGCAGGCCGCCGAGGTGTACCAAGTCGATTTCGCGTGGGGCGACATCTTGTTTTTTGGCGACATGAGCCTGATCTGGCGCACGCAGGAGTACAACGCCTACGACCTCCTCTGGTCCAACCATCCGGCCAGCCAGGCGCTCGTCCGCCGCTCGGCATTGGAGCGCTACGGCGGGTACGACGAAAGGCTACGCGACGGCATGGAGGACTGGGCCTTCTGGACGCGCTTGGCGGCCATGGGCGCAACTGGCAAGCGCGTGCCGCTCCCGACGTTTCAGTACCGGCGTCACAAGCGCGCCATGAGCCACACGGTCAACACGCGCAAGAGCGCCATCGTTCGACAGACGGTTCGGGCCAACGCGTTTGCTTACGCGCCCGAGCGCGTCCGGGAAATCAAGCTGCAGAACCGCCCGCTCATCAGCGTCATCGTTCCGTTCCACAACACCCTGCCGGAGTGGGCGACGCAGGCGCTGCAGTCCTTGGACGCACAAACTCTGCGCGACTTTGAGGTGATCGTCGTGGACGACGGCAGCACGGACGAGATGGCGAGCCAGTGGCTCAGGCAGCAAGAGCAAAACGGAGGGGGCGCAAACTGGACATTCCCCCTGCGCATCATCCGACAGCCCACGGCCCAGGGTCCAGCGGCCGCGAGAAACCTGGGCGTGCGCGCGGCGCGCGGCGACATGATCAGCTTCTTGGACGCGGACGACCTGCTAACGCCGACCTCGTTCGAGAAGCTCGCGCTGAGACTGCTGCTGGCAAACAACACCGTGGCCTACGCCTACGGCGCCGTGCGTCACTTTGGCGCAATCAACGGGACGAGCCGGGACGCGTTCGATGCGCGGCGCCTCCTCCGTGAAAACTTTCTCGCCATCTTTGGCGTGATGTGGAAGGCCGTCTACATGCGCATCGGCGGGATGGACGCTGCGTTCGACGGTCACGAAGACTACGACCTGTGGCTCCGGGCGATGCAGTTTGGCTTCCGCGGGGCCTACGTCGACGAGGTATGTTTGGAGTACCGGCGGCACTTCAAAGGGCGCACGGGACTCATTCGTCGGACGTCGTCGTTCGAGGCCGAGCACCGCAAGCTGCGCGAACGCAACCCCTTGCTGTACGGCAAGCCGTGCACGCCTCAGATGCAGTACGCGCCTATGATTCGTGATGCTGATGCCGACGAATTAGCATCATCAGCGTCCGAGGAGCAGCAGCAGCAGCAGCAGCAGCAGAAGCTTGCGCTCAGGCGAGCCTTCCAGCGCAAAGTGCGGCGGTCACGCGCCGCGGTCGTGCCGAGTGCTCCTCTCAAAGAGGACTCGTACCGCCGCCCGCCGCACCCCTTGCCCTTCACGCCCGAGCGGCACGCCCCTGGGGCCAAGCCCGCGATCATCTACGCCGTACCCCTTATGGCCGTCGGTGGATCCGAGGTCGTCGACTTGTCCCTCCTGCACGGCCTCGCGAGCATCTACCACATCACCCTGGTGGTCGAGAGCGCCGACAATACCGAGTGGGAGGCGCGTTTCAACGGCGCCGTGGACGAGATGTTTGTCATGTCGCGTCTCGCATCGTCGGCAGAGCAGAACGCCGCCCTCATTGACTACCTGATCGTCACGCGCAACGCCTGCCTCATCTTCAACCGCAACTCGCAGCACGCGTACGAGATGTCGCCCTTTCTGCGCCGGAAGTATCCCCAGCTGAGACAAGTCGACTTGATTCACCTGTACGAGCCGACGTACGGTGCGTGGGACCGCTTCTCCGCGCCGTTCCACGCGCAGTACCACGCGCGTTTCGTGATCTCCGAGGACCTGCGCCAGTACATGAGCACCAAGTACAAGCTGCCGGCTACGGATTTCACGGTCGTGCGCAACGGTATCGACATGCGCAACTGTTCCGCGCTGGCCAGCGATAGCGCGGCGATTGCCAAGCTCGACGCCGAGGCCGTGGCAAACCTCGTGATTGGGTTTGTCGGGCGCTTTGAGGAGCAGAAGCAGCCCGGCAGGTTTGTGAGGATCGCCAAGGCCATCGCCCTGCTGGAGCCCAAGGCGCGCTTCCTCATGATTGGCCACGGCCCGCTGAGGCGCGGGGTGGAAGACGCGGTCGAGCGCGAGCGCCTCAACGTCGAGTTTGCCCAGGCGCCCATGCCCGCGGTCCTGGCGGGCATGTCGATCCTGCTGTCGACGTCGTCGTTCGAGGGCGTGCCGCTCGTCATGATCGAGGCCGGTGCAACAGGGGTCATGACGGTCGCGTCGGACGTTGGGGCGGTCCGCGAAGTGGCCTTTCCGCTCATGGGGATGGTCTACCCTATGACCGAGGCCGACGACGTCGTTGCGACGCGCGTGCTGGGGGCTTGGAAGTCGGACACGGTCGAGCGCCGCCGCCTGCGCAGGCAGGTGGCGTTCGAGACCTTTGACGAGAAGCGGATGCAGGCGGAGTACATCGACACGCTGTCGGGCCTGATCGGCTCACGCAACGCGTCCAGAGCGCACGAAGACTTTGTGGCGCGCTTGATCGACAAGCCATTTCTGACGGTTTGAGATGTCATTTCTATTTTTATTTTATGCGTGGGAAACTGATTGTTGTGAGTAAGAAAATCTGCTTTTTCTTTGCGGTGTTGGCGCCCAAACTGCGTCGTCATCGTCGTCGTCGTTGTCGTCGTCGTCGTCGTCGTCGTCGTCGTCGTCGTCGTCGTCGTCATCGTTATCACTGTGTTCATGCGTTGCACTTGGTTTCTGCACCTTTGCTGCACGTGTCAGCACATCCCTCGACGCAGGGCGCGAATCGTGTCATCGACGGTGAAGCCGCGCACAACGCGCGCGCGCGCTGCACGACGCGCTCTCTCGAGCAACCTTGGCGATGTGATCAGTCGCTCGAGCGCGTCGACAAACGGCGTCGTCGTCGAGGTATACCGCTGTTGATCTGCTGTCGCGATCGGCACCTCGCCATTTGCGCCCGAAAACGAAATGCACGCCCCGGCGCCGTCCGTGACCAGCTCGCACTGCCCGCCCACGGCGCTGACGACTGGCACCACCCCCATCGCCATGGCCTCGTAGACCGCGAGAGAAACGCCCTCGTTGCGCGAGGGGAGCAGCAGGATGTCCGATGCGCCGAGCAGGCGCATCGACGCGTCGTGATCGAGCATGCCGTACGTCAACACGGTGTCTCGGAGCACCGCGAGGCGCGATACGTTGGCCCGCAGCTCGCCGAGGCGATCTCCGTCGCCGATCGCGACCGAAACAAAGTCGGCGTTTCGGCGCTCGACCCGAAGCCTGCGCATGATCTCAAAGTAAATGGAGGGCAGCTTTTGGTCGACCATGCGCGCCACATAGGCGATTAGCACGACGGGCTTTGTGTTCTTGGCAGATTTGCGTTCGTGGCGCAACGCAAGCAGCACGTCAGCACGCACGCGCGCGCGGTCCGCATCTGTCAGCGGTCTCAAGGCGCGCGTGTCTACTCCGATGTACGCCACGCTCGTGGTGTGCCGGCGGTGGCGGACGGATGATGGCGATTGGGCACCGGTAGCTTCGAGGTCGTCGCGCCCTCTGCGCCGATCCATCCACTCGGCCACGTGCTTGGACGCTGCAAACGTATGATCGAGATGATCGGCACTTGCGACACTGACCGCCGCATACCCGCCGTCGCCCCATTCTGGCTCGACCAAGTGCACGTAGTCGATAAAGGACACAACGTTTGACGTATGATCGCCAACGTACGCACGCAGCTGCGGAAGCAGGTCGTAGCCATACGCGCTATTTGAGATCATGACGACCTGGACGTTGCGAGTTGCGATCAGGTGCGCGAGTAGTGTCACCGCGCTCGCTCGATCGTTTGTGAGCGACGACGACGCCATCGTCAGCTGATCGAGGTGGAACACATCCGGGGTGATGGCGTACAGCGAGCGCGCGATCGGGTGCGCGCTGCCCTTTGCCGTGGTCACCACGACCACTTGAACGCCCAGCTGCGTCAGCCGTCGCGCGAGGTTGACGTTGAACTGATCCGCGCCCCCGTGCTCCAGCCACGGAATCACCAGCATAAAGCCAGGGAGAGGAGGAGGGATGTAGGTTAGATGAGAGGTGATGCTGCGGGCGGCAGGTCGTTTCGGAGAGCTGACCGGTGCCGCCGCCGCCGCATGCGGTCGAGCGTAGAACGGTGCGGCAACGCGCTCGGGCGACGAAGACACACCGTCGGAGGTAACGACGTCGGCGCACGATGTCATCGCCCTCCGCCAGGACGCACTAGGAGCTGCGTTGGGGAGTGGCCCGGCGGAAACGACCGCCAGGTGGCCTGCCATGTCGCCGTCATCACGACGCAAGACCAGATGTTCCAGCTCGTGCAGCGATCGTACTGCCAAAGGAACGTTGCCCACGGCGGCAGCAGCAGCGGCCGAGCAAAACAGCGGCGCGGCCAGATCGACGGCGGCAGGTAGAGATGACGACGCGGAGGAACTTGGATCTGTGTCGCCACGACGACGACCCCCGACAACGTCCGCGACCGCGCCAACCCACTCCTCTTGTTCAAAGGGATTGAGCCAGCGAGGCACCCGGACCAGAAGCGGCGAACCGCCAAAGTGACAAGTCTGGCGGCGCACGTATGGCGTGGATGAGTCGAAGCAGACGCTGCCGGTGGAGCTGGCGCGAGGAGAAGACGGAGAGGGATGAAGCGTGATCATGGCCGCGCGGGGGTCCGACGTTGCAGCCAGAACCATCTTTTCCAGGACGGTAGGGTGCAGGGCGACGCGATGGCGCGCCAAAAAGTCGACGTCGACGAATGCCACGTACTCGAATTCCGATATCCTTGCTTTCGACAGGAACGGCAACTCGAGCGTGTTTGGGCACGGCGGCGGGCGGGCTGATGCCCTGCCCGTGGTGCTGCCGCTGCTGCTCCTTGCGCCCGGCACGACCACCATTGCGACTTGCACCGCATCTCGATCGTGCTCAGAAAGCGTCTGCGTTGTGCGGAGAGCGTCGACGGCCGCGGCAGCTTGGGCGCACGCGGGATTTGCGGGTTGGGAGTGCTTGTCGCTTGCTCCTCCGTCAGCCACAAGGGCCACCACCAAAAGTGGCGAGTGCGTGTTGGCATGGTCGACATCGCCTGGCACGCTCGTGAGCCTCGCCGCGTCACGATTCGCTCCCGGCCCTCGTCGGGATTTACCGCCGTCGACCCGCCCAAGGGCGTCGCAAAGCGCAGCAGGGCGCCCGTGACGCGCGTACATGAGTACGCTGTCGATCGTGGTCACTACGGCACGAGACGAGTGGTGGTCTCGGGAGACGTAAAGCGCAAATAACGCGCACAAAGTGAGCACGGCGGCCCATACTGGCAGCAAGGCGACGAGCCATCGTGAGCGACGCCGAAGGAAGACATTGTTGCTGGCGCGCAACGCTGCATTCTTTGGACCTGGCAGAGGCGGATGCCAGAGTCCGGGTAAGGGGGTGGTGCGAACCAGCATTCGCGAGGACAACGTCGAGTGATTTGTCGCCGAATTACGGAGAGAGCGCACGACGCGCCCTCGGGCGATGCGAGCAGGCGTGCATGGTGCGCATCGTAATTAGCGCTGTTGCAAGAAGCACAATAAGTGCGGTCGGTTCGCCAAAGAAACGCACTCGCACAGTAAGTGATTATGTCCCCACCAAGCCGCGACGCCTGACGAGACCGAAATCTCAAGCGTCATGCGGACGCGGTCACTTACGTAAACTACGCAATGGTCTCCACTGGTTACACTGCGAGACGTCGCCAGCTGGTTTGTTTAGTTTACACGACTTTGATCACGCGTATGAACATCGTGTGACCTTTTCTCGCGACCTTGACCGCCGCCCCTCGCCGGTTGCCGTAAGCGGTGATGTTGACTGCCTTGGAGCCATGAGCCAGCAAAGGGTAGCCATCGACCACGCGCATGCGCCACAACGCGTCGAGATTATTCCGCCGCGTGGAGCCCACGGTGGACGCGTCGTGCACGATCAGCAGCGTCCCCCTTGGCTTGAGCGCGGCCAGGATGGATCGCAGGGCCCGCTGCGGATCCTTGGTTTTGTCGAGGACGTTGTTTGCCAGCACAAGATGAAAGTGCTGCCGAGGGTATGCGCGATGGAGCTCCTCGACGTCCGCGGCGACCGTGCGAACCGGCGGGTCCAGGTCGTGCTTGCTGAGCAATGTTGCGTACTGATCCGCGAGCACGTCACAGGCATGAAGCTCGAGGTCCTGGCCTGGCCACACGGACCCGAGCTGAGTGACGGGTCCCGCCCCGGCGTCGAGGACGCGTATCGTCTCCCGATGCCGCAAGAACGTGCTCGGGATGAGGTGCTTGATCTCGTCCTCGAGCTCGCGATTCGACATCCGGGTCCAGTACTCGAATCCTTTCTCCCGCACCCACTCGTCCCAGTACTGCAGCTCGCGCGCCTTGTACTCTTCAAACCGCGCATCGGCCGCCAACGCGTCGCGAGCATAGCGCAGACACAGCAGAAGCGCAGTCCCGCCGGACAGGAGCAGTGTCCAACCGGCCCAGCGTGGCCATCGTCGCCTGGGGCGGGGTGAGGCGGCCGTTGAGGGCCACATCAGTGGTAGGTCGCCTGGGTGCAGAGCGGTTGATGAATGGACGATTACGATGTCTGCATCTAGACAACCAGTCTAAAAACGCAAAGAGACGACGTAGATAAATCGTGGCTTTGTGTTTTATGTAAGTATGTGCCATCAAAGAGCCGAGTGAGGAACAATTTACGCATACGTGCTAGAGCATCCGGGAGAGGGCAACTAGCCCAAACAACACTTACAATCTAAGCGATCGGATTATTAACCATATCAACGTCGGCCGTGCGAAACGCGGTTGCAGCAAGCCAGCGTGTGGTGTTTTCAATTTCAAGAAGGGCGTCGACATGGTTTCCGACCTTGGTTGATCCGCGCGAACAGGGCGATCCTTAGGCGGCGAGGGCTCTCCAATACTGTACCATTGGCTAGCAAATCGATATTGTCCGAAATCAGCTCCGCACCGTAGTGAAATCCGTGCTTGGGGACGTGATTGAAGAAAAGAGGGGTGGCAGACAGCAGCGCGGCGACGTGGGTAAGCGAGCTGCCGCTTCCGACGAGAACGTCTGCTTGCATCATCGCAATAAAGGATTCGAGGAACGTGTACGACGGGGCGTCGACGCGTACGGCATTGCTGGCCCAAAGCGCACCCGCGATATTGGAAATGCGTTTCACGTAGTCGAGCGGCACGCTCAAAGTTGTGTTCTGCGCGGGGTCTTTCGCAGTTCCCCCGCCGACGAGCACCAGTCTGACGCGATAACCGTGCGTGATAAATCTGATCGTGTCGAGCACCTTCTCGTAGTACGGGTCGTCCACGCGGTGCGTCACGACATCTCCGACACGCACGTGCCAGACAACCACGACGGTATCCGTGGGAAGGAGGGGCCTGGTGGCTTGACCGTCGCTGCTTGGCTCGACCAAGACGCACTCGTCGAAGACCTTTCCGTACGCTAGCACCGCGGTGCGCAAGCATGGCGCAAACCTCTGGAACAGAAACTCGTTTTCGGGGGCTGCAAAGCAATCATTGGTTGTCGCATCCGTCGTGCAATAGTGGTAGCCACCGATGGCGAGCGCAGTGAAGCAGCGACGCGGCGCGCTCACCGGCAGAGCCTTGACCGTTATCCACCGCTCGTCTGACATCACGAGTCCGTCGAGCGCGTCACGCGAGAGCGCGCCCAGGTCCGCGGCAAACATGCGATCCAGGCCCAACGCTTTATTCATTACCGAGTAATCGTCGCGAGCTCCCGCGTGGTAACGAAATGGCTCATAGACGTACGAGTAGCCATATTGACGGGCCGCCCACAATCCAAACAAAAGCTCTGTGAATTGATGGCCGAAGCCAGCTCCCGCCGTGATCCGATTGGTCACGAAGCGCGGGCATGCGTCATGAGGTGGGTTGAACACATTCGCGCACTCGCTTGAAATGTGCGCAGTGGCATTGGCAGGTCGTCGGCAAGGGATGAGCCGGGTCACTGTACCATACGACGACCGCGTGGTGCCAACGAGAAGTCCGCCAAAGATGGCAGCGGCCGCGGCAACAAGCGCTATGTGGCGAGCGTATCTTTGTCTGACGTCGCCAACACAGACCATCGTCCCCCCATGAGGCTGGGGCAGAGTAGGCTGGTGACGCTCGCGTTGTTTAACTTTCGATGTATGTGTGGGGTACCTCGCTAGAGCACGCGTCGACGTTCAGCTGGTGTCTGGAGTCAAGAGCCGAGAAGCAAGGCACAACAGCTCATTTACAAAGCTCAAAACTTGAGGTAGGCGGTCGGATCGCGGGCCATCTCGATATCTGCCGTAACCATCTCGGTGACCAAGTCTTCCAAGCCGCAAGCAGAGGGATCCCACCCAAGCTGCTTGCGCGCCTTGCTCGGGTCACCCAACAAAAGCTCAACCTCTGCCGGGCGGAAGTAGCGCTCGTCCACCTTGACGACGACCTTGCCCTTGAGCGGGCCCTCCGTCGTGACGACGCCCGTTTCTTTGACGCCCTCGCCGCTGAATGCTACTTGGATCCCTGCCGCCGCAAATGCGAGCTCACAAAAGCGGCGCACCGTCGTCGTGATGCCCGTTGCCACGACGTAGTCGTCAGGCGTGTCGCGCTGCAGCATGAGCCACATGCACCGCACGTAGTCGCGCGCGTGGCCCCAGTCGCGCTGCGCGCTCAGGTTGCCCAGCGCCAAACAGTCCTGCATGCCGAGCTTGATGCGCGCGACGGCCATCGTGATCTTGCGCGTCACAAAGTTCTCGCCGCGCCGAGGCGACTCGTGGTTGAACAGGATGCCGTTGCACGCAAACATGCCGTACGACTCGCGGTAGTTCTTGATGATCCAGAAGCCGTACAGCTTGGCGACGCCGTACGGCGACCGCGGGTGGAAGGGGGTCGTTTCGCTCTGGGGGACCTCGTGCACCAGGCCGTACAGCTCCGAGGTCGACGCTTGGTAGACCTTGGCGTGCTTCTCGAGACCCGCGACGCGCACGGCCTCGAGCACGTTGAGGACGCCCTGTTGCACGCAAGTGTGAGGGAATCGTTGTGTTTTGGGGGTGGGTGGGGGGGGGGGGGGGGGGGGGGGGATTTGGGTAAAAACCGCATACCCACCAGTGGAGTGACACAGAAACAAAAAAAAAAAAAAAAACGAACAC
>Ga0315905_10009179_pt1 | contig 10016 bp, 10 predicted proteins | sample LakEriMetagenome_5_FD_203522 | JGI IMG/M metagenome (GOLD analysis project Ga0315905, IMG submission 203522) | Freshwater fungal communities from buoy surface, Lake Erie, Ohio, United States - Buoy 4 MA121 | ecosystem: Environmental > Aquatic > Freshwater > Lake | place: USA: Lake Erie, Ohio... | reverse complement strand
CCGACCTTGCGGATTTCGACGTGCTGTCGTTCCCGCGGTTGGTGCATCAGCCACCAGTTCTGCCATTGCTGGTAGCCAAAAAAGCCCAGCAGCGTCATCACTGCCAGGCTTCCGATCAGTCGCGGTCGTTTGACCAGCAACTGTGATGTTTTCCCTGCAATCCAGCGCATCCAAGGAGGAGGCTGCCATTTTCCGATCAGGGCACTCAAGCAGAGTGCCAGGATACGGAATGATTTTGTTACGATACCAACGATCCCTTTGCCACAATTCCGCAGTGTTTGTTTCATATATGAGATGAACGAATCATCTCAGGCATGCATAAGGGGAAGGGCGTTGGCTTCTTTCAGCGATTTCATCAAAAGAAAAAGAATAAGTTCCGGGGTGACAAAACCGACGCATAGCGAGTTCCGTTAGTCGCACGAAGAGTCGAGAATAGGGCGTTCTTTTTTTGATTAGGGCAAGGAACGATCTCCGAGCGTTCCGGTGGGGGACGGCTACATTTCACCCTAACGCAACCAACCTTCATCCCACGGCCCCGTTTGCAAACAAAGCAAGTGAGTAAGGAAGATTCTTCGCTGTGCGCTCACAGCTCGCTCGCGAATACCCGCGCCCGGCAGGATGCCGGACGAAGCCTGCGGGACACAGGCGCTCCCCGTGAGGAATTTCCCTGCCGGAGAGGCATTTGCGCCGGGCGGCTAACGATCAAAGCCGCAGGGAGCGATTCTTGATCACGCGCTCTTCCGGCGCCTCCGACCACAAGAACAGCGCTTTCACGACATCGATGAAGCCGAGCGGACTGTGCTGCTCCTTTTCCAGTTCGAGTGCGGCCTCGTCGAGCTCGATTTGATATTTCTCCGCAGCCAAGTCATCGCCGCCCGTGCGATGCGGCAGGCGGGCCAGCACGGTTTGCAGGAGAACGTCGACTTCCTCAGGCGAACGACCGCGAAGGAGTTCCAGCTTCACCCGTATCGCTTCGGCGCAGGAATGGATGGTTTCGATGTGGGATTCAAGGGATTGGGCCAGCAGGTTCCAGTCTTCATGCGAAGCAACGCTCATGCCTGAGGCTTGTGCGCGAATGCTGCCGAGCACGGTCACCAGTCTGGTATCCTCGGCTTCGATCACCTCCCAGACGATGAGTGCTTTGTTGATGCGCTCGCTGGCACCGCTTGCAATGCTGTCATCCATTTCGTTCACCCCGGCGCTGATGCGCGAGAGGATGCCTTCCGCGTTGTCCCATTGCTGACTCCAACTTTCGGTCCAGGTGTGCGGCGAATCTTGCTCCGTGCCAAAGCTCCGCATGCGCTGCAAGTTTATGGCAAGATCGGCTTCCAATGCCTTGAGACGTGCGGAGTCGGTGCGAAGCCCCACCTCCAGGCGGGCGAGAATGTGGCTGATTTGATGATCGATCATTGTGTTGCGGATGCTGAGAGTTGGTTGAAGCCGGCGCATGCGCGACGCTTGAATTATCATTCACGCTGTGGGGAATGAAAGCGATGGGGTGTTTCCCTACTGTCCGAAGGATGATTCATTAATGATGCAATGGCAAAATTTCTGTGCATAAACTTTCACCGCTTAAAATAGGCCATTTCATGCCGGTGCGAAAATTTTACCTTTTTGAAATTGTAATATTTCTGCCTGTTAGCTAATTATTAACGAGTAAAATAGTCCTATATGTGTATTTGTAAAAACTTTTACAATCTTAAACAGATATAATTATTATTGTGCATAAATTATAAAAGATTGAAACAGTTCTATTTATGCCTGTTAAAAAACTTTAAATAACTAAATTAGACATTTTTATGCCTATGCAAAAAATTTATAAAACAAAAAAAGACCTATTAATGCTTGTGCGAAAACTTTTATTAACTGATATAGTTCTATTTATTACTATTCTAAAACTTTCACCGACTGAAATAGTCCTATCAGTGCTGGTGCAAATATTCGCACTGATCCGCGGTACCCGTTCACTTGGGTCAAGTGGTTCAGAAGGGCGGTCACGGCGGAATACTTCAGCCCTGCGGTTCCGTATTTGCGGATTTCCTGGGTTCCAGCACCTCGATCTTCACCGGAGCGACTCCGCGGGAGTAAAACCGATGCGTTCGGCACAGCCGATGGTCACGTCGATGATTCGACCCTTGATATACGGCCCCCTGTCGGTGATGCGGACGATTTCCGACTTGCCATTGGCCATGTTGGTTACTCGAACCCGGCTTCCCAGCGGGAGTGTCTTGTGCGCGGCCGTGGAGGCGGAGTTCGACAACCGTTCGCCGCTCGCCGTGCGGGTGCCGTAGTTCGTGCTGACGGAATACCAGGACGCTTTGCCGTGCTGCACGGTTTTCACGTTCCACTCATCGGTCGTTTGTTGTTGGTTCTGTGCGGTGTTTTTCATTTCCGCACAAGCGGAAAAGAACAGCGAAATCACGGCAGTCATCGCATGGGTTGTTGATCGGATTGTCATGGCGGGCTGACATTCTACGCTTTTCTCAAAAAGCTGTTCAAGGCTGAAAGAGAGTTTTTTTTTTCACTCGTTCGGAAACAGCCCCGGCGGGAACTTTACCGAGAAAAGTTCGCCCGTGTCACAGCACGGCTGCCGCTGGTTGCGGTGCCTTTCATTGGCAAAAGAAGTCGTCCGCGCTGACGACCATGGCTGTGCCGATCAGAGCAGGTATTTGCTGGCTTGTTCGACGTCCTTGTCGCCCCGACCGGAAAGGTTGACGATGATCAGGGATGATGTCGGCAGCAGGGGTGCGATTTTTTGCACGTATGCAATGGCATGGGCGGTTTCCAATGCCGGCAGAATCCCCTCGGTGGTGGCAAGAGTCTTGAAACCAGCCAGAACTTCCGTGTCCGTGGCGTAGGTGTATTCCACCCGACCGATGCTTTGCAGATAAGCGTGTTCCGGTCCGATCGCGGCATAGTCGAGGCCGGCGCTGATCGAGTGGGTGAGTTCGATCTGACCGTCGGCATTGGCCAGCAGCCAAGTTTTCGTGCCCTGGAGAACTCCGAGTTTGCCCCCTTGGAAGCGGGCGGCGTGACGCTCGGGAACGATTCCGTCGCCACCGGCCTCCACGCCGACCATGCGAACACCGGCATCGCGAAGAAAGGGGTGAAAGAGACCGATTGCATTCGATCCGCCACCGACGCAGGCGACCAGCAGGTCGGGCAGTCGGCCTTCTTTTTCCAAAATTTGCTCTCTGGCCTCGACACCGGTGACGCGGTGAAAATCGCGAACCATCATCGGAAACGGATGCGATCCCAAAGCTGAGCCAAGTATATAGTGCGTGTATTCCACGCTGGCCACCCAATCGCGCATGGCTTCATTGACAGCTTCTTTCAAGGTCGCTTGTCCGGCGGTCACGGGGACTACCTTCGCGCCCATCAAGCGCATGCGGGCCACGTTCAGCGACTGACGCTCCATGTCCACGGCACCCATGTAAATGATGCATTCCATGCCGAAGCGGGCGCAAACGGTGGCGGTGGCCACCCCGTGTTGTCCGGCACCGGTTTCGGCAATGATCCGGGTTTTGCCCAGGCGTTTGGCCAGTAGGATCTGCCCGAGAGCGTTGTTGATTTTGTGCGCTCCGGTGTGCAGCAGGTCCTCGCGTTTGAGATAGATTTTCGCGCCGCCGAGTAGTCCGCTCCAACGCTCCGCAAAATACAGGGGAGTTGGACGACCCGCATAGTTATGAAGCAGGTCATCGAGTTCGGCTTGAAATGCGGGATCGTTTTTGGCCTTTTCGTAGGCGATGGCGAGGTCCTGCAGCGGGGTCATCAGGGTTTCGGGAACAAACATCCCGCCAAACTCCCCGAAGTGACCTGTGGCATCGGGAACGGTGGTCAATAATTCAGGCATCGCGCGGACAATCAATCAGGTTGTGGGAATTTGTCAAAGTGGATTTGCCCCGTCTTCGAGCCAGTCGAAATCAATCCAGTCCTGTCCGTGGATGACTTCGCACAGCAATGGAGCTTTTGCGGCCACAGGAATGACCTGTTTGTTGGCAATCGCGACCGTGTCCAGTTCATCGATCAAGTGATTGAGCACGATTCCTCGGAGCGAGAGTCCGCGGGCTCGAATGGACTGGCAGCTCAGGACCGTGTGGTTGATGGCCCCCAGGCGGTTGGCGACGACCAACACGACGGGCAATTGCAGGGCCTCGGCGAAGTCGGCGGTGCTGTAGTCGGCGGTGATCGGCACCTCCCAGCCGCCGATTCCCTCCACGATGACCGTTGCGTGTTTCGCGGCGAGCGTTTCATAACCCTCGATCAGCGAGGCGATGTCAATCGCGCGGTTTTCGAGCTGCGCGGCGACCCACGGTGCGGCGGCGGTTTTCAGCCAGACCGGGTTGACAAGCTCGATCGGAATATCTCCGGAAGCACGGGAGAGAATGCGGGCATCGTCGCGATCTCCACAGACAATTGGTTTGTAGCCCACCGCATCAATGCCATTCGCGCGCAGTGTTTCCAACATGATCCGTGCGACATGTGTTTTGCCCACGCCCGTGTCTGTGCCGCTGAGGAAAAAGTTCATGGACGGTCTATTTTTCTTCTTCCTCCACCTTCACCTTGGGCGTTTTCTCGCTCATGCTGCTGTTGATTTTTTCCTGCAACTGATAGATTTCCAGCAGTTTTTCCTCGATCAACCGACTCTCATCCGCCCGCGCGCCCTTGGTGATTTCCGGCAAACGGAGTTCCAGAAGTCCCATGATTTCCCGCAGTTTTTGATCCAGCAGGCGCTGGTCCTCGGCCTGTGTCAGTTTGCCGGCATCCTGTGATCCATCGGTGATGTGCGCGTGGATCACGTACCAGATCGCATAGGCGGCGATGAGCGAGATGATTTTAGCCGCCCAGTTCTTTGTCAGCGAATGTTTCATTGGGATCGGGAGTGGTGAGGAATTGTGCTTCGAGTCGCAGTCGGAAATCCTCGGCGTTGCCGGTGCGGATCAATTCGCCATCGACGGAGAGGGAAATGATTCCGGTCTCTTCGGAAACCACCACGACCACGCAGTCGGCTTCTTCGGAAACCCCGATCGCGGCGCGATGGCGCAAGCCGATGGATCTGTCGCCCAGTTCCTTTTGGCTGACAGGAAAAACGCAGGCGGCGGCGGCCACGCGATCCTGGGCGATGATCATTCCGCCGTCGTGCAGCGGCGACTTGGGATGGAACACCGCCATTGCGAGTTCCTGGGAGAAAATCGCATCCATTTTCACGCCGGTTTCGAGATAGGGTTTCATGCTGATGCCCCGCTCGATGGCAAAAAGCGCGCCGATTCTTTTTTTCGAAAGCGCGATGACCGCATCGGCAAACAATTCCAAAAACGCCAGCTTGCGGGTGGTCGAAAACATGAACAGCCGGCTGCTGCCGAGCTTGGCCAGGGCGTTGCGCAGTTCGGGTTGGAAAATCACGATCAGCGCCAGAGCCAATGCCGCCGCCGCGCGGGTGATGATCCAGCCGATGACCTCGAACGCAAACAGCCGAGAAATCAAGGTCAGCACGACGAGGATCGAGACCAGTCCGACGAGAATGCGCGCGCCGCGGGTCGAACGGAAGGCCCGGAAAATCTGGTAAACCCCCAGCGCGAGAATCAGAATCTCGATGGCGTGGCTCCAATGTTCTGCAATGAATTTCCCAATATCCGGCATCCGCACGCAGCCTAGTCGATCCACGCTGGAGTGTCACCCCGATTCTTGGAAATCTTGAAACGCGGAGCTTCCGCCCTTGTCAGCACCCACATCGTCTGCTAGAACCCCGTCGTGAAATTGATTCGGCATGGAGAGTGGGGCAGGGAGGAACCAGGGGTGATTCTGCCGGATGGCAGGCGTATCGATGCCAGCGGGGAATTTTCCGATTACGACGAAGGATTTTTCGCCACCGGAGGTATCGAGTCGCTCGCACAATGGGTTGAAGACGGCTGCATCGGCGGGGTGGAAATTTCCCCGCTGACCCGCATCGGCGCGCCGGTGGACCGTCCGTCCAAGATCGTCTGCGTGGGCAAAAACTACCTCGATCATGCCAAGGAGTTCAACGAGGGCATCCCCACCGAGCCGGTGTTGTTCATGAAAGCCTCGTCCTCCTGGAGCGGGCCGTTTGATGACGTGATGCGCCCTCCGGGAGCGGACAGGCTCGACTACGAAGTGGAACTCGCGGTGGTCATCGGTCAAACGATGCGGCACGTCAGCGAAGAGACCGCGCTGGATTATGTGGCGGGCTATTCGGTGTTCTGCGATTACTCCGAACGCGCCTATCAGAAAGACATGGGCGGCCAGTGGACCAAGGGAAAAAGCTACGACCGCTTCGCCCCGATGGGTCCCTATCTTGTGCCCGCGACGCAAGTGAAGGACCCCCAGGCGCTGCGGCTGTGGACCAAGGTCAATGGCGAACTGCGGCAGAATGGTTACACCGGCGACATGATGTTTCCGGTGAAGATGATTCTGAGTTACATCAGCCGTTTCATGACCCTGCTGCCCGGCGATGTGGTGGCCACCGGAACTCCCGCCGGCGTGGCGATGGGCATGAATCCTCCACGCTACCTTGAGCCCGGCGACTACGTGGAACTGGGCATCGAGGAACTCGGAGAGATGGGGCAACGAATCGTCGCCTGGTGAGTTCACGCACGATCAAAGCGGCGGCGGCTGTCCTGCATGCCCGGCGTTTTCAGCGTTTCCGGCGTTTCCGGCGATGAGTTGCGCGAGCAGTTCGCTGTTCCGCGGCAGAACCGTCAGCCTCGCTCCGCTGCCCATGACTTTCTGCGTTTCAAGGATTTCGAACATCGCCTCCGAAACCTCCTTGTCCTCGGAAATCTGCTGCAGCGCCTCGCCGACGATTTGCGGGCGGATCGCAGCCGCTTTCGCGAACTCGACCGCCGCCTGACGTTCGGCCGTGCTGGTGATGATGCTGACCTGGTTGGCTCCGTCCTGCTTGATCGCGGAGGTCACCTGGCGCAGGCGGTTGACAACCTTGCTTTCGATCTGACGGATCATGCCGACATCGCGGAAATGCACCTTGCGGATGTAAATCGAACCGAGCTTGTAACCCCATTCGTGCGACTTCGGCGAAACCTCGTTGCGCACGTTGTCGCTCATCGCATGGCGGTTGACCATCATCGTGGCCAGCGGCATGTTGCTCAGGCAGCGCACGGCGGAGTTGCTGACGTTCGCGGAGAGCGAACCGCGCGGGTCGCTGTTTTTGAACAGATAGGCCACGGGGTCGCTGATGAACATCTCGTGCCAGATGCCGATGCCCATCGGCGCGCCTTCTTCCGAGTTGACCGGCTGGCTGCGCAGGTATTCCTGATCGAGCCGCATGTCGAGCACATGGCATTTGCCCAGCCAGTTGACGATCAACGCGGCGGGTCCGAGTTTGAAGAACAACAGGTGCAATCCGGGCTCGTCAATCGTGGCGAGCACTTTGCCGAACAGGACATACACGTTGCATTGCCGTTCATGCACGATGGCATAAAGCCCCAGCAGGCGGGCGATGCCGAAAAGAATCGGCAGGGCCATGAAACATCCGATAAAGGTGAAGAAGGCGGCGATGAGAAAGTTCATTTTTTTGATTCGACGAAAACTTGTTGGGCTTTTTCAAACAACGAAAGGCGGACGTTGCGAACGTAGGCGCTCAGTGCCTGACTGCCGCGGCTTTTCAGATCCACCAACTGCAGGGCGAGTCGCGTCAGCGGCTCCACCTCGGCGAGCGCGCGCAGTGTTTCGATTTCCACGGCGCGTTTCGACTGCACGATCTTCTGGTCCGCGGAGGCCTGGGCGAGGCTGATGTCCGACGAAACCTGGTTGTAGGCGGTGTTGATCGCGGCGAGGGCCGATTCGACTTCGGGCGGCGGATCGATGCCGGTGATCAGGGTCGCATCGAGGACCATGCCGTAGCGCGCGGCGGAGGAGGTGCACTCGTTGTCCATGTGCTCGTTGAGATCGCGCAGGTTCTTGCGCAGGTCGTTGATCGAAATGCCGATCACCGCGGCGTTGTCGGGCATGCCTTCCGCAACCGCAGCCGGCGGAGCCTCGAAATTGGCGATGCGCTCGCGCAGCACCGAGACAAAATATCCCATCACATGGGCGTAGGGGTTTTTGATGCCGAAAATGAACGCATAGAGATTGCGATCAGCGATGCGATAGCGGATCTGCCCGGTCAGTCCGGTGTTGAGCTGATCCTTGGTCACCGCCTCCAGCATGGTGTTGTTGAGGTTCGCCGATGGATCCTCGGGGTCCCATGCCATGTTGACCGTCTCCGTCGCGATCGATACCTTGTGAATGCGCTCCCAAGGCCATTTGAAATACGGACCTCCCGGCATGATCACCCGCACCTGGGGATAAACGTAGCGCAGCTTCTGATCGTCGTTCAGTGAATCGGCAATCGGATCGTCGAGCGTGGTGAGATTGCCCAGTCGTTCGGCCCGACCGAACACGGTCTTCACCGCCCGCTGGTTCTGATCAACGGTGTAAATTCCCGCGACCAGATAGCGGATGAGAAACCAAACGACGAACCCGAAAATGCAACCGATGAAAATGGACATGGCAGTGAGATGACACAGTTCTAGGCACTGGCCCGTTCCTGTCAACGACAAAGATACCTCCGCGTATCGCCTGCATCGCGCATCCTACCGGGCGCGGGTTTCCTGGGAGCGCCTGCGTCCCCGCAGGCTGCATCGCGTATCCTGCCGGACGCGGATTTCCTGGGAGCGCCTGCGTCCCCGCAGGCCGCATCCGACATCCTACCGGACGCGGGTTTCCGCGACTAATCCATGAATGCGCATCGAATGCCCCCCGCACCCTCACCACTTGATTATCTTCACCGTCGCGTACTCCGGTGACTTCATCCCGTACTGGCCCTTCACGGATTTTTTGATGCCCTGGAACTTCCGTTGCAGGCAGTCATCGCCCTCATGGTAGAGATCGTAGCGCGATTTCTGCGCCACGGAAAGTTGTTGCTCCGCGGTGGAAAGCGTGCTGTTCAGCGCCTTGAACGCATCCAGCAGCGTCGTCAGCGCCGACACCGTAATCGTCGTGGCGGGCGGGGCGTATCCCGGCACCGCCGCGCACACGCCGATGAATTGCTCCAAATGACTGGCCAACTCCACATACGCTTGATTGCCCTGATTGCGCTTCTTGATCACTTCCGGCGTCTCCCCGGCAGCCGGCGTAGCGGACTTGGCGGTGGGAGGCCTCGTCCCGCGAAACTTCTCCACGATCTTCCGCGCGGCAGCCGACTGCGCCTTCCACGCCTTATTGCTCTCCAAATATCCCAGCGCCTGCGTCAATAACCCGCGCAACTCCGCATGCAGCGCCTGCCGACTCTGCGATGCCGTGGTACAGCTCGTCACCAAGGCCGCCACCTCATCATTCTTCTCCGTCACCGTCGCGAGAAACGTGGTGAAATTCGCCACCGAGAGCGAAGCATCCACCGGAGCAAACGCCACGTGGAAGGAACTGCATGCATTTTTCAGCGAAGTCGCCCTCGCCTGCCGATCGCGAAATGATTTTTCTGAAGTTGCCATAATAGTTTTTGGGTAAGTAATTCACCGTCACCACTGTGCAAAAGCCTCCCTGCCACCAGCCGCGACGATTTATGGGGAATCTGAAGTAAACTACGTAAAAAATCAAGGCATTTATGTAAACACTCACGTCAACTATGGGAAATTTTACGTTATTTATGGGAAATCTTACGTCATTTATAAAAACACTTACGGCATTTATGAGAACACTCACGTCATTTATGAAAAATCTATTGTCCTTTTGCAAAAATTTTTCCTTCTCCATGGAGAGTCTCTAGGCATAAATGGAAAAACTTACTGTTTTAATAAAAAGTCTAAGAATAATTATGAGAATTTTAATGTGATTGACAAAGAATCTTAAAGCATTTGTAAACCATAATTGCCTGATAATTTATGCGGAAGAGAAAAAAATGATTGTAAAGGGTGAGTCATCCAAGAGAAATTCCATAAGATTCCACTAGAGTCACGATTATTTCCCTATCCTGAACCTCTGATTCGTTCATTTTTAGGAGC
>Ga0315905_10009175_pt1 | contig 10019 bp, 13 predicted proteins | sample LakEriMetagenome_5_FD_203522 | JGI IMG/M metagenome (GOLD analysis project Ga0315905, IMG submission 203522) | Freshwater fungal communities from buoy surface, Lake Erie, Ohio, United States - Buoy 4 MA121 | ecosystem: Environmental > Aquatic > Freshwater > Lake | place: USA: Lake Erie, Ohio... | reverse complement strand
CACACACACACACACACACAGACACACACACACACAAACACACACACACACACATACACACACACACACACACACACACACACACACATACACACACACACACACACACACACACACACACACACAGATATATACACATATACCCCCGCCCGACGTTTTTGCGTGTCCCTCCATACACCACTTGATCTGGTTACCGTCCCGTCCGGCGCCCACACCTCCCTGCCCCCACACATGCTTTCCGCCCCGAGAGAGGAACGGGTCTTGTTCGAGGGCATACAAATGCCACTGCCAGGCCATAATCAAAGCCCAAAGTGTCAAAAGAGACCTGCTAAAGTGTCAAATGAGACCTACTAAAATGTCAAAAGAGACCTACTAAAGTGTCAAAAGAGACCTACTAAAGTGTCAAAAGAGACCTGCTAAAGTGTCAAAAGAGACCTGCTAAAGTGTCAAAAGAGACCTACTATAGAGGTAAAAGAGACCTGCCAGGCCATAATTAACGCCCTTTCCACGTCGCGTACCCAGCGGGCAGGGGTCCACAACGTCGAAGTGCGTTTGTGTGAGGCAGTTACAAGACTTTGAGCATCTTTGCCTCTGACCCCCACAACCCCCCCCTCTTCCTCCTCCTCCCCCGCCCCAGTCCCCCGCGACCTCACGACGTCGGTGTGCACTTGCTTCCATTTATGGGGGCGGAGGAGAAGTTGGACGGCGTAGTCCTCGTACTCCTTCTCATTCCTGGCTTGAAGTATCTGCGCATAGCCGCCCACAGCTCTGAGCATGGAAACCGCATGCCGCCCTGCATGCTTCATTCGAGGCATCGTGATCGTCGGCACCCCGGCCCACAGCGAGTCCGTGCACGTGGTGCCGCTGTTATATTCGCGATTGTCGAGAAAAAGGTCACAAAAAGAGGTGCGCTGGAGGTGTTCGGTCAACGACGCCTTGGGCAGAAATTTGAGCTGGTCACCGATGAGGCCAGTCTGGCGGGCGGTGAAGCGGAGGTGTGGCTCTGATTCCTCAGGGTACCGCAACATTATGAGCGTGCTGTTGGGCACGCGTTTGATTATGTTGGCCCATACAGCGAAGAACTCGGGGTCTAGTTTGAAGTGCTGGTTCCAATTGCACAGCAGCGGACCTCTCTCGGGGTAACCGTGGTACGCTCGTAGCTGCTCCTCTCCCTCGACATACCCAACCGAAATCATATCTGGCAACGGAGACACACGACCATCCGCAAACGGATGCTGTTGCCGTGCCGCGTGCGATGTTACCTGGAAAGTATTAGGGAGGAGCAGGAGCTTTTCGGTGTAATAGCCCACGAACTCGGGGGGAGATACCACTGGATCCCCAATGATATGGTCGATATACGTGGCTCCTATAGTTGACGGGAACCCGAGGTAGTGCACGTGCAGCGCTGCCGGCCGCATTGCCAGCGCTGGAAGGGACTCGCGGCCCGTCTGACCGTTACAGTCAATCACAACGTGCGTGCGCGCCTCATTGATCCACTTGGCCAGGTCGCTCATCTCTGCCGCGTGCGCGTCCACCAGCGTCGCGTCTGCAAGCCCCGAGCGCTCCTTGTCTAGCGCAGCCACAACTTGGTCATGCTTCACCACGTAGACGTACACCTTAAAACGAGACTTGTCATGCAACTTAGGCACCAATCGCATTGATCCAGCTACTGCATGGCCCGTCAGCAAGTCCGAGCTGAGGTCCGCACAAGTGTCAAAAGAGCCCTACTAAAGTATCAAAAGAGACCTACTACAGAGGCAAAAGAGAACTACCAAGGAGAAAAGAGACCTACAATTGCTTGGCATACCTGAGGTAGGCCAGCACCATCCGCGAGTCCTTCGGAGATAATATTGTCGCCTCTACGGTCAGCCACTCCTTGCGTGCACGACCATACGAGTATTCAGCGCCAGCAGCCGAGATGGCGACGTGCTGGGACATAGTTAGGTTCAGGGCCAGTGCGTACAGATTCCGGATAGATCGCACTTCTTCTCCCCCGGCGTCAATTATATCTACGATCGCCTGAGCATCCTCCCAGTAGTATTCCCAGTGACACATCATCTTTCGCACTGCCGCAATGTTCGACCGCACCCCGCTCTTGAAGGGCAGAGCGAGGGGTAAGGCTACGCGAAAGAGGGCCAGCGCATCATTCAACAGCTGCTGATCAAAGTACACCGAGCCCAGATTGTTGTGGGGCACCCCATTCCCCGGGAACGCGACTTTCTGGTCGAAATAATTGGAGCGCCCGGTAAGGATTTTAGTGCTGAACTGTATGAGGTCTGCACGCTGCTCGATCATGGAACCTAGGAGCAAACGGAGCGACTGCACATGTGTTATACGCTCCGGTCTCCATCTCTCCATCATCACCTCGAGGACAGGTCGGAACTTCAAAGCAGCGACAGGCAACGCCTCACACAAGAGCCGCCCCAAGGCGTATATGTCGCTTTCTCCAGGCAGCACCTCCCCGTCCACAGGGCTCTCCTGTTCACGCCTCAACGACTCAACCCATTCCAACCCACCCCCTATCTCTACGCGCTTGCTCGCTCGCGCCGCGCCCCCCCATTCCTCCCCCCCGCCACCCCCCACCCCCCCGCAAGGCTCACTTAATTTGGTGTAAATTTCAGATATGTGCGGGGGGAGAGCGGGCATTGGAAAGGCCATGCCCTTTGCTACTGCGTGCTCAAAACCTACCACCGCAGGAATGTCGCCGGAGAGTAGGACCACTGATGATGTGGCCAGGAGTCCCCTGTGTGTCACACCCGCACCCTGCATTTGTTGGACGATGATGAGGAGGCGGTCCAAGATATCGAACGCCACGCCCGTCTCATTGAAGACTGAGGGCTCTTCAGCAATTCTATCTGCCAAGGGAACTGCCCCCTCGAAATTGGAGAGCGCGCAGGCTGACCAGCGCCGTGACACTAGAGATCCGAACACAGTGGGGAAGCAGGGAGGGGCTCCGTCGTCATTAACACCAGCCGAGTAGCTCAGCTCAAGCAGTACAAACGCCTCCCGTGCAGCGGCAAGGTCAGAGGACTGCTTAACGATCATGGACCCTTCGCCGTCCAATCTATCCAAAAAGTACACGCGTGTGTGCACCACTTCATCCTCCCCCGCCCCCTCATCCACCAACTGCGCAACCTCTTGCACCACCGTGGTGCTGGGGTAAAGAAGGGGAAGCGGCGTGCAGGGGCTGAAGAACAAAAAAATCTGACATGTCAGAGCCCTAGCCTAATTACTGCACGAAATTCCGAAAAGTCAGATCCCCTCGTCTAATTAGTAAAAAACAAAACAAAATAGGGACTCTGACTTTCAGAATTTCTGCCTTTCGGAAGACAGCTGCTCATGCACCGCGTCTAATTAGTACAAAAAATTTGGGTCTCCAAAAAACTCAGAGTCCTACTAAATGTTTGTACTAATTAGACTTTTCAGAATTTCTGCCTTCCGGAAGATAGCTGCTCCCGCACCGCACCCTCCAGCACGGTGTCCCCGGAGTCGAATGGCCCGTCGATCACGGCAAGAGCGCTGTCCGAGGTCGGGGTTGGGGGCGGTAGCCCCCTGGTAGCGAAGCCATTGGTTTCATTTTTAGCGAAGCCATTGGTTTCATTTTTACACAGTACAAACGGAACGGGGAGAAACTCTGAAACGTCAGTGTGAAAGTCCATTTACTAGATAATGTAACTAGAAATGAGACTTTTCAGAATTTTTGCTGTTGCAGGTGCCGGCGCGCGTCGTCGGTTCTCCCCAGCGTGCAGTACGCGAACCCAAGGTGGAGCGCAACTTGGGTAAAATTCTGAAAAGTTAGTGCCCTAGCCATTTTCGTGTATAAATTTAGGCCAGGGCACTGACTTTTCAGAACTTATACCTTCGTACGAGTCTGGTGCCGTGCGCGCGGCCTGTCCAAAATTCTCAAAAGTCAGCGCTCGAGTAGATCTCCGATATTAAGTCACTATGTAGAGGACGTTTGAGCATCTGTGCCTTTTGCAGCACGCCTAGAGCTGCCTGCAGATCGTCCTTGTGCACCAACTCCAGCGCCGACGCGAGCAGGTCCACCGGCTCAGGAACCTCAAAGACCGCCGGCGGCGGCCACGTCCCACCGCGCGCGTCCTGCGATTCCTTGGTCACCTGGTTTAGGGTTTAGGATTTAGGGTTTTTGCTCTCTCTCGCTCGCTCGCTCGCTCGCTCTTTGCATCTTTCTCTCTCTCTTTCTCTCTCGGCGGGACACAGCATCCAAGCGGTGACAGCGAAGCCGAATCCGACGGTGCCGGCCGGCGAGGCGGCTGCGCAAAAGAAGAAGAGCCCGCGGGGGCGAGTCTCTTGGGATTAAGGGTTTAGGATCTGGAGTTTAGGCGCGTCCTGCAACTCCTTGGGCACCTGCTGGTCGAGCGGGAGCCGCGCTCCGCCCACGGCCAGCGCAACCAGCGCGAGCAGCGCGCCCAGTCGGCGCGCGGCCGCGCTCATGGTTCACTTTTTTGGACCCGCCATAAAAAAAATAAAAGAAAAGAATTGAGAAAAAAACCCATTGCCACGAACAATTTCTCAAAACCAAAGGACAAACAAAAAACCCGCTCCCGGCCGGGTCTCCAAGGTCTGGGGCGCTGCCCGCCTTGGCCCTCATTCTTGGAAGTCCTTGAACGACCGTGGCCTCCGGAAGGGCGTCCCAGCGCAGCAGGATGTCCGGCAACCCCGAGGATGATGATGAGAACATGCAGGTGTCCTGCCGCTGCCCTGCCTGCACACCATCTCACTCACTCCCGTGCAAGCCGCCCTCTCTCCTGATATCCGCCCCGCTTCGCCGCCGCCTGTTGCGCACGCCAGATGGGGGACTATATCCCGCCGGCGCCGCTGTTTGCAGACCTCAAGGCGGCCAAGGTTTACCACGATCGGATTCACAGGCCGCCGGGCCTCAAGTTTAGCGATACGATGGTTTTGCTGGCCGCGCAAATTGTATTGCTGGTTTTGTATGGCCTGTTCGTCCAGCAGGAAAAGGTGCCCAAGCAACCGTATCCTGATCCCGGTCCGGCGGATAAACCGGGCATGATCGACTTTGTGCAGCCGTTCAAGCGCTACCCACCTGGCTTCGACAACTTTTTCGGCTCGCCACGCAACGAAGAGTTCAAGCTGCAGGAGCACTACTCGTCTTTCATGCAGATCTCGTACTTCGTGTTCCTCTCGATGCCTTGGTCGTTCTCCTTCCTCCGCAAGTTTTCATACGCGTCCTCAACTTTTGCGCTCTTTACTGCGTGCGTGTCGATCCAGTTCGGGATCATCATGATGCAAATTGTCGACCGCATTCACTGCTTGTTCCTCGAGGGCCTCCTTGTGAGCCCCGATTTCGGTAACACACACAATGACGCACACATAAACGCACGATCTATCAATGCTCGCTAACACCCACCGACTAAAGAAAGAGCACAGCACCGCAAGAACACACATAACATCGCACACAACACTGCGCATATACTAATGACATAGCGCGGGCAGTAGCGCATAGTATCGCACACCTAATGCAGTAACGCGAACACAGTGACGCACACGGTAACGCATACTAACGCACACACAGACATTCGAGAAGGCATGCTTGAACGGCTGGGGATTCTGGATTTTCAGTACAGATGCCAAATACAGCGGCCGCTGGACGAGGTAGAAGATGGATTTGGGCTGCGGCAGCTGCGTCAGGCCTGCTACTGCCGTGAGTGGTCAGCGATGTCCGCCAATGCCACGCGGAGGGAGGAGTCACCGCTCGTGGCGGCGCACGCACTGCTTGTCACTGGGCGTCGTAACTTCTTGCCCTTGAGTTTCTCCCTCAGTTTTATGGACATTGTCGATGGTCTCTACTCGACTGTTCCCACGCTCATTTCCTTTGGTGTGTTGGTCGGCAAAATGGCACCGGTTCAAAACGTAGTGCTTGCATTCATGAACGTCATGGCCTACGTAAGATGTCTTTTGATCAGATTCTAAGCGCGTTGCTGCTCACGTTACGCACCCCGCATGGTACCGACGAATGATACCGTTGGCACTCACGTTTGATCCTATCCCCTCCGATGATGCCTCTCCTTCTCACAGGCTTTCAACTATTGGGTGTGCGTGTATGTGATGGGCACCTTCGACGGCACAGGAGGTGCAGTCACGACTCACGTTTTTGGGGCATTTTTCGGATTAGCGTGCACTGCTGTAGCGTCGCCGAAGGGTGCGGCATCTGATCCGGATTGCAAGGGGCGCTATCAGTCCGACATCTTTTCGTTGTTTGGATCTCTGATGATTTGGGCGTACTATCCGGTTCGGCATTCGCATAAGTCAGCGCTATTGATTTGCGTGAATCTGACTATGGGGAATGTGAGCAGTCGTACAATTCATTCTACGCACCGCCCGCTGCACAACAGGCCGTAGCAATCAACACCTACCTCGCGCTCCTAGGCAGTTCCATCGCGGGCTTGTCCGCGTCTGCCATGTTCACCGGCATGACCGGCGCCGGTTTGAAGCTGAACATTTTCGATGCTCAACGCTCGAGTGTTGCTGGTATGGCATGTCTGACGCAAACTTGTGCGCGAGTAAGCACGCACTTACGTTGCCCTGTGACCCGGTCCTACAAATTTTTTTCGATCTATCTCAGGTGGTGTAGCGATCGGATCAGTCGCCAATCTTGTTGCTGAGCCGTGGCAGGCTACACTGATTGGCGCGATCGGGTACGTGCGTGTGCTTTTTGTCTGTCTGCACGTGCATTTTATGCTTGCGTCGTCAGCTGATAGCCCGTGTTGCTGACATCATTGATCAAAATGGAGGTAGCACAAAAAAAATCATCCGATATTTCAGTTCGAAGTTGGACGCAAAAAAAAACAATTGGCTGAAGCTTGCTTTGGTGCAGGGGAATTGCTTGCTCAGCTGCAAATCACTTCATTAGAACGTTCTGCGTTAATCGATTGGAGGTGATCGTCGTGCCCTATTTCCCCATTGCTGTGCTTTTGCATGTGGAACTTATACTATTCGAATGCAAGCGAGCCAACCTTCTTCATGCTTAATGGCCGTGCGCCTGCAAGTAACATGTCTTTATTTTTGTGTCCGTCTCTTTCCTTTATGGTCGTCCCTCCGGCGCCATTGGACTCCCTCCCTACTGATATTGTAGGTACATGACACGGTTGGAGTGATGTCAATGCACGGGTATCCTGGGCTGGTTGGATGGTTTGCTGGAATATGCTTCCTATTGCCTTTGAACCACGACTTTCTTTCCGGCGATTTACAGTCTGAGGTGAGGTTCGGATCTACTCTGGCAAAGACCTCTAGATACTTTGAGGTTCCACGGGATACCGTGTGCTCGTCTTTTCGTCGTTGCTCCACTACTTCTGCATACGTAAAGCCTGTTATTGAACTGACATGCCCTTCCGCCCCTCCCCGACCCCTTCCTCACACGCGTATGCAGAACCTGGCTTATAAGCTGCCCTGGGAAAATGTGCTGCAAAACCGTAGAGGTTCGTTACGAGTTGAGGTGTGGGCGTCTGTTTCGGCTATGTCGAGTGCGCGTGGAGGCCTGTGAGGCCTACTGAAATTCCACGAGATTGGTTGAGCAGGCAACGGCGACGCGGCGTTTGTCCAGGCTGTCAGCGCGCCCATGACGATCAGTATAGCCCTGGTGACAGGTAGGGACAAAATATCCTCTCCATCTATCTACCTAAAATCCTGGTTACAGGCAGAGACAAATATCACCTGGGGACTTGGTTTGATTTTTGTCAGATGCGTGGCGTCTCCTTGCAATCAGTGTAGCCTTAGCGAATGAAAGACACGTCTGTATAGTTGTGTCCGGGGGTTCTGAACAATGCGTTTGATTATCGAAGCAACGATTGTGGTTTTCGACAAATGCTTCTGGCATGCTTACCCTGCAGGGGTGATGGCCTGTATTTGAGTAGTTACTCAACCCTTGTACAGAAAACACAAAGTGTTTTTAACTTGTAAAAGAACAAAAAAAAATTGTTCTTTTGGGAATAGGAAACACACATTTTTCACCTTGTAACAGAATTTGTTCTTTTGACAAATGACTCTGGCATGCTCACCCTGCAGGGTTGGTGGCCGGACTGGTTGCTAAAAAAATCACAGTGCTGGATCGCAAGTTGCTTTTCAAGGACTCAACTTTCTTTGACGTGCCCGAGGACTTCAAGACTCAGGAGGACGACGGCGAAGAACAAGCCTTGATGGAGGACGAGAAGGGGGTGGAGAAGGAGGCTGCTGTTTGATCCTAAGAATAGTAGTATATCTCGGAGTACCTTTTTTTCAAGAAAAAAATACTCCGAGATTCTACTTGCATGCAACATGCACAAGAGGTTGGGGTTGAGAGGAGAAGGTATATTTCTGGGAGCCTCCATTAACCTTGTTGGGCCGGGCCAACATGGAAATGAATGATGCTGGACAACCTGGACCTGTTGTTATCACGGATCATCACCTCCATTCGATCCTTGTTTTGGTGTCAATAAAATTTGTCCTTCTCCTTTTTCATGTCAATACAGAAAAAACTTTTCCTCGTCAAGGTCGCGAGAATGCATATGCTTATACAGGGAGAGGTTTTCCTCCCGTAGTACACTCTACGTGTTCCTAACGTGTTCCTGTCTCTCGCAGAACACAAAACTCTCTCAGACAGTTCTCACTCTCTCTCTGTTGTTAGAATGCATTCTCGCCACCCAGTTGACTATCACTACTGCGCGCAGGAGCTGCCCCATATAACCCATCTTTCTTTAGTCTACCATATTTTTTCAATATGGTGATGTTCAGAAAGATAGACCTCCCCCCTTGCCCTCTCCCTCTCTTTTACGAGCGAGATGCAGGGGTGTCTGAAAAGCTTCCGAGGGGATACGATTCGAGGTTTGGCTCCAGAGGAAGTCCGTCAGGTAACCGACTTGCCCTCCTCTCTCTTAGACTCTATCTCTCAGACTCTCCCTCTACTGGCTCTTCTTGGCTGGGAGGTCCGGGTACATTCCCTTGACGATAGAGTACAAGAGCACGCCCGCAATAGCGATGGCCGAGCCCGCGATGCCAATCGGAGTCATTGGCGTCTGGAAGGCCAAAGCAGCGGCGACAATGACAACAACGCGCTTGACCGTGTTGCCTACTGACTGAGTCACAGGGGCCACGGACCCCAGGACCAAAAACGCCATTTCGTTGTAGGTATAGTAAAGGAGGCCCGTGATGATAACGTTCTGCGCGAACACCTGCTGGGATACACCAGTAGCGGCCACAGCCGCCAAGCCAGCGGGGATTTTGGCGCCCTCGAGAATGAGAGCGGCTGGGAGGCAGAAGATGAAGGACATGAGAGTGACGAGAGCGAAGGTGTTCTCTGCCGTCATGTTTTCGCCTGGGTCCTTGGATTCCATGGATGCCTTGGAGAGGACGCCGCGGGTGGCATAGACGAGGTTTGAAAGCATGGCACACAAAAAGCAGCCCATATTGAAGGACAGCTCACCGGCTGACGCCATTGCCACGCCGCCGCAGACAGGGAGCATGGACAACCAGACCTGCCAAGGCATATTTTTGCCGAGGACGAGCAACGTGATAGCGGCCGTGAAGACGGGCTCCAGGGCCTTGACCACGTTCACGAACGACACCGAGCCCAAGGACATTGATGTAACGGTTGCCAACTGCCCGAGCCCGTGAAACGCCGCAACCTTGATGAGGGCATTGAGATTCTCCTTGGATGGCTTAGGCACGCCGCGGATGCCCGACAACCACTGAGGTGCAAGGTATAGGATACCCATGCCAAGCTGAAGCACGGCAAAGGTCCAGGGGAGGGGGCAGATGTTCAGGACCCGCTTGCAGTAAATGTTGTACCCCACGTTGAGCACGTACCTACATGAAAAAATTATATAAAAACATTAAAAATATAAAGGTCCAGGGAAGGGGGCAAGATGTTGAGGACACGCTTGCAGTACATGTTGTACCCCACGTTGAGCACGTGCCTATATTAAGAGAACACATTCGGTAAAAGAGAAGACATTCTGTGTAATATAAAGAGAAAAATAGTTCCCCACGTTGAACACGTACCA
>Ga0315905_10009173_pt1 | contig 10020 bp, 2 predicted proteins | sample LakEriMetagenome_5_FD_203522 | JGI IMG/M metagenome (GOLD analysis project Ga0315905, IMG submission 203522) | Freshwater fungal communities from buoy surface, Lake Erie, Ohio, United States - Buoy 4 MA121 | ecosystem: Environmental > Aquatic > Freshwater > Lake | place: USA: Lake Erie, Ohio... | reverse complement strand
CAATTTCATGGTTAGTTGTTCAGCATTCTACTTCACAAACATTGGTATGGCAGGATGAATTCAATACAAATACACTCAATACAAATGTATGGACCTACGATTTTGGTGATGGTTGTGGAAACAGGAATTTATGTGGTTGGGGGAACGCCGAATTGCAAAACTATACCACTAGGCCGGAAAATGTTAGAATAGAAAACGGAAACCTCATCATAGAAGGCAGAAGAGAAAATTACGCCAATAGTTCATTTACCTCTGGAAGAATTAAAACAGAGGGTAGAGTTCATTTTAAATACGGCACACTCGAAGCTCGTATAAAAATTCCCAATCTGGCCAATGGACTTTGGCCTGCATTCTGGACATTAGGTACTATAGGAGGAGTGTGGCCAAATATTGGTGAGATGGATATTATGGAGATGGGCTCTCAATCAGCCAGATTAGCTGGTTTAATCAATAAACAGGTGTCAGCGGCTACTCATAGAAGTAGCAATGGCGCACATAGCATTGTCGCCAATCAGATCAATGCCAGTGTTGACCTAAACGGCGATTACCATATTTATAAATTGGTTTGGAACAGCAGTTCCATTACCATGTATTTGGATGGAACTTCCTTTTTTACCATGGATATTTCCAATCCAACTTCCAACAGCAGTGAAGAATTTCACAATCCACACTTTATTTTGTTGAATATGGCCATTGGGGGTGCCTACACCGGACTATTAAACGCATCTTCAATAACGGCTACTATGCCTGCTCAAATGATGGTTGATTATGTTAGATTGTATCAAAACAATTCTGATCAACTTATTTTAGGAACTCAAAATAGTACTTCTGGTAATTTTGGTATTTATTCGGAAAGTGCAATTGTAACGGATTCGTTGATTGTTGGTACTAATGCTACGTTAAATTATTGGAACAACTTGACTGCCATTACTGGTGCCACTACCTATGAAGGCAACAAAGTATGGGCTTTGAGGGCCAATGCAGGTAATTGGTTCGGTATGGGTTTGGATAACAAATACATGAACCTTAGTGGACACAGCAACGGAGCACTTAAGTTTCATTTCAAAACAGCCTACAACGGCCAATTCAAGATAGGCATTAAATCAGGGGATGGTGAATCATGGATTAATTTTCCCGCCGGATCCAATGCCTATGGATTGGTAAGAGACGGCAACTGGCATGAAATAAGTATACCCCTTCTTGATTTCAGGGATACAACTACCGGAAGATATGTAGATTTCATGTCCGTAAAATCTGCTTTTATGTTTGCAGGTGATGCCCCATCTTCCAATGCTGACTTTTACATTGACAACCTTTATATTTCAAAAACAACAGTTTCTCCTACACTCGGTACTTTTTCTGTTCCGGCTAAGGTTCTTGGTGATGCACCATTTGTGTTGACGCCACCAACCAGCAACAGTTCAGGTAGTTTTTCCTATGCAAGCAGTAATGCTTCAGTTGCAACTATTTCGGGTAATACCGTTACTGTAGTAGGTGCAGGAACAGCCAATATAACTGCAACCCAAGCACCAAACGGTAACTATGGTTCAGCTTCCAAAACTGCTAATTTGGTTGTTACCGTTCCTTCGCCATCAACAGCTGCACCGGTGCCTCCTGCGAGAAACAGCAGTGACTATGTTTCTTTGTTCAGCAACAGCTACACCAATGTTGTAGGAACAGACTGGTTCCCTAATTGGGGTCAAACAACAGTAGTTACAGATGTTTCCATTGCAGGAAACAACGCTAAAAAGTATGAGCAATTCAATTACCAGGGAGTTCAGTTGAGTGGAGCTATTAATGTATCTGCGCTTACCAATTTGCATATTGACATCTGGACTCCTAATTGCACCTCATTTGAACTTTATCTGATAAATACATCTCCATCTATTGTGGAACAAAAAGTCACATTAACTCCTACAATGCTCGGATGGAACAGTTATGATATTGCTTTGACTCAATTTCCATTGGTGGCCTTAAACAATATTGCTCAACTGAAACTAACGGGAACGCCTGTTGGCACAAGTATAGTTTACCTTGATAATATTTATTTCTGGAGGTCTTCCAATCTGCCGGCATTGTCCAATTTTAGCTTTCCGGTTAAAAATGTTGGAGATCCCTCCTTTACAATAACTGCTCCAACCAGCAACAGTCTGGGGTCTTTCTCTTACTCAAGCAGCAATACTTCTGTAGCAACCATAAGTGGCAACACGCTTACAATAGTTGGTGCGGGAACTTCTACCATTACAGCAACTCAGGCTGCCTATGGATCTTATGCTTCAGGCACCATATCTGCAACATTGCTGGTTTCTCTTCCCGGTCCAACAACTCCAGCTACGACCCCACCAACCAGAAACAGTTCAGATTATGTTTCTATTTACAGCGATGCCTATACCAATGTTTCGGGTACTGATTTCAATCCTTATTGGAACCAAACTACGTTGGTGAGTGATTATCCTATCAGTGGTAACAACAATAAAAAGTACGATCAATTCAACTATCAAGGTATTCAATTGGCTTCACCGATTAACCTTTCGGGAATGCAGTACCTTCATATTGACCTATGGTCGCCTAATTGTACAGGGTTTGATTTTTACCTAATAAACACTAGTCCGGCGTTGGTAGAGCAGAAAATAACTGTTACCCCTACACTAAATGGTTGGAACAGCTACAATATTCCTTTGTCTCAGTTCAATACCATTGCATTAAACAATGTTTCACAATTTAAGCTCGAAGCAAGGCCATTTGGAACCACTGTGATGTATTGGGATAATTTGTATTTCTGGAAATCAAGTGCTGTTTCAACTCCAACACTTTCTATATTACAACCAACTTGCACTTCTTCTACGGGAACCATAACTGTAACTTCTTCCATTACTGGGCTAACTTTTAGTATTGATGGTGTGAATTACAACAACACTACCGGTGTCTTTGCAGGCTTATCTCCTGGAAACTATAGTGTAACTGCAAAAAACACGTCAGGGGTAATTTCTTCTCCCGCAACCGCTGTAATTGTTGCTTCACTTACTATTCCGGCTATTCCATCTGCTATCAATGGTACAGAGAACATCAACCAATGCGATACTTCGCAATCCTACAGTGTGCCTTCGTCAACTGGTGTTACTTACACTTGGACAGTGACTGGAACAGGAAACTATATCAGATCTGGCCAAGGTACTTCTGCTGTAGTTATTGTAATGAAAAATGCTGGTACGATTTCTGTAAAGGCAAGTAACAATTGCGGATCCAGTGTCGCCAGAACACTTTCTGTCATCAAGGCTGTACCTGCAACTCCTGTAACGGTAACGTATAACAGTACAAACTTTTGCTCTTATACAAGTTCAGCTTTTTCAATAACCGGGATTAAAGATACTTTCAGGGTAAGACGGCTTGTTAATGTGAAAAGATATATTTGGCAAATCCCAGTTGGGGCAAATTCACAAACTCTTAATGACACTACTATTGCAGTATTGTTTCCAGACACCTTGACGCTTTCCTCACCGAGACAAAAAAATGTTTCCGTATTTGCAGTTTCGGAATGTGATACCGGACTGGCAAAGTCAATCTTACTTACAAGAACATTACCAACTTCACCTGCGGCAATACAACAATCGTTTGTTCCCTCCGTAGGGGCATTGACAAATGTTGCGGGGGTTACGAGTGCTGTTTACAGAATTAGAAAAGTAGCTTCCGCCACTTCCTATAGCTGGTATATGAGGTTAGGAACAAAAGCAACTATAGTGCGGCTTAATGCTACTGGGCCTAACGACACTGCTGTTAGCATCACATTCGCGTCGGGCTTTACAAGAGATACTTTGGTTGTGACAGCCAACAATGGTTGCGGAAGTAGTGCCATAAAAACACTCGCATTATCAGCGATGGCAGCACCATCCGCCCCAACTGCAATATCTGGTAAAAATAATCCCTGCAGGGGCGATACTGTTCTATATATTGCAACGGTGGGTTTATTAACTTCTACCACTTCGCCAACTGTTAAATATAGATGGACCATCCCAACTACTGCAGTCATCGTTTCTTCCAATACCGACAGCTCACAGGTTCGGGTAAGATTTGGATCTACCTATATCGGTGGCTCTATAGTTGTGAAAAGTGTTAGTGCCGTTGGAGTAGTTTCTGCAACAGGATTTACCCTTACATTAAAATATGCTTCAGCTGTTCCTAGTTCGATAGTATCCAAATCAGGGTTGCTGAATTTTTGTATTGAAAACAGAGATACTTTTAAAGTAACGATGCCTACACTAACAGCATCACAGGCTGCTCCAGTTGTATTCAGGTGGACCAAGCCTGTCAACACAAGTTTTGTTTACGCCAATGCAGATAGTTCAATAGTATTACTTTCATTTAACACAGGGTATACAGGAGGTATATTGTCTGTTAAATCACAAACCGTTTGCGGTGTTCAGAGCACCACTGCGAAATCTGTAACGTTAACGCATACGGGATGTCCTGCAGGAACAGAAAACAATCCTAAAGTAATTGCAAACAAAAACACCCCTCAAAACTTCAGTGATTTTAAGCTTAAAATATTTCCCAATCCAAATAATGGACAATTCAGCATTAAGCTAGAGAACGGAATACTTAAAGACAAAGAGGCTTGCGTCACTGTAAGAGACTTTATGGGTAGAATGGTTTTAGCGCGTAAAATAAAATCAGAACAAGGGATAAATATATTTCAAATAAATCATCAGCTGTCCTCAGGCATATATTTTGTTGAAGTTGAAACAGAGCAATCTAAAAAGGTAATCAAAATGACGGTTAACGATAGAAAATAACACACTAATTATAATAGTTAAACAAAAACAACCAACTAAAATTTCAATCATGAAGCTAAGATCAGCAATTTCATTTGCGCTATTGCTTTTTTTCGGCACACTTCAAGTCGCGTTTGGGCAGATGAAGATAGCCGGTAAAGTAAAAAGTAAGGGTAGCGGTGAATCATTGAATGGGGCAACCATCATTGTCAAAGGAACCGATATCGGAACCGGAACAGACAGCAAAGGAGAGTTTGAATTATCGGTCACTCAGAATTCTGGTGTTTTGACCATCAGTTATGCCGGAATGAAAGGCCAGGATGTAAAGTTCAATGAAAAAACAAAATTTATTGAAGTTGTACTGGAAGAGCTTACAGGTAACGAAGTGGTGGTTGTGGGTTATGGCAGCAAAAAAAGAAAAGACCTATCAACTGCCGTTTCTTCAATTTCCTCAAAAGACATCACTTCAACACCTACTGCGGATGCTGCTCAGGCGTTGCAGGGAAAGGTTTCAGGTGTAACAATAGTGCAAAATAGTGGTGCTCCCGGAGGAACCGGTGGTACCAGAATTCGTATTCGTGGTATTTCTTCCATCAACGGCACCAACAACCCCCTGATTGTAGTTGATGGATATCCTTTGCCCGATCAGAATGCAGACAATATTCTGAATTCATTCGGAACTGGAGATATCGAATCCATAGATGTTTTGAAAGACGCAGCTGCAGCTTCTATTTATGGACAAAGGGCTTCAAACGGAGTTATCATGATTACAACCAAAAGAGGTAAGCCAGGTAGGGTAAATTTAAACGTAGATATTTACAGAGGTATTCAACAGGCTTGGCAATTGCCTTCTATGCTAAATGCAAAGGAATATGCTATCATGAACTCCGAAGCAAGAATTGCAAGTGGCATGTCCACCATTCCAAAACTATCTGATTACAATGCAGTAGAAGCGCAATATGGTCAAGGAACAGACTGGCTAAAAGAAGTTTTCAGAAGAGCAGCCATGCAAAGTGTTAACATCACTGCTACCGGAGGTTCTGACAAAGCGCAATATCTTTTTTCTGCCGGATATTTTCTTCAGGATGGTATCATTTATAAAACAGATGTAGAAAGATTCAATTTGAGGTTTAACGGAGACGTAAAGGTTAACGATCGTATCAAGATTGGCAATTCCATTTCTATGAATAAGTTCACTGAGCATTCAGCAGATACCTATTCGCCATTCAACAGTGTTATTTTACTTGGGTTGATGGCGCCACCAACTGTTGCGCCAAGAAATGAAGACGGTACTTATGCAGGTGGAAATGGTAGTGTGGATGGTTTCAGCGAGCCCAATCCAATTTATCAACTTGAAGTTCCTAAAAACCAATACACCAAGTACAGGTTTAATGGAAATGTATTTACTGAAATTACTTTATTGAAGCAATTCAAGTTCAAGGCTTTGTTTGGTGCAGATTACAATTACCAGGAAATCAACAATTTTAGCCCTGCAACTCCTGCTTCCGGAGGAAACGTTTTCAATTTGACAAACTATTCTGTTCAAAAAGGTTTGTATCCCGATTTTCTTGCTGAGTACACTTTAGCATACGATAAAACATTCCTACAAAAGCATAAAGTAAATGCAATAGCGGGATATACCTTTCAGGAAAACAGGTACTCTTATGTTGTTGCAGGAAGAGGTGGAACATTCACGCAGAGCATCCCGGCGTTGAACAATCAGGTGTTTTTACCAACAGATGTTTCTCAAACGTATAATGCAGCGGAAGATGGTATCAATAAAAGAGCGGTATCTTATTTTGCGAGAGTCAATTATGATTTTGACAACAGAGGATATTTTGGCTTTTCTATTAGAAGAGATGGAACATCCAATTTTGCTCCCGGTAAGAAATTTGCCACTTTCCCTTCTATTTCAGCAGCATGGCGATTGTCTCAGGAGCCTTTTATGAAAAATGTTAAATGGATTGATGAGTTAAAAGTGAGAGGAAGTTTTGGTTATACAGGTAATCCTGATGTAACTGGAAACGCATTCATACAAAGTATCAATCAGTCATTCCAATATACTTTTGGAAACTCCAACGGATCCGGGGGCATAGTAAGTGCTGCCGCACCAAGCAGAACATTCAATCCCAATATCAAATGGGAAAAAAATGAGCAAATCAATTTGGGCGTTGATGCAACCGCATTCGACAGTAAAATCAATATTTCATTTGACGTTTACCAACGCAGGTCTATTGACCTCATATTATATGTTGCACCTCCATTGGTTTCAGGAACATATGAATCTGTTCCTTTCAATACCGGAATCATGCAAAATAGGGGTATCGACTTGACACTAAATGCTAAGATCCTTAATAGAAATAATTTTAGCTGGTCTTCAAATGCTGTTTTGGGTACTTACAAAAACAAAATAGCTTCTATGGGGTTGTCTGCCACCATCGACAATGGATTTTCGCGTATAACGGGAGGCAGTAAACGAATTGAAGAAGGATTCCCAGTTGATTATTTTTACGGATTTGTTACCGAAGGTATTTTTCAATCGTATGATGAAATCAGAAATCATGCCGTTCAAGCTGCAGGGACTGATCCAACAACAAGTACAGCACCCGGCGACATCAAGTTCAAAGACTTAAACAGTGATGGTATCATCAACGACAAAGACAGAACCAACATTGGAAATTTCAATCCTACATTTACTTATGGTCTTACGCAATCTATCAATTACAAGAATATAGAATTGACTTTGTTTATTCAAGGGTCTCAAGGAAACAAAATACTCAACTTTACCAGATGGTACACTGAAGGTGGTGTGAGTAATGGAAACTATTCCAGAGATGTATTGGGCAGATGGACTGGCCAAGGAACTTCTAACGAAATGCCTAGAATGATCATGAACGATCCAAATGGCAACAACAGAGTATCTGACAGATTCGTTGAAGATGGATCTTATTTGAGAGTGAAGAATGTGAGAGTAGCTTATTCCGCGCCTGCAAAATGGGTTACCAAAATGGGCGTGAAAAAAGCACAACTTTATTTTAGTGCACAAAACCTGTTGACATTCACCAACTATACTGGAATGGATCCTGAAGTAGGAGGAGGTGTAGATATAGGCTTCTATCCACAGTCCAGAACATTTATTGCAGGAGCGACAATTGATTTTTAATTACCATCAAATTAATGATATGAACAAGTTATTTTTCAAACAACTCTTTTTATTGATTGCAGTGGGATTATTATTTACCCAGTGTAAGAAAGGAATGCTTGATGTGGATCCAACGATTCCCATAAGCACGTTAAACGATTATTATCAAAATGAAGCTGAAATGGTTAAGGCCGTTAATGCTACCTATACGCCACTCTCAGCCATTTACAATGGATCGGCATGGCATATTGGCGACATTATGAGTGATGATGGCGACCTTGGTGGTGGAGGCGGTGGAGATGGAACAGAAACTGCTGAGTTGGACAACTTTACAGTCACCACCTTCAATCCGGTTCTCAAATTGATGTGGGCCCAATGTTACTTTGGTATACTTAGGGCTAACCTTGTGGTGGAAAAGTCCCCAACCGTTCCCGTTATGAGTGATGCAGTTAGAAATAGATCGTTGGGTGAAGGAAAATTCCTGAGGGCATTGTACTACTATCACCTTGTTCGTGTTTTTGGTGATGTGCCACTTTACACCAATGTGATTGATGTGGAACAGGCTGCAAACATCACCAAGTCTCCTAAGGAAGCTGTGTATGCTCAAATCATCGACGATTTGAAGGCGGCTGATACACTTCTCCCTAATACTTTCACTGGAGAAAACAAAGGTCGCGCCTCTGCAGGTGCAGCAAAAGGATTACTTGCAGCTGTTTACCTGACCTTGAAAGATAAACCTAACGCTGCATTATATGCAAAGCAAGTGATAGATAACAAATCGCTTTATGGTTATGACTTATGGTCTGATTATGCGGATAACTTCAAGCTTGAAAATGAAAATGGAAAGGAATCCATGTTTGAAGTGCAGTACCGCAGTGGAGGGGGACAGTGGAGCGATTACGGAGCAGGCCACAAACTAAATTGTTTCTTCGCACCACGCTTTCAGGATATTGTTCAAAGTCGTGGCTATGGTTGGAATGTACCAACCAAGAATTTTGCTGACAGTTATGAAAATTCAGGAACAGATTACAGCACCATTACGGATAAGCGCAGGCAGCGTACATTATGGATACCTAGTGACACTTACGACACGTATACGCACCCTGAACAACTCGTGGGTTCGCCATTGGGCTTAAACGTTAAAAAGTATTTTGTACCAATTGAAAATACTTTAGGTGACAATGGAGGGTGGACTTGTGCACTGAATGTACCCATCATGAGGTATTCAGAAGTATTGTTGATTTATGCAGAAGCCGCTGGCATTGCAGAGGGTAAATCCTATGCGGATTTGGTAAGAAACAGAGCTGGGTTGGCGCCTCTTTCCTCCTCACTTTCCGAATCACAATACCTCGAGGCTATTTACAACGAAAGAAGACATGAATTCGCTTTTGAAATGCACAGATGGTATGATTTGCTGCGTCACCCTAACACCAATTATTTTATTGATGTGATGCGTGCAGCAGGTAAAACCAACATACAGGAAAAGCACAGGTACATGCCTATTCCTCAGGAGGAAATTGACAAAAACAGCAATCTTACTCAAAATACTGGGTACTAATTTTAGCAGCATATAAGATGTTTACTACCATTAATAAAATACTAAAAATGAAATCATACTTAAATCTTACTACACTGATTTTGATATTTTTTGCTTTGTCTTTTTCCGGTTGTAAGAAAAACGAAATAGAATTGATCGGTACAGAATCTACTGCAGGGTTTTCCTTTCAGCAATTGCCTGCAAGTGACACATTGCCTTATCCATGCAACGTAGCCTTCAGTAACAACAGTGTTGGCGCTTTCATGTACCAATGGAACTTTGGAGACAACTCCACTTTCTCTGCAGAATCTGATCCCGTTCACGAATACAAAGCAGGAGGCACCTACAATGTAACGCTTACTTCAGTGGGTACTTATGGAAACAATTCCATCACCAAAGTAATCAGTGTGAGAGATGCTTGTGAAAATGATTTTTTCAATACGTTAACCAATTGCTCTTTCGCCGAATGGACATGGAGTACAGATAATGATGCTGTAACCATTCTTTATCCGGATGGCGTAAGCGTTTTTTCTATTGCCGCTGCTGCGGATTGTCAGGCTGATGATATTTTC
>Ga0315905_10009171_pt1 | contig 10021 bp, 6 predicted proteins | sample LakEriMetagenome_5_FD_203522 | JGI IMG/M metagenome (GOLD analysis project Ga0315905, IMG submission 203522) | Freshwater fungal communities from buoy surface, Lake Erie, Ohio, United States - Buoy 4 MA121 | ecosystem: Environmental > Aquatic > Freshwater > Lake | place: USA: Lake Erie, Ohio... | reverse complement strand
GAGAACCTTCGTGTTTTGTTAGAGGGGTCCGTCCTCGTGTCGACTCTTTGGATTCGTCTCACGCACGAATGGCGACGCAGCCTGAGAGCGGATCAGACGGGTGCAAGCGGCTGGCTTTCGGTTTCTCGCCTTGGTCGGAACCACACTCATCGTCAGCTCTGCACCCCCCTGCAGCTCCGCACGAGCCATCACTTAGCCTGCCACAGGGGTGCGCGCTGGGGGTCCCGGTGTGCAGGAGCAGGGTGGCGGCTCCGCTGCCCGAGGGTACGGTGCTGTTCTCGATGGCGATGCACATGGTGCAGGCCGACGACTACCACGGCCTCGCGGAGTTCGCGCGGTGCGGACGCCACAAGGTGCTCACGGACGGGCGACGCTGTGGCTTCAAGATCGCACTCAACCCCGAGTTCTCCGGGTCGTGCGGGCTGCCGCCGAGCCTGACGGTGAACAGGGCCGGGCTGCTGCACTATGCGGTGAGCATCGGCTCGTTTCGTGCGGCTGCGGCGCTTCTAGTGATCTCTCCGGATTTAGCAAAAACCAGCTGCTGCGTCCAGACCTCGAAGACCGAAACCGACAAAAACCAGGCGTGGTCGACGTTGGAGCTTGTGCGGCTCTTCTGCGAGCTCTATGCCAACGACGGGTCCGATCCTGATCTTTGCAAGACGTTGCAAGAGTTTACGACCGCTAGCCGAGTGCTTGAGGCCTGCGTGGCGGACGACTGCGCCTCATTGCCGTTCATGGGTCTCGCCACGCCAGAGGAACGTATCGCGGCCGCCGGGTGCGATGCGCAAGTTGTTTTGGCTGCCCTGTCTCAGGCTGCTGCGGCGCGACCCTGAGCGTCAATTCTTAGCAAATAAAGCCATTTTCACAATGTAAAGAGCGAGCATTCATTTAGCGTTTCACTACTATTCATCTTCACCCATCAGGATTTCAAGGGTGGCACGCGCCAGCTCATCCGAGTACCCATCGCCGCCCACAACCACAGACTGCTGTCGCAGCAGCACCTCCATCATCAGTGCCCCCTCCTCATTATACTCTTTCCCCATCCTCTCCCCATCCACAACAGCCCACGCCACACTCTCATTCCCCAACGTGCGTGTGACAAAGTCAAGAATCTGCGCGGCACGCCCGCCTTGCAGGTCAGCGGTCGTAATCCAGCGAGAGAACCGTACGCCCCACCTGCCGAGGGTTTGGGCCAGCGCCTCGCGCGATGCCTTGGAGGCGCGCGAGGGGCCTGAGAGCACGAGCTCGGCGCCAGTGATACTGATGACGCGCTGCAGGTTCAACATGGCCTCGACGCTCAACACCCTCCCACCACCTCCGCTTCCGGCCTCGCCATACGAGCCCCCTGCAGACTGCTCCGCTCCCTCCCCGGAGGGCACCATGGCACGAGTTTGCACAAAGAGCACAGACTCGGTGTTGATGATGAGCGCGCACCGGGCGGGCGGCGGGACGAGCTTGAGACCACGGAGCCATGTTGCCAGGGCACTGGCCGACAGACTGCCAGAAATTCTCAAAATTCAAGGCCCTAGTATACTTAACTATATAAAGCCACTAGAGAGGCTGACGTTTGAGAATTGGTGCCTCCCGCCTTGACCTTCCTCAGACAAACCCTCCGCCTCCCCGTCCAGCAGGGATTTCATAAAGGACGCTCCCACATAGCCCGTCCCCTCCCCCGCGCCCTCCTCGTCCGCGTCCGAACGGTCTACCCTGCGTTGCGCCCCCGCCTGCTGCTGAGGTCCTGTGGCCGCGTCACTGCGGAGGCCTGGCCACTTTGTTGCGCACTGACAGGCCAGCCTCTTTAAGAACATTGTCGGCCAGTCTGTGACTCCAACACATCCCGCCCGCCCACCCACGCACGAACGCACGCACGCACACACACGCACACGCACACACGCGCGCGCGGCACACACACATGCGTGTTGAACACATGCTTGCAGGGCTCGGATTTCACGGTGCCGTCCTTGACGCGCACGCGCCGTCGCAGACGCGCTTTGGCCCTACAAAAAGTCAAGTAGGCTCTGTTGAATACACGCTGACAAGGCTCCGACTTCACGGTACACACACGCACAAACAGCGTTGAGTACATCTCAACGCATCTCATGGACAAATTCATGCACGCGCACACGCGCACGCACGGTGATGCAATGCGGCTGACCTAGTCGCGGCCACACGCGGTGGAGGGTGGAGGGGGGAAGTGGGTTGGCTGCTTTCCAAGATGGCCATTGCCCAAGTCGCCAAGTCAGTCTTCCTCTAGTTGCCCCCAGTGTGTTTCATGTGTTTCATGTGTGTGTGTCGGGGGGGGAGAGGGCGCTGTGTGTGAGTGTTCACATGATGGGCGCGCGCACATACACGTACATCTCTATATACACACGTGCATACGGACACAGGGATTGTGCGCAAAGAGAGAAGACAGGCGCGTGTGTGTGTCTGTGAGAGTATGAGGCTGGAACTTGTCTCTCCATGCCTTTCTCTCTCACCTCTCTCTCTCTCTGCCGTGCGCGCTCACTCTCTCGCGAGCGCTCCCCCCCCTCCCTCCCCTAACCCTACTCCTCCGCCCCTCCCACCCCTAACCCTACTCCCCCGCCCCCCCGCTCCCCCCTCTCACTCTCTCTCGCTCCCTCTTGTTCTATCTCGCTCCCACGAACCAGTGATGGCGATGGTGAGGTCGAGGTTAAGGACTGTATGCCACCACCCCTCCGGCACGAATATTGTGTCGCCGGGCTCTTGGATGCATTCAATCATGCCATGCCTGGTCCGTGTGCACACGTACGCAACGCATACGCACACGTAAGCACACACATACGCACACTCTCAGAGAGACGTATGCACACAAGACATACACACACACACGTGTGCTATGCGGGCATAGACGCTCTCTCTCTCACGCGCACGCACAAACATTAAACGCACGCGCGGACGTATCTTTGATCTGCAGAGAGACAGACAGACAGAGAGAGAGAGAGAGAGAGAGAGAGAGAGAGAGAGAGAGAGAGAGAGAGAGAGAGAGAGAGAGAGAGAGAGAGAGAGAGAGAGAGAGAGAGCAGCGAGCGAGAGGGAGGGAACTAGCGAGGGAGAGCAACGTCTTCACCTTTCGGCAGCGCCGCTAGCAACAATACGCGGATACGCCTCCTGCCACCACCTACACGGCGGAAGCCGCTTCATCTGAGAGGAAGAGACAACATGCACGCCCGCACCAGTCAGCACTTGAGTTAGGGGGAGGGAGAGAGGACGGGGGCATGTGAGCGCGAGCTGATTCCGAAGAAGCTCTTCCTCTCTCTCTCACACACACCACATGGACAAAGACCTTAGCTGCGTCTGGTTCGACAAACATGTCAATGAGGCCCTTTAGTTTGTCCGGCAGTTGGTGCAGCAGTTGGTGCCAGGTGCAGCGTCGACCGGGAGAGACCACGCGACAGAATTCCCTCAAGTCAGATGAGGGAATGTGAGTGAGTGTGAGGGAGTGTGAGGCAATGCGCGACGCGACCCAGGGACTTTCTAGAATGCTCGACACTTTCTGACGAGAGAATGTTCTAGAGTCATCTGACGAGAGAATGTTCTAGAGTCATCTGACGAGAGAATGTTCTAGAGTCATACTTGCGCGCTCACAGGCGGGAAAAGGGCCCAGCGTTTGCGGCCGCACAAAAGAGAATTCCAGGCAGATGTGCAGTTGGGGTCTACGTGGAGATTTGTACCAGTTCGCGCACCGCCTGCTCCGTATGGCCAACGTGCAGTTGTACTCAGAAAAGTCAAGGTATTCACAGCAAAAGGAAAGCTGCGCGGCAAGACAAGACCGTGACCACAGGTGTGGCAGCCACTCGCCGCACGCCTACGCCAGTGTGCGCGGGCAAGACGTACCCACGATGAAGAACGTGTTCTGTGGAAACACGTGCCGCGCCTCGGCACTGCTGTCGTAGCAGTCTTGCGTGCAGAAAAAGGGCAAGTCCCAGTCCTCACCCCGCGCCAGCACTGTTTGTGTGTACGTGGGGCGGGGGGTCCGTCAATCTATATTCTTCTCTTCCCCCCCCCCACCCCCTCGCACCCCTGCCCCTTGCATCTATGTCTTCCCTCAGACGTCCTACGTTCTCCTCCAGGCTTGCGAGAAACATCAACTCCAGAACACTCGTGCACACATTCAGGCAAAGACACGTGCACACGCACACGCACTCGCACTCGCAGAGAGAGAGCGAGAGAGAGAGCGAGAGAGAGAGAGACGGACCGGAGCGCTCAGCAGAAAGGTCATCCTCGAAGCCATACCAGGGGAAGTCGGCGCCGCCGCTGTCAGCCTCAGCATAGCTCAGATATTGCCTCAGCGGCACCCGCAGAGGTCGCGGCATGGCGGCCGCATCGTCCCTGGCAGCAGCAATATCAGACGGCAGGGGAGAGTGCAGAGTCATATGACAGTAGGTCTCTTTTGCCTAAATATTTGGTCTCTCTTGTAACTGATGCCGCAACTGAACCCAACCGGGGGGGAAAAAACGGAAGTGGGCACGGGAGCTTCTAGAACCGCAACAGCCTACCTCATCTCCGTGATGCGAATGCTTACATCGCCGTACCACTTTGCCAATTCCTGTGGACGCGCGCAGAGTCACTTGGGATTTTTGCGGAGCCTGCCACGGGCACGCGCGAGTGCACAACGTCCATGGGACACTATGGGCCGCGTGCTGCCGACATCCCGCCGCGCCCCCACGATGCGGACACTAATCGTTTGAGACCTGAGCATTCTTCCACCTGTCCGCAGCTCGCCACTTTTCAGTTGCGCCGCGAACCTGTATAAAGCGTGCCATGAGGTTAGCCATCTCCTCCACCTGTATAAAGCGTTTAGGGTTTAGGTCAACACCCTAAACCTAAACCTAAACCATGACGTGCCATGAGGTTAGCCATCTCCTCCACCTGTATAAAGCGTTTACCATGCACGGGCGACCCGCGGAAGCATAGCGCGCGTTGAACTCCTCCTCCGAGATGCTTTCACTGTCCAGGTAGTCCATGCCAGCGGCCCCGAACCGCACGCCCTCGCGCTTGGAGAGCCCCGCGATGAGCAGCCCATAGGCCTCGCGGTTCAGAATGGCGGTCCGCGACTCCTGCTGCGACAGGTACTTGATGTGCCCGCGCAGCTCGGCGCTGTCGGAAGCTCGCATGCCCCATAGCGCGTCGGCTTCCATGTTTTTGAGAGACTCTGAGGTCCCGCAACATCAGTCAACTTCGTACACGTATTCGAGTATGTGATGAGTATTGCAGTTGAATCACCACGCCACTTTCAAACGGGAGGTGAGAGTTCGGGCAAGCCTGACGATGGCGTAACGGCTTGCCCGCACAAGCACCGGCCACCGAGCAAGCGCGTTCCCGCCGGGAGCTTCGGTGACAAGAAATGGCAGGCGCGGAGAGCATCGACCATCCGGTGCTGGAGATGTCGGGTGTGGACGAGGTCGTCAGCTGCATGTCGCGCGCGGTGGAGGACGCGCTGCACGTGCTGAACGGGTTGTGGGCAGATGTGGGCATGGAGCCCGGGGAGCGCCTGCAGGTGTGCCGATCGATTATGCTCGATGTGGACCGCGCGCTGCAGGCCAAAATCAACGACGCGCGCGAGAGCAAGGCACAGACGGTGCTGAAAATCCGGCTCACCCACCGCCGCATGAAGGCCATCTACGCGCAGCTCGGCGTCGCCCCGCCCAACACCGATTTCGAGTGCGGGGATGACGCCTCCGACGCGGACCACCCCGGCGCCTCGTGCGATGCGGCTAAGCGGGGAGACGCGGAGAAGACGCAGATGGGATTGCGCCTGCAGCTCGAAAAGCTTGAGCAGATGCTGGAAGAAGCCGATGCAAAGAGGTCACAGCGGCTGGACGCCTTCACGTGCATGACGTCCGAGCTGTGCGGGATGCTCCTGGAGCAGTACGGAACTCTGGACGAGGAGCGACAGGGCTGCCTTGATCTCTCGGGCGAGACCGATCTGTCCGATGCACGAGAGCAGCTCCTGCTGAAAGCCATCAGTGCAGGCAAGGCGGCTCGAGACGCACGGGCACGAGACATCATGGAGTGCGTGGGCTCCATGCGTGCGTTGTGGGAGGTGCTCGGCAGCGACGAAGATCAGCGAGATGCTCAACAGGAGCAATGGATGCAGCTCGACGCCGAGGTCCAGGCCGGGGGGGCAGGCTTAAATCCGTCGGCTGCGGTACTTAAGAGCGCGAAAGAGCGCCTCGAGTCGCTCCAGATCCTGGCCGAAGTGCGGCAGCAAGCAGTCGCCGCCCTTGTGTCCTCGCTTGAGCTGCTTTGGCGGCGCGTGGAGACTCCCAGCCAAGAGCAGGATGCCTACAAACGCCAGCACACCGGCATCACTCTGCAGGATATCCGGCATCACGAAGCCACGCTCGCAGAGCTGGAAAGGAAGCTAGACTCAATGCTGCCTGCGCTGATCAACGCGAGCACTGGGCGACTAGAAACCTTGCAGAAGGCTCTCCTCGAGCAAGAAAGCCCAACATCAACCGTCGACAGCGCCGCCATCACTGTGGCGGCGCTCGAGAAACTAGAGGCAGAGATTGAGAGTGCGGAGGCTCGCCTGGAGCAGCGGCAGGGGGTGCTAACGCTGCTGGAGCGCAGAGACGCGATTCTGAAAGAGGCTGCAGAGCTCAAGAGCGCAGGGCAGGACCCCTCGCGCCTCCTCGACAAGTCCGCCGGCTCCTTCCGCGCACGTCAGCAGGAGGAGAAGCGCCGCAACATGGTGAGTAAGGAGCTGCCGCGCGTGACAGAAAAGCTGCGCAAGGCTATTTCCGAGTGGGAGCAAGGGTCGGGAGAGCCCTTTGTCTACCTGGGTCGCAAGTACAGCGACATTATGGAAGAACAGCGCCTCGAGGAGGAGCGTGAGCTCGAGGAGGAGCGCCTCCGTCGCGAAGAGGAGCGACAGCGCATCAAGGCTAAGCGCTCGGGCGTCTGCGCGCCCCCAGCCAGCAGCCCCTGCCTCGCAGGCATGAGCACCGCCATGGCAAGCGCCACCCCGAAGGGAGGAGCATGCGCTGCCAACCACACGCCAAAGGGGCAGGGGGGCAAGACACCGTTGGATCGGGCGCGTGCGAGTGTACCGCCCAAATCCCCTGCCGCGCATCAGCGCTCAACTCCAGCGGGCGCAAAGATCGGCGCAGACCGCGCGGGCACCGCGGGCAAGGAGAACTCCGACAGCAACAACAACAACTCTGCCCTGGGCGCAAGTCAGTCAGCGGCGTCACGGCGCGGGCTTTTTGCCACGCCGGTGTCAAAGGATTTCGGCGACGCAGCGGGAGGCGGCGCGGGGGGTGCGGGAGGTCTAGGGGAGTGTGTGTGCACGCCGACAGCGGAGAGGGTGCAGAAGGGTGCGGGAGAGATGGAAAGCCCTGCCGGCAATGTGCGGCGTGATGAAGGGGTGTTGGCATCAGCATTCAAGCATGACGCATCAGCAAACAAGTCGGAGGCGGTCCAGTCTCTGGAGCAGCGCCTCGCCCTCGCGCGCCAGCAAATAACTCCGAAACCGCAAGATGGTGACGGAGAGGCTGCTGCCGCGCCCGCCTCAGCGATTCCATCTGCCAAAGACCCTGAAATTGAACCAGTACAATGGGTAGGCCTGAAAGAACCAGCACAATGGGCAGGCCTGTATAGCAAGGACGAGGTACCGGGGTCGGAGGGGGGAGCAGGGAAAGGGATGGAGCAGGGGCATGTGGCAGGAGTGGAGATTCTGGAGAGGACGCCAATCAACAAGAACGTCAACAACTCAAATGCCGTACCCTTCGCGCGCTGGATCGCGAGTGGGTGCCCCATAGGTACCAAGTCTCGGGTCTCAGGAGTGTGCATGGAGACGCAGCACTCGACACCGCTGGAAGCGGTGCGCGAAAGCTCTTCCGAGGGCGTGTCCTCCTCTTCTTCCACCGTGTCCTCCTCCTCTTCCACCGGCTCTCTGACACTGGCAGATTTGGCCGCTGACAGAAGCGCGCAAGAGGGGCACGAGGAAGAGGAGGAGACGGGGGGAGCTGGCACAGAGCAGGGCCCAAGGAACGGCCGGGGGGGAGGGAAGGGGGGGGTTGGTACGTCCTCTCAGATGGTCCATGACTATCTTGGCGACAGGTACTACACGGATGAGGAGCGAGTGGAGATCCGGCGGGAGCTGCTCAAGGAGATGGATGAGCGCAAGGATGAGTTAGAGGCAGCGGTGGAAAAGTCGAGCAAGATCCGCTTCAAAAAGGGGGAGGTGCTTGGCGCAGGTTCCTTTGGGCAGGTCTTTCTTGGTCTTAACGAAGCCACGGGAGAGCTACTTGCTGTAAAAGAAGTGGACTGCTCGAGGGCGGGGGAAGCAGCTATCACGTCCCTCGAGGCTGAAATAGAAATGTTGCAGCTCCTACGACACCCCAACATCGTCGCATATTACGGCGTTCAGCGTCACGCTGGTGTGGCTGTGCTTGTAGAGTACTGTGCCGGCGGGTCCATCGCATCCGTCATCTCAAACTTTGGGGCGCTCAACGAACAAGTGGTCCGCAGCTACACTCGTCAGATCTTACAGGGCCTCGACTACCTCCACAAACACTGCATCGTCCATCGCGATGTCAAGTGCGCCAATGTCCTCCTGGACTCTGACGGTAACGTTAAGGTGGCAGACTTCGGGGCCTCGAAGAACTTGTCACAGATCAACGGCGAGGGTCATCAGATGTCAATGAAGGGCACCCCCTTCTTCATGGCTCCTGAAGTTGTCCTCCAGCAGGTCGCACATCTCTCTCTATATTTCTCTCTCTCTCTCTCTCTCTCGGTGTGTGTGCGTGTGTACATACATGCATGATGTACACATTGTATGTACAAGTGCAAGAGAGTGTGGCGCACGCGCATGACCCACACCCACATTGCGGTTATGATTCTATACAATCAACCCCCTTTGTATATTTGATACGGCAAGTCGCATGTATGTATGTAGTCGCAACGCATACATCCCAGGGCGCTCACGTGTGTGTGCGTGGAATGTGTGCGCTTTGTACGTGTATGCCTGTGTGTGCGCTGTATGTCACGCACACGCATGTGCTGTACATCTAAGGGTGACAGGACGTGGGTCGGCAATCGGATCTATGGTCAGTAGGGTGCTGCGTGGTCGAAATGGGCACCTCCAAACCCCCCTTCTCGGGGCAGGTAGAAACATAGGCACGGGAGCAGAAAGAGAAAGAGCTAGGGTTGGGCGAGAGAGATAAAAAAGAAAAAATAAACAGAGAAGGAGCAAGGATGGAGGGGGGGAGTTGGAGGGGAGTGTGTACAAAGTCTGCCATGGGGAGGTGGCGTTGGAGGAGGACCGCTTCATCGAGGACCGTCTCTGAAATTGTCGCCTAATATGCTTTCTGTGTAATGGTGCTGCGTGTATTGCTGCTGGGCAGTTCTCCAACGTCGCTGCACTCCTGTTCCACATCGCCCGCAATGTAGCCCCCCCGGTGCTCCCCGACACCTTGTCCCAGGTCTTTTACACACACACACTCACTCACGCGAGCGCGCACTCTCTCTCTCTCTCTCTCTCTCTCTCTCTCTCTCTCTCTCTCTCTCTCTCTCTCTCTCTCCTGCCCCCTCCTCTCCCTTCCTTCCTCTCTTTCTCTCTCTCTCTCACTCTTTGGCTGTATCGCTCTCGATCGCACAGGAGTGCCACGACTTTTGCGCGTTGTGTTTCCGTAGAAATCCGAAAGAGCGACCGTCAGGTACGAAACCCTTGTCCTCTCTCTCTCAACTCTTGTCCTCCTCTCTCTTCTCTCTGCCTCCCACACTCTCCCCCTCACTCCCCCACTCACTGCCTCACTCCTCCTCCCATTCCCTCCCTCTGTTGTGTATGTACATACGGTGGTGGTGATATGCACATGAATGAGGTTGTGCGTATGTGGTGTGCGTGTGTGGTGTCATATGTACATGATGTTTGTATGTGTAGAGAGAGGGATGACGAGGTGCGAGGGGGAGAGAGAGAGGTGGGTGGGAGGGAGGGAGAGAGGGAGGGTGTGCGTCATGCCTTGCGACAGAGCATCTCAGGGGGGGGGGGCGCGGG
>Ga0315905_10009169_pt1 | contig 10022 bp, 6 predicted proteins | sample LakEriMetagenome_5_FD_203522 | JGI IMG/M metagenome (GOLD analysis project Ga0315905, IMG submission 203522) | Freshwater fungal communities from buoy surface, Lake Erie, Ohio, United States - Buoy 4 MA121 | ecosystem: Environmental > Aquatic > Freshwater > Lake | place: USA: Lake Erie, Ohio... | reverse complement strand
GGCGGCGGCGGCGGGGCCGATGGCGGCGGCGGGGGCGGCGGCGGGGCCGATGCCGGCGGCGCGCGCGCCCGTCCGCGCAAGGCGACGGCCGCGGCGCTCCTCGACGGCGGCGGCAGCGACGGCGACGCGCCTCCGACGCTCGACGCTTGCGTCCGCCTGCTCGTCGTCCACAGCGAGCCGTCGTACTCGCTCCCCTGGACAAAAAAGCGGCAGTATCAAAGCACGAGCAGCGGCTTCATCATCGGCGGGCGCCGCCTTCTGACAAACGCGCACTGCGTCGCCGACGCAGCGTCGATTCGCGTGCAGCTGCGCGCGTCTCCCGACCGGTTTTTGGCAGAGGTCGTCGCCGTCTCGACGGACGCCGACCTCGCCTTGCTCACGGTCGCCGACCCGGCCTTTTGGCGCGGGGTCCCGGCGGTCGCGTTTTCCGACGGCGTCCCCCGCCTACAGGAACGCGTGGTGCTCGCCGGCTTTCCGCTGGGAGGCGCCGGCCTGTCGCTCACTTCGGGCGTCGTTTCTCGCGTCGAGGTCGTGCCGTACGCGCACTCGGGCGTGGAATTGCTCACCGTGCAGGGAGATATGGCGCTCAATGGAGGCAACTCTGGGGGCCCGTGCTTCGACACGCGCGGCAAATGCGTGGGCGTCGCCTTTCAATCTCTTTCGACGGCCGACGCGGACGGCATCGGGTACGTCATTCCTGTTCCCATCGTCCAGCGTTTTCTGCGCGACGTGGAGATGCACGGCGAGTACACTGGATTTCCGGTGATCGGCTGCGAGTGGCAAAAGATCGAAAGTCGTGCGCTCAGGCGTGCCCTCGCGCTGCCCGACTCGGGCGGCGTCCTCGTGCGCCGCGTCGACCCGACCGCGCCCGCGGCCAAGGTGCTCCGGCGCGGCGACGTGATCCTCGCGCTGGACGGCGTCGACGTGGCCAGCGATGGCACCGTGCCGTTCCGGCAAGGTGAGCGCGTCGCTTTCAGCCACTTGATCTCGCAGCACTTTTCCGGCGACACGATCTCGGTCAAGGTCCTCCGGGCGCCGCCCGGGGCGCTGGGCAACGACGGCGGCGGCGGTGACGACGGGGGCGACGACGGCGGCGGTGGCGGCGACGACGCCGCGAGCGGCCCGCGTGGCGGGAAAGGACGAAAGCCCGCCACGTCGGTCGCAGCCCCGGCGCCTCTGCCGCTACCGCCGCGCGCGCCGGAAACGTTGAGCATCAAGCTCGCGCGGCCGGCGCGCCTCGTCCCGTACCACCTCGAGCCGAGCGCCGCCCCCTCCTACTTTGTGATTGGCGGCCTCGCGTTCACGCCCCTGACCGCCGGCTACTTGAGGAGCGAGTTTGGCCGGGACTACGAGAGCGAGGCGCCTGTTTCCCTCGTGGCCGCCTTGACGCACGGCGTCGTCAAGCGCCCCGGCCAGCAGGTCGTCTTGCTCGCCCAGGTCTTGGCGCACGCCGCCAACGTCGGGTATGAAGAGGTTTGCTCGGCGCCCGTCCGCGCCGTTAATGGCCGGCGCATCGACTCTCTGCGCGACCTGGTCCGCGAGACCGAGGCGGCCTTGGCGCGCGGCGACCCGTTCCTTTCATTCGAGCTGGCGCAGCAGGACGTCGTCGTGCTGTCGTCGGCCGAAGCGCAGCGCGCGACCGCCGAGGTGCTCAAGGCGCACGCGATCGCGCGCGACCGCAGCGCGGATTTGCTGGTCGAGGAGGAAGCGGCGGCGACGACGAACACGCGCAAAAAGAGGAGGCGATAGAGAGGACGATGCACGCGCGTGCAACTTTACTCATTTTTCTGACGCCCCCGCCACCTCCGCCGCCAACCCCTTGTGCCCCTGCGCCACCAGCATCGCCTCCATCAGCGGCCGCAGCGCCGCAGGCGCGCAGTCCGCATACGTCGCCCGCAGCAGCTCGGCCGCCGTCCCGGGCAGCGCCGCGAGCGCCTCGCGGTCGGTCGTCGCTACCGCCGCGGCCGCCGCCGCGCCCGCGCCGTCGCACTCGTCCATCTCGACCGCCCCTGCGGTGGGGTCGCGCCCACCCCCCGTAGCCGCCAGCAAACCGACAAGAGCGCGCGTGCACCTCCCGCCGCTCAGCTGCAGGGCCTTGCTGTAGTAGGCGCGCGCCGTGCGGCACTGCTCGGCGCCGCCGAGCGAGTAGAGGAGGTCGGCGTAGCGGAGGTGGGCAGCGGGGTTGCCCGGCGTCAAGAGCAGCGCCTCCTCCAAGCAAAACGCCGCCTGCTTCAAGGCGCCCGTCTCGCAGTACAGATCCGCCAGCTCCTCCCACGCCTGCAGGTCGCCCTGAAAGTGGTCCAGGTAGGCGCGCAGCACCGCGGCCGCGCCCGCGGCGTCGCCGCGCGAGCGCGCCAGGGCGGCCAGGCGCTTGGTCGCGGCCTCGTCGGCCGGGTCGGCGTCGAGCATCGACTCGTACACGGCCTCGGCCTTGTCCCACTGCGACGCGGCCTCGTAGTACATGCCCTGGAGGCGGCGCGCGCGCTTGGAGTCGGGCCAGCGCGCGAGCACGGCGCGGATGAGCGGCACGGCGCGCTCCAACGCGCCGACCTCGAGCAGCGCGACGGCCGTCTGCTCGTGCAGCAGCCAGAGCTCTTCTTCCGAGGCGGCTCTGAGCGAGGGGAGGTGGTGCTTGAGGAGGAGGGAGCCGTAGAGGGCGACGTCCTCGGCGTTCTTGTGGCGGGCGTCGCGGGACTGGGTGTGGTGGTGGGGGGGGCGATGTGGGGGGAGCGTTGGCTTGCGGGCGCAGCAGCAGCGGCGGCGGCGGAGCGAGCGCGCACGCGAGAGACCGCGCCGCTGCTTGCTTGCCAACGTGGTGGTGCTCACTCACCACGCGCATAAACTGCCGGAGGAGCGAGGCGGGCGGCACGCGCTTGCCGTAGTCGGCCAGATCGGCCTCGAGGTCGCGCAGCTGGTCCTCGGCGCTCATGGCGGTGGTGGTGGGGGTGCGCGCGCGAGAGAGAGGGGGAGGGGGAGAGGACGAGGAGGGGTGATCGTCGACGTTCGCGGGCGTCGTCGATCGGCGCGCGCGCGTCGCGCTTGTGGCTGCGGAGACACACACGAAAAGGAGTCGAGCGGGACGATGGTGGGTGGCTCGAAGGACGGGTCGGGGAGAGCTGACGGCGGGAGGAGCAACGGAAAGGATCGCGGGCGAGGACGCCGTTACCGGCGGCGGGCGCGCGCCTCATCCGGCCGCAAAACCGCCGGCGCCGCCGCCGCCGCCGCTCCTCTTTTTCGGCGGCGCTCCTTCCCCCTCTCCTCTCTCACACCGCTCTCTGCATCTTTTTGACTCCAGACGCGCGGAGCGCCTAGCTAGCATCTTAGGCCTTCCGCCCCGCGTGCTTTGCGCGACGGGCCGGCGACGCACACACGCACGCGCGCGCTTTAACAAAAACACCACCCCTCACACAGCTTTTTTGCGCCCCCAGGCACAAGACCAAATGGACGAGGACGCCAAGGCCGCCGCACGCGTCTACGAAGCGGTCGTCGCGGGCGAGAGCGCCGACACGCTGCGGACCATCATCGAGGAGTGCGCAGTCGCCTACGGCAGCCGCGCGTTCAAGAAAGGCGTCGAGGCGCGGCGCCTCGCGGCCGTCAACACCCCCGTGCTCCGGCCGCAGCAGCAGCAGCAGCGGCAGCAGCCGCAGCAGGAGGGCGCGCCGGGCGAACAAGAGAAGGAGCTACCGCTGGCCGCCGCGTGCCGCCTGGACCGCCACGACCTGATCTGTGTGCTCGTCGAGCAGGGGGCCGACGTAGAGCAAGTGTACGGCCCCAACGCCACGCCCCTTGGCGTCTGCATTGCGTGCGGGGATGACGACGCCGAGGCGAGCGTGCGCGCTCTGCTGCGGCACGGGCGCGCCGACGCCCGCGCGCCCGTCCCGCGCGCCACGTGGAACAAGTACGCCCTCGTGTGGGAGATTCAGTCCGAGCCGCGCACGTGCACGGCCGCGCACCTCTGCGTGAGCCCCTCTTGCAGCTTTTTCGACAGGGCCGGCCCGCGCCTCCGCTGCCTCGACGTCCTCGTTCGCGAGGGGGGGGCGGACATCAGCGCGACTGACAGCGACGGCTTGACGCCGCTGGCGTGGCTGGGCCAGTACAGCTGGAAATCGTACGAGTGCGACCTCTTGGACGCGGGGCTGCCCGCGCTCCTGCAGCTCGGCGCCGACCCCAACCGCGCGGGCCGCGGGCGCCGCGCGGCCCCGCCCGCCCTGCACTGGATCCGCTCGTGGAGCGGCTCGCCGGCGACGCGTCTGATCGCCTGCCTGCGCGCGCTCCGCGCCGCGGGCGCTCGCCTTTCCGGCGGCGTCACCGACGGCCAGGGCGACACGCCCCTCACCTTGGCGGCGCAGATGGGCTTCCACGCGGTCGTTCGCTTCCTGCTCGAGGAGGTTGGCGCCGACGTGCACGAGAGCAACCGCGTGACCGGCGCGCTGCCCCTCACCTGCTGCATCCCGGAACCCGAGATCGTCTCTGCGCTGCTGGCCGCGGGCGCGGATGCCAACCGCGCCGACAGACTCGGCCGCCGCCCGCTCCTGCACGTCCTGTCCCCTCCGTGGCCATTCTACGACGAGGAACCGCCGGCGCCCGGCGTCGCCCTCGCGCTGCTGCGCGCGGGAGCGTCGGCAAACGTCCGCGGGCCGCACGGCGAGACGCCTTTGCTGATGGCCTGCGACCTCTGGCCGCCGACGTACCTGTCCGACGACCGCGTGCGCCTGCTTTTGGAGCTGCTGCGCCGCACGCCCGAGGCCGACCGCCGCGCCACCCTGCAGGATGGGCGCAGCGCCATCGACGTCGTCGCGGGCGACCGCGGCGAGTGGCTCGACGGGGACCGGCACGACCGCGACTTTATGATCGAGGACATCGACCCGCTGCCGGACGATGCCGTCCCCGCCGGCGTCGAGGAGGACGAGGAGCCGTTGGATGCGTTCGACGCCGACATCGAGGCGGCGTTCCAGCGCTCGATTGCAGCGCACCGCCGCATCGTGGCCGAGCTGCTCGTCGCCGGCGCCCACGTGCGCAAGGCCAACCGGAAAGAGATCACCAAGGCGGTCGCTCAGGACGCGCTGGCAATCGCGGCGCGGCGGGCCACGCGCGCCACGCGCGAGCTGGCCGCGCGCCGCTCGGAGGGGCGCCACTGGCGCGGACTGGACTGCTTCGTGCAGCTGGCGCTTGAGGAGAGCGAGACGCGCGCGGCGCGCGGGCGGCTGGACGCGACGCGCGCGCGCCTGGCGGCCCTCGGGCGCGCGATCGCGGAGGCCGAGGGGTAGGACGGCGAGGAGGACGAGGAGGACGAGGAGGACGAGGCGATGGCGAGCGGCAGCGGCACGGACGACGAGGACGAGGCGACGGCGAGCGGCAGCGGCACGGAGGACGAGGAGGAGCAGGAGGAGTCGACGACGAGCGACAGCGGCACGGAGGACGACGACGACGACGACGACGACGACGACGACGTCGAGCACGCAGAGGCGGACAGACACGAGTGAGCGTTGCGCGCATTTATTTCTGGAATCTCTAGAGCACGACGCACAAACGCGCACAGTTTTTTTCGGAGGCGGGTGTTGATTGCCTATCTCTATGTATCAGTCGCGGCCGGGTCTCAGAGGGAGACCCCCGCTGCGTGTGTGTCAGTTGCTGCCGTCAAGGCGCCGCCGCGCCGTCCTCGCCGCTGCCTCCTCCTCCTGCCGCCGCCGCCGCAGCAGCAGCGGCGGCAGCAGCAGCAGCAGCAGCAGTAGCCGCCGCCGCCGCGCTCCTGCCCGCCGTCGCCGCCATGTGCATGGCCATGAAGCTCGGGGCCACGTAGGTAAAGCCCTCAAAGTCGTCCGCGAGGCTGCCGACCCCACCGCCGCCGCCGCCTTGTTCGCTCGGCTCGCGCGGCCGGTCCCGGTTGGCGCCGGCGTCGTGGCCGTTGCCGCCCACTGCCGCTGCTGCTGCTGCTGCTGCTGCTGCTGCTGCCGCTGCTGCTGCTTTGGCTTTGGCGGCCCCAGCCGCCGCCGTTGCTGCTGCTGCCGCTGCTGCCTCCGCCTCCTCCTCCACCTCCTCCTCCTCCTCCTCTTCCTCCGGCGACGGCGGCGTCGCAGCCACCCCCCCTCCCTCCCCCTCCTTCTCCGCTGCCGCCGCCGCCGCCGCCCCTCCTCCCGCCTTGGCCGCCGCCTTGGCCGCCTTGGCCGCCTCGCGCCGCTTCTTCCCGCCCTCGCGCGCGCGCCGCGCCGCCTCGACCCCGGCCTTTGTGGGCGCCGACGCGGGCGAGTCCTGCGGCGCCTGCTCCGTCCACATGCGGTCGAAGCACTCGACCGACTCGTCCCCGCCCGCCCCCACGCCCGGCTTGAACCCCGTCGCGACCTCGCGCGCCTCGACGCGCGCCCAGTCGACCCCCCGGAAGAACGGGTGCGCCTTGACGGCCGCCGAGCCGCCCGTGCCGGGCGATCCGAGGCGCTTGGACGGGTCGCGCGTCAGCAGGCCCTTGAGGAGGGCGAGGGCGGCGGGCGAGAGGAAGCTCGGAAACTTGGGCCGCGCGTTGAGGATCTGCTGCTGCAGCGCGCTGCGCGACTTGGCGCGGAACGGGGGCACGCCCGAGAGCATCTCGTAGAGCAGCACGCCGCACGACCACCAGTCGACCTCGCGCCCGTGGCCGCCCATCGTGCCGTCGACGACCTCGGGGGCCATGTACTCGACCGTGCCGATGAACGAGTTGGTCCTGTTGGGTTTGTGGTTGGTTGTGTGTGTGGGGGGGGGGGGGGAGGAAGTGAGGGGGGGGAGCGATCAGCGCGTGTCGGCGCCTCGCGGCTTGGTCGCGCGCAAACACAAACACACACAAAAAACCCACTCGCCTGCTCGCCTCGTCCGTCATGTTGGGCTTCGCCAGGCCAAAGTCGGTCAGCACCACGTGCCCCTCGGCGTCCAGGAGCACGTTCTCCGGCTTCAGGTCGCGGTGCACGATCCCCCGGCCGTGCAGGTAGGCAAGCGCGCAGACGATCTCGGCGCAGTAGCTGCGCGCGACGGGCTCGCCGAACACGCCCTCGCGGTACAGGTTGAAGAACAGGTGGCCGCCGTTGACAAAGTCGAGGACCAGGTAGAGCTTGGAGGGGGTCTGGAACGAGTAGCGCAGGCGCACGACGTACGGGTGCTCGACGGCCGTCAGCACGTCGCGCTCGCACCGCACGTAGCCGCCGTGGTCGCGCGCGAGGATGCGGCTCTTGCGCATGACCTTCATGGCGTAGACGCGGCCCGTGGCGACGTGGCGGACCTGGAAGACCTTGCCAAAGGCGCCCTGCCCCACGACGCGGAGGATCTGGAAGTCCTGGGGGCCGAGGCGCGGCGGGGTGGCGGCGGCGGCGGCGTTGGCAGCGGCGGCGCCGCCCGGGTCGGAGGGGGCGGGAGTTGCTGCCGCCGCCGCCACTGCTGCTGCTGCTGCTGCTGCTGCTGCTGCTGTCGGGCCGCCGCCGCCCGACTCCGAGCCGCCGCCACTGCCGCCGCCGCCACCGGGGGTGCTGCGGCTGGCGGCCGCCGCGAGCGACAGCGACAGGCCGCTGGGCGTGCGGCGGACGGACGGCGTCGTCGCCGCTGCTGGGGTCGGGGTGGCGGCCGGGCTCGCGGCCGACGCGAGGATGCTCGCGGAGGAGGCCCGCGGCCCCTCACTCGGCGGCGGCGCCTGCTGAGACTGCTGGTGAGACTGCTGCTGCTGCTGCTGCTGCTTGGCCACCGCTGACGACTCGACGGCCCACCGCTGCTCGGCCGTCGTGCACGCGACGACGGGCGTCGCCCCGCCGCCGGGCCCCGCCAGCGCGAGCGCGTCGAGCTCGGCCTGCGCCGCGGCGACCTCGGCCGCCTCCTCGGCGGTCTGGGGCGGCGGCGGGGACAGGGCGGCGGCCTGGATGGCCGCCGCGCGCTCGGCCGCGGCGGCGGCGGCGAATTCCGCCTCCTCGGGCGGGCCACGCAGGTGGTGCAGGCTCTGGTGCGCCGCGCGCTCGTCGCGCAGTCGAGTGGCGGCGGCGCGGTCGTCGTCGTTCTCGTTGTTGCTGTTGTTGGTGATGTTGATGTCCTCAGGGTCCGCCGGGCCAGCGCCGCCCGGCGGGCCCGCGGGCGAGAAGACGACGTCGTCAAAGTGCAGGTCGTCGGCGCCAGCAGCACCAGCGGCGCGCGGCGGCAACAACGCCCCGCCGCCGCCGCGAGCGCCGCCGCCAGCGGCGACGGCCGCGGGCGGCAGCGACAGGTGCGACGGCGGCAGCGGCGGCGGCTTGCCGCTCCCGTTACCGTAAGCGGCGCCGCGGCCCGAGCGCGACGCCGGGCTCGCGCCCCGGCTGCCGCCGCCCCCGCTCGCGATGGGGATGGCCGGGGAGGCGCACCGGCTCGGCTCGCGGCTGCCGCTGTTGTTGTTGTTGTTGCCGTTGCCGACGCCGCCGGCGACGCCGACGCTGCCGGCGCTCCCAGTGCGCTGGTGGTGGTGGAGCGGGGGCAGCGGCGAGGAGGTCGTCGTCGTCGCAGCAGCAGCAGCAGCAGGAGCAGCGGCAGCAGACGCTCCGGGCGGCGTCCACTCGCGCGCGTTGGGATTGAGCGCCATGGCGCGGGGAGGGAGAGGACGAGGTCGAGGCGGCGGAGGACCGTGTCTCTCTCGCTTTGCGCCACGCGCGCGCAGAAGGATCCCACGACGCGAGCCCTGCGATCAATGCGAGGGCAGGAAGCGCAAGAGTCAGGTGCTGCTGAGCGCGCAGGTCCCGGACACAGGGCTCGCGCGCGCGCGGGGGCTCACAGGGGCGCGGCCCGCATCAGCGGTGGAATTTTTTTTGAAGAGTCAGGTGGAGCAAGAGCACAGGGGATCCGCTGTGCGCCGCCGCGTAGACGCAAGCCAGGTGTGCGCGAGGGGAAGGAGGGGCGGCTACGACGAATGGGTCGGCAGCAACAAAGAGAAGGGATGGGGGGGGCGAGGGCCGACGACGACGACGGCGGCGGCAAAGTTGCGCCGCGCTCGAGTCGCCGCTCGCCGGCCGGCGCGCGCGCGGGCTCGCTTGCCGACTTTCGCCGGCCGGCGGTTGCTCTCGTCCTTTTCCTCTGCGCCCCCCCCCGGCAGCGACGTCTCGCATCACCCTTTGCGCGCATACATCGCAGGTACGTTTCTCTCGAGCGTCCGACGTTTCGCGGGATCGGGATCATGCGGGCGCGCGCGCGCGAGGAAACACTCGCGCGCTTCCTCTCCCTCCCCTCGCTCGGCCTCCCTGTCCGCGCCCCGCGCGGCCAGCGGCATGCCGTGCGCCCGCCCGCTCGCCAGCCGGACGGGAGATGCGCGCGCGTCTCATGCCCGTGGCGCCCGATCGGGCCCGCCAGCGGCGCTCCTCTGGGGGTTTGCCGCGGGCGAGCAAGCGAGCACGGCAAAGGGCACTCCCGCTCCTCCTGATCGCGGCACGCGCGACGGCCTCGAGCGCGCGACCGCGCCGTCGTCGAACGGACGACCTGGGCCGCGCATCTCGGCGTCATCGACGACGCCGTCGGGCTGCCCGATGTGCCGCAGTGCCGCGCGACAGGCCGCGCGCGCACAGAGAGAGGCACGGCCCCCTTTTTCCCCCCCCCCTCCCCCCCCGCGATCTCGCCGCGCCCGACGCTCTCTCGCCGCTCACCCCCTCGAGCGCCCCCGCCGCCGCCCCTCCCCTCCCCTCCCCGCCCCCGAAACCGGAAAAAAACCACAGCCCCTCCCAAAACCCAACACAGCACACAACACCACAAACCATGAAGATCCAGGCCTTCTTCAAGGGCGGCGCCAAGGCCGCCCCGGCCAAGAAGTCGGCGGCCCCGGCCAAGAAGGCGTCGTTCTCGTCGGGCCGCAAGGGCTGGTTCGGCGGCGGCGAGGAGTCGGCACTCGACAAGTGGTACGGCCCGGACCGCAAGCTGTTCCTGCCCGGCGGCCTCCTCGACCGCGACGACCTCCCCGAGTACCTCGACGGCACCCTGCCCGGTGAGTTTTTTTCGTTTTCGAGTTGTGGTGGTCGTGGTGGTGGTGGTGTCGTTTGGAGGCCGCCGCCGACGCTCGCTCC